>TARA_R110002003_G_scaffold41_2_pt1 | contig 22140 bp, 27 predicted proteins | sample TARA_R110002003 | Tara Oceans TARA_R110002003 (sample SAMEA4396441) | marine metagenome | biome: Westerlies Biome; feature: [SRF] surface water layer (ENVO:00010504); material: water (ENVO:00002006), including particulate matter (ENVO:01000060) such as... | depth 5 m
TAAGCCTGCCACACTAGCGAAATCCCCTGCAAAGAAGAGGGCGAAGAAGGAGGATGTCACAGAGAGTGCAGACATTCAAGCCATCTACGACAGCATTCCCACTGTGCGCGCACCCACACCTCCCCCAAAAGACCCGGATGCAAAGTTTGACTGGCGAGCAAATGCTGGTCGTGCAGAGCCGGCTCCCCTGCAAGGCTCCGTGGGTGATATGCCCTCTGGGTCAGACACTTGTCTTGCCGGCTTGACCTTCGTCTTCACCGGAGTCCTGCAGCGATGGGGTCGAACAGAGGCCCAAGAACTCGTCAAGCGGCACGGAGGCAAAGTGACCGGCGCTCCCAGCAAAAAGACAAGCTACGTTGTTCTTGGCACTGATGCAGGTCCAAGCAAGCTGCAAAAGATCAAGAACATGGACATCAAAACGATTGATGAAGACGGCTTGACGGCGCTTATTGAGAAACTTACAGCAGCCGGCAACAAGGGTGACTCGAAGGCCCAGGCCGCCTATAAGGAAAAGCAGCGCAAAGAAGAAGAAAAGATACGAGAGCAGGCCGCTGAGATCGAAAGGGAGGAAAGGCAACAACAGAAGGACCAGAAACGCGTGGAGACAGCATCCGGCCGCAAAACTGCATCCGCAGTCACGCCATCAGCCATCAGTGCAGGTCCTGCCGTAGATTCTCGATTGTGGACGACCAAATACGCCCCTACGTCCTTGAACCAGATATGTGGGAACAAAGCCACCGTCGAGAAAATCCAACGGTGGCTTCAGCGATACCCAAAAAATGTCAGAACTGGGTTCAAGCTTGCGGGACCGGACGGAAGCGGTGTATTCCGGGCTGTAATGCTTCATGGGCCGCCAGGCATCGGGAAAACCACCGCAGCTCATCTCGTCGCAAAGCTCGAGGGCTATGACATCGTCGAGCGGAATGCCAGTGACACCCGAAGCAAGAAATTGATCGAGGACGGGTTGCGCGGCGTATTGAGCACAAATTCCATCCAGGGTTATTTCGCCGGAGACGGCAAAGAAGTCGATACAAAGAAGAAGAAGCTTGTGCTAATCATGGACGAAGTCGACGGTATGTCAGCGGGCGATCGAGGTGGTGTAGGTGCGCTTGCCGCAGTTTGCAAGAAGACCGAAGTGCCTATGATCCTCATCTGCAATGACAGGCGGCTGCCGAAAATGAAACCATTCGACTTTGTCACTTATGACTTACCATTTCGTCGACCGACAGTGGACCAGGTTCGTTCTCGTATAATGACGATCGCGTTCAGGGAAGGTTTGAAGATCCCGGCCCCTGTGGTTAATGCACTGATCGAGGGGAGCCATGCCGACATTCGGCAGGTCGTCAATATGATATCCACGGCCAAGTTGGACCAGGAGGCCATGGACTTTGACAGTGGGAAGCAGATGTCCAAGAGTTGGGAAAAGCATGTCATCTTGAAGCCCTGGGATATCACACAGAAAATCCTCGGTGGTGGCATGTTTGCACCAAGTAGCAAGGCTACACTGAACGAAAAGATTGAGCTATATTTCAATGACCACGAATTCAGCCCGCTCATGCTGCAGGAGAATTATCTCGGAACCAACCCCATGCAAGCTCTAAACTATTCTGGGAAAGAGAAGAATATGAAGACGCTCGAGCTCGCCTCTCAAGCCGCTGATAGTATCAGCGACGGCGACCTTGTCGATCGTATGATACATGGCTCTCAACAGCAGTGGAGCTTGATGCCGACACATGCCGTCTTCAGCTTCGTTCGGCCAGCTAGCTTCGTTGCGGGCAGTACAGCCGGCAATCAGACGCGCTTCACATCTTGGCTGGGCAAGAACAGCAGCCAAAACAAGCTCATTAGATTGGTTAAGGAGATACAGGCCCATATGCGCTTACGGTCATCGGGTGACAGACACGAGATCCGGCAGCAGTACATTCCAGTGCTTTGGACAGAATTGGTTCAGAAACTGCAGAGGGAAGGCAAAGATGCCGTTCCTGCGATCATCGACCTCATGGACAGCTACTACTTGACGAAGGATGATTTCGATGCTATCATGGAACTGGGTGTTGGTCCGATGGATCAAGAGAAGGTTAAAATCGAGACACAGGCCAAAGCCACCTTCACACGACTGTAAGTAACACCTTGCTGTTTGCAGATACGAGCCACCTCTAACGGATCCGCAGCTATAACCAGCAGTCGCATCCTCTACCATTCATGAAAGCATCGTCGGTGGTCGCACCCAAAAAGCAGACCAAGGAGAAGCCTGATCTTGAAGAAGCTATCGAGGATTCGGATGAAGGCGAGGTTGTCGAAGAGGTCAGAGACGAGGACGAAGAGGCCGATTTGTCGAAAGACAAGTATGTCAAGCAGCCAAAGAAGAAATCGGCAGCCAAGAAGGGTAGCACAACACAGAAGCGCGGCAAAAAGAGGGTCAAGGACGAGGAGAGTGAGGATGATGATGAAGACGACGTCAAGCCTAAAGCGAAAGGCAAAGCCAAAGCGACCGCGAAGGGCAAGAAGAAATAGAGATGGAGAGAAGGAGGCGTTGCGAACATTGTGGTGACCTAGCTTCCCACAACGTAGTGCTTTTAGCGAGCAGGTCGTCGTTCATGTACGGCTTCCCATGCATTTTGTTTAGGTCTGGCAATAATGCAACTAAGGTCTGCATGGCTTTGACGATATGTCATAAGAGAAACATTATTGTGCGTGGTGTATCATATGTGTTCGGACACCAATGTGTCGGAGAAGGCCACTCTCCATGCTTGAAATGAAAAGCGCACATGTCGGCGCTATGAGCTTCTTTGTTTCAAGCCCCTCCACTATGCAACACCTGGGTGAGATCCGTCTATTGCTCCGGCGCAACGCGTCAGCCTATCTACCATACTATTTTCCTAGCGCATGCTCGCACTGATACCAGTGCGGCTCTATGTGGCCCGTTGTATGACAAGCTCGAGCGCCGTGTTAACCCGGTACCCCTATATTTAGAGGGGCGTTCCAGATCTCAGCAGTGCCGAGTCCAGGGCACAATGACTTTAGACATGCCCATGTCATTGTGCTTGCAAAGTCGATGTTTGGATCGCTACTTGGGAGGGATGAATCCACGTCCTCGATGCATCGCATGGCACTGCATCTACACAAAACGCAGGCACGCGCATGTTTCGCCATCGAACAGTCTCAGCAATGTTTCGTTTCCGCCTAGTAGAAGCAGGACACTGATGCAGATGAACAAGAGGTGAAGATGCCGACACGTCTCAATATCATGCTCATTCCGCTGAACACAAGCTCGCAGAAAGCGGCCAGCGTGTCACATCATGAATCTTACCTTCATGCTAGCTCACGTGTTTACCACGAGTCAAAGTATATCACAATTGAATCAACTTAGCGTAGAAAGTTCTCTGCTTGCTGTACTATGGAATTTTATTAGTGACCCAGAACAGTGCGTGGAGGACAGACATGTTGTTCGTATTGGTATACGATAGGCTGCACGCCACCTCCCCAGCCCACGAGCTCTTCCAAGCTTAGTCCTCGTGTCTCAGTCATGTAGGCGCAAAGCCATGACATCATCGCTTGCGCCGGGTCCCAGGGCCTTGCGCAAGCAGAGGCAAAGTGTTAACGCACCTGAACAGCCGGCTTAATGCGCAGTTGGACTTTGGAGCAAAACTTGGTCACGTAAACGTGTGCGCACGGGAATAGTTTCTCCTGTTGAGCCATCGATCAGCAGCCGCTCCTTGTCCCTTTGTGGCCCGAAACCAGCATGGTGGACATGTCACCCGCCGCTTGGTTGTGCTGATCAGGCCCACATGTTGGATCTGCGGACATTCCCCTGGCCACGTGACTGGCCGGAGAAGGTGTGCGGAACTGCTTGTAGAACAAGACCTGCTCTGCTCAACAGCGCAACGATGGTCTGAATAGATTGGAACTAGTAATGATGCTATGCGATGCAATGCAATGACCGTCGCCCGTAGACGACGATGCGAGTGGTATCTCGGAAACAAGCAACGCCGAAAATGCTGACGAGAACGCCGAAATACCGTGCACCCATACCCCGACGCCCGGTAATGCTGCATGTGCCAACGCCTCTAGATGTTCTTAAACATGGACTAAGAGCGCAGATTAGCTGCTGTCCTCGCTCGTGGTTGAAAGCGCTCCCTTGCCGGGCCCTGGCAATGGTCCCAGGGTCCACCGCCAGTCCCGTGTTCTCTTTCGCCGGCCGGCCACCGGTGTCTCGGGGCAGGTGTCGCTTTCGTCCTCGGACGACGACGAATCTCGTTTTTCGCCGGTCCGGGGCTGTTTGAGGCGAGGCGAGCCTTCCAACGTCGAGAAGCCGGCGCTGGCGGTATCTCGTGGTGATTGAACAGGCGACTCGGACGCCTTGGACGTGTCGTGGCCCAGCGAGTGATGCATGGCCGAGGAATCTGATTCTGCCGAGGTGCTGGAGGCGGCCGAAGACAGCGTTGACACGGACGACTCGATGTCGGAGTGTGCCAGCGTGTACTTGACAGTGGTGATCTCCTCCTCCAGTGGAGTGCGAAAGGAGACGCGCTTCTCGGCGGGGAACATGGGCCGGGAGGAGGCCATTTTGCGCGGTATTAACGAGCGCGAGGGCCCGTTGGCGAGTATGGAGAGGAGATTGTGTGGCTGCTTGTAGGGTATGGAGATGGTCGCAGACTCGTGCGAGGCAGAGGTGAGGGCCGAGGAGAGGGTCGAGGCGGAGCTGGGGGTGGTGGAGGCGCTGGTGGCGCTGGTGGCATTCGGGATGCTGCTGTCGATGGAGAGGCGCGGCTTCAGGGGGCGGTCGAGGGCGGGGTAGGCGTTGGAGAAGGTGTTGATCCTGGTGGGCGAGACGGCGCTCAGCGTGTCGAGTCGCAGACTGGCGCCCTTGCCAAAGCTGCGCGGTGTGGAGGTGTTGACGGAGAGCTTGGGACGCTGCGAGACGGGGCCGCGTGGTATTATAGGCAGCGAGGTGGTCATGGTGGGCGCCGGGGCAGGTGACGGAGCGTACGAGGGCGGCATCGAGTGTGATATGGCCGTGAGCATCATGTGCGGGTGTCGGGGCGCAGATGACGGGTGGGCGTGGTGCGTGGTGGTCTGCGCAGGTGAGGAGCGCGACCAAGTCGAAATCGCCGCAGCGGGCAGGGCCGAGATGGTATACAAGTAGACTGCATCTCAACGCAGCGCGAGGTCCTGGGCAAGCGCTGCGTGGACGACTGCTGACTGGCTTCCAAGAATAACGAGGGCAGCCCGCGCCCGCCCAAAATAGCAACAGTGGCAAACGCCCGGGCCCTGCACCCGCGGCTTGTTGCTCGCTGCACCACGCGTCGGATATTGCCAATGAGCGGCGCCGACGCTGCACGCCTTGGCGCCGGCCTGCTTCACGGCCGTTTCGCACCTCGTCCTGCAGCGCATCCGCTCTGCGAAGCGCCGACGCCCTCCGCGCTGCTGCTGCTGCCGCTGCTGCTGCCGCCGACATGGCCTTCCACCGCGCCCCGCACACGCGGACGCCCAAGCGGCAGCTCGACACCACCATTCTCCACTTCGTAAGCACCCAGTGCCAGTGCCAGTGCCGGTCCAGGCCGCCCACACACAGCCTTGCCGCGAGGCCGCGGGCGTGCTGCTGCTAACGCGTCGTCGTGCCCAGGACTACGTACGTCTACCCAATCGGGCTAGCGCGACACGCCCACATCGCACGGCCTCCCCTCTGACTTCCACTACAACAGGACTGCTTCTACGCCAGCGTCTTCGAGCACGAGACGCCGAGCCTCCGCACGCTGCCCTTGGCCGTGCAGCAGAAGCAGATAGTCGTGACCTGCAACTACGAGGCCCGCCGCCGAGTATGCATGCCAGCCCTCCTCCCCGCGCTGTGCAAGGCTTTCATGCCATGCTGCGTCTCAGCGGCAGTGCTGAGCTGCTGCCAGTTCGTGTAAGCTGGCTAACCTCCGCGGCAGGGCCTGCACAAGTTGCAGCTCATCAGCGAAGCCAAACGGCTGTGTCCAGATGTCGTCATCGTTCTGGGCGAGGACCTCACGCGCTTTAGGAATGCCTCAAAAGAGCTGTACGCCTTTCTCCGGTCCTTCTCCTGGAACGCGCGCTGCGAGCGCCTTGGCTTCGACGAGGTTCGTTCCCGCATGCGCCCGCTTGCCATGTCTCAACACTGCCCCGCCCATCGTCAGCATTCTGGCTCAAGTTGGCTGGGCGACCTCGCTGCGAAGACATGCTCTGATGCTGTCTAGGTCTTCCTGGACGTGTCCGACATCATCGAATACAACGCAGGCATATTGAACTTCAACAATCTCAGCAACTGCTTCTTCTGCCTCTCCAAGCTTGACCCTACTGTCGGCTTCACTTACGACGCGACGCGGGTGGCTGGCCACACCTATCCCGAATCGTTGAATGATACCTCAGGTAAGCTTTAGACTGCTGCTCAGATAGTGTGGCGCAGCCGTGACCATCTCCCTTCCAGAACCTCTTTGCCAAGGACAGGCGAAACGATTGTGAAAGCGTGCAGGGCGCCTCGCAGCTAACACGCCGGTTGGCGCTTGCAGCCCTTGGCCGCGTCTCAGTCGGTTTGCAATTCGTGTAATCTTGCATGTGACCCTTAGCGGACTCTGTTCATCTGTTCAATCGCCGAATGGCTGCTCATTGCTAATCCGCAGCAGGCCATGACCAGTCGAAACCTCTGCAACTCCGCTTGCTTCTAGCGAGTCATCTCGCTCAACATCTTCGGGGCCGGCTCGAGTCAGAGAAAGGTTACACTGCAACCGTGGGCATTTCGACGAACAAGTTATTGGCCAAACTCATCGGTAACCTACATAAACCAAACGGTCAAACCACTTTGTTTCCGCCGTACATCTCTGCTCAGCCTAATCTGGCTGACAATGTCACTTTGTTCATGGATAACCTTGAGATCAGCAAGGTTCCAGGCATTGGCTTCAAGATCGCACAGAAGATTCGAACACACGTGCCACAGAGACAAGCGAATTTCGAGAATGGTCTTGTGTACAGCGGAACAAAGGAGAACCTTCTCGTTCGCGAGGTGAGACAACACCCGGGTATGGGTCCGGAAACTTTAGAGCGTCTATTGGGCGGACCGGGTGTACCATGTGGTATAGGATTGCGCATCTGGGAGCTAATCAACGGGTGTGATGCTACCGAGGTTGGACAAGCTCGGGAGGTGCCCACACAAATCAGTATCGAGGACAGTTACATTCGACTTGACACTTTGGACGAAGTGACCAAGGAGCTGCGCTTGCTAGCGACCAGCCTATTGAAACGGATGCACACAGATCTGGTGGAGGATAAGGACGACGAGCACACATCCAGTGTTCGCACTCTTCCCCAACCCGCGCTGTTGAGAAGGTGGCTTGCGTACCCAAGATCCATCCGTCTTTCAACACGGCCACGACCACCGCAGAATCCAGACGGGAGTCGGAACCGGCCATTTGCCCGCATCTCCAAGTCCACACCAATGCCCGGATTCGTCTTCAGTCTGAAAGACGATGTCAGCAGTATCGTAGAGAGACTCGTTGCTGAGACGTTGCTTCCTCTGTTTCGCCGATTACATCCCGAGAGGAGCGGTTGGAATTTGAGCCTCATGAACGTTGCTGCTGCAAATATAGCAGGCGCGGCGAGCGAAAAAGGCGGCATAGGAAGAGATATTGCCAAAATGTTCAGGCGGCAAGACGACGTCCTCAAACAGTGGAAGTTTACAGAAGAGGGGGAAGTTGACGTAGGCAGCAAAGGCATCGACCGATCGCAGTCATCGCTGCCCGGAGCGACTCCTCGATTAGCCGACAGACAAGGGTCTGAAGACATACCGACCCCTTCACAGGAGGCAAATGAACACTCAGTCGATTACTGGGGCTCAGAGGAGGAAGACATGGTTGATGTGGACACATATGGATGCGAGGAGTGTGGCGCTATAATGCCATTGTTCGCATTGGGTGCACACGAACGGTGGCATGCGCAAGGTTGAATTTCCCACGAATCCACAATTGTATGTAATGAATTGAAATAGCCTCTTGTACGATGTTCATGAGATCAAGCTAGCTAGAGTTGCAGCTTTCGTCCGGTGCACCTGTAATGTGAGTCGTCAGTATGGATGAGGAGTAACGTCAATTGGACGAACTCAGCGAAGCTTAGCGCTGGCAAGTGACGTAGTGACAAGCTTGCGCGAGGCTTAACTCCGGACGCAATCGAAGATGATTAGTGCAATCACGTTTGACTGCACTTCACGAACCTTAACCTTTAACACTCTCTTCTAGAGCCTAGCAGATACAATGTCTGCATACAGCCGCATCGGGGTAGTCACGGGCGCAAACAAGGTAACTCAATTATCCTGCAGCTGCACATGGTCTAGCTAAGACAACTTCCTAGGGCATCGGCCTAGCTATAGTGCGACAGCTTGCACTGCAATACCCCAAGTCACCGCTTCACAGCGGCCCCTTCTTGATATATCTTACAGCCCGCGATCAATGCCGTGGTGAGGCAGCCGTAAAAGAAATTCAACAAGATGCGCAACTACAACAAGCAAAAGCGCTGAAAGCCAACGGCGGTCTTGTTGAGATCATATTCCATTCTTTTGATGTGACGGACAATAAAAGCGTCGAAACTTTTACAAGGCATCTCAAAGAAACACATGGCGATGGCATCGACTTTGTGGTCAATAACGCCGGCATTGCTCTGAACGGCTTTGGTACTCTATTTGTTTTGATAGGTACGACCGTGCTGACTATGGCCAGATTCCAATGTTGTCAAAGCAACCCTAAATTGCAACTACTACAGCACAATGTCTGCCAGCCGCACTTTTCTTCCTCTTCTTAAGTCAACTGGTCGCCTCGTCAACGTAGCCAGCACTTCCGGCTCGTTGTCCAAGTACTCGACCTCGGTCCGTCATCGCTTCCTTGCCTCCAAAGTTGAGTCCGACGTCACAAGCATCATGCGGGACTTCCAAACTGCTGTCGACGCTGGAAATGAAAAGGAAGCTGGCTATCCCAGCGCAGCGTATGCAGTGAGCAAAGCTGGGCTCATTGGAGGCACAAGGGCGCTTGCACTTGAGGTCGGAGAGAAGGAAAGCAACGTGCTCATCAACAGCTGCTGCCCGGGCTACGTCAATACGGACATGACCAAAGGCAATGGAACGAAGACACCAGACGATGGAGCGAGCACACCGGTGTGGTTAGCCATACATGACTTTGGGGGGAAATCGGGTTCTTTCTACAGAGACAAGCAGGAGATCGAGTGGCAGAATCTGTAGGCCAAGAGTCCCTTGCCTCGGCCCCGAAGAAGCCCATATCTGCTTCTTTCCTTCGGTGTGATGCCAAAGCAGTGTTTATTAGCGGCTATCTGCATGCTACGTCTATAGCTCTTTATACTGCGGAGTTGTCGTTGCCTGGCCGACTCGAGCATTTGCATCATGTTCTAAGACACATTGTGCAATGTCGTTGACGTTTGTGCCTATTCCTAGATTTCAGTCATAACCACTACAAAGCATCTATCCCATGAAAACGTACAACGATGCACGCATCGGTACCTGGAGTGTTTGCGACTCCGTTGGCGCCTCTCGTTGGCGGGTCGGCCTCCAGGGCAATTTTTGCGGTAATGTGTTTGATGATCTGAGGTTTTCGTGAGGGGGCCGATGGGAGGAGGTTCAGACCGGTCAAAGCATAAAATGCCGGATGTCTTGCGCTGGTTGCGCACGAGGTTGTGACTCATGTAAACGAACCCTACAGGGTCCAGAGGTTGTCTATACACCAAGGGACCTGACGGTGTATTGCCTGTGCGTGATCTTGCCCTTCCAATCGTATGTTTCTGTGATGCAACCAGGAGTGACGTGGTGGAATATGAGAATGCAATCCGTTATTCAGTAAGCAGAAACCTAAGGCCAGAAAAGCAGACTGGAGGTGGTACTTTGCTCAAGAAATACAAAGTGATCAGATAGGAATGAAAGGGATGGGATTTTTGGAACACACAAGGTCTACTTAAAAGTATGCCATTGCGATGTACTCACCGATTCCTCAGTTCAGACACGCTGTGAGCACGCTAACGTCTCTAATCTTGGTGCAGATGCTCTTCAGCGTGTGGATCATTACCGTCTCTGGGTTGCCATATCCTTGCACACTCACAAACTTTGTCACCGCGATGGATCTCTACCGTACGTTACGCCCATGCACGACTTTTGGAACTCCTAGCTCGATTACATGCTACAATTGTCCTTTGGATTTCCTATCTCGCCACCCAACACTACAGAGTGAGACACGAAGCGAAAGGATTCGTTGACATGTTTGCCAACTGCGGCGTTTAACATAGGATGGAAGCCTTACACGCATGAGTGACAGTTGTGTTCTGGCCTTCTTCATCTCCGGTGAAGTCATCGCGCAAGCAAGGACCGCGGAGCAGCAAAGCGATGCGCGCGATCAATGTGGAATAATATGTCGTCCGCTAAAGAAACATTGAGATTGATTTGCCGCGGAGAGAAATTATTTTCTCAGGAGTAATTGCGGGAGATGGAAGAAGAAACGAAGGGCAATTGAGTTGTTTTCAAGTTTCGGTACCGCCCCCTATGGTGGTGCCTCACCCAAAACCAGCTTCTTAGCGCAGCCTGCTGATGTAGGTATCCCTGCCTGGCGCTAGGTACGATTCGGCCGCCGCCTAAATCGCCGTATCCTTCGACATCCAAGCTGTTGTATAGACTTACTTCAAAGTCATTCGCTACGACATGGATTTACACTTCCTCGGCCACCATATACAGTCTCGGCTAGATTCGTCACAATTGAAAATTGCTCCGACAAAAGTTTTGACCTCGACCCGCATCCTCCACGCCCAAACCATCGAAGTACTGTGGCTATCTTGGTGCGACACCATAGTCAGGTATCAAGAGAGCGCAGATATGTGGAGAACGATGTACTTGGGCACAGGTCTCATACACGCTCAAGCAGACCACTTGGCAAATGCGCGCGAGATCAACGACACTGTTAGCGAGACACGGGACTCTATCGAATTCTTTGGTGGTGCAATGCATGATGGCCTGCGTGGCTACGTCTTTTCGCAGGGCTCAAGCAACCAAGTCGTCCTCTTTGCTACCGACCTTGAGATGGAGGCCGGAGTTTCCGAAGTAGAAGTGTACGCAGTAGACGAAGATCTGATGATTCCAGCGATCCGAATGAAAAGTGGCGGAAGTATTCTCGTCAGTACGAAATCACTTGCCACTGGCAAAGAGCGAGTCTTAAATTTCGAAGACCTGGCGGAGCTGCGTGCTCACCTCAAGTCTGGTTTCATCGACAGTCCGTCAGTGCCAATTGCTGGACATTTCACACCAAGCCAGTGGTGTACGAACTCAACAACTGCCGTAGCCATTGATTCAGCCGGTCGACTTTTTACAGCAGCACACGACCTCCGCTATCCGACATGCCTCGGCCGACCGTGTGAGGACAGTACAGGCTTCGAGCCGGTTCCTTATCTTTCCGAAATATGCATTGAGAAGATAGCATGTGGTGGATACTTGGCTGCTGCTGCGAGCTACGATGGCGAATTGTTCACATGGGGCCAAGCGTGTCCCGGGTCCGAGGGGCAGCTGTCAGTGCGAAGTCGAATATCGGCTTCAGATGACACTGAAGACGTATCCTCAACAACTGGTATCTTTGACGATTTACCCAAGGAGGACCAAGACGACTTGATCAAATTGTTGACGATTCAAATCAACAGTCAAGTCGCGCGTGTCTCTGATGTGGCAATAGGACATGGACACATATGGGTTGCAGCAGAAGCGCAAGGATCCGATGGCGTCATCAAGCGTTGTGTGTTCGCCGCTGGAGACAATAGCAGCGGACAGCTTGGGCTGGGGACTGAAAGGAAATTCGTAGAAGAGTTCGAAGAAGTGACGTGGCTCAGAGACAAGAAAGTAGTACAGCTGAATGCCGCGGCATGGAGTACCAGTATTGTGACTGTCGAATGAATGAAGGCCCAGGAATGCCACTGGGGCGGATAAGAGGCTGAAATGTCACGCAAACTCAAATGGATATGATTGAGTGCTGAGCAATAAGATGGAGGATACGGCATGGAAATACCCAAAGGTTACTGATATTAGGTGTTCAGAAAAGTCGATGCCATTATGCAATAGACCATCAGTCTCGAGGACCCAGATGCTAGTCTGATCCGGCTACGACCCCGCGTCCCTCACAAGCAACAAGAGCCTCGATGCAGGCACCCATTATTGCACAACGATTGATGAAGCTCAACCGCAGGTCCTTGCTCCACGTCGAAAGTTGGAGCCCAAGGTTCTTGGTTGCCGTCGCGGAAGGTCGCGGTGTGGGCCGGCGACGGGGAGGTGTGGAGAATGTCAATCCTCGTTGTGACAACAATCGAGGCCAATCGATTCTGGGGGATTGCCGTTTTGCGCGTTTGGACTCGTGTGAATCTTCGAGGAACGACCATTTCAAAGATAGGACGCAAGTATGGACAACATGCGACGATGATGCCAGTACTTATCTGGGCAATTGCCCACATGAGAGTGGTACCTGAGCGGTAGGTCACGTCGCCATTGTAAGCCACCTCCGTAAGCGCGCTGAGGCGCAGACCACCGATTATGATGTTCCTGGCGCCTCATTAGTGTTACTAGTAGACTTGTTCGACGACGATTTCTCGCACAGCACACCAAAGGCGAAGATGGTGGTGACGGCAAGCTTGTGGGCACATCGGAGTTGCAGTCTCCAGACGACGCAGTGAGGCATCCACCAGATCACAGCGTCTAGTGCAACGCCCGCCGCCGCCATCGCAACGACGAAGGGTTCGAGGCTGAAGCAGTGCCGCGGATCTTCAAACGGAAGCCTAAAGTTGTACTTGATTGGCCGGCAGTGGAGTAGAATTCCGAGAATGGTAACTAGGCCTAGCGTGACTGAGAAGACAAGGCAACTGTACGCTAGCAAAAGGCATTAACAAGAGGCATAAGGAGTCCTGCAGCTGTATATACCAATGCGCCTCAGCCAAGGGTAGGCCTGGGTATACAGCGTCCGAATGAAGAAAATCGTTATGGCACATCGTGTTAGGGCCAGGCCGCATGCCATGGGAATCCGAAATAGCCATAGCACCTAGCCATCTGAGTATGTGGTTGACAGTCTGAGCTTGGCATCTCACCATGAGTGTTATTCGCAGGTTCGCTACAGTTACGGTGTGTATGTGCTGGCGGACACGCCCAGCGACCATGGCTTCGTATTGTTAGTCATGGCGGGTTGTCGACAAGGAGAAGACATGGTCTTGCCAACGAAGAAGATTGCCACGACGAGGCATAAAAACAACTATGATAAGATTTAGCGATGCACGATCCGTGATAGTGGTGTTGCCTAACCAATGAAAACACGAGGAGGGTATCATCAACCGACCATGGCAGGCTCTTGGAGCGTTTTGCCAGGTGTCGCGCGATGAAGAAGGCGAGCGGCAAGATGGCAAGAATTATTGCTCCAGCAACATATGAAGCAAGTAACATTGGGTTCCTCTAAAGCGATTGGACAGGGACGGGAGTGATGCGGCTCGAGTGCTCTAGGGGGAGAGCGGTGCGCATCGCTGGAGACAGGAGAAGGCGGGAGGTCCAGAAAGGTGGGTATGTCTCGGAATAGATTGTATGCTGTGAGAGTAACAAAAGGAGTATGTGAGATGGGCAAAGGACATGATACTTGGAGAACCGCTGCCGCTGCCGTCGAAGTTGCCGGGACACGTAGGAGATGGGCCACGTGGGAAGTTGCTTGACGGGAGGTCCTGCCTGGTGGTGTGTTTGGCAGACGGCACCCGGCTTTTGGGGCAAAGGCAGTGACCGGGTTCGGCAGTCGGTCGGGATGCCTCGAGGGCTGCGCACGTGGATTCGCGGTGTATCATAACTTTAGCGCGATGATGTCAGCCATTGTCGCGTGGTGTTTATGACCACGACTGGGGCAGCTGCGACCCCAGACAGCGAACATGATGCAATGCCAGCGCGTTTCGGGAAGCGACAGTTGATCGAAATGTGCAGACTGCCATCGAGATGTGCGTGAAGACGCGCTGATCGATTCACTGAAATTTCAGGTGCGCCGGGGCAGCGTCCAGTCAGAGGCGGGATTGCCAGGCCAAGACATGATTCGCAGCGTTGTGGCAGGGCTGATCAGGCAGCACAGAAACACAGACGCTGGCTGCGAGGGCAAGGATTGCGCCGATCATGGCTGATCTTCTCACCACGGCTCGCTCGACGTCGTGCAGCGTAGCTTGCCATTGCAAAAGCGCTTGCCGTCGACGCGCTGGCAGCGGGCGAGGCGTGTGTCTAGCGCAGAGCGCAGAGCGCAGAGTCAGCTGTGGCATACGAAGACAATCATGGCCTCGTTGCCACGGCGTTAGCAGTGCTCCGCGGGGACTGCCACATCTCATCTGCGCACCCATTGGGCGACTCCCTCGAAACGCTAGCGGGCTCCGGCAGCGTGGACGACGCCATCAGGGGTGCATGGCAGGCTTGAACAGTTCGTCCTTCGTTTCCGCCTTTCCAAGGCCGTACCAGGCCTGACCCGGATCCTGCAAACGTCATGTGCACCACCGCAGCCTGCCAAACCACTTCTCTCGGCTTGCATGTGCCGCTCTATTTTCAGGGAGCTAGCCGTCCCAGGAACCGGAAAGCGAAAAAAACTACCCACTGATATCAATCGGCCTGCCCAATTCGTTTCCGCCGACCGTTTTGGTTCCCAAGCAGCGCAGCTTCATCCGCTGCCTCCGCACACTCTCTTCTCTTCTCTGCTCTCATTAACCATCGTACACGCACAATCCTTGACGCTGTTGGGCCAGTCGCTCCCTTGCACATCCTCAGCCTACCGTACACGACTGACCGCGGCTCTCGCGGCCATGACCTGCGAGCCAGCCCGCTACATCCGAACTTGCTGAAAATGGAAAGCCGACATTCATCGCCGTTGAGGAGGACGGAGAGTCCTCGGCCCAGCACCCACAGGCAGCGAAGCAATTCATTTCCTATCGTCGAGGCTCTTGGGTGCTCTACGCCTGAGGCTCAGTTGTTGCTCGCAGAGGGCAGAGCCGCCGTTCGGAAGCGTCGTGCTCGAGGACGACGCAATCGATCAGTCAATGACGAGGACACCCCCACCTTCCGCCCAAAGGACCATCTGAAATACCTCGAAAGCTCAGCGGCGCCTGCATGGACCAACGACAGCCCGGTCCCGTTGGAAGCAAAAACCTGCCACGCGAGAATACCTTCCGATACCACAGACCGGAGCACCTCGACCGTAGTTCCACAGACGCGTGATGGCGACACTCGCCCCGACGCCAACCCTGCCAGTCCGCTTGGAAACTATTCCGCAAATCTCGCTCAGTTCATCAAGGCACAGCTCAAGTCGATACCAACATACCAGTCGACTCACGACTCGACCTCCTCTCTGTCACCCCGCTCGTGTCCAGATTTCTCGTTTCCAGTTTCCTCGCCGCCACTGTCACCCAACATGTCAGCCAGGCGGCCTGCGGACGCACCAAAGATCATAGATATCCCACCTGTGCGGCCTCCAGCAAGAAGTGCCTTTTCTGCATGGAGCTCTACTGATGATGAGACGGACGATGATGCCCTTTCCCTGCCAGACATCGAGCGCTATACCTCCGAGGCTATTTCCAAGGCCAGCAGTTACGCACCGTCGCTTCTTGGCTACTATGAAACATCGAACAATTCCTCGTTCCTGTTCTCGTCCACGCCGCTCGAGGAAGAGGAGGAACCTGAGACAGCGAGGGCTTGTACCTTTGCTGCCCAATCAGCGCTCCCAGGATCCGCATCTGAGCCGCATGCTGATGACGACTATCCCTCCTCGTGTCTCTCCCGGCCACAGCTCACCTCATCATCCGCACCGTCGTACACGTCGTCGTCTGCTTCAGCCTCATCGTACTTTGACTGCAAACGCCCGCTCGCAATGGCGCCCCAGCTGAAGGATCGCATCATCGCCGCGCTAACCCCGCCACATGTCCATGGCAAGATCATCGCTGCCATTTCGCCGTGGGAGGGCGCTGCCATAGCCAACGTACACGATGTCTTTGTCGAATCTCACCAGCGAGTTCACGTTGACGGCATGTCTTTTGACATGTTAAGGGACTTCATTGCGCCGAGCCGGATTACCACCCCTGTTTGACGTCACCTATGATTACTTCTCGTCTGTCTTACTAGCGCGCGCCTTCCGGTCTGTATATCTAGGACAACTAACTGTGGTCGAGCCGGCCTTGCCACACTTTGGTTGCCTTGTTCTGTACAATTTTTCCTTCCGGGTAGCAAATATGTTCTTGTAATCAACCTTTCTTGCATTTTGGGGCATACACATAGACTGCTGCTTAGCGTAGCCCGGCTCGTTTCAGTACGGCAATCCAGTCTCTCTTTGCTTGGTCGGGCGTTTTGGACAACAGATATCCTGTACATGACGAGTGTATGCCGCACACGATACCATTCTTTCGTTCGCTAGAGCATATGTACATAGGGAGATGGCCTATGCAGAGGCTAACCGGCAGTACGGCACTTGCTCGTACACACATGGAAACACTACACAATGACAACAATAAATAACCTGCGTGCCCAACTTCATGTCTGCTTCGTGGGTAGACTGGCCGTTTGTGAATCGCCGGCATCCAAGGGGCGACGCACGATGGCGCGCTGCGGCAGGGCTGAAGGCACACGCCCGAGCAACAAGGATTGAGCGGTGAAGGTGCCTGCAAGGTCCCGTCGGTGCAGATCTGGGGGACGGGAATGCGATGCAATGTCGATCGGTGAGGGGGCTACGTCATGTTTGATTGGTTTGCTGGCGAGACATGCCACCACGACGGAACAGCTGTGCCGCCGCACCAGCAAACATTCGCCCAATTCATGTAGATTTGTTTGGGCCGGGACGTTGTGGATCGCGGTCTATTCTTGTCCGTGACATGGTTTTCTCCGCTTCAGGCACCTTCTGATCGCAATTGACCGCATTACAGTACCCGCGCAGCGCTTGCCTCGTTCGTCAACACCGAGCCACATCTGCGTTCCGCATACCTCGCCATGGCAGAGTCAGAGCCCGGACTCACGGCGCAGATTCTAGGCCGCGTCGCCTACGAGTTCTCGCAGATGCAGCCGATGCTGCCCGTGTACCTGCACCTCATCGCCTCGGCCCTCTTTCCCATCTACACCGGCGCGCATGCCTCGCTCTCCCGACCGTCATCTGCTGCAAAGCCCCCAAAGAAGAAGCGCGCACGCGGAAATGGAGCTATAGACGATGGCGATGATGAGGATGAGGATGAGGACGAGGAGCGCATCATGGAGGGGTTGTCGCCTACGGACGCGCTGCTCATGCCACTCTTCGCAGGCTGTGCGCTCGCCTCGCTGTACTTCCTTCTCAAGTGGATGAAGGACGCCGCACTGCTCAACAAGATCCTGAACGGCTACTTCGCCATCTTTGGTGTCTTCTCCGTCGCGCGGCTCGTCACAGATGTCCTCGACGTGGGCCACTCCATCATCTTCCCCCACCGATACGCTCTCGCTGGCGCCCTGTACCATGTCAAGGCCAAGGACAAGAGGGCAGTTCCCGTCGCTGGCAACACCAAGAGCAAAGCGACCATTGTCTCGCCTCTACCAGGGTTTCTGGCGCGGCTGCCTCTGTCGGATGGCGTGCGAAAGATGCTCTGGGCCGATCGAGCCATGCCCCGCAACAAGTGGACGCTGCGCATGTATTTGCACCGCATGGCTGCTGGCAGGGTCAAGATCGGCCCACACGGCATCGTCGGCCTGTTGGCTGGGCTGACCACCGTGGCCTACTTCAACCTTGTTGACAAGCCTTGGTATCTCACGAATCTTCTGGGGTTTGGGTTTTCCTACGGCGCTCTGCAGCTTATGTCCCCGACAACCTTCGCTACCGGGAGTTTGATTCTCGGTGCCCTCTTTTTCTACGACATTTACTTTGTCTTCTACACGTAGGCGATTTGGTCAGCACATCCTATACCAAGCACTAACATGTGCACAGGCCCATGATGGTGACAGTCGCCAAGTCACTCGACGTCCCCATCAAGCTCATGTTCCCGCGACCGCCATCACCCGACGAGACCACTACGACTCCTAGCCACGCAATGCTAGGTCTCGGCGACGTCGTACTACCTGGCATCATGATTGGGCTTGCACTCCGATTCGATCTATATCTCTTCTACCTCCGCCGCCAGAAGCGCATACCTGCACCCAAAGAAGGCGACTTGGAGACTGTGGAAAAGCCACGTTATCACTCGCTGGCAGGACGATGGAGCGATCACTTTTGGACCCATTCGCTCGCAGGCCGGCCGCTCTGGCATCTCACAAATGTGGACGAGAGCGAGCCTGAAGCACCATTCACCTTTCCCAAGATATATTTTCATGCCAGCCTCGTGGGCTACGTTCTAGGCTTGTTGGCTACGCTGGGAGTGATGATGGTATGGAACCATGCACAGCCTGCCCTCTTGTACCTCGTGCCCGGCGTGCTCAGCAGTCTTTGGCTCACGGCTCTGGTTCGTGGAGAGCTAGGTCTGATGTGGGAGTACACCGAGGACATTGGACAGGAAGACCTGACCAAGAAGAAACCCGGCGACGGAAAGAAATCCAACGACGAGAAGGCAAAGGAAGCGTCGAGTGGAGATGATGCCGCCAAGGGCAACGGAGAAGAGGAGCGATCGGAGCACTTCAAGCGCTTGTCAAGTCACCGACCGGAACGGGAAGTCTTTTCCTTCTCGATCGAGGCCCCTTGGAAAGTGCAACAACCACGCTCGGCACGACGAGGGTCACTGAGCGGAATCGAGTCTGATCGCAAGTCTCCGCTCAGCGAAAAGCACAACTGGGCGACGACGAAGGTAACTACAAATACTGAACCAGCTAGCAAGCGAGTGAAGCTGAACTGAAGAATGCTTCTCCTGTTTGTATTTGATAGTGCGCACATAGTGAGGGAGCTGTGACTCATAAACTGCGGTGAAGCGCTCGTATGCGTTTGAGGAGCTGCTGTTCATAGCATAGCGCAGGCGTTCTCAGGGGCTACAATGAAACGAAATCTCCATCATGAACTGAACCTGTGGACAGTTATGTGATGATCTTTGACGCTCATAGATAATAACAATCATATCCTTCATTCGCGGCATCTGAAAAAAAATATTCCGCGATAATACCTCGTCTCTCACCTGGCCTAACTTCGAGCTCACTCTAGAACCAAGGTGGATACCTCCGCGGGCCAAACCATGGCGGCGGAAAGCCAGGGAAACCGCCAGGAGGACCCTGATATTGGGGGGCCGGAGGACCATCCCTTTCATCCAAACATTGCACGGGATTGTCTACAACAAACTGCCGCAATTCATCCACTTGGCCGCACCTAACGCACATGGAGTTTTCGAAGGACATGGGCGGGTTCATCCAGCCGCATGAGCTGCAGCGCCACATAAGTCCCGACGACATGTTGGGAGTCTGGCAGGAAGTAGTTAGAGGCGTCTATGGAGGAAGAGAGATGTTTTCAACGTGTGAGCTGAATGGAGGGGTAGGACTATTATGTGTTTGAGGTGTTGACGACTTGATTGCTGGCATGCCGTAAGTAGGAGGATTGAGGCATCCGACACACTTTGGGTGCTTACCTTTTGGTTGTTTGGTCAGAACTGGAATGTGTCCTTGATGCTGAAATGGCGATTTTTGGGGGTGTTGTAAGGAAGCAGGAGGTCCGACGTTGGGGGAGTTTTTATACTGCTCCACGAAGTTTTGCATAGTTCGATGGCGTGGCACATAGTCGTCATTATATGATAAGTATTCACATGAGGATTGCTGAAGTGTTGGCGATGTAGGCATGGAAGGAAAGTCGCATCATAGACGTGGCTGTATCAGAGCAGAGGTATCAACATGCTCCGTTGTGTGATATGCTCGTGGCTACGATATACGCTGGTACCAACTCCTCTCCCTGCTGGACCGCGCCACACAAGAGGCGCTGCCATTCGCTCATGACTCGATCGTTGCGCATTGCTGTCGACGAAGTTTGCTGAAGATGGTGTTTTGTTTTGGTAGTAAGTGAAGTCAAGCACATGGAGTGAGGGGCGGAGGTTGCGGAGTTGGAGCGCACGGGCCAGCTGCAATCAACATGCCTGGCGCCGATGCGGAGCGTCATAACCAAATTTCTGGGGCGCAAACAGTGACATCGCAGCATACCATCTCCCTTCACCGTGCTGGCAGAAATGGCGTCTGAGAAGAAAGTAGCCGAAAACATGCTGTGGGGAGGCCGATTTACGCGCAAGTGCCCTCGCTGCCGCACGACACCACGATGCAGTGCCTTGCTAACGTCGACACAGAGGGCCTCGACCCGGTCATGGAGCAGTACAATGCCTCGCTACCATACGACCGCCTCTTCTACGCCGAAGATATTGCCGGCTCCGTCGCGTTTGCACGCGCAAACTGTGCCACGGGCATCCTCACCCAAGACGAGTTTGCTGCCATCGAAAAGGGTCTTGGGCAGATCAAGCAAGAGTGGGCCGCGGACAGCTTCGTGGTCAAAGACAACGACGAGGACATCCACACGGCCAACGAGCGCAGACTCAGCGAGATCATCGGAAAGGAGATTGGGGGGAAGTTGCACACGGGCCGAAGCCGGAACGAGCAGGTTGCGACCGACATGCGCCTGTGGCTGAGGGAGCAGCTTCGCACGCTCGAGGGCTACTTGACGCTGCTGATCAAGACGTCGATCCAGCGCGCCGAGGCCGAGATCGACATACTAGTATGACCGTCCTGCACACGAGATGCCTACCCCCGACTGACGATGCAGATGCCCGGCTACACACACCTGCAGAAGGCACAACCAGTCCGGTGGTCACACTGGATCCTCGCCCACGCCACCGCCTTCGCCTCCGAGCTCGAGCGCCTGCGCGAGGTCATCAAGCGCGTGAACCGCTCACCACTGGGCTGCGGTGCCCTTGCGGGGAACCCGTTCAACATCGACCGTGCGGCCATGGCCAAGGAGCTGGGATTCGAGCGTCTCCTCACAAACTCGCTCAATGCCGTAGGAGACCGCGACTTTGTCTTCGAAACTCTCCAATGGGGCTCCAGCCTCATGCTCAAGCTGTCTCGCTGGGCCGAGGATCTTATCATCTACTCGAGTCTCGAGTTTGGTTTCGTCAGGCTGGCAGACGCATACTCGACGGGAAGCTCGCTGATGCCGCAAAAGAAGAACGCAGATTCGCTGGAGCTCATCCGCGGCAAGAGCGGCCGCGCTTTTGGACACATGGCCGGCCTGTATGTGACCATCAAAGGTTTGCCCACCACTTACAACAAAGACTTGCAGGAGTCTGTTGAACCGCTGATCGATCACATCAAGACCGTCGGCGACTCGATACAAATCGCAACTGGCGTCTTGTCAACACTAACCGTGAACGCCGAGAAGATGCATGCAGCTCTCGCACCAGAGATGCTAGCCACCGAATTCGCCGACTACCTTGTCAGGAAGGGTGTGCCGTTCCGCGAGGGCCATCATATCTCGGGCCGCGTTGTCGCATTGGCAGAGAACGAGAACGTGCCAATGGACAAGCTCAGCCTGGACCAGCTCAAGGGCATCGATGCCAGGCTCGGCGATGACGTCGTCGAGTGCTTAGACTACGAGCGCGCTGTGGAGCTCAAGAATGCTACTGGTGGCACGAGCAAGAGCGCGGTCCTCGAGCAAGTGCAGATGCTACAAAAGGCTATTCAGTAGATGCGTGTGTCGATTTACCTGTGTGGCGAGCACCGTAGAACTTGTAGTTGGCTGCCATTCTGAACATCGTGGCGAGGATAGACAAAATCACAGCGTTGCAGTCATTGTTTTTCCGGTTTTACGGAAGACTACATATATGCAATCCCGGCTTCCACTAGCTTCCGCCAACTTATCTACAATGGAATGGATTGACAGCATGTTCGTGCAGGGACGTATGCTCTGCAACCGGAGTAATTCCAGCCTGACACCAATGATCAGGCGCACCCACGAATGCAATAGGTCTTGGGTCATGGAACGGACTCTGCTTTCACTAATCTCAAAAGAACAAGGCATGCTTTAGAAAAAACTTCCCCTGCCCACTATCGTACATCTCACCACTGTAGGCGTCAGGAGCTTACTCAGCATGGCACTGCTTTCGTACTCTTTCACTCTGCATATATGGTCTTGCACGACTGAACTCGAGTTC
>TARA_R110002003_G_scaffold3245_1_pt1 | contig 22113 bp, 23 predicted proteins | sample TARA_R110002003 | Tara Oceans TARA_R110002003 (sample SAMEA4396441) | marine metagenome | biome: Westerlies Biome; feature: [SRF] surface water layer (ENVO:00010504); material: water (ENVO:00002006), including particulate matter (ENVO:01000060) such as... | depth 5 m
CAGATGATGCTGCCATCAGTGCCGTTGATTTTATGCACTGCGCAAGCATCGCGTGCAGAGATTAGGTAGTCTCCGTCTGCATTCTTATCAACACTGTTGATATGAAAGTAGTCCCATGCATCCGAGGAATTGTAGCCAGACCCAGCTTGGCCGGGGTTTATGGGCAATACGCCCTCTGCAGTAGTCAGCCAAGCTTACTCCACCATGAATTATACGTGTGCAGTGAGATGAAGACCAGATAGACTTACCATCAGGACTGACATGGTCGAGACTTGCCCACTCGAACAAAAGCTCGCCAGATGTGATATTGAGTTCTGTTTTCGTCAGCGTAAGATTTCATTGAGCCTGAAAATGACTTGATGTACCTTGAAAGATAGCATTGACGATCCATTGCTGCTCCTCGCTCGCACCCCAAGGCCTCAAGTCGCGCGGTACAGGCTGATACACCTGGATGACAGCCGTATCCTCACTCACCATATGACATTCATGCTTATCAGTAAGCTTGTGGTTACCAGCTCTCAGCTCGCGAATGGTTTCGTAATGCTTGTCCAAGATAGTCGTATGACCGTGTCCATGCCCATATCCGGGATTGTGATCGCCCTCGAAGCTAAACAATACATCTTTACCAATCCATCGCCCAGCCTGAAAGTTAGTCGCCCAGATGGAGTAGTATCCATAGCCAGACCAGATCAGGTCGCCGTTGTCACGGAAGATATAAGGCGCGGCTTGACGGGGCCCGTGCTGCTCGGTGGCTGTGTCTGGGTAGCCCGCAAAGGGCGCGATAAATAGGTAGCCTTCCTCGACATTTGGTGTTGCTGGAGTGGTGATGTTCAATCGCGGAGGTGCCAAATCAGGACGTGATTTGAACTGCCAATCGGCAGTCACGAGCTTGAAAACTAGTGGGGCGGCAATAGAAAGTCTCATCGCGAACAATGCAAATGCAGGCACTTGAAATGCGCGGTGCCATTTTGAATGCAGCGGGATACAATGGCTTAACTAAATTTGCGCACACTGAAGTCGCGATGATCGTGGATGTTGGCGTGCTCGAGGCGAATTCGCAAGGGTCTTGATGACGTCTGATGCGGGGACTTTCATCCCGCACCAACACCTTGACTCCGTTGAACGTCAATGTGCTTGCATATTGCGTGCTTGTCATTTATACTACTTTCAATGTGCCAAGAAAAGTACGATTGGCATGTTACGATGTATCTTGCTGTCGAAGTGGGGCAACGGCGTTCCTGGCGTGTCAATCGTGCTGGGGTTTTCACAAGCACATCGTCATGGCCCGAGAGCGGTGCTTCGTAAAATGTGCAGTATATTGCATGATACTTCAAAGATATCATGACTACTTTCTTACTTATCCGAAGAGTGTGAGTGAGCTTGACGACGCAATCGAATCACCCTCGAAACCACTCATTGCAACATTTACATCGCACCAGTCGAAGCAATATCGACATCACCACCATGCCCCAAATCCACCAAGACATAGAAAGCGACCCTCCACAACCACAAGAAGACACACCTCTCCTCAAGCCCCCAGCCTCGGAAAACTGGACTCCACCCCACCACTTCTACTGGATCGAGCTCGCCATCTTTGCCAACGTCTTCCTCTACGGCTTCGACGGCACCATCACAGCCGCCACCTACGCCGTCATCAGCTCAGACTTCGATGCCGCCAACACCGCCAGCTGGCTGACCACCTCGTACCTGGTAACAAGTACCGCATTCCAACCTTTATACGGCCGCTTCTCCGACATCTTCGGCCGGCGCGTGTGCTTCTTCGTATCCACGATTACATTTGCAGCGGGCTGTCTGGGATGCGGCCTTGCGACGAACATCGTCCTTGTTAATGTCATGCGCGCGTTGACGGGCTTTGGCGGCGGCGGTCTGATGACCATGGGTATGTAGACCGGCCTTTCTCGAGTGGTATTCGAAGCCAGCTGACACGGCTCAGCTACCATTGTGAACTCGGATATGATTCCCTTCAAGAAACGCGGAATGTACCAAGCGCTTCAAAACTCAATGTTCGGCTTCGGCGCCATCTGCGGGGCCTCTTTTGGCGGATCCATTGCAGATTCAATAGGCTGGTTCGTCCACGATTTCCACCCCAACCATCCCATCCCATCACTGCTATGCTATGCTAACTTCCCCACAGGCGCTGGTGTTTCCTCCTCCAAGTCCCCATCTCCATCCTCGCCCTATTCCTCGGCTGGCTCGTCATCGAAAACCCCCGTGAAACGCATCCAACCTGGGCCGAAATCAAAGCCGATGTCGACTTCGCCGGCGCCCTGTTGCTCGTCACCGCACTCTCAATCCAACTCGTCGGCCTCAGTCTCGGCGGCAACGAGCTCCCCTGGAGCAGCGCGTGGGTCATCAGCTCGCTGGTTACCAGCCTCATCCTGCTCGCCCTTTTCCTCTGGGTCGAAGCACGCACGACCGCCATCCCCGTGATCCCGCTTGCCCAACTGCGCGGACGCAACCCCATCGCCATCCAGACGGCGAACGTGTGTGCCGGCACAGCCGCGTACGCTTACCTCTTCATGCTCCCCCTGTTCTTCCAGGTCGTGCTGCGCGACTCGGCCACCAAAGCTGGCGCGCGTCTCGCGATTCCGTCCCTTGCGACGCCTATTGGCGGCGTCATTGCTGGCATCGTAATGTCGCGCTGGGGTCGTCTGCTCATGCTGGTGAAAACCGGCGCTGTGTTGATGGCCGTGGGCAATGGGCTTGTGACGAGTCTGTCATTCTACGACAGCACGTGGAAGTATCTTGTGTTTATATTCCCCGCAAATTTAGGCCAGGGGATTGTGTATCCGGCGACGTTGTTTACGACGCTGGCTTCGTTTGAGCATGCTGGTAAGGACGGAGTGTGAAAGCTTTGGGTGGCATGGTACTGATTAAATGGACAGATCATGCGGTTTCTGCGTCGACTGTGTATTTGGTTCGCTCGCTGGGCAGTGTATGGGGCGTGGCCATCACGGCGTCAATCGTGCAAAATACACTCAGCTCGAGGTTGCCACACGCACTTACTGACATTCCCAATAAAGATCAGGTATGCCACAGGCCACACGCAGATGAAGTCAGAAAGCTGATGTCGTAGATCATCGACAATATCCGACACTCCGTCACTGCACTGCGCGATCTCCCGCCAGACATTCAGCTCAAAGCCCGCTTGGTGTATTACGATGGTATACGATACTCGTTCGCTGCTTCCACAGGCATTGCCGGGCTTGCGATTGTAGCGAGCTTGTTCGCATACAACGCCGGATTTCGCAATACGCATTAATTAGATGGAGGCAAAATGTAGTGTTCATATTTTCATTTCCATATATCCAGTTCCAAAATCTATGCTTTGTGGTATTTGAGTCAAGGCCGGATACCAGCCCAAAACCCCAATCGTGTCCTAGGAGATTCGTTATATGCCCTCGCAGTCTCTCTCATATACATTCAAGCATGTACCTTCATCCGTATACCCGTCTCGACGACATCTCCAGGATATCTCTTCTTAACTAGCCAACATCTACACGATTACCTCGCAGAACCTCTCCAATCCACAATGAGGAGTAAAGCAGGCAATAGGGGGAATCATGCTGAGAAACCAAAGCTTATGTGGCAGTAATAACAAACAATGGAAAAACTCCTCGCTATGCATGCAGGTCGTTACGATATGCGCGCATCGCGAAGTATAAAAAGAGACAGATTGTAACAGCAAGTGGGTATCGTCGAATGCAATAGGTGTATCAACGCCATGATAGCACCGGTCACGACCGTGTGGGAATGTTCTCCAGCTCACTGCGCTGGCGCAAGTATTTGGCGGCGAGGTGGTCGCCACCCTGCTTAGATTGCTCCATCCAGTGCTGCGCGACACACATGGTCATTGGGTCGCTGCGGGCTGGGTCCTGAGACGCTTTCCTCTCTCGGTTGAGAAGTTCCGTCTTGAAGACCTCGCTAGGTTTTGTAAGGGGAAGAACAGTGCGATGGACAAGCTCTGGAGAAGTAAGGTAGAATATGGCAAGTTCGCGCTCAGCAACAGCATCGCCTTCTTTGGCGGTGATAAGGAGCATGCGCGCGGCGTCTTCCATGGTATAGCGCGACATTGGCTCCTCGCTCGCGACCGGCACGCGTGAAGTAATGCCGATCTTTTCAGTTGCGTCGCCGATACTTTGCTTGACAACTGCATCGCGATTCGTGTTTTGCGTAATGACCTCGTCAACGAGCTCGACCATGATGCGGCACACGTCCTGCTTAAGGCCGAGGGCGGCAAGACCAACATCCCAGAAGGCCTTGCCTCGTGCGGTCTTGTCGAGCATCTGAGCGGGAACGAACGACGCGATGTACTGTAAATCCCTGAAAAGTGTCTTAGGGCGGATGTTGGCATCGCGCAACAGACCTTGAATGACCTCGACAATCATGTCCGTACTGGGTGGGCCAACAGGTGAGCGTGCACCATTACGCGGTAGTGGCGAAGCATTGCTGGCTCGGTCCTGGTTCATGGTGTGCGAGCGACGCTCCTCGCAATTAGCGATGGCTTGCTCTAGATTCTGCGCACGATTCGTGTGAGTAGCTGGCTCACGTGAGCTGAGCTCAGGCATAGCACCGAGTGTGGGTGATTGAGGGACCGGTGGGAGTGTCTCCCGGTGTTTGTTGTACGACTTGCCAGTCCGGGAAGAAAGCGAAGCAATGATCAACAGCTCCAATTCATACAGAGCATGTAGCTTCGAGTAGGGATTGGGGTGCGTTTCGAATTTGCTGAGGAGGCGTCGGAAAGCAACGTTGTACGGGAACTCCAACAGACCCGCCTTCTTGGCAGCCGAAGTCCCAGCCGATCGAGAAGTAGCATCGCTTGATGTTGAGGAGTGTTCTCCAGCTGAGTGATGGACGTCGGACGCCGCAGCATGCTGGTAAGTTGCAACCGGTGGAGCAGCTTGACTGCGCTCGGTTCGGCCAAGCGCCTCCAGCGGTACGTTTCGCTGATCCGGAAGGGCTTGCTTTCGCATGCTCTTCATGCTCTTCTTCTTCGCCAACATTTTCTTGCGCTTGCGCTCTTCCTCGTCTCTCCTCTGAATGCAGTCCTCAAGCAAGTCACCACCAAACCAGGAGTCGGTCTCGCTTCCGCTCGCGAAGACCATCGTGCCAAGGTCGCTCAAAAGTAGGCCAGTAAGGGTCTGCTTCAGGTCTAGCATAAAGCGGCGCTTGTCTTCATTGACGCTCGCTGATTGTTTGAGCATGACAGTTCCCTTGGAAGATGATGCTGTGCGAGGGCGAATGCTGGTGGCGCTAGAAGGCGACTGAGCCTGGGTTTGGAATGGTGACCAGAAGGTCGCCACCGAGTCGATAGACAATACGGGCGAAGAACCGCCGAAGTAGTCGTGGGAGTCCATCGGGCTCCTCGCCCACGGGCTTTGATCGAAGCTATGTTGAGACCCGTTGCGATTGGCGACGGATCTGAGGCTGTTGTGGCTCGGCCGTTGTGCAAAATCGAGGTTGCGGGAGCCTGGGCGACCATGCGTCTCATACTCCTCGTCACCTGCGATAGACAGAGTCCCAACGCCTGTGAGGAACAAATCACCCTTCTGGCGTCCGCTTTCAAGAATCTGTTGATCCCTCTTGTACAGGTCGCTCGACCACAGCACAGGCGTCTCAATCAGGTTATCACCAACAATCTTGTTGACGCACTTGTCCACTTCGAGGCAGAACCGATGAATCCTCTCCTCGCCTTTGCAGAAATTCTCGACGCTGTATTGCGTGAGCCACTTGAGAGTGATGTCGGACTGCTCGTCTGAAAGCTTATTGGGCCCGCCGAAATCCTGTGATGCAGACATTACATCCACTAGCACCGCCTCGCCTTTCATGAGAAAATTGTTGTTCGAAGACTTGGAGTAGTTTCGTGCCCTGTGGCCCGGGATAGGCTTTCCATCGAGCGTCCTAGTTGGCTGGCCCATGATCTTGAGGGCAAGCGCAACATTGCGCGCTTGCTCGTATTCGGCTGAACCACGCACGTCACTGATATACCACATTTTGTCGCGGAGCTGCTTGAAGCCTAGCATCATCTCCTCGATCATAGCATCCGATCGCTCTTGTGATTGTTTGAGCCAAACAAACCAGGCTTCAAACTCCTCAATGGCATTTGCTGCTTTCCCGAGCGAGTCTCGTGGGCCACGCGAGAAGTAGTTCAATAGTGCAGCGTACCCGTTCTTTACCAAAGTAGGTGAAGTCAGCCTTCGGAGACTCTGGAGAGTCTTGTAGTACAGATGTGCGTTGACAAAGTCTGATCGGGCTTGACACTGGTACATGGCCGTTTCGAGCATGGTCACAAGAACCGAGCTGTTCTCCTGCTTTTCTCCAATTTGCGGGTTGCTGTTACTCCTAGGATACTGTGGCGAGCGATGTCGGGCAGGAACATTCCTCTGACTGGCAATCAGGTTGGAAAGCTGGCTCTGACTCTGGCCTTGGTTGTATGGATTGCGGGACCCCAGGCTGTCGCTCGCATTCCGGACGACTCCTCTGCCACGTCCTCCCTTTCGGGTAGTCATGCGGTTGCTGAAGTTTTTGGATTCACTGTCCGGTGCAAGCTCCTTTGGAATCTCGTATTCCTCGACTAGCTTGGCTATAGCTTCCTTAAGCTGGTGATAGTCATTCTCAAGGTCAATGCGGTCCCCAGCACCCTCGTCGTCGCTGCTGTCGCTGTCAGGCGAGTCTTCGTCATGTTCGTCTTCATCATCAGAGTCCTTGCGCATGCGTGATTTCAGGTGCTTCCCGTCAGCGGAGATGTAAAGAACCGCCCATCGCTCCGCGCAAGGATGGCATGTGCCTGAAGCTGCCTCGAAACCAAGGATTCGGGTCATCTCGGAGCATGCTGCTCTTAGACGTCTTCCGTAGAGTTCGGTTGGTGCAATCTTTGGCTCGATTGGACGCTCCTCCAGACCAAGGGTGCTGGTGCTATCCAACAAAGGATCTCTGGACGTCTGGTCGCTGGTCATGGAAGAAGCGCTGGCGCTGAGTATAGAGCTTGCATCTGTCACGGACGCAGCGGCGTTGCGGAAGGGCACGGAAATGCCAGACATGGAAGAAGCAGAAGAGGCTAGTCCGGTCCGGCGCTGCGCTTGTTGGTCAATGTGGCTAGACGACGGGCGGCGCTCTGGGAAGAGTGTGTTGACCATTGTGATGATGTCCGAAGGAGCGAGAACAATGAAAGGCTGGACTTCGACAGTCTCTCGCGGTGAGGTGATCGCCTTCGCTGGGAGCAAGATGGGCTTCGCGGGGGTCTTGGTGTGCTTGAATCGTGCTAGAATGTTTTCAATGTGGACTCGGATCTCGGGGAGAACGGGAACCTGCTGTCGCCTATAACCTATGTCAGCTGTGTGGAAAAGCATGAAACCAAAGGAAAGCTCGTACCAATTGTAGGTCATGTCCAAAACAAGCTTCTGGGCCCGGATCGCGATTTCCTTGAGAATCTTCTGGCGGGCATGTTCGCTGATGTGATGCCCAATCATGATGCCATGAGTCTGCTTTGGAGTCAGCACGTCACTCGATCGACCGTAAGGGCAGACTCGCCTCGGGGTGGATTATAGCGTTCAGTAAGAACGTGGAAAACAGCCAGCGGGAAACAAAGAAATTCTGCGAAGCCTTGCGGAGATTCTTCTCCTCATCCAGCTTGCGCAGAATTGCATTTCCAATCTCCAGGACGCCCTCTGGAATACCTCCGGCAGATGGCTCATCATCCACGACCTCGAAGAGACGCTTGACAACCTTGTCGAAGTACTCATCGGCCGCAATGGTGTCCTTGGTGCTCCGCGCTACTGGCTGTGCGCCAAGGCGTGCGGGCTGCTCCTCGGCTTTCTCCAAAAGGAATTGACCATCTTGCATGAGATAAAGCTCCAGGTTGGCTTTTCCTGGCCATTCGCGCATACCAGCCCATACGTCCAGGACGGTCATGATGAATTTTTCGGAGCCCGGCTTAATGTCCTTGATGAGCTTGGCACAGGTGGTAGCCCAGACATCGGTGCGGCGGAGGTCCTCGGCGGAGTCTGGTCCTGATGAGTTGGCAAAGATGGTGTAGACGAGGGCTGCGAGAGGATCATGTCGCTGGAACGACAGGAGGCGCTCCACGGGGTTGGAGCCCTGCTGGTTGGTTTTGTGGGCACCAATATTCTTACCGCGGGCCTGCATGGCCATGACCGAGTCAATCGGATCCAAAGCTTGACGAAAGGACGACAAAGAAGTGAGTTCTTGCTGGGAAAGGGTGGAAATGCGGGCAGCAAGGAAATCGGGATTGGTGCGTATCTCAGAAATGAAGTCTAGGAGATCGTCCAAAATCTTGGACGGGACTTCGTTGAGGAAAGTAGACGAGGTGAGAGACTTTTCGCTCTTCATGCTTTTAGACTTGCCAAACTCCAAATCGGGCTCGAGCAATGCATACTGCCGTGTCGCGTCGCATGAGTTCCGCACATCGTTGAGGGCATTATAGAGGGCGGCGAAGCCCTTCTTGTCGTCGGAGCGGAAGTTGTCCACCAGCGTGCGGTAGGCCAGCTCCCCGCAATGTACCAGACGTGCGGAGAGGGCGCTCGAAACCAGCCACCGGTGCAGACGGACGCGCGAGTGGGCCTTGCGCTGCTCCTGGTAGCCCTGGAGGCGGATCAGGTGCGCGAGCTCGGCGAGGGAAGTCGCGGACGTGGGGATGGCCGCAGTGGGCAGGTACGCGTCGGTGTAGGAGGAAAGGTCGGCCGGCAGCAGGCGCGGGAGACGGCCGGCCGGCGCAGACATCGAGGCCGGCAGCTGCGGCCGCTGGCTGCTGGACGGCGGGCGGTCATTGTTGACGCTGATCTCGTAGAGTCCGCCAGGTCGACTTCCCATGGTAGTTGACGGCTGCTGGGTTGCGGAGCGAGCGTGCGGTGAAGGCGACCTGGGCGGCGTGGAGGGCAGCGGCGGCGCCTCCACAGGCGGGTCCTCGACGACAGTTGTACTGTGCGAGGGCGTGTGGCTCCGGGACGAGACGTGCGTGACAGTGGGCGACACGGCTGCGAGTAAGTCAGTGCCAGCACATCGTACAGAGCGCATCAATCCGGCCCGAAGCTATTGGGCGACGACGCGGACACGGCCAAAGCGCAGCGCAGAGAACCACGGCGGACCTACGTGGAGGGGACGTCGCCTGCGCCAGAGGCGAGGCCGAGAGCTGGTTTCTCCTGATCATTGTGCTGTCGCCATGAGGGAGCCCCGGTGAAGCCCTGCGGCAGCGCGAGTGCTCGGTGTGGCAGGGCGAAGCTCTACGGCATTGCCAGATGGAGCGCGCGTATTGGGGAGCGTCTGTTTTGGGCGCGACCGCTGGAGCTGCGAGCGTGTGCGCTGGCAGACGTCTCTTATCGATAGCGGAGCGCGGGGGGCGTGATTGGGCGGCCTCGAGTCCCCAGCAAAGGCGGGCAAGTCACGGCTGCAGCTCAACGGCGCTCGTCAGGATGCGCATGCGGACGCGAGCGCGGATCGTGGGCGACGAGAGCGACAGACGGCCGCGACGGATTATAGCATCGCAAGCGACCGCAGACGGCGCAGATTGGTGGCGACGCCAGACCGCCGCGCGAGAAATCGGTCCTGGCCATGACTTGCAGGACCAGCACATCAGAGGGAGCACGAGAGACGAATCAGCGTGCATGACAGGCTCGCCCGCTGCATCACGCTGCACCTCGCCCAAATGCCTCAGCTGCGACGCTGCCGTGGAAGCGCGGCCTCTGCTGCTCGCCCACAGCACGTAAAACCACCTATCCCCGCCTCGTCCAGAGACTCGTCGACAGCGCATTCTGCCCGTTGCCTCTAGCCAGCCCGACTCCTGTCTTGGCGGCGATGCTCTCCCGCCTGCTGGCCGTTGCTGCGGCCACCCCTCCACGCCCCGTGCCCCTCACCATCCCGTCCTCAACAACATCAACCAGCAGATATAAAGCTTCAAACACTGCTCTGTCGCCGCTGCACAGCGACGGCGAGGATCGCTGCTGGCCAGTCGTCTATTCTGTCCGTATGCGCAGCCGGCTCGCCGCCTCGACGTGACTGGTCGAGCGATCGTCCCTGCAGTTGTGTGCTGGCACATATGCAGCGCCTGCTGTCAAGTCCTGCACGCGAAAAGCTCGACCTCTTCCCTCTTCATCTCGGCCTGCATACAAGAATCGCTCTAATTTGAGCGAACTGCTTCTCCGAGAGGGCTATCCTGACACCATCCAATGGGCTGCACAACGCCTTGCCTGGTGCAGCTGCTCCTGCTTGACACTATCGCTGCACATGTATGCCAACCTGTGGTTCCTTTTGCATGTTTGCAGCGCGATGCAACAGGGAGCAGACGCAGACTTGCGATTGCTCCGGTGGATATGAGATGCTCATCGCCGCAGTTGCCATTACGAAATGCAAACGTACCTTGAGCTACCGCCCCATGTATTGCGCCTTGTCGCATCGTCTGCCGGTACCTCGACATTGACTGACCAGGATCGATCGACATCGCCATGTGCCGGCCGCGTGCACTTTCCCTCGACCACGAGCCGCCCGGTCCAATCTGACAATGCTAGTCTTGGGTATCAAACTTTTGGGAATCTCCCAAGATCATCCTTGGGCTGAGCTCACGTTGCCCAACCACCGATGCGCCTAACATGTTGCGCAACAAGCAAGTGTATATGTTGATCCCACCACGCAGCCCCACTGCATATGCCAATTTCAACGTCCACGGATACACCGAGCAACTAGAGCTTGCTGTCGCGGATAGCGAGTCAGATCATAGCCTCCCTGAGCAAAGGCGCAACACGTTTCCGGCTGTGCTGCACTTGTCGTTGCCACCAGACTTTCCTCCACTGCCCTTCTCCACGGGTTGCGTCGGCCACGCTGCTGGAGCCGTGCCAGTCTTCGAGCCCCAGTTCGTCAGCGCAGTTGGCAGCGAAGGTCTTGGCAGCAGTCACTGCGTTGGCATTGAATGCCCAAACAAGAATCTCCCGCTGAAACTTGCCTTCCGAAGACGTCGACGTGGTCATGAGAGTGTACATGTCTAGCTCACGATCTTTCGCAAATGTCTCGAGTGCTGTGAGAAAAGCTTCGCTGGCCTGTCCTGTGTTTGCTTCATCGCTGGCCTTTTGCTGCAGAAAGTCGATATGTTTGACTACTGAGCTAATGCCCAGTTTCAAGCCATTTTGGTCCCACTGTTTATAGTCTTTCCGCAGGATATCCTGGAGCTGTAGCCCGCCGATGTTCTTCTTTGCTGCATTGATCTCTTCATAGAACTTCGTACGATCAAAGCTTGTCGATGATTGAGGGCAGAGCATGATTTTGGCTTCGAGATACTCGACTGCCTCACGGTCATGCTCAGTTGTCTTGTTTTCGTCTTGGAGGTTCGCAGTGTCCACGAGAATGCTTGCCAACCCCAATTGGGCGACGGCTGCATCCCACCGCTTTACAGCGGCGGCATCGAGAGAACACAGTGCGGATGTCGAGAAAGCGTCCCATGTAGGTCGACAGTAGTTCACAATAAGACTGGTGCAGCTGCCGCTTTTCTCGATGATGCGAGGCTCGTCGCCGGTTCGCGTGGGAACCTTTCCTTCATCATCGTGGTGGTCAATCACACCTGCTACTCTACCCGAGTAGACCTTGCCCAGTTGGCCTTGGAGAGCATTGTGGTCCACCAAGATCCACTTCGTGTTCTCGGGGGGCAGCTTAGTAGAAATGTCGGACAGCGATGGCAGGTCATCAAGCGTGATCAGGTGCCCGGGCTCAATGTTCGCGTGTTTGAACACCGCCAGGTATTCGGGCCTCAGCTGAATGTCCGAAGCTTGAATGTTGGTGATTGGTACGTAGAGTGGGGTGAAAGCATTCTTTGGCGGTGACATGAACCGAATGTAAGCGAACAAAATCGAGCATGACATCGAATCAAGGTCTGATCTGAGTTAAGGCACGAGCTACTGGCTGCAGCAGCATAGACTCACCCGCTGATTCATTGCCAATGACCAGTGTAACCTTCTGACTTGATTCAATGGCATTACGCAAGGCGTTCTTAGCCTGTACCAAAAAGCCGCGTAACGAGGGTCTCGGCACCGCCATGATGGCTGGTAGCGGTGAAGCAAAGGGGTCAATAAGAACTGTCGAGTACGGGTGAGACGCGTCCAGCACTCGGTGAGGAAGTCGCATGACGTGCAGCTTCGGAAGGCACGGACCATGGCACGTGCACATCCCGCATGGAAGCGTTGTACATCGCCACGTCTTGGATACCTGCGCAGGGAGAACACTGAACGATTAGTGATACGTTAATTACCAGGTGGTACCGAAGAAAACGATGGTGGACGATGGTTGGAGAAATATTTGTGACGCTGGCTTGCGCAAGCTACGATCCATATTCTCCCATTCGTCACTGAAATCTACGGCCTGCTGGTTCTCGTCCTCGTGCCAAGGTGAAGACAGTGCTCAACACTTAGGAGAGGTGTCCTGTACTCTCTTAGTGTCATGGGTAGGATACAAGGTCGATGTGGTTGATACTGCATCAGACGTTTGCGCTCAGGTGAGTTCCACGCTTCCAGCTGGTACACCTCTTCGACTCAGCAAGCGGCGCGCGAAGAACTGCATGATAGGAAGCATCTCCTCGCGGTTGCTCATCATGCCGTCGCCATTTCTCTTCCATTCCTTGACCTCAACGTTCTCGAATGCGGCTTTTAGCTTCGACACCCCGCTGTCGGTGACTTTGGACCCCTTCGATGCTCTGCACACAAGCACGGGTGTTTTGCTCTTCTTTTCCAGCGCTTTCAAGGGCAGCGACTGGGACAACCCACTTCCGATGCTGACGACTCCACCCAGCTCGTTGTCGTGAAACTCAGCGGCGACCTGTAGGCCGACCATACCGCCTTGCGCAAAACCAAATAGAACGATCTCGCGCGGCTTGAATCCACACTTCTCGACGAGCCCTTCGCGTACGACGCGATCGAGGATCAAGCGCGTCGCTGTTTTGAAGCCAGTGTCCATGTCGAGCTCGCCAGTGCTCTGGTCCACCACCAGATCATCACCCCAATTAAAGCCGCCGATGTCAAACAGCAGTCCATTAGGCGCCTGCACTGCAATACATGCCGTCTCAGGCAAGTTCAGCTGCAGACCGAGCTTCGTAAATGACGCATTGGTGTCGCCAAGACCGTGCAGGAGAATGAGGACATTGGTGGCCGGCTGTGATGCAGGGGCTGCCGCGCAGATCAGCAAACAACAGACGAAAATGCAGCCGTACGCGCAATACTTACGCGGAGTTATGCTCAGTGTCACCTCGGGCGGAAAGTCCTCTTTTGTAGGTAGTCGTCCCGGCATGGCTGTAGTTGAGGGTATTGCACGATCACAGGCATGCTGAGGTGACGCTGTGACGTTCGTGGTGGGACCAGGATCGCAACGGAAGATCATCGCTCGCTAAGCAGCGAAGCTTTTCGCCAGATGTGAGCAGCTTGGCCAGCTCAACATCGTGCTGTCGAGACAACGTCAAAATTCCACGAGAAAGGGATGTGAGCTGAAAACTCGGCCCCTTAAACTCTGTTAGAATTGAGCAGCTCACACAGGTCTTGAAGCAGGCTCCAGACTCGATGATGCTTCTAGCTAAGCTTTACCAAGGAAGCTTATGTAGTCTACCCGGGCCTTCTGCCGGACAAGCGTTGGGACCCCTGCGGATTACGCACGCTTCTACGCCTTATTCATGCTTTCGGGCCCATCGACACGACGCAATTGACCAATCGAACCACGATGGGCATGCGCTATTGCGTGATGAGGCGCAGGATGGGCTCGAAATGCATTCAAATGCCTCATTCACTGTGCCACAATTGGACTCTCTATGGCTGAGCGATTTCACATGAGAGGGGCATGGCGGAGACACGTGGGTTTATTCGGTCCTACATCAGACTACTGTAAGAGATGGCCGAGAATGACGAAAGTGTATGCAGGGCTTCCAAGGGCAAGTACAGTATTTAAGACGCGATCAGTCGCCCTGGGTCGGTCGTCATCATCTCTCCATTCTTGACTCGTACACTGCACATAACTTCTCAATCATCGAACACACAATCCAACCGCCATCATGGGTTTCTGGGGTAGCCACTTTGCGCCCAAAACTCCACACGCACAGTAGACTGACTTACCTTCCACACAGATAAGAACGAAGATAACTACGAGCGTGTCTACAACAACGACCAGTTCGACGAGAACAAGTCGAGCCTTGGCCATGAGGTGATCGCCGGAGGCGCTGCCTTTGCTGGCTTCAAGGCATTCGAGGACCACCAGCGCACAGAGGGTACGTTCGTTCTTCGCACATGCTGGAATCGTCGTATTAACGATCATTGCAGGCAAGCCTGTTTCTCACCAGTTTGCGAAGGAGCTTCTCGCCGGGTTCGCTGGTGCCGAAGTGAGTTTTAGTCCTTCAACATCCTACCTACACACACGACCCATATATGCTTCTGTCCACCACTTGTGTCTACTCTTGCTAACAAACGATCAGGTCGACAAGCTCGCCGAGACGAAGGGCGAAGACTGGTTCGACCGCGAGAAGACCAAGCGCGCCGCAAAGGAGCACGCCGAGCGCATGTACGACGAGCACTACGTTGACAACCAAGGCGCGGATCAGTATGATCCCAACCAGTATGGGCGTCCGGAGCGGTTCGAGAGGCGGGGATGGTGAGCAGAGCAGCTGAGCCTGCTTTGGATATGCCGTAGAATGTACAAATGAGAAACAAAGGATATCGAGGAGAAGTATGGAACTTGCGCGACAACTTTCATGTGTGCCTTCGCGTTCCCCTAAAGCGGTTTGTGCGGTTCAGTTGCACACAATCATCGCTCAGGGCTCAAAGTGGGGTCATCTGCTATGACGTTTTCGCCAAGCGCCTGACTCGCGCCAAGTGAGTGCCATGATTCGCTAACAGATCAAACGTCGCGAACACCGTGGTACTGTTGAAGAGTTGTACAGGAACACTCGCGTGTATCCTTTGCTTCTCGCTGTGCCACGGTGGCGGATCCTTCCATCCTTTGTGCCCTTATGCCATGCCGAGGGTGACTCGACGCGCATTCGTATTGCTTACCCCTGCCCTTCGTTTGGCGCGCTGGCAAACGCAATTATGAAATTCGCAAAGTAAGACAGCCCCGGCAGTGTCTCTGATGCAGAATTCGTTGACTTTTACAGGGAATTGGAGCGCGACCTCGTGCCAGAATGGCGTCTGAAGTACCTAGATTACAAGGTGCGCACCACGACGCCGCGTGGGAGTGGCTACGCGCGCTAAACTTTACTACCACAGACGGGCAAGAAGAAGCTCAAGGCTATCGATCGCGCCCTCCGTACCGTTCACCAGACCCCTCGATTCCGCAAACGTGGCACCAATGCCTTCGAGCCCTCGCCATTCGATGCTGCGCCCAAGTACACGTACATCAACCGGAACTATAATGGACGGGAAGCGGCGACAGCCAGCGCACGAGATCCAGACGATCTACGCGCGCTTGCCATCACAAATAGTCAGAACAGCTTGCGCGAGAGGCCAGCCAATCAGTCGATGCCAAAAGCTCGCTTCTCGCGCTCGCCTGAGGAAGAGCCGTTGGCCAAAGGAAAAGGGTTTCGCGAGCGAGGAACCAGCTATGGGAGCATCATTGGCAGCCCGCCAACTGACAGGGCATCCACCTCCAAGGATCGCGGGAGGGCACCGCCATCGCTGAAGCTGCCAGGTGCTGCGCTGGACCCGGACAACTCTTCGCCGAACATTGGGCCACCGGCTGTCTCTTTGCGCAAACCGACCGCCAATGGGACTTCCCCTCCGGAGGGTGAGAATGCATTTGAGATTGGCAAGACCCGGTCGCCCAACAAGAAGCATATCTCCCTCCCAGCCAGATATAAGAGCGTCTTCAGTCCAAAGCGAATGAACTCAGACGCTGGGCCCATCACACAGACTAAGGCGCGGCCTTCTGTGCGACGGCTCTTCTCCCTGAGCAACAAGACCCCACCGCAGAGCCCGGGCGATGTCCCACTTGAAGCATACCGCGACCTTGACCTGCGACAAGCAGAGTTCTTCAACTTTCTCGATATGGAATTGGAGAAAATCGAGACATTCTACAAGGAGTAAGAGGAGGAAGCCACTAACCGATTGGCTGTACTTCGTGATCAGCTGCATATCATGCGCGATCGCCGCATTGACGAGATCATACAACGCCAGACCGCCAAGATCAAGGCGAAGTCCAAGAAGAAGAGTGCGGTGCCATTCATCGCCAATGGCAGGCCTCACAGCTCAGAAGACGAGAATTCCGACGATACAAAGACGAATGGCGACACCGCGAATGCCTCGTGGCTGAATCCCATCGATGCAGCCCTAGAAGCAATCAATGCTGGGAAGTATGGGAAGAGCACCAAGGAGATTGCTGAGCTAGCGACACCGGCTGCGCTCAAGCCCAAGGACTACCTTGAAGGCCGGAGTGACTTCTCGCGACGCCCAGATCTACCAGAAGTCCCGTATCAATCAGCCAAGCGCAAGCTCAAAACAGCGCTTCAGGAGTACTACCGAGGGCTAGAATTGCTCAAGTCGTATGCTCTGTTGAACCGGACCGCATTTCGTAAGATCAACAAGAAGTACGACAAGACTGTCAATGCACGACCCTCGGCTCGATATATGACTGAGAAAGTTAACCAAGCTTGGTTTGTCAACAGCGATGTCATTGAAGGCCACATTCGGGCAGTCGAAGACCTGTACGCAAGGTATTTTGAACGTGGCAACCACAAAGTCGCAGTCGGGAAGTTGCGGATCAAGATTGCCCGAGCGGGTGACTACACTGACAACACATTCCGCAATGGCCTACTACTGGCTGCAGGTGTCATTCTTGGCATTCAAAGCATCGTCAAAGCAACAAACAACCTCGAGGAGAATGATGATGCAACACTTTCCGTAAATACAAGCTATCTTCTGCAGGCATGTGGCGCCCTTATCACGGCTGAAATTATACTAACATGCACCAGATCTACGGTGGCTACTTCCTCGCCAACTTCCTTCTTCTGCTCTTTTGCTTAGCGTGCCGCGTTTGGCACGAGACCAAGATCAACTATGTTTTCATCTTTGAGTACGATACCCGCCATTTCCTTGATTGGAGGCAACTATGTGAAGTAAGTTGGCTGCGAAGCTCTATCCACAAATTGCTCATGGTGTATAGCTTCCGTGCTGGTGCCTTTTCTTCCTTGGACTGTTCATGTACCTGAACTTCTCCCAGGTCGGCGGCGACAGCATGTACATTTACTATCCCGTCGTCTTGATTAGTATATCGGTTGCCATTCTTTTCAACCCAATCAAGATGTTCTATTTCCGAACGCGGATGTGGTTGCTGTACTCCTTGGTAAGTCTCATCTCCCTGGCAAACATGTTGAGATCGCTGACCGAGTCGCAGTGGCGTCTGTTGCTTGCTGGAATCTACCCTGTTGAGTGGCGAGACTTCTATCTAGGAGACATGTTTTGCTCGCTGACATACACTATGGGTGTGAGTATCACTACCTGCACTCCCACTCCAAGCTGACCATGGAAAGAACCTTGCCACGTTTTTCTGTCTGTATTCGCGTGGTTGGAACAATCCTGGATCCTGTAACTCTTCGCATTTGCGTATCGTTGGCTTCATGACTACACTCCCTGGCATCTGGCGCGCATTACAGTGTATACGGCGATACAGCGACACAGGCAACAAGTTCCCGCATTTGCTCAACTGCGGCAAATACATGGCGACCATCATGTTCTACGCCACGTTGAGCATCTATCGTATAGACCAGAGACCCTCCACGAAGGCCACGTTTATCACATTTGCCACCATCAACAGTATTTACACTAGTTTCTGGGACATCTACTACGACTGGAGCCTGGGTGATCCTCATGCTAAGCATCCCTTCCTCAGGAAAGAGCTCGGCTACAAGAAGATCTGGTGGTACTACCTCGCCATCTTCATTGATCCGATATTACGCTTCAACTGGATCATGTATACCGTCATCCCTCTTCAGCTGCAGCACTCGGCGGTGACATCTTTTGCGGTCTCGCTCAGCGAGATATTCAGAAGAGGCATGTGGTCGTTGTTCCGTGTCGAGAACGAGCACTGCACCAACGTTGGTCGCTTCCGCGCAAGTCGAGATGTGCCTTTGCCGTACGAGCTTCCCCCAAGCCCCGCAGTCAAGACACGAGACGGGCAAGTGCAGCGTGGCGAGATCGTCGACGAGGAACAACCAGCTCCACGTCCAAGCTCCGCGCCCTCCCAAGCCTCCGCAAGCGGCGCACAGCTACATCTCGAGCGCACTCATTCGTCTGCACGTCAGCGTCGCGGCTACCAGGACGAGTTCCGCCCTTCGCCGTTGCAGCGCGCAATTACGCAGGTCGGTGATATGTTCCGTGACGCCCACGCTGAGGACTTTGAACGCAAGAAAAAGCCAGAGCTTGGTCGCGATCCAAGAAATACGAAGGTCGAGGAGGAAGACACAGATGATGATGACTCAGACGATGGCGAGGAGCAGGGTGATGGTGATAGCGGGAAAGAAAATCGTGAAGGGGATACCGATGAAGAGGCTGAAGATGATGACGAGCAGAGCGTGTTGACTAGGATCAGGGAGGACTTGGAGGTTGGGATGAGTGGAGCGCGGGGTGCGAGACAAGACGCTGTTTTGCGGGATGAATAAGCCTACCAGCAGACTAATGTTGCTCGCTGCAATACCACAACGATGGGTTTTCTTCAGCCCAGCACTGCATCGCGACGCCCAGCAAATGCTCCAGTTGACACCATGTGACGCACTTCACGAGGAGCTTAGTCATTGACGCACTTGCGCTTTCTGCTTCGTCACTTCCCAATTTCAGAATATGCGCACTTCAAACGGGTGGCATACTCGACCATCGTTACGAGATCTGTCCTCGAAGATGCAGGCAGACTTCCAGAGCAACCGCACCAATCAGTTGAGGAACGCAACAAACATCGAAGCTAGGTCACTTGCTAGGTTCGACCTAGGGACCATGTTTGACTTCACACGTGTTGAGGTTTATCACGAAGCTCGTCAAGCTCCTCAACTGCATGAGCTTCACAGGGACGCTGTTTCAATCACCATGAGTCTTCAAGGAGCCCATGATCGTGGTCTTCAAGTGCGGCGCTGCTTGTTGTCCTTGCGCCGATGTGTTCCGATGCATCACACAAGTGACCTATTTGACACCGACCCCTTCACAGTCGCAGTCACGTAACCGCTCCAAACAGGAGCGACTGCCGGCCTTCGAGTACAAAAGTACGGCCTCTCAGTCTAGTTGATCAACTTCCTAGACCTACTTAGTTATTAGCCTTCTTGACTCAGCTTCACGACTGGCCCTACACATCAGCTTCTTCCGTTCAAATCTTAAGTCAGATATCACAATGCACAACGCCCGAGCCCAACTCTCCGACCCAAGCGACCAGTCGCACGACAGCCTCGGCCAGCCTCTGACTCACACATGCCATATGCCCTCAGGCTTCGACTTGGATATGCACTACATGCGATCCCTTTGCAAAGCCGCACTGGTCGTCCTGCCTGCTGAGGAGGTACTTGCACTCAAGACATATCTCAGGTACCTCTACGACACCTTACACGATCACGACGTTGAGCAACAGACGGTGCGATATGTTGCCGGCCTTCTATGTAAGATCGAACAACGCTGGTGCAGGCTATCGGAGGAGCAGAAAGAGCTGTGGAACTTAGGGTGCGGGCGCCCGATATGGGATGAGGAGGGTGAACTTGTGAGCTTCGACGTCGATGAAGAGAGTCTGGAGCGCGTACAGAGAATGACCAGGAACGTGAAAACCTTTACGCTGATCGAGGACTTCAAGAAGAGGCGAGAGATGGCCAATGCTAAGGAAGACATTGAGACTATCGAGGAAGATGACAAAGCAGAGGAAAGTATGTCCTACGCTGGTACCGATGGTTTCGAGCTGGACGGTCCAGGTGTAACACCCACCAGGCATACTAACAACACAGTTTCACCTAAGAACACGTACTTCCCGGATTGCGGAGGCTCATTTAGGGATGTCGAGGTGTTTGAGGCATACATGGAGAGGCTGACGAAGTATGAGCGCATGTTGCTGGTTGAGGGAATACTGAGGATAGTTGATAACCCGCCGACGAATTATTGGAAACTGGTGGAGGGACCTGCGTTGAGGGCGGGTCAGTCGCTGGATGGCCTGGGTGAGCAGATGGAACGACTGTTGAACGAGGAAAGTGACTCGGTGGTTAACGAGGGAGATGGTGAGTGGTGTGAGACGAAGTGTACGGATGTACCTTCTCCCCCATCCTCTGCGTCGTGGTCTCGTCCATCGCCGCCGGCTTGGACCATTATCACAGAACACGTTCAGGTGTCTGGGCCAGATTACTTCATCGAAGGCATGACCCCGGGATCTCACGGATCCTTGGACACATGTCTCAGGATATTTGGTTACATCGTTCGCAACATGGAAGAATTAAAGAATGTGTACATGACGCTCGAGGACGATGAGGACAATCATCTTCTTGAAGTTTACTTCGGGCTTCAACTCGTCGACGGAAAACATGTCCTCACGCTTCCTGCCCGCGAAGCTGCCATGCATTATGCGAAGGCACTGGCAAACCTCGAGAGACAGTACTATCATATACTCCCACCCAGACCATACGAACAATGGGGTACCACCTTCCTGGATGAGGCAGAATGGATTGAGCGGCAGCGGGAGTTGACGTTCTTCGAGCTCGATCTCATTGACGACGGTATTCTCCAGGTACACCGTCTTTTCGATGGCAGCTTGCTTATTCATGAAGCGCGGGATGCGGAGTCAAAGGAGCCACGCGCGATTGAATCTGCGCTTCGACACGAGCGAGAATTACGCTCAGACAGAATTGGTCACGGTCATCCACGCTGGGACGAAGCTTTCCGGCCTGCGGAGATGGAAGGCCCGGAGTGGATTGTGCGGTTGCGCTCGCCGTGTGCGGAGCGAGCGCGTCGGTTTGTGAAAGAGCGCTTGGCCGAGGAGATTGCTGAGGAGAACGAAAGACTTAGGCCCGAGCAATCGCCTAGAACAGCTCGGCCTCTCCATACAAAGCCGCCACATCCTACTGTTGAGTCGGAAGCTTCGTCCCAGGCAAGTGGTGAAGATTATGAGGAAAAAACGACGGCCAGGCGTGGTCGAGGTAAGGACGTCATCTCAACTCCGAAGAAGGCAGAAGACAACAGGAGAATGGGTACTACTCAGCACTCCAAGCCCTGCACACTCAAGACAACAAGGTTCGCAACGTCGTCAGCAACAAGTCGTCCCCAGTCACCATATATCGACGAAGCAAGCCAGCATCATCCGTCTCGATCTCCGTCTCCTCAGCCCAGTCTTCGAGAGATCCAGGAACTACTCGACCGGGCAAGACCGGAACCCGAGGCTCTACCTGCGGAGCCTGAGCCCGATATTGGGCGTCACGTCGCCACTGCGTAGGAACACGCCCAGGCTTGTACGAACAGTGGCAGACCTTGGCTTCCCGTGAAAGCTTAGCAGCGCATGACCAACTTCGAAGACCTTCAGATCGATGCCACTTTCATGAAGATCAGCGGCGTTCTGCACCGGGGCATACACATCGCGGCTCGCGTGGTAATGGATCCCCACGACCTGGAAGGGGTACATGGCGAGATGTATAAGTTCAGCGAGGTGTTGATCTTGCGATTATGTGTCGAGTGTTCTGGTACGGTAGGTGTGATGAATGCTGGTTTGATTTTCTTCATTCATGTCTACTGCAGGTAATGCGTCAGATAGCCTCAATCTGTTTGACGTCGACGCTCGTCAACTTCTCTCCCGTGATTACGTCCCACTTCGCTGTCACTGCCAACAATCCGCCTTCACATCATTCACGTGCCCACTTCAGCAACATCATGCACACAAATTCACGACAATCACGACACCACACACCACTTGTTCTCCTCTCACATGCTCCCCAATGTTTTGTTTCCTCTCACCCCATACATCCACCCATCAACTCCCCATGAACCTCCTCAACCAAACCATAGCCTCCGTCCTCTCTCGCCAACCCATGGCCCCCAACATCTCCCCACCTGTCCGCAACCGCATCGACATCGACCCCTCCCTCCTCCTTCACCACGAAACCGGCCTTGGCCCCAAACCACC
>TARA_R110002003_G_scaffold79_4_pt1 | contig 22042 bp, 17 predicted proteins | sample TARA_R110002003 | Tara Oceans TARA_R110002003 (sample SAMEA4396441) | marine metagenome | biome: Westerlies Biome; feature: [SRF] surface water layer (ENVO:00010504); material: water (ENVO:00002006), including particulate matter (ENVO:01000060) such as... | depth 5 m
TGGGGAATGAGCATGCGAACGCCTCCGACGCGCGCCTGAGGCGAGTGCAGGGGGGTGGGGTTGGATGGATGGATGTGAAGAAGAGGAAAGAACAACGACGCGGACGGGAGATGCCGTCGAGGGAGTTGGAGCGATGCGGTTGAGAAATGACATGTCTCACCCCTGATTCGAGCATATACACAGTTCGATATGCTAGAGTTCGTCAACGCTTTCCAGTTCGCGTTGACGTCCCAGACTCTAGCGATGCTCTTCACGAACGGTGGACTGTAGTTATAACAGTATAACAGCATGCCACTCCAACAGCCAACTCCAGCATCAATCACATCTCCCTTCTTCTTTCCTCCCTAGCCAAGTGTAGTCCCCATTCCCTCGCACTCCTCCCCTCCGCCAGCAACCACGTGGCTCGGCGCAATCTTCAACAAACCTTCCTTCACATTATCCGCTGGGTTGAACCTAGAGTTCGCATGCACGGCGGATAAGTCCGCATCCGCATCCTAGCTGCACATGTTTGCCCTGAATATGCGCACGCGTGCTGACGTGCAGATGTAGGTGAGCGGAGGGGAAGTCTTGGTCGAGATGTACTGTAGTGGATTGGATTGATGAAGATGGAGGTGTTGACTTGAAGGCTGGTACATACACTGCGTAGTGTGTACTGTGTGCATGGAGTCTTGGTAGACGTGCGTTGTTGCTTCTGCTGTGGAATAACCGGCTCGATTTTGAGGTTGTTGGTCGTGTGAGTAGAGAGTTCTTAGACTACTGTTCTCGCGGGTTGTTTGGGTGTTTGGGCTTTGGAGGTACGATATAGCTTCGTACTATAGTGGCGTTAGAAGTCTACGAAATGCACACGAATCCTTATTGCAAGAGCTGCAGGCTATTGTAGCATAGGACGTCCTCGAGCAATATTCGGGTTTTTTTCGCAGATACTATGGCTGCTATCTGTATACAGTAGGGTTGCGAACTTGTTTTAACACAATACGCAGTCTTTGATTAGACGTGAGATTGAATAGCTTAGGAAGGAGGCCGGCGTCCTAAGCTACGAGTATCTAAGTGTATCAGCGCTGTATTGGTCGAGCACAGCGGGAATACTATGTAGTGTGTACAGTCCAAATACATCAATTACGGTGCTATCCCCAACACGGGGACATGTCTACTCACGCATCAGATGTTCTGGGAATAGTTCGAGAGTAGTATCGAGCCGCTGCCTAAATTTAGCGATGCCAGTGAAGTGTAGCAGCGTCGTAGTTATGCCTCCGCGAGATGCTGAGGGTTTTGCGCAGCATTGACCTAGCAGGCAGCAACGGAGTCTATGTGTTAAGGAGATTAGATAAAGTTGTACATGCTGTTATCAGAGCAAGCACTACGACGTATTATCTTCGAGACTTCGGTTGCGGCTAGGCTTCGCTCGTGAGACGGCGCTTACTACAATTGGGAAGAATAGATATCGAAGGATAGACTCAGATCAAAGGCAGTGAAGTATTGACATCTCGTAACGGACTGAAACTTCTGTAGAGTATGCTATTGCCTTACTAGAGTAGCGCAATTAATTAGGTTGCAAGGGTTTATCCCACACTGATCCTCGCTATATACATAGCGGTAGATCGAAACCCTTAAGATTCATTCTGAAGATACATCTTACGCTATTGGATAGTGTCATTCCTCCTATGCATTTTAGCCGATGATGCTAGACTCAAGACTCTCAGCTCAGGTGCTTGCAAGAAGCGAACATCTCAGGCGCTGCTCAAGTAGTAAGGTTCTACTTATTTGTCTGCAGTTACATAGATCAGCGAATCTGGCGCAGAAAGCTAGACTAAGAAAGTGTTCGAAACGTCTCAAAGACCGTTCTCTCAGATTGAATTCCTAGTGGTCAGTTCAAATAAATCTCTACATCTATCTGTGCTCGACCTTTTTTCTTATAATAGCGAGAAAGAAACGTGAACGATGAAGGAAAAGAATCTACACAGAAAACACATTCAACACTCTTCCTAGCACTGCGCAGTATAAAGATCCGTAGAACTGCTATCTTCCACGGTATCAAGCTGTTGAAGTAAGGCAGACTGTGGTCAGGATCGAGAGTGTTGTGAGCTTGGAGATGCGCATCGTGTTTGGACTTATCGAGTGGATAATGCAAATTAGTTGCCTGAATGCCTTGCTTGGGTGTTGTTTGGGTTGCGTTTTGCGAACTGAAGGCTTCGCATCAAAACGACGATGGTGATGAGGTGGTATAGGGAATCGTTTTGTTTGCTGTAGCCGTGTCTGGAGTCATGGGGCTGGACCGCGGGACTCCGTGGTCCTAGATTCCATGCTGATGTACCGCTGAAGTACTATCCACGTTTCCTTTTGCTCCATTTGAGTAGACCTATTCATAATACGAAGGCCTGTAGTCTCGATGGTTGGCAAGATGTTCTTACTCGAATGCAATGCGTTGTCGGTCCAAACGACGATGTATTGGTACTCTCGCGCTGTACGCATGTCAAAGTATCTCGCAGATCGTAATAAATACAAAGCTTGTATCTGATAAGCATGAATGGACGAGGGACGTATGGTCGTTATGGGTGCTGTCGAGATGCCACCCGACAACCTACCGTAGCTACTCGTGGTGTCCCACGCGCACGCTAGTGGCACGGTTGCTGTCTTGTCTTCTTTCCCTGGCTCAACACCGTTCCAATAACTCCTGATGCCTTTCATCCTCAATGCCAGCTTTTTCACAAGCACTTGTCATTCTGATGTGATTAGCTCGACTCTTCGTTCCTGCGGTTCAGTCACGACCTGCATTGTCCACACGTAGCGGTCAAAACTGCTGCGTCACACAACAATGACGCGTCAGAAGATTCTGTTGCGACGTTCCTCGTCACTCGACAGTCAAATCTAGGAGGTCAGGTCGCAAACAAGCGTCTGCGCTGGCTGATGCACGACACCGAGGGTCTCGATGCCTGGTTGGCTGAGTTGTGCATATGCTGGCCGTGAGGCTGAGGTGCAGGTTGCCTCGCGTTCGCCTGCCCCGCAACAGCTGTTGCCTCCAGGCCTGCACTTCGTCGACATTGAAACTTCATTTGACTCCTCCTCCCTTTGCGTCATCTACGGCGACACAAATTTGATCCGTCCTTCTTGAGCTTCTTCTTTTCCAACACAAATGACCGACAATATCGACGTTGTCGCCACGAGCGAGGATAGCGATGCATCCGGCGTGGCTACCCCGGCGTCCGAAAGTGAAGCACAGATCGAAGAGAAGCAGCGCATACCATCTTCGGCCATATCACGCGGTGTGCAAGGGGTGGGATCCGTACTGAAGCTCTCCGATGATCAGATCCGCACAATCGTTGACGTCCTGATACACGATCACCATGTCGACAACTTATTTCTGGAGGAATGGCTCGAGACTGTAACGCAGCTAGCCTTCAATGACGACCAGAGGCAAATACTGAATGTGGCCATCGCCTTGGCTTTCTTGCGACAATCAGGAAGAGCAGATGTTGTCGTCTCACCAGCTCATCTCGAACTAGTCTGGACGCTGATTAAATGTGGACTTGAAAGCCCCTCCTTGCCATGGCAGATCAGCAGAAGCGCGCAAGGCCTGCACGCCATTCCCCTGTGGAGCTTCATCGTTGATGGGCGTATCGATGAGCTTATTCGTCTGCATATATGGCTCCCAGACGGCGTGAGAGCGAATCCTGACCTAGCCATTCACATGCATCAGCCGCATGCGCAAAGTTGGATCCTGGCCGGTGAAGGCACCGACAATACCTTCGACGTGGTTCCTTCAGATCAAAAGGACGCGAGCCATGCCGTGTATCAGGTCGGCTGGGCCGGCCCAGACAGCAAAGAAAGCGACAGAGCGTACAAGGTCCATAGCAAATCTTCCACCGTGACCAATACCGGCAAGTTGGTCTGTGTCACCCAAAGACAGGCGGATTTGCACACGCGGAACATGACCTATCATATTCCTGCAGGTGTATACCACAGTTCAGTGGTTGAGCCAGATGCTCTACACGCAACCCTGCTTTTCTTTGACTCGCACCGTGGCTATATCCATGATGCGCCAGTGATTGGACCAATCGCACGAGAGCCTGTTACCCATGATCGGAAGTCTGCTAATCTCAGTATTGACGAGGTTGCCAACATCATCGCGGACCTGCGAAGTTGGGAGATTCATCAAGAAATTGGCCAGGAGCACTCGGATCGTGGGGAATGGGAAGAGGCACTCCGATCATTCCGCACTGCACTGCATATCTGCCGGAACAACAAATGGCTAGACTCACCGCGTTATCTGCATGTCACTCTGGGCAAGCTCGGGCATAAGTATCGCATGCTGGGACTGTGTGAGAAGGCTTGCGAGTGCCTAGAAGAGGTCGTGTTGAATGCGCCGCTATCTCGATTCCGGGTGGATTGCATCGGTGAATTGGCCACGGTTTACCGGCACATGGACCGCTTGGAAGACTGCAAACGAATGAGCGAGACACAATATCTTGGGGCGAAGCAGCTAAACCTCGAGAAGTACATATGTCGTGCTGCCGGCACCCTGGGAATGGTCACATACCAGCTGTACCTGCTGAACAAGGACATGGCCCTATTGGATAAGGCAATCGATTTGCTCCAAGAGCGTGTCGAGCGAGCGCAGCAGCTGGAAGACGTCACACTGGAAGCCATTGGTCAAGGACGACTGTCTCTTTGCTATCTCGCGAAAGGCGACTTCGAGAAAGCCATCTCTACAGCGCGGAACAACTACGATCTCATGTTTCTGCAAAACGATACAACGAAGCAAGGCTTTGCCCGGGCGTTTCTAGGTCGCACGCTATTACTTGCGGGTCATCGTGACGAAGCATTAGCCTTATTCAATCCCCTTGATGGCTGCCCGCCCGTCATTGCCCTTTGCAAAGAGATTTCCGCGGAGCATCGACAGTATATCAACGAGATCATTGCTGCTGGAACTAACTTGAAATTGCGAGACGAGCAAGGTTACTCGGCGCTGGAGTGTGCCGTGTACAATGGTGATCGCGAGACCACGCATATCATTGAAGATGGCTTGCGTGCGCAGATTGCTAGTGAGGGTGGTGATGTGAATGCAGAGCTCGCTCAGCTTCAGTACGAAGCCATACTACGTAAAGGTTACAGAGAGCTGTTTCAGGACAAGTTGAGGCCTGTCCTTCTGGAGAGAGAACGAGAATCACGAATTGAGGTGCTTCGTCGTACGTATGCAGAAGCGCTAGACAACGACAACGCGAAGCGAGACACCTTCGATCGCTTCAAGTATGTGCGTTTTGCCGACTTCCAAACTTGTCGCCGCCTTCCAAGGTCGAGTGATCCCTTTACACAAGATCACATTGACTTCAAAGAAGGTACAAAGGCTCCGTTCGTCTTGTTCTTCTCGTACAGATGGATTGCAAAAGACCCCGGCTCCCAGTCCGACGGAGATTCACCCGATAACGTGAATCACACGCAGTACAATCGCATGCTTCGAGCAGTCGAGTTGTTTCTCCAGCTTCATCCTGAAGTTGATCGAGAGCAGTTATGTATTTGGATTGTAAGTGAACACCATCGGCGTCTGGAATATGCAATGCTAATGAACATAGGATTTCGCCTGCATAGATCAAGACAATCAAAGGCCGGGCGTCGCTGCCTTGCCGATGAACCTTGCACAGTGTGATGCTATGATAAGCCTGATTGACGATAGATACTACGAGCGGTCATGGTGTTGTGTCGAGGTCCTTATGATACAAACACTGCGAAAGGCATACGGTCTGCACGCGTGGTATGAGCATTCTATCGACCCACAGACTGGACAAGAGAGTCTGCGCAACGGTCCTTTGGACATGGAGATCAACATGGTTGATAAGAAAGTGACATACGAGGCTGATAGGCCAAAGCTGATATTCTTGGAAAGGCAAACGAGATTACTGGGTTGAGGTAGGTGTTTCTTCAAGGGGCACCCAATAATCACCCGACCCAGCGGAGATGCTCCCATGTTTTGATACATATCTTCCTTTCCAGTCACGTTCCTTTTGTGTCAAATTCATCTCTTGCGCAAACTCGAGATAGTCCATATCATCTTCGACTGATTCTGCCTCGCACACACAGTCCACATGGTTCCAGCTTTTCGCCAATTCCCGCGCCTTCTTAGGAAGTCTCAGCCTCATTCGAGATGCAAACCAGGCAGGGCTGAAGATGAAGCCCAGCATGATGCGTGGATTGGCTGTATGATTCGGCATTCCCGCATGCCACATTCGCAAATCCCTGACACACACCGAGCCCTTGGGAATCACCGGTTGCACGGGAGGGCATATTTGCGCTCTCCTCTCAAACACACCCTTCTTGATCCATCCCATGTCTGCATGTGTATGGTGTTTCTTTGTGTAGCCGTGATGGGTACCGGGCCAAATCTCGGTACTGCCATTACTATGATCTACAGCATCGAGGAAGACGCAAACCTCGAGGAAGACGGGAAAGTCAAGGTGCTCGCAATAGTAATCGCTGTGCACCGCTTGACGCCCTCGCCCACCGGGCAGTGCAATATTGGACGTTGCAAAAGAGAGTTGTGGCTTGGGTCCGATGATATGCTCGATGAGTGTAACAGCGATACGGTTCGCCCATACATCTTCATGAAGATACTCAACAAGCAGCGGCGGCGTTTGCGAGACATTGCGATGTATCTTCCCATGGTTGTAGTGTACTTGGGGCGAAGCGAGATTTCGCGGCAGATCCTGCAACATGCGTTCACGAATGTGGTCTAAGGAGGAATGCGCAACGGCGTTTTCTATAATGGCGATGCCGTTGCTGTGAAACTGCGTAAGGCTGAGCTGCAGATTTGTGGCACTTGGGCATTGCGCAGCGCGTTCAAGATCGGTCAGACGAACAGGCGTTATGTCCCAGTGATCTTCGGCAGATAAAGGTCCTTTCGATACATGAAGACGCCTTCTCTGAGTCTTGCGGGCCGGCCAAAAGGTATAGTTCTGGTACGAGATGGAGAGAGCACGGCTCCGAGGCCAGCGTATACGTAATCGGCGCACAAGCATTCGGAATGCTGCGAATAACTACCCTGAGTAAGGACAACGGGAGGTACCGCTAGAATGTCTTGGTAGCGGACCATCCCATCGGCCTCGCACTCGCGATCTCATATCATGCTGGTGGATGTGTCAGACCTTTCCTAACATCTGCATGGAGAGGTTCTCGCCTCATGCGCCCCACCACACCGCGGGGTTATCACTACCATCACAGGCCTTCATTGGACAGACTAGGTCAAGCTGCATTTGGGGGCCAGAACTGCTTCCAACCAACAAGCGCTTGATCTCAAAACCGATTGATGCGACCTCGGTTCATCTCTCTCCACGATCATGAGGCTGCCAGCGTTCCCGACCAATCTCAATTGTCTAGATCCGAAATACATCATCGCAGTCGGTACCAAAATCCTTGAACTCAATCGGACTGAGCTTCTGGACGTTTGCTGGACAAATGGTCTAGATACACCATGTTCCATCTGCTCACAGCAATTTGACATCGCGGTTGCGCCGCCAGTCCGGACGCTACGACTCCACCAAGAGTCCCTTCCATCCCCTCCAACAACAACCATTCTACCGTCCGTCAGGATCACAAATACACATCTTCGATGCTTAAAAACGAAGAACATCAGATTCATACCTGTGTCGCACGCATGGCACGAACCCGTAGCCCGAGCCTACGCATCTCGCGAATCGAGTATCGAAGCCGCGGGCATGGTGTTTGAACTGCCTGTTCGCGTTTTGCTAGCAGCCGCCCAACGTTTTGGCCCGGATGTGCAAATCTGGCATGATTATATCAGCATCCCGCAGTGGCAGGAGAGCTTCAGGGGGACGACAATATTGCCGCAAATCTTCCAAATCTTCAAGTACGGCGGGACAGCTCTGATCCATCTGGACGATGAGCCGACTTTTGACCTTTTCGAGATTTCCACATCCCAGGATATCCTTACTCATGCATCGAGCCTACAACGCATCTTCGACGCAAGATGGTTCTGCCGAATGTGGATCATCGTTGAATTCTTGATGTGTCGAGATGGCTTCCTCATGAACAGTCGATTCGAAATCATGTCAAACACATTCACATCGCTCATGAAAACCATCTCAGAACACCACAGCCAGCGTCTTCTTTCTCGCGGCTCTTCACTCGAACCTACACTCGATTGGTTGACAAGCATACCAATGTTCAGCAAAGACACATCCACGCACAACTGCCTCGGCCACGTGTTCGATCTCCTGGCAAATCAAGGTTGTCGCTCCCACCGCGATCGCTTCATTGCAACGTGTGCGATTCTAGAACAAGACGACAATTCCACCAGTCTGGCCAAACTACCACAAGACACACATGAAGCTTGTTTGTATATTGCCAAACGAGCATTACAGCGCAACGACTGGAGTCCACTGTTACTCCGCCCCTCCGACGAACCACCACATCTGACAGTACGATGGCTCAAGGGACACACAGTAATAGAAGCAAATATGTGGGGTCTCGGCGTCCAGACAAGCGCAGAACATATCGCCCCGACCATCTTGTCCGACAACACTGTGGAACTGGCCGTGCAATACCTAGGCCAGACATGGGGCAGCATAACTCTTCTCGACCTTTGCACCATACTTTCCGCACAATGTCCGGTCTGCAGAATCGCAACGAGTTGCCAGGCGTACATGTGGTATCTTCCTAGCGGTGCGGCAGGGCTGTATCGCGTACCGGGGCTGTGCTATGAGAGCACGGGTACTTCGCCTGCTGGGATCATTTTTGAGAATGGGAGGATTATTGGGCGTGCGTATTTCTATCAGCCTGGGTGTGGTTGCAAGGAGCTGGTGAGGATTCGTGTCGAGTAATCTGGAAGGAGGACCAGTGTGGTTCAGATACCGGGCTTCTTTCGATATGTAGGAAACACGGGGTCTTCGAAATCAACACGTGGTGAAGTGGTTCGCGAAGCTATGGGTGCACATCAAGAGGGCTGACGAGCATCTATGACGGTAGCCAAGTATTTTTCAACGCCGTAATTGGCTTGTAATTTGGTTGGCCAGCGCATGCGAAACAACATCAGCAATCACTCATGCACATTCTTCTTTATCCCATCACTTACCCATAACACTGAACCCCCTGAACCAATTTGTCCTTCAACCACTTCAACCGCTCAGCCTCCAACTTCGCAAACCCCGCGTACTTCTGCACCAACTCCCACGCCTAGATCGGCGTAATCTCACCATCCTGAAGCAAGTACGCTGCTTGAGAGCTGGAGCAGTCGCTCGATCCTCAAAGCAGGAGCTTGCTATGTCGACCCATTGTTGGAACACGGAGAAAGAGAAAGAGAAGCAGAGCGATGATGGTGTGTTATCGTTGCGCTGACGCAGAGTCCATGGCCGGTGGCAGTTGCGTTTGAGGGTGCGAACATGTGCGCGAAACAGGGACTCTCGAGATTAAGGAAGAATGGTCAGTAAAGGTGTGATTGGGTGACGACATGGTTACAAAGGATCGTTTATGGGGCGGCTACCTGAGTACGAAGTCCACGCCGACGGTGGGGAGGTCGAGCTCGCCGACAAGTTTGGCAGAGGAGGTGTTAGTGGTGGGACATGGGATCGAGGTGGAGGGTGATGATGTTGAAGGTTGTAGCAGAATCATTTTTTGGAGTTTAGCCGATTCGAATACGCTCATATGACAGTTGATCTCTTCCACGGACCCAATACGTCTAACGATGCTGGGTCAACCATCTCGCATGTGTGGGTACGACGAGTCCTGCAGCTGGGATATCGCGCGCGCCGTTCTCCCTGTCTCAAGGCTTAATCAACACCAGATTCGTCTCCCACTGTCGCTGTCTTCATACCGCCGATTACCAACACAATCGCTGTCCCCTATCGCTTCCTGATCTCTTGCGCAAACCCCAGCTGATATCCGGGCCTCCCTTTAATGTTGGTTGAACGTAGTGGATGGATACTACCCGAAGTCACATCGATGAAATCAACACCCCGAGCTACGAGCAAGGGAGCAGTCCTCGCACTGTCAATGATGTAAAGAGTCTGAGTCGTGGTTTGCCATCTTCCTTGAGAACGTCTCAGAAGGAGGATCTTGATGCGGCGTTAGTAAGGAGCGTCAGGGGCCGCGAATTGTCATTCTCGGTCGATGGAGAGCTCATAGTTCTGTCGAGCCTGGAGACAGACACATATAACAACCCAGAGCAGACGTGTGCCTGTTTGCACGGTAGTCAGGCTCAAGCTATTGGGAGTCGGGTGGTTGCAGCAACATGAGTCAGGCAATTCCAACTGTGCGGTCTCGGCAGACACGCATCGTGAAGGCAACACGGTAGTTTGAACCTGTGAATGTTGTAAACGGATAGAGAAGCGTATGAGCCCTGTGTCATGCTGTGAACGCCCAGCTGACACGGTCTTGCAGATGTCACTATGCTGCGAAGTTAGCAGATCGAGACGCCGCAAGAGGACATGCCGCTGGCGCATTTTGAACAGCAATTGCCGAAACTTTACTGGAACGTCTCTGCAGAGCGAATGGACGTGCACACGAAGCGCATGACGAGCGTCATCCTGAGTTTTGGATTGGTTTGCGCAATCTCGTATCACGAGCTGCCAAGAGACATCTGACAAATTGCCCTAACGGCTGCATGCCTCCGCACGTAGGTGTAGAAGACCTGGCTGCGGCGTATCAAAAGCTTGTCGATGGGTGGTGGAATGTGCATGTGGGGGAATCGCCAATGCCGTATGAAGAAAGGGCTAATCTCTCCAACCCGATCTCGTATGCGTTTTTCTTTTCGACCCGAAAGGTCCTGTTCTAAAGTAGGTATACAATGGTGGGCAGGAGTGCGGGTGCAAACGTTAACTTCCTCTAGGGGCCGAGGTTCTCGCCGAGCCGCACGTTGTCGTGCAGATCGCCTAGGCCTGTCTCCGCGGGCCCCCTTGGCGATCACCCCTATCACCAACCTTATCCACTTTCCCCAGATCTCGACAACGTGGGCGCGCCATCTGCCCCGCCTAGTCGCAACAACACAAATACGACAGGTCGCGCGCGTCCGTGGCTGAGCTTCCAAACCAGGATTTCAGCGGACCTTGACTCGTGCTGTCCAGCGCCCTGCAGGTGTCGAAGTCTTCCAGATGTCACTCCTGCGTGCTGACAAGCTCTCCATGTTGATGGCGAATGCTGTTCACCAGCGCCCGTTATCTGTGTGGCATTCGACATTACCATTGGCGTTGAGCGAGACATGTCGACGTCGAAGCACGTCAAGATTATTCGGTGCAGGGTTTCCCTCGTCACGACGACGGACGCCACCAGTTGGATACGGCACAGCAGCGAGTCAGGCCATCAGGTCCAGCTGATCTGGGGAACCCGCATATTTACTGAGGCGGGTTGGGAACATCTGATCCTTCGCACTGCTCGGATCTCCCCTCGTCAACTCTGCGCCTGTACTGTCGATCCGCAATCCAGCTCATCGGGTGGCCACGCCTTGAGGCTGGCTTAATCATCGTCCTCAGAAACACGACCGCCTGATATTTTTGGAACTTCCGGTTGCATACCATCTTCCCTCGCCATGGCGGTCGGAGACATACCGCTTTACTTCGAAGGAAGCTGGTCGATCCTGAGCACCATCGGCCTCGTCAATCTGCTCTTTGGGTTGATGGTAGTTGGCATCACAGGATATAGTCCGATCGCACTCGTTCCCATCATCGTGTCCGGAGCAGCAGCTATCGCGAACGGGCTTTGCTACTATGCTCTGTACCAGAATCACAGCACCAATGCGACGCTTGTCAGCGCAATCTTCGCCGATATCTTTTGGCTGGTACGACCGCCTTGTACCCGAACATACTGAACGCGTGGACTAACATGGCGGACCCAGATGCAAGAAGCCGGACTCTCCTTCTACAGTTATATGATCTTGAACCGTGTCTTGCGAAGCCGCTCACGCATCATCTTCCTCTCGCTCTTCTGGCTGCTCATGACCGTCATCGTCTCTGTTCGTTTCGGAATCATGATTTGCCGGGCCCGTAATACCGCCAACGGCAACCTGGATTTGCAGTTCATGGTCGCCCGGCTTCACATCGGATACTTTGTCGCCATCGCCGTCATTGAGATCCTCTCGGCCGTCTTCCTGCTTCGCATATTCAGCGAGGCCAAGAGAGGAAGCGCCGAAGTGGCAAGCCGTGGGGGTCTATTCCACTATCTGACGCAGAGCACCGAGTTGAGACTCGCGACGCTTGCGCTGATTGGCATCACAAGAGCAATCACATATAGTTTCCAGAAGACCATGAAGGCGTCAGACGTCACGGGCCAGATCGATCGGTTCGTCTTTACGCTGGAGTGTATGTTTCCCATGATCATGTAGTAAGTTACAACAACGCTCCTGTGTATTGAGATCCTACTGACAGTATATTGCAGCATCGACATCCTCGCGTCCAGAATCGCCAAGGCCAACCATTCCTACCCATCCGCGCCAAACAGCCAAGGCGGCTCTCGAAAGACGTTTCCTCGATCTCGCGCCGATAGAGATGTCAAGATGTACTCGATCACACATTCCATGCCGCGGATGAATGGGGCAGGGCTGGTATCGAGCTCGCAGGAGAGGATCGTCGACGGAGTAGAGGAAGAGATGGGCGTGAAGAGTATTGCCGAGACGGTGGAAAGTGCTGGAGAGCGGGCAAGCGAGCGGATCAAGGACGGCACCATCAGCAAGACTGTCGAGTTCCAGTTCCATACCACAAGCGCATGATTGGCGTTGAAACCTTGATCTCGTGACAGGAGCTAGACCCGCTGACGGCCATGTGGATACGACTCGTAGACAATGAACTTTCTTCTCATGATGTGTTGTTCACGACGGCGCACAGCTCTTCTCGTATGGCAGTTACAGCCAGTATCCTGTTCTAAAGTGATCCGGATAGTCGCGCTAGCTAGCAAACTAATGGAGAAGTAGGAGCGGGTCGATGAGCGAGAAAGGCGCAAAGCGGATGGGATATATGCGTCACGGAGATGCATCAACATACACGTCTCACGATGGAATGCAGCGAGTGACTACGCTTTTCATGCTGGAATTAACATCCTCGCACGTGCGCAGGCGAAACACTACAGGAATTTCAGATCGGGAATTGAATTTGACTTCCATGTGGTCGCAACAGTACGCGACAGTGGGTATAGTGCCGTAGCTAGAGCCGACAACGCCGAGCGAGCAAGGAATGAAACAAGAGGATTTACATAACATGTGTGTTGAGAAAGGCAAGAGGTGCAAGCGATACACTTTCGCTCGCAAGCTAGAGTACTCCTTCATTGGAGCAAACACCACTAGTCCTGCTCCGTCAGTCTCTGCGCGGTGCGCGAGCTCTCGGCAATGGCGTCGTTGTTGAGCTCACTAAGCTGGTTCAGAGTCTCTTGCATGGCGGCCAACTGCTACACTGTATCAGCTTATGGCCCTTGATGTAAAAAACAAAAGCCAAAAACAACGTCCGGGGCTCAACTCACAGTTCCAATGACATCGTTCGACAGCCCGTTGACCTTGGGAAGGTGCTGGGCTCCAGTTGCGGTGTCGTCCTCGTCGTCCTCATCCTCGTCTTCTTCTGCGAGAGTGTTCATGTTGCGCTTCTCGCCCATGGTGGCTGCGGCGCGAGCCACTCGATCACCGGCTGCGATGATGGCCTCAAGACGCTCAATCTTATCGGTTAAGGCGGCGTTCTGCTTCTCCAGTGGCTCGACACGAGCAAGGTGCTTTCTAACCACCTCGCCCTTCATAGTTTCGATGCGGTCCTCGGCTTCCTGAGCGGCCTGGAGAGCTTCGTCGCGCTCGACTTCGATCTCGACTATCGTCTCCTTGAGGCGTTCGACATCTTTCGAGTGGGTCTCGACGTCGGCGATAGCGTTGTCATGGCGTGTCTGGAGATCCTTGTAGCCGGTCTTCCGTTCGGTATCGCCTTGTTTCAATGCTTCGAGTTCGGCAGCATGTGCTGCATGTGTCGCCTCCAGCTGCGCAACAAGGGCGTCGTACTTCTTCTGTAGCTGCTGGACAGCATCAGACTGGCTGGACTCCATGCCCACCATCAATTCGGAGATGGCTTCCTCGTGGGCCTGGTCCATGGACGCCTTTTGCTCCGTGAGGTCAGTGTGTTGTATCTGCAGCGCCTCAAGCTGCTGTCGTAGGGCTTGAATGTCGTTGGAGTGTCCCGCTCTGAATTCTTCCTTCAACAGTTCGATAGCGTCGCTGTGTTCCTGATCGATCGTTGCAAACTTCTCCAGCAACGCGTCATGCTTGGCCTGCAGCTCGGACGATGCGTGTTCGTGTTGCTCCTTCAACTCCTCCTTCAAGAGCGCAATGGCAGCTTGGTGGTCCTCTTCGAGTGATGCCTTCTCGCCAAGGATGGCTTCGTACTTCCTGGTAGCCTCAGCAAGGCCGGATGAACCCGCCTCATCTTTTGACCCGAGCTCGCTGCGCAACGCTTCAATCTCGGCTTGCAACTCCTTCTTAAGGGCCACGAGCTCGTTGAGCGCAGACTGCTTGTCGGAAACAGCCGCAGCCTTTTCCTGTTCGAGCCGTGAGGCGTCGCTCTGCAGGGCATCGAGCAATGAAGCATACTTTTGCTCAATTTCGGCCTGCTGGGCTTCAAGCGCCTTGCTGTGAGAGTCGTGCAGCCCGTCCAGCTCGTTCTTGTGGGCAGCCTCCAAGCTGCTCTTCTCTTCAACCAAAGCATCGTACTTCGACTGCAAGTTACCCAGAAGCTGTTTAGTCGCACTTTCGCTGTCTTGTTTCAATACATCGATGGCACGAGCATGCGCATCCTCTGCTGCAGTCTTCGCTTCGAGCAGGGAATCGTGGCGAGCTTGGAGATCTGTAATGATCGTCTTCGACATGTTGTGGGCCTTTTCTGCCGCATTCTTCTGCTCAAGCAAGGCGTCATACTTTGATTGCAATTCACCAAGGATCTGCTTAGATTTGCTGTCCGAGTCCTGCTTGATAGTGTCGATAGCACGAGCGTGGGCATCTTCTGCTGTGGTCTTATCCTCAAGCAGAGAGTCGTGACGTGATTGAAGATCAGTTATGATGGTCTGCGATTTGGCATGTGCATCCTGCGCCGCCGCCTTCTCCTCTTCCAAGCTGTCCAGGCGCTTCTGTAGTTCCCCCGCGACTGCCGCCTCCATCGTCAAGGCCTGCATACGAGCTTCAAGATCGGCGAGTTGCTTCAGCGCCTTGTCATGCTCCTCCTGCAGAGCAGTTTTGTCTTCTTCTGCCTGCTTGTGTTTCGCGAGGGCGACATCAAGGTCCTTCGCTGCTGAGCCGGAGCTCTCGTTGAGCGTCGACAGCTCCTTCTTCAGCTCTTCGAGTTCTTGGACGCGCTCTTCCGAGGCCTTCTCGTGTTGCTCCAATGCAGCGTTCTTTTCAGCGAGTAATGCATCATACTCGCTCTGGAGCTTGTCTAACCGTTTCTTCGCATCGCCTTCCAGGTCAGCTCGCAGAGACTCGATCTCGGCATCACGATCCTCTCCTAGTGTCCGCAGATCCTGGCGATGCTTGTTCTGGGTCGTGTCCAATTCGATCTTGTATGTTTCGGCTTTCTTAGTCGCGTCGTTGAGGTCAGCTCGAACCTTTGCAAGCTCCGTAGCGTGCTGTGTGCTCTCTTGTTGCGAGACCTGCTCGAGCGTAGAAATGGTCTTGCGTAGTCCCTCAGTCTCTTCCTTGAGCTGCTCAAGTTCAGTTGCATCGGCGCTAAGCTGGTCGTTGATGGCGTCCAGTTGCTGCACAAGCTCGTCGTTCTCGTCGGTCTTGATCTTGAGCGCCGCCTCATGCGCCGCCTCCAATTCTTTGATCTGCTTCTGAAGTTCTTGTACGAGATTGGTACCCTCAGTCTCGCCTTGCTGGAGTTTGGTGATTTGCTCTTGCAGCCCATCAATAGCCTTGAGGTGACCAGAGACCTCTTTTTCTTTCGCAAGAAGATCGTCTCCTGCTCGTTTCTGTAGCTCTTCAATGTTCTTCTGCAGGGCTTCAGCATGCGCAGTGCGCTCACTATCGAGGTCGGCAGTCGCTTCATCGGCCCGCTGCTGGAGGGATGCGAGATCGTGCTGCAATTCCTCGCGCGCCTTGAGGTGTGATGCGATGGTCTCGTCTTTTGACCGCAACACCTCGGTATGCTGTTGCTGCAGCGTCTTAACTTTGGACTGAAGCTCGTCCACCAAGGCCGACGATTCCGAGGATCTCGTCTCCAGCGACCGTTGCGCCTCTTGCAGGGCTTCATTGTGGGTTTGCCGTGACGACTCGAGTTCGCTCTGCAGCTTCTCCACGATGGTCGTGAGTTCGTTGACCTTCTCATCTCGGCTGTGCAGCTCGTCGGACTGTTCTTGTTGGATTTGGGTCACTTTGTTCTGGAGGTCTTCCAAAGTCTTGTTCGCGCGGGTCAGCTCCTCGGACAGGGCGTCCCGCTCGTCCTTGAGTGTCGCAACCTCCTTAGTCAAGTCGGCAATCTGAGCTGCCTGCTCCACGAGCTTCTTCTTCTCAGCATCCCATTCGCGGCCCTGCCTCTCAAGTTCGTCGTTGAGGTCGTCGAGCACTTGCTGCAGTTCTGCCGCCTTGGTGGCCTCTGCCTGCTTCTCCTCTTCCAGCTTGAGGCTCTGCTCCTCGAGCTGCTTGGTCTCCCGCGCGAACTTTTTGCCCATCTCATCGACCAGGGTGGTGTGTTCTGACTCGTCGGCGCCTCCAGACTTTGACCCCCCGGCGATTGCTTTGTCCTTCTCCGCAATGGCAGCCTGCGCTTCAGCCAGCTGCTTCTTCAGCTTCGCTTTCTCGGACTGCAGGTTGTCCACTTCCCGATTGAGGTCGCCGAGCTGCTCTTGGAGCTGCTCGCGCAGGTTCGTCTCCTTGAAGAAGTCCTGCATTATCTGGGCGCTCCGCCTCTTTGTCTCGACGTCCATCTCGGCAGGCCCGCTGGGTGCAGTGTCGGGTCGCGGGGTCTCTTCGCCCAGCTTTGCGAGCGCAGCCTTGACGGGTCCAAACTTGCGCATCTCGACTTCGGCATCGGAGGCGGCTTTGTCCTTGAGGGGGCCATTGCTGCGGGAGGGAACGTCGATTGGGCTGGACCTGCAACAGGTGTTAGCATGGCCTTGGATTAGCAATCGGGTGTCTCTTACGGATCATCTGAAGCAGGCTCTGGTGCTCGCGGAGCCGGTGCAGAGACGGAGGGTTTCTTCGCATGGCCAACAGTGGCCTTGGTAGTGGTGCCTGGGGCTACTCGCGTAGTTGTGGAGGGCCGCGCTCCTGTCGTTCTTGTCGATGAGGCCAGCGATGCCCGTGGTGTTGCGCGTGCTGTCGAGGCCTCTGCAGCCGGCCGCGTGGTCAGGGGTCGTTTTGCGCCTGTGGTGGTCGAGGGCGCAATTGACTGTCGCGACGTCGTCTTCCCCGGCGATGAGCGCGTCGCTGCACCCGGCACAACTGGCGTCCTGCGCACTGTGGGCTTCCGGTTCTCGTCCCCTGATGTCACCGACGAGAGCTCCGGCTCTGCATCCGATGCGGTGGGTTTCGGGGTCAGTCCAGTCCTCCTGGCGGCTGATCCGGGGGTGGGACGCGTCGGCGGCTTGTTCAGGCTCGAGCCGACGGTGCTGGCGCGTGAGGTTGCGCTCGACAGCGGCTTCGACGCGGTTGCCGTGGACGCTCGCGCGCTGCTTGTTGATGCTGCAGTCGGCCGCCGGGCCCCAACCGTCGCAGTCCCGCTGGCTGCAGTCGGCCTGCGCGGGGGGACGGCGTCTTTGCCTGCTGAGCCCGCATTCGAGGCCATCTTGCGGCGGACTGACGATGTGGGCGTCGAGGGCGCGGGCAGCTTTCTTCGCTGCGGACTCCCGGGCGGCGCTGCACTGGTGCTGGAGGGAGCTTCGGCGTCGCTAGCGGGGGTGGGGGCCTCCATCTTAATCAAGAGTCGTGCTTCAGGGGCGCCAGCACATGTAATGATAAGCACTGTGATGGACGAGGAGGAATTGGCGTGTGATGTGTGCGGAGAGGGTCTATTTGTTCTTCTGGTTCTCCAACTGCAGTCGCGACTGCTTCATGCACTCTTAATGTGGGGGAAACTCCCGTCCAGGCAGGAACAGCGTCTCATCGCTGCAAGACACGCGCCCGTGACAGCGAACGACAGCGCATCTCTGCACCCACACGAAGAGGCCGCAGACCGCCCATGAACCTGCTAGCCATTGAGACAAACACACGTCAAGATCACTCCACGCGTGCTTCAGACAGCTTTGTCTCGCGAATTCTTGCAGACCATCGCTTCTGTCACGCCCTCCCTTCTGCCTATAGCTCGCGATTCAAGCTCACGACTCAGACATTAGACGCCATTGCCTATAGTAGAGCACCCTGCAGCTATCACAATGTGTGGCGAGACGGGTGTTTGGATCTGGCGTCGCTTGGGTCGGCAACGCAAGAGGCGAGCCTGTCATGCTTCAGAACGCAGTCATGAGCCTGAACGTGGCCATGCACCCAAACGAGACCTCACGCTCGACCAAAACAGTGCAGTTTTCCATGGCCGCCCGTACCTCCCTGATTCGGTAGGTCTTCAGTACTGTTCGTTACTTACAGCCCACTGATGTGTCGACTTCAAGACCTCTCAATATGGATCAAGCATCATGGCACGCCTAAGCGTACATACAGGCAACACGGGAGCTAAGATTCCCAATACCCGCGTGAGAACCATGACATCACAAGCCAAATCTCCATAAACCCCAGCTCCAAGGTCTGAGAGATCACTGCGTGCATCGTGCGCCACCATGGTTTTCAACCCAGACCTGACGCGCGAGAAGGTGCGCCTCACTGCCATCCTAGTCGCCGACCTCACCTCAACCCAACTCGATCTGGTCCAGAATACATTCGGTAATGGCGCGAACCTCTGCTCGCCATATCCAGCAGAAGAACTCTTCATATTCGATCGACGTGATTGGTCGTCTCGCTCCCACGCTGATGTGATGCGCGCCATGTCCAATATCGATCCACTCCTAGTCATCGACGCCAACACACCTCATGATGGGGGGATATGGTATATCGAGGGTTTTGCCAGCGCAGCCGATGTTGAGAACGGCCAGGCAGAGAATATTGACACCCTTTTTAAGCTAAGGATGAAGATTGAGGATGTCGTTATCTCGTACTCTGCACCCCCCGTCAGTATGTTCAATGCATTCCAACTGACGGAATCAGATACCAGAATTACAGCGTGGCCAATACCGACATCCGCGAGGACATGGATCAAGTCGACATTCCGTACCCAACGCCAGAGAACTTCACGCAGACCACATTGTTCAGCACTGGCTTTGATTACATCAACGAACGTTACATTCAGCCCACATGGGTTACCGCCACCCCAGAAGAGATGGACATGTCTAGCGATAACCACGAGCTGGACAGGTTCGTACCGCGCCCGGAGAGGGTGTACAGACTGAAGCAAGAAGTCGCTAGAGCAAACGGGCTGAAGTGCATGTGGACGGTTGGAAGCGCGGCAGGAAATAGGACGCTGCCGGATGGAACAGTTGTAAAGTATCCAGAGGGAAGCAAAGTGTTGCAGGTCAATTACGATCCGGCGACGGCGGTGCCGAGGTATGAGCGGCCTCATGGTAGCCTGTGAGTAATATGTGGTAGGTCACAGTTGAGTGATAGGTACGCGTTTATTATTTCGAAGGAACCTGTCTCCCAACCGTAGTGCTGAATTGCAAGTCCTGACGATCCTCAACATGTTGAATAAAGCAGCACAGTTCAACAGCAATAGGACTTGGAAGCACTCAGTTGGTCAGCAACAGATCGAGCCGTTACATCATCGGCCATCATCGTGACTTCCTCAGCGTCCCGCCCGAGGCGGCTGCTGCCTTGGACGGCTGAATACAGTCGCTTCCCCATTCAGCTTCCCCTTTTACAAGCCGCAGCTTCACTCGGACTTCACTCAACTTAGCCTCCATCAAAATTTGCCGTGCTGATTTTGCCGTTTCTTATTCCCTCGTGTATCTGCCTCTTGCGCGAGCGTGCTGATGAGACGATCCTGGCGACATCAGCACGATGCATTTCGTTTGTAATGACAAGTCTCTTCCAGCGAATTGAGGCTCACCACGGGAATGGTTGCCACGATTCATGGCTCGTTCACGGAAGCGAAGCACGAGCAGGCCATGCAGTATCCCTAGCAGGTCTTCGCAGCAGTCTCGGATGTCACTCTCTCTATACCACGGAGGTGGTCAGCTATTCTTGCTGACTCAGTCATGCCTTCCTTTCTTGGATGTGGCAGGACTTTAGCCCAGCCCTACAGCCGCATCTAGACACATGCGATTCTCGACCCCGGTATGCAATAGCCATACGCAGCTTTAAAGATGGTGAGGTTGGGCAAGATGGCGTAAGCTCCCCAGATTAACTGTGGTGTAACAATGATGATCTTGGGTCCTTCAGACCACCATGCTAACCAATCGCAACTTCACAGATCTTATACGAGATACACACCCCTCGTGCATCTCCGGGGCCCCATTATCATCAAAGGTTATAGCAACAAATGCCGTACCCTTGGAGCATCTTCTAGTCCTCCACACTCCTGCGATCAGCTTACTTCAATACGAGAAATGCAGCAACAGCCTCCTCCAGATGCGGCCTCACGATGTACGCTGGTCCGTCACGGTACCGGTCTCTCGCCTCTCAGTGGATCGGCTCGGATTGTCCGTGTGTAGAGGCAGACAATGAGGCCTCAAGTCCGAGACACGCAGACACATGGACACATTGCCAGGCTTCAGGATGGATGGAGCAAAACGAGCTGACCGGTCGCTGTTGTCTTTGCCTTGCGAACATATCAAAGATCCGAGGAGAACGAGATATAAAGCCCAAGTCCAACCCGCCAAAGCAATCCATCACGAACCAAGCTCTCCATCACCACCCAGATCACCCTCACTTTCAAACCAACCCCACCACCGAGCCCCTTAAAAACCCAATCATGCGTCCCTCAACCCTCCTCGTCTCCTTCCTCGCGGCCTTCGCCACCGCATCTCCCTCCTCCCTCGCCATCCGCGACACCCAACAAACCACCGACGCGATTCGCTTCGCCGCCGTGGCCGCCGACTGCAGCATCTTCCAGTGCGCGGCTGTGATTGCGTCGGCGGCGTGTATCGCTGCGTCCGTTGGGCTGGGACCAGCCGGCGTGCCAGGCCTGCTGGGTTGTGTGGCTGGGGGAAGTGCATCTGTAAGTCGTCCCAAGTGAAGAAGGCGGGGGCAAAGCGTTGTGCGGCTTTGAGGGAATGGAAATGGATGGAGGCTAATGATGGGCAGATTTGTCCCTGTGCGGGGTGTGTTGATGCGTTGAATAACTTTTTGGTCGAAAATGGCATTTGTGAGGAGTAGAGTAGAGACTGCGCTGTCTGCGGATGGAGTTGCAGAAGCAGCTCTGAGATAGTGGAAGGGTTTGGGTGATGCGCTGGGAACGGGGAGGATTTGTTGCTCTGTATTTTGGATTGGATTGGTGGGGTGTTGGGTTTGATGGGGGAGAGATAGTAGGACGGAAAAGATGACATGTATACACTCATTCAATGACAAAGATTCTAGCTATCTTTAATTTTCTCTACTCTTCTCCTACTTTTCGAGGTGCGCAAGGGTGGTGAGTGCACCTACACGCTGTAGTATACAGTGAAAGAAGTATATTCAACAGCTTCTGCTCACAGTAAGACACGTAGCGGAGAATAGTTCGTTTCTTATCTCAAATATAAATAGCCTGTTCTTTTGTGTAAAGAATTCCTTCGAAGCTATTACCTTACATACTTCAACACTACTTTTCAAAATTGTATATAAGGTCTGCTAAGATTTGCTAAGGTTCGCAAAGGTTTGCAAAAAGAGCGATATAAATTCCTATTAAGTGGGGTAAGAGCTGATTGCGTTATACAACAGTTCTACTCGCTGAGGCTTGTTCTCAAAGTCTCTCTGTTTAGTATTTTGTAAACATGTTCGCTGTATGAGCCTTCGAGCTCACACGATCTTCAAGTCGTGTCCTTTTTTTAACTCTCTGTTCTAATTAGTTTCTTTGTAAAGACGTTCGCTGTATTATAGTCCGAGTTCACATATTCTACACGCTGTGTCTTT
>TARA_R110002003_G_scaffold62_5_pt1 | contig 22038 bp, 16 predicted proteins | sample TARA_R110002003 | Tara Oceans TARA_R110002003 (sample SAMEA4396441) | marine metagenome | biome: Westerlies Biome; feature: [SRF] surface water layer (ENVO:00010504); material: water (ENVO:00002006), including particulate matter (ENVO:01000060) such as... | depth 5 m
CGGAAGTTTTCGCATGGCAGATAGTTGTTTTCTATGAATGCAGTGTCCATGCGCAATCCGTAGACATCGTTCCATTCATGCTCCTGGGTAAAAGGTGGGATTTTGGCTTTCACGCTCCCGCGTACTGTCTCGATCGAGGTTGTAACGCTTGTGTTGAATAGCCGAATCATATTGTCGCACGTTTTTCCATCGGCGAATGTAGGTTGATTCGTGACGTTCATGAAGAAGCCGAGCGGAAAGATCTCCTTGGTTGTTGAGGAAAACAAAGTGTCAATACTAGCTGCGCCAGTGTCGGAGCTCTTGGCGCTGAAGTGTGTCGTGCTGGGATCTCTGGAGCGAGGTACACTGCGATATGCGTCGCACGATGGGTCGAATGCAGATGCGAAAACGTTGGTGCCGTAGTCCATTGCGCCTTTGAGGGCGATCTCATGACCGGCTGTCATGAGCAGGGCTGGTGCCCATTTGAAGGAAGTGGTGTTGTCGCCCAGTAGGTCGAGGAAGGGGAACTCGATGCCAGTCCGCTAAATAATGTTAGTCCAAAATTGCGATGAGATAGATGGAACGTACCGAGAAGTCTGGTATAAGATATCCAAAGGCTTGTACCTCATGGTCGTGCAGCGCTTGCAGGACCGCTGGGTACATGCCTTCGGGAAAGTCGGGCAGAAGGTGTCGATACGCATGTTCGAGGATGCGGTATTGCGGTGGGATGAGTTCTCTCGCCAGCTTCAGCGATATCGGAATGACAGCTATTGTTCCGTTCAGAGTTCCAGTTGCGTTGTTCGGGTACAGCGAGGCGATCGGATTCGCTTGGTCGTGCGTTTGGCATACATCCATGACGACCTCGCTCGGCAGCGAGAAGTACGATGTGCTTGCATAGCGCAGCGCGAGTACTGCAAGGAAGCTGACGAGAAAGTAGTGCAACCTCGAGTCCTGAATCTGCATCTTCGGCCGCGACATTGTAATGAATGCCAGGACCGGATGGCAGATGAGCGCCAAGTCTAAGCAAGTACTCAACATCCCTCCTTCTCCTTCTCTTTCAGATTTTCAAAAGCGCAGCCAAAAACCCACACGCAAAGCAATCATGTGCAGAAAAGCGAACGCACATGCAACAATTGACGAGCGAAAGTGATGAAGTCCAAGTACATAAGAGAGCGTACCCTACCTCGGAACGCATGATGCCGCGCCACGCAAAGAGCTCACTGGAACATATGCTTCCCGCTCAACGGAACCTACACCCCCGTAGAATCGATACGGCTACGACTGCTCTAGTGATTGCACTTTGAGCGTTGGTAGGCGCTTTGTTTGGGACAAAACGTTCTAGTGCCATGGAAGCTTGACTTTCCGAACGCTGATCTCGTCACCAGATGCAGCCTACGCGATGCGGCGCCGGCGTAGCGTGCGTGTCGGCATCTTGGTTCGAGTACAGTTGCTGTTATAGGGCAACGCGCGTCGTGGGCGCGTGTATTGTTGCCGTTGGAAGTGAGATGGAGGCAGAGGGCGTGTCAAGGAGTCGTGGGAGTGTTTCACGGGCTTCGAGATGGAAGTGGGGCACGTGCGCTAGGCGGATTTTGACCTCGGAATAAGGACGCGCGCCGAAGCCTCTTTCCTTCAGCTCATTATCCAGACCCATCAATTTGCGTGTTCATGCTATTGGAGAGGAAAGAGCGATATATAGGAGTAGGACTGAGATGAAGCCCATCGCTCCAATACGCTTACTCTATACGGTGGCGACGTGCCCGCCGGAGCGCGTGAGAATGGCCTGATCAGTCGACTGACAATACACAGACCTGAACTATCGCGACAACTGATGGTCAACTAGCACATTTCCTGTTCTTGCCTGCGTATTCAGATGAGTCGCTATCGTACACTAGCAATTACAACACTCTCCATTTTTGTACTGCTTACAGCATACCTCTACAAGATCCATATAGCTCATCCGATGACCCCTCCAGTACCAGCAGATAACGACATGTCCGCCCGACATGCTATCATCGTTGGATCAGGCCTCGCTGGTCTGTCTGCGGCATCGCAACTTCTCTCTCACCGTGTCCCAGTCATTCTCCTAGAGCGCGCAGCCAAGCCCGGTGGAAACAGCATCAAAGCATCGTCTGGTATCAATGGTGCGCCAACCGCTTACCAGCCAGCCACGGAACCTTTGGATGCTTTCTATCTTGACACTGTACGATCTGCCGGACATGCCATGAAGACACTGACTGCGCATCGCGAAGGCCTTATCGACACGCTGACTGAATATTCGGCTAGCGCGATTGAATGGCTCGCGAATGAGAAGAGCGTAGATCTGAGCAAAGTCGCACAACTTGGTGGCCATTCCTATGCGCGCACCCACAGAGGAAAAGGGCAAACGCCACCAGGATTTGCCATTGTCAGCGCGCTATTGAAAGAGATGAAAGAAAACCCATTAGCCGATTTGCGAACCTCGTGCTCAGTCACCAAAGTCTTACGATCCAGTCAGCTCGTCACGGGAGTTGAATATGCATGCGAAGATGGGCAAAAGAAGGAGCTTCACGGCCCAGTCATTTTCGCATCCGGCGGCTTCGGAGGTGACGCCAATGGCCTGCTCGCGCAATATCGTCCAGACCTGGTCGGCTACCCTTCTACCAACGATCCGAGACCTGGAACGCAGCCACTATTGACAGCTGTTGGAGCAAAGCTGGTCGACATGGATCAAGTCCAGGTTCACCCGACGGGCTTTGTTGACCCTGCGAACCCAGCATCGCCGTTGAAGTTCTTGGCAGCTGAAGTGCTGAGAGGGGAAGGCGGCGTTCTACTCATCGATGGGAAACGTTTCGTCAATGAGTTGGATACGCGCGAGCACGTTGCGAATGCCATCACGACCAACCCATCGACCTCGGACGCCCCAAAACAATGGACCGTGCAGATCGTGCTGGACGAAGGAACGTACAGTTCCGCAAAATCGCATGTTGATTTCTACATCTTCAAGGGCCTGATGAAGAAGACGACAATCGCCGAGCTTGGCTCGAACGCATTAGAGTCGATTGAGCAATATGCTAGCGCCGTAGCTGGGACGTCAGTCGACACATTCGGTCGAACGTCGTTTGCAAATTGGTCTTTGACACATCCCACACCGGATTCGGTGGTCTATGTCGGTGCTATAACGCCCGTCGTCCATTTCACCATGGGTGGAGTGCTCATTAACCAGAAAAGCGAAGTCCTACAAGAGGAACACCAGCGCATTGAGGGACTCTGGGGCGCTGGAGAAGTCACGGGTGGAGTGCACGGTGGGAATCGACTCGGAGGGTCGTCTTTGCTCGAGTGCGTGGTATTTGGGAGAATTGCTGGAGATCAGGTCGCGGGGTATCTCAAGGAGAGGTCGTGATCGACTCTCAATTTATACCAATATTATTTCATTGTACGTTGCCCTGCCGAGTTTGAAGGTACTTCTCCACTGTTGCGTCGTCCATGTCATCGACTTGTGACTCCAGTGATCTACCCGATGCATGAGGTGATGGGTCACGACTCACCTCTTCCGACTCGGATGAGGAGGATGTGTCGTCCCAGAAGCCAATTGCAGCAATCGCAGCGTAGATGGTGTTTGATAGCGAAGTCACCGCTGCTGTTGCTGAATATCCGGCGTCATCTTCGTTGACTTCAGGTTCTGCATTCGTCAAAGTCTCTCGTTGTGCAGCTGTCTGCTCTTCCTCAACGATGTGTGGCTTGGTGATCCTGTCCGACTCCAGGACACCATTTGTCTTTGTATCACGAGGTGTCGCCCCCTGAGACCCCATAACCTCCCGCTCTTTCCCCTCCCTCTCGTCCTTCCTCGCTTCCAATGTCGCCTCCAACTCGTTCCCAAACAACAACTTAAAGAACACCACAAACAGCACCTCATCTGTCCTTCGATTCTTCATCACATATCGCAAATGATGCGTTTTCTCATCGATGTACCTCGCAATCGATATCGAGAAACCCGGTAGTCTCAAGGAGAAGTTGGCGAAATCCAGATACGGGTTGAAGAAGTCCGCGTGGTACATGCGTCCTTTCTCGAACGTGAATTTCTCGAGATTGGCAGCGGTAAGGAAGTGCTTGCGGCGCTTCTTCCATTTCGGAGGGAGATGGAGCGACGAACGTACGGCATGCCCCGAGCCGGTGGCGCCTTCTTCGACCACTCCGCCGGTCTCTTGCTCGAGGCTGGCGAGCTGGTCCTGGGCCGAGACTTCGGACGTAAGGTCGCCGATGTTGAGAGTGAAAAGGCCAGATAAAGCCGGACCATACAGGTACGGATTGTCAGAGTATGGGTCTGAGTATAAGCCGGGATCCAGCATGCCTGTGGCTATTTTCATCGCATACTTGAAGCCTGGTGGCAGTTGGTGCTTGATTGAGTGGTCGTAGTCGAAGCCTAGGACGATGTCATTTCCAGCGAGATCCTCCTTTGGGACAAATGACCATGCGACAGAGTAACGATCTGACGTGTGCAGTTTGTGGTCGAAGTACGGCGATGAAGGTGGCGAAGTGCGAGGCAGGCCATGGTAGTCCTTTATTCGGACTTTGAGCCAGCATGTCAGGGAGGGTGATTCCACACAAATGTTGTCTGGACCATTCACGGGGAGTTCTTGATGGGTCTCAGCATCGTACGTAGGGCCGGCAGTGACTGTAATTGTCAGCAATGATTCTATGATGGGACGCTGGTGGTCGGGACCAACCTTGGAGGAGATATTTGTCTCGCGCCGCGGGATCGACCACATTCTCTTTCGCCATATCCTATTCGATATCCTGAAGAAAGAGGTCGATTTGTACGAAAGAAGGGTCCCAGAATGAGCAGTGTTAGCAACTGCACAATTCGCTACGGGCTACTGGTATAGAAAGCCGACAAGGAAGTTGTCCGATCAGCTTGTCTCGCGAGGATCATGCTCCTAGAAGGAATCCGACTTTTCTTAGACAACAAAAGCATGATGGATTACGAAGACCCCCTGCTAGGTACTGCAGCATGTTGTTGTTCCTTGCCTGCTTCGAGCATGACGTCTTGGAAGCACCTGGCCCAATCACAGAGCGAGGCGCTAAATAAATTGGGCTACGGGGAAACAACGCGAGTTCCGTTTCTAGTCGAGTCCGTCCTTCGCAGCAGATCAATTGCGATTGCCATGCCATCATAGAATGCAAAACAACCTGACGCGACTAAGACTGGCTTCCGCGTCGAGCAAGAATGCACCCTGGAGACCGCTCTTATGCTCGGTGCATACAGCAACCAGCATTTCCCATGAATGATGCTGCATCCCCTTCACGCCACCACGTCCTGGGTCGCAATTATTCCACGTGGTACAAGATGCCACGCTCAAGTAGTCGAATAATCCGCTCTCGCGCCGCACTTGGGAATTGGCACAATCGAGCACATTCAGCACTTTCCGTGCCCGTTCAGTTGCGCCGTCGAGACTTCCAATCGGCTGGGAGCAATCGGCAGCTACTGTAATGAGGTTGAAAGAATACGCAATCAGATGAGTAGGATTGGCGTCATCCGGGTCAGATATGGGTTGATGCTGTGTCTTGGTCGTAGGATCGAAGTCGGGCTTCTGTATGGAGAAATTGATGATACCGGGGTCTGCTGGACATACTTGAGGCCATTGGTGCTCGTTGATGTGAAGCCAGTAGTTATGTCGAGAGCTATGTAAGTCGTGTGGGTGGGCTGCGGAGTGAGGTCCTCGAACGTACCTTAAGACTACGGCGATGCATTCGCACCAACGTATTCGGTTAGTAAGCTACTCAACATATATGCTATATTGAATAGAGATCATTCTGACAGTGATTAAATTCACCTTTGTTTGATTCACACGCGCATGTGCGTTTTTGAACAGGGTGATGAACTCAGGATGTTTGATCTATTTGTCCTTATGCATCGCAAATGCGGCCTCATTCGCGAACTGGTTCTTCTTTGTCACTTCGTCCCTACGAAGTGTACATTAGAATTGTATCCGCAAACATCTATTCAACGAGATTTATCGAACGCCTCTAACATGCGCCACATTTGAAGAAACAAGAAATTGGCATTATCGACAAGCGATGTGGGGAAGAAGCTTGCGACAAGTCACTTACTTCTTGCCGCGGCCTCCAAAGCCCCATCGGATTTGGTTTGCCCATCGTCCTTCGACACCGAGATCATCTGCGAACTGCCAGACAAGACCAGGGTTCTTTTGGAACATGCGACCAATGAATGCGACGTCCAAGTTGTCGTCCTCGAGGTAGCCGTTCGCTTGCTTGCCATCGGTAATCGATCCGACAGTACCGACGTGCATCTTGTCGCCCACTTTGTCCTTGACAGCCTTCGCGAAAGGCTCTTGGTAGCCGGGCCCACCATGGATGTGCTGCTTCTCGTGAAGTCCACCAGACGACACGTCCAAGAGATCTACGCCGCGATCGGCGAGGATCTCGGCAAGCTGCACTGTCTGATCAACGGTCCAGCCCTCGATGCCGGCCTCATCGAGCCAGTCGGTAGCGCTGATACGAAGAATCAAAGGCATGTCCTTGGGAATGGTCTGTCGTGCGATATCGACGACCTCCAAGGTCAAGCGAGTGCGGTTCTCGAACGAGCCACCGTACTTGTCGGTGCGCTTGTTAGAGGCTGGCGAGAGGAAGGAGTGCAGGAGATATCCGTGGGCGTTGTGGATCTCGATGGTGTCGAAGCCAACATCAAGAGCGCGTTTAATAGCCTGCTTGAAAGCGGTCTTGAAATTCTCGATATCTTCGATGGTCATCTCCTTGGGCTGGCAGTGGTGGTCGTTGAATGCAATCGCTGAAGGGGCGTATACATTGTCGGGCCATCCGTTCATGTCTTTTCCAGCGATATCGCCCTTGCTTAGCCACGGTGCAACAGTACTGGCTTTCCGACCAGCATGTGCAAGCTGGATACCGATCTTCTGACCCTGCGAGTGCGCAAACTCGACAATCTTGCGGAGCGGTTCTTTTTGCGAGTCCTTCCACAGACCGCTGTCTTCCGGCGTAATCCGACCCTCTGGTTGGACGGCTGTAGCTTCAACTAGGGTAAGGCCTGGTCCGCGTTGAAGGATGCCTCCAAGATGCGTCAGATGCCATGCTGTGGTGTGGCCATCTTCAGCAGAGTACTGGCAGAGAGGCGAGAGGGCAATGCGGTTTTGCAGTTCAAGGCCACGGAGCTTAAGTGGGGTGAAGAGCTTCGGGATCTTAGAGCTGCCGTCTAGCATGCCAAGTGCTGTACCAGCCACTGGACTTTGCTCAGGAGTGAAGTATGAGACCTATAAAGTTAGTACAATATTCCAGTACTTTTCGCGGGTTGTACTCACGCCTGGGGCAGCCTTGTTTCGCAGGCCATCATCTTCGGGAATATCTTTCGGAATGGCATGGTGGCCATGCGGCTTGCTTGTATTGGCTTCTGCTCCCATTGGTGCGATTGATGCTCTGTGTATTGGTGAGGGGAATGGTGTGAGAGACTGGAAGCTGTATTTGATGTAAAATTAGGAGCGGGAGTGCAAGACGACTTTATAGTCGCTCCCACTCTTCCCTATCCGAAATTCACGCTCGGAAACATGCCCCGCCATCCCTATCTGGGCGTGCACGTCACTGGCAACCAAGCAGAAGCCGCATCTGGATTTGTAAGATGCCAATCGCACCACTGCATTAGATATCGCATGAAAAGGCCTTCAGTGGTACCACCGGCGATAGTGCGGGTGAAGTCGCTGAGCATACGGCATCTGGCGAAACTAGGAAGATTGGGGTACCTGGCGATCATTCTGTATGGAGCAAGTTGTAGCAGTAAGCATTACACGAGACCGCTGACAGGTACAGCCAACGTGGTGGACTCGCTCCGATTCGCTGTGTGTACCATCTGGTCATTTCCTACTGCTTCCTCCAGCGACCACGTTATGGCTCCTTTGCAACCAGCACGGCGGCATCTGTTGCTGCAGACTCATGATACGAGCCTGCCACAGCATGCCTCAGAAAATGCTTGCATGCAACACAATGTCATCGCCGTGGATTTCTCAGCAACCCACAATTATGTGGCAAACTCAGAGCTTTAGTGCGGCGAACATTCGGCTGCAGGCTGGAGTCTACCGCGACCGGTGGTGCCGAGCGACGGCGTCCAAGCCCCTAGTGCTGCGATCGATGACTTGGTATCGAAAACACCGGTTTGAGTATGTCAGGAAAGCTAAACTCGAGACTGCTTGCAAATTGGCCTTCGTGGCGCGTGATGCGAAGCTTAAATGCCACATTGCGGCTCGCTGATGGGGTTGTCCTTGTTTGTGCCGAGTGCACTTTGATCGCGAGGATAAGTGCGCGCAACAGCCCTCACGATACCGAGGGACTCTCTGAGTACCCCACGTTGAACCATAGAGTCAGTTCAATGGCTCCTCATCCAGTGGTGGGAATAATGTTTAAGACCAAATTCGCGCCATCTTATCCGCGGTTGAAACGCATGTCTTACGTCAAAATGCGCTGTTACTACGATTATTCAAAAGAGAAGCCGACGAGTCGAAGCTTCATCAATGGGATGCAAAAGTTGGACGGCAAGCGATGCCAATTTTTAGTGCTGAAATCAACACTGTTGCGATACCTCCCAATTTGAGTGTAGCAAGAAGCTTGGGGTTGCGAGGTAGATGCAGTGGTCGCAAGATGTCCCTGGTCCACGCTGACACACGGAGAACTGGGCCACACACGATGTCTCACAATGCCAACCTTTCAGCGCGGTGATCCATGGTTGTTGAAAATGGCAGATGCAGTAGATTACGACGCGTTGAGGAGGTGAAGTGGGAGGATAATCATTCGAGAAGCTTAGAGAAATTTCGGTAGCATGGCGGTGACGCAGATGGAAGATCAAAGGGTCGCATCGGAGAATAGTCGGACATGGAACCGTGGCGCAAGTATTGCAACGAACAACTACTTGTACAGTACTTGTACACATGATAGTCAGTGCAGAAACTTCCATTGACAGAGCGAGCGATATTGCAATTTGATCCCACCAAGCTACCGAGTGCTAGTGCAATGTGTCGAATACAATGGTAGAGTCATGCTGAAACATGAGCGTTGAAGACATCAGGAGCCGTTGCCAGCCAAGCGAGGAGTCACTGAAGGCAAGTGCGCTCATTGGCCTAGAAAGAGCAAATTGAACAGATGGTCAGTCTTTACCGTGCTCAAGTCCGTCGCAAAGGACACCTGGAGAAACTGGGTGTTGCCAGCGGACGAGGCTGACTTCGCTACCACAATTAGCGCGGGGCTGCCTGCGATACGCGGTGGGTGGTGGAGGGGTACAAAGGTGCAAAATACCGCTGAGTGATCTAGCACAGCACAATTGAAGCCAGCTGTTGCTTCCTGGCGCTGGCTGACCAGTGGCAGTGATGCCTAAAGCAACATGACTGTGTGCAGTGACCAGAGGGTGATTGATCGAAAGTTCTCGCACCGCGGCAAATCACACGTGTCCTGTACACCGCTGCATGAAAACAGGTGAAATTGAGGCTGATGTGCGTCGTGGTTGGGGAAGGAACCACCGTGGCGCTTGGAACTGACGTTGCGCTAGTCCGCATTGGGCGGCGATTTCGAAATCGCAAAGGTGTTCACTTCGAATAGATCGGAAAGCTCCCTCCATATAACGCCAGCCCTCCGCCGGCCACACTCTTCTTCCCCAATCCTCACTGCGAGAGTCCACCGCAACTCGCCTTTCGTCTTTCAACTTTTCCTTTGGATACCCGGAGCGTCTGAGATCTCCACCCCGCACGCACAGCGAGCTCACAAAGAGTTTCGCTACTCCCACCGCCCCCGGCATCCGAGCCTTTTCAGTCGTCCAGACTACTCACAACACACATATACAATGGCTCGGAGCTCACGGAGCGCGAGCAAGCGCTCAACATGGAGCATTGCCTTCTACCTTCTTCTCGTCCTCGTTGGCGGTCTGATGCTGGCTAAGACAGCACACGCCGCTGACCAGGAGCCCATCAAAGAGGACGCCAACGCCGTCTCCGGCCCTGTCATTGGTATCGATCTGGGAACCACCTACTCCTGTGTGGGTATCATGAAGAACGGAAAGGTCGAGATCATGGTCAACGACCAGGGTGAGTCCGATATGAGCATCCGCACCAGGCGCAAGCTAACAAGTGTCCTCTTCAGGTAACCGCATCACTCCATCTTGGGTCGCCTTTACCGATGACGAGCGTCTTGTCGGAGACGCCGCGAAGAACCAGTACGCTAGCAACCCCCACCGGACCGTCTTCGACATCGTAAGCACCCTTTCTCGCAGCACTCCTGTTCCCAAATACTGACTTTCTGGCAGAAACGTCTCATTGGCCAGAAGTTCACCGACAAGGCCGTCCAGAACGATATCAAGCACTTCCCCTTCAAGGTTGTCAACAAGAACGGCCAACCCCGCGTCAGTGTCGAGGTCCACAAGAAGGAAACGACTTTCACACCTGAGGAGATCTCGGCTATGGTTCTGGGCAAGATGAAGGAGATCGCTGAGAGCTATCTCGGCGAGCCTGTCAAGAACGCCGTTGTTACTGTTCCCGCCTACTTCAACGACGCCCAGCGTGCCGCCACCAAGGATGCTGGTACTATCGCCGGTCTTAACGTCCTCCGTGTCGTCAACGAGCCCACCGCTGCCGCTTTGGCCTATGGCCTCGACAAGGTCGCCGACAAGAAGGAGCGCCAGGTTCTCGTCTACGATCTTGGTGGTGGTACTTTCGATGTGTCTATCCTTACTATCGAGGAGGGCGTTTTCGAGGTCCAATCTACCGCTGGTGACACTCATCTTGGTGGCGAGGATTTCGACAACCGTGTCATCAACCACTTTGTCAAGAAGTACAACAAGGAGAACGACGTCGATATCTCCAAGGACGCTAAGACCATGGGTAAACTGAAGCGCGAGGTCGAAAAGGCCAAGCGCACGCTCTCGTCCCAGAAGACAACGAAGATCGAGATTGAGTCTTTCCACAAGGGCAAGGATTTCTCCGAGACGCTCACCCGCGCCAAGTTTGAGGAGCTCAACAACGACCTGTTCAAGAAGACCCTCAAGCCCGTTGAGCAGGTTCTCAAGGACGCCAAGCTCAAGAAGACCGACATTGACGACATCGTTCTCGTTGGTGGCTCCACCCGTATCCCCAAGGTTCAGGCTATGCTTGAGGAGTACTTCGGAAAGAAGGCCCGCAAGGATGTCAACCCCGATGAGGCTGTCGCTTTCGGCGCTGCTGTTCAGGGTGGTATTCTCGCTGGTGATTCTGCTACCGACGAGCTCATTCTCATGGATGTCAACCCGTTGACTCTCGGTATTGAGACCACCGGCGGTGTCATGACCACTCTCATCAAGCGCGGTACCAACATTCCCACCAAGAAGAGCCAGATCTTCTCCACCGCCGCAGATAATCAGCCCGTGGTCCTGATTCAGGTCTTTGAGGGTGAACGCGCCATGACACGCGATAACAACAACCTCGGCAAGTTCGAGCTCACCAACATTCCGTAAGTCATCACTCCCCCTTGTGCAAATGTACACTAAGCTAACCATCTCAAAGTCCTGCGCCCCGTGGTGTTCCCCAGATCGAGGTCACGTTCGAGCTCGACGCCAACGGTATCCTCAAGGTCTCCGCTGTCGACAAGGGCACCGGCAAGGCTGAGAGCATCACCATCACCAACGACAAGGGCCGTCTCAGCACCGAAGACATTGAGCGCATGGTTGAGGAGGCCGAGAAGTACGCCGAGGAGGATAAGGCCAACCGCGAGCGCATCGAGTCCCGCAACAAGCTCGAGAATTACGCCTACAGCCTTAAGAACCAGGTCAACGATGAGGAGGGTCTTGGTGGCAAGATTGACGATGATGACAAGGAGACCATCAAGGACGCCGTCAAGGAGACCCAGGACTGGCTCGAGGAGAACGCCGCCACGGCCGCTTCCGAAGACTTCGATGAGCAGTTCCAGAAGCTGTCTGACGTCGCCTACCCCATTACCTCCAAGCTCTACGGCTCAGGCGGTGCGGGTGGTGAGGACGATGCTGAGCCCGATCACGACGAGTTGTAGATCGAGGCTGATAATCAAAAGTGCATCTTATTCCCTTGCGTTCATGGAGCTGGCCACCACATCTGGGGTCGCTTTGGTTCGACCGTGTATAAGTACCATGCGTAAATGGCTGGCTTAGACATCTATAGGATATGCGGAGTTTTCTCAGCTGTGACAGTATCTTCAATGAAATCAAATCGAACAAGCTCTTTCGCTATGTGTATGTGATGATTGTGTGTGCCGAGTACCCGGATACCAAGGGCGCGGACGCTGGCCTTGCATTCTTAGCCCCAAATTATGTTCGAAGTGTGGTGAGCCCTTGCGCCATGATGCCTTCCTGCATTAGGTGATATGAGATGTGCCTTCCTTGATCGGATGTTGACAATGGTCATTCCTCCCCGCCTCGCGCTCGAAACATTCCTCCACAACCTCACTTTTCGTCACATCTATTGTTGCCGACTGCGCCATGCGCACAGTCTCCAATGATCGAAAGCATTCACACCTCCAGCCATTCGTCGCGCTTACTCGCCTCACGTGAACCTGCACTTACTTCACCTCACTGGCATCGTACGTCACCACCTGCGTCTCACAGAACCGTTTGCGTCTCGCAATGCACGTATTTACATCGACCGCTGAGCTTCACAACGGCCATTCTCAGACCTCACTGATCGCTTCCAAAAGACGGCGTCGCTCTCCAAGCGTAGGCCATTTCGAGTTGGACGTGCGTCGTCGTCTCAGATAGCCGCTGGTTCAGATCTAGTAAAAGACGCCGTTTCACCTAATTCTGCGAGGGACTCGCTATTAAGCCCGCTTGTCTATGATCTGCAGCAACCGCTGTACTGAGAAGTCTATACGATCTTGGAGACGCGGGATAGAGTTTTGCTACCCAACGGTTGTTCGTACGGCCCCTTGAAGATGTGAATGGGCATACGAAATGATGAAGATGTCAAAACAAGCGATGCGTCAGGTGAATCTAACAGTTGAACCAATAGTTCCCGAACATCACAGCGAAATCACAGATTAGGCACAACCAGTCTTTTTGTACTTTTAAGATTCGCTGCTAACAAGTCTAGACAATTATACACGAAGACATTGACCACGAAGAGCCGAATTGGCGCCCGCGTCCAAAAGGACAGGTGACCGACACCCAGAAGCGATACGAATGGGGATCTTGCAAGCAACCATGATGTGTCCAGTGACATTGCCGAGTTGGACGGGATGACAAGGCGGCAGTAATAAGGGGTATGAGGAAGAGGATATGAACATTTTCAAGCAACCGAGGACGATGTCCAACGCCGATCCAACCAGCTGAAGCTGCGTTTAGGAGAAAGTGACCTTGATCTTCTCGCTCGAGGAACCCATGGCGCAACCACCACCAACACCAGCCATAACGGGGTCGTAGCCACCGCCACCGCCGTTGCCAGCATCGCAGTTGTCGAGGGTGTAGCCGGTCTCGCAGGAATCGACGCTGGTGTCCTTGCACTTGAATACGCAGGTGGTCATATCAGATGTGCACTTGGAACCCTTCATGCTGATGTTGCAACCCTTCATGTTGACGTTGCGGGAGACATCGAAAGCACCGTCCTTGCCGAAGGTGACTTCTGCCCAGGTCTCATAAAGACCACCGAAGAGAGCGAGCTTCGAGCTGTCCGTCGCAGGAGCGCACGCAGCGGGAACGCCAGCAGCGAAGGCGAGATCGACCTTCTGGCCCGGCTTGAGGCCGACGGAGATGTCGGGAGTGTTCTTATTGATGGACATTCCAGAGAAGCCATTGGCCTTCCAGCAGTAGAAGACGGCATTCTTGCTGCCACCGTTGGTGACCTCCATTTGCCAGTCGCTGTCCGTTCCGATCCAGATGCCGCCGTTGTTAGTCTTGGAGTTGACACCGGTCTGCGCACCGAGAATGTTGGCGATGGTGGCAACGCCCTCGAATACATCGCTGACGAGGTCGGTAACCTTGCTGGTGGTCTGAACCTGCGCGGACGGGGCGGCGGCCTTGGAGCTCTCGGCGGGCTTTTCAACCACCGGGGCGGCCGAGGTGGGAGTGACCTTCTTCGCCTCAGGAGTAGGAGACGCGGCGGCGCTCGACGGCTTCTGAGCCTGAGGAGTTGGTGTAGGCACAGCAGCGGGTGTGGACGCGAAAACGGAGCTCCAGTTGATCTCGTCCCACTTGACATCCTTCAGGTCGTACGCGACGGCGTCCCAGTTGACGGCATTGTCGGCACCACGCTTGGAGCTACGCTACATTAGCACAAACGACACATCGACTTGGAGCGCGGTGGACTCACGCTTCGCGACGCGCGTGGAAGCTGGAGTGACGGTTGTGGAGGTTGGCAGCCGCGGCCTGGCCGACAGCAAGGGTGCTCAGCACCACAGCAGATGAACAGCGCATGTTGGTTGGTTGTTGCGAGTCGGTAATCGATGTGGAAAGAGGAGGTCGTAAAGTCGTTCAACAACAGTGTTCGCGGTACGTGAGTAAGTGGGCGGCTAACGTGAGTGGGAAAAGGAGTGACTCGTCGCAGAACAGCAATCCGAGCGTGAAGGAGTGAACGCGCGAATTTGCCGGTATTCAAGTGAGGGACAATAGGATAAAATACCTGGGACAGCGGTGAAGGAGAGAAGAAAAGGGAAAGCAAGCGGCCAGGCGCAGGATCAAAGGACACTTCAGCCGGGCTGCCCCATCTCATCTCCTGTCGACGCATGCGGCATGGCGCTTTGCGGACTATCACCGTTGCTAATCTGGGTGGAGCGAATGGGAGGCGGTGCCTTGGAAGTGGGGCCTCATGCTTGGCGACGCTGATTGGTGTTCCTGAGCCAGGAACCGGAAGTTTCAGACGCAGGACCTGGACCAGCCGCCAGCAAAACAGGCTTGTGCGCTTGTTGAACGTGGTGCGTCTCCATACGCCGACGGCTGCATCGCGCGCGACGACAGAGCGACATTGTGATGCGGTCAACAGCGAGTGCTGGCTGCAGGCGACCACGCACTGCGCAGCGTCACCCATGGCGCACGGCTCAACAGGTCCGGGGAAGCAAATGATGGCCGCGCAATTGCGATCGCCGCTGCAGTGGATCATGTTCACTGTGATTGGGGGCACATGCTTGCGTGGCCTCCTTGTCGCCGCGACCGTGGTGGAGACTGACTCTTCCAGAATGCTTCTTCCTCAACTCGAATCTTCCCAGCATGAGTCGCCCACAGTTTATTTCTCAACAGCTGCAGGCTCTGAAATCCACACTGAGGCACAGCTCCTTTACCTGCGAATTTGGGGGCACTCACCCGCGTACTTCGCGCAACATCTGGCTGCGGCATCTCAACTTCACCACTCATCACATCGCACCCGGCCTCGGCGTCCTCTGAGCAGTCGTGACGCAAAAGCAACGTACAACATTTCTGTTCTTCACATGCATCATCAGCAGCCATCTCCATATGCGCGCTTTTCGCTCCACTCACACTTCACGCACATTGCCGATGTGACGTTTGTGGAGCCCCAGCCCTGCTGTAAGGCACGAGACGATAAAAACTTTATCGCAACGTGGCTCTGGGACTACATATGCACGTTGCAAATCTGGCATGTGAGTCCTGCCAGTCGGATCGCAAGTTCAGACGAGTTCAGCCGTGTTGAGGAAAGCCCCATGCAACGTGGTGGATTGTCGTTCGTTGAACGTTCATGCGTCAACGGGTAAGTAAAATCCTCGGTAGGTGGAGTTTTTGACTTTGCGCTTTTCTGCCAGAGTGGCCAATCAGCCTATTCACTCTCAATAAACTTTTCATTCCGGCCCCGTCTTTTCGCTTCAACCCAGGTTCTCTTTTTTCTAGTCTACCCGGATGCTGTCGGTATTACAGTCAGGTTGCACGAGAAACAGTCGTTCGGCAGGAGCATCCCCACACAGGATAACCCTCTCGCAGGACAGTGAAAGGCACAACTCAAAGCGAACCGCAAGGCATCAATTTTTTTTTCTGGAAACTCACCCCCATTGCATCGTTGTGCTCATTCAGTTCGCTGCGTCATAGACTAAGGACCATCCTTTCTAATCCTCAACATTAGCATGTCGTCCCGTCTTACACATCCCTTGATTGGGCAAACTCTACCGGTCCTGCATACACTACCCAAGCACGCCAGTGACTACACCCGCGCTAGAAGCTTACCACATCTAGATGCATCGGCAGCTGCAGGCTTATCGATACCTAAGGTGCCGGTGGAGGAGCATGATGTAATCGCAATCTTAATTGTGTTGGCAAGCTGTGCTCGTAGGTGGTAGTCTGGCTTGGAGGAATGGAAGGAGTGCTGGGAAGCGATGTTGTTAATGTCCGGGAGGACAGTTCAAAATTCAGCAGCCAAGTCGATGGTTGAATGGTCGAGCGGATCCAACAACCATCCGCGGATTTTGTACGCTTGGCCCTAGCACAAACCATGGTACACCACGGCTGTCAATCTAACGTCACGTTAGGTCGCCGACAGAACGTCTAGTCAGTCATCAGCGGGGCAAGCTGTACCATGGTTCGCAACGCATGTTCGAGACCCTTTGTATTTGCTCGAGATCTTTTAGTCGGGCTTCGACCCATGATTCCCACTCACGAACACGATTAATACCGCAGCATACTCGGCAGTTGCCGCAAAGAATTCAGGCTTCTTCGCCGTGGTAAGCAGGCACGTGGCAAGCCAACACTTCCTGCGAAAGCTCGATGAACGCGCCAACGATGTCGAGCTTCTTGCTTGGACTCATCGTCACGCACGGGGAAAGTATGGCAAACTAACAGCAGAAAATCTCTGCGAGCAGGACGCTCATCGCGGTGACGAACCCAGTTCTTCGTCTGTCGGAAACGTATGCCGTGTCGTTGTCTCTTCGACTACCAGACTACACCGCGTTGGTATATGCATCCACGTTACAGCACGGACACGGCCTACGACAAATAAGACAGGAAGCCTGCTGTGCGCACATGTTGTCAGCCTGCCTTCATGTTGCGTTTCCTTGAGCAAACACAAGATTGTCACTGGAGCTCTGCAGTGTCGCTCTGTACCCAACGAGCACAGAATCTTCACGCGTCGCTATCTTGTTGAGCCGCGTGGAAGTGTGGTGAATGGCCTCAAAGGGACGTGGCGGGCGTGCTTCAGATATCGCTAACGAATTTTCGAACATCAGCGCTTTTCTTAATGTTAATTAAGGTTGAGTCACGGGATCATCATGGGAAGTTCATATCTCTTACCATGCTCCGTCGACTTCGTCCTCACGTCAGTCACAAACCTCATGCACTCCTTCCGTTTCTCGTCATCATGTTGCACAGACGCATCTCGGAAACTCTCTCCCTTGATCGCGCATTCTCTGGAGTGCAGTGTGCTATCCTCGATAATTGGTCTTGCGCGTCAGAGTGGTCCTGCTTGTCCTGAAGCGTTTCGAGCCCCATTTGAACCTACAAGTGGTGCCTTGCCGCAAGTTTGCCCGCGCGCTCGAAGACGGGTGAGGTGTGGTCCGGTCCACTCGCGATGAAGGTTGCGAGCGAAGGGAAACTGGCGAGAGGAGCAACTGTTCTTTCGGCAGCTTTTGCATCGTGCTTGCGGCGCGTTTGAATGTGCACATCACGTGTGTTGATAGTTAACAAGGACTGGAGTTGCTTCGAGGCTGTTGTTCACGCGGAGCGTGTCGATCGGTGTACCTTCGAGGCTGTGCAGCCATGGGTTGTTCTGAGTGGCCGGAGATGGTGTCCAGGTGGTGGCTTGTCTCGCTTGAGCAGGCCCTGCCTACAGGATTGAGAGCGGATGGTGCCTACGAGCTTCTCGGCTATCGAAGCTCACTGAGTTCGGTCTGACTCTTTCGGTTTGGGGCTCATGTCCTACACCCAATTCGTGAAACTGGCGCATGTATTTTCACCATCAACATGCGCCACACCTTCCTCAGAAAAGCCCCCTCCTCATCCACCACCCGCTCAGACACACCTCAGACACACCTCCGACTATTCTCTCGACGTTCTTATCATCGGTGCCGGTTTCGCAGGCTGCTACGTCCTGCACAACCTCAGCGTCTCCAACTTCCGCGCCAATTCGTCGAAGGAGGCACTTGGATACGTTTCTCGGGCAGGTGGTCAAAGGAGGGGCGTTGATGTGAGGGAGACGAAGGTTGTGGTTGTAGGGACGAGGGCGACGAGTGTGCAGATCTTGCAGGAGTGGGCGAGAGCCGTGATGATGGGCAGCTTGACGGTTTTTCAGAGGACGTCACAGTTTGGGGTTTCCGATGCGGGAGAGGAAGGGTATAAGGAAGGAGGATGAAATAATGAAGCAGGAGATGAGGGGGTTTATGGAGAGGAATATGAGGACCAATGTGAGGATTGCGTTTGACCTACTGAGGACATTTGATCATGGTGATAAGGTAGGACTACTTTTTCTTCTCTGGCTCGGCGAGTGGTTTTCCTCTACTCCGCATCTCATCCCTTATCTCTTTCTGTCCTTCCTTGATTTTCTTTCCCCGGTTGTCTCGTTCTCCCAACAGCCATGCGGTGGATCTCAGCGTCGTCTGTGCCGCTATCGCAAAACCAGCCGCCGCAGTAGCACCTCCATCGGCCGGAAGGGTCGCAAGACCCGCAGCAAACATGCTAGCACCGGCAGCAAAAGCGAACAAGCCCCCGTCACGGGTATTGCCTACCCCCTTGAACCATTTGTCAAGGAAAGCTGGAAACTCGGCTTTGGCATTTTGATCCCCAATCAACTCGACAAGCAGGCGGACGAAGACTTGGCAGTTGTACTCGTCGTATGCGTACTTCTTCTTCAGCGATCTCTGCCATACGAGCAGCGCTAGATTGCCCGGAACGTCAGCTCAAAAACAATTTTCCAGACAATGTCCTGAGACCAGGTGCAAGCACTCACCCACTTCATCAATCATTTGATGTGAATATGGCATTGCCATGTCGCCCAGAACAGCTTCCTCGACTTGTTTTCCTTGGCCCGCCCGCTTCGCTCGGAACTCATGTTCCGCTGTCGCTTTGTATGTATACGGTTCCTTTTTGTTGCTTTGTCGTGCCAATTCGTAGCACATGCCGTTGATACATATTGTCCAATGAGCGACGATATCGATGGGCTTCTTGATGCCCAGTGTTTTGAGGGCGGACACCGGCATCGTAAAGAGGATGATTTTCTGCGAGAAGGGCGGGCTGTGTATTGGCATTGGAGGCCAGTGGTTCTGCGTCATTGGATGCTGCTGCATCGGTGGCATGGGATATTGCTGCATCGGTGAGAACTGGGTGCGGACGTTGGGTGGCATGGGATATTGCTGCATCGGGGGCATGGGATACTGCTGCATCGGTGGCATGGAGTACTGCTGCATTGGTGGCATGGAGTACTGCTGCGTCGGCACCACGGGGTACTGTGGCATATAGTTGCCCGTATATCCATTCATTATGTCCTTGTCGTCGGGTTTTCACTCCACGGTCCGTTCTCGGGCTCAGTTTCGTTCAATATATGCAGGACTCGGTTGTTGATAAAGGTCGCAGGTCGCTCATACTGGAGTGGATGAGCCAGTCGAGCCCTATTTACCATCAATGAGCATGACTTCGAGCAGAGCCGCATCAGAAGGTCTAATACCCAGTTGTATGCACTGCCATTCGACTATTGGCGGGATTGTATCGTGCGACCACCCACGTCGCTAATTTTAGGGTTAGGCTGCATATACTGACCTGCCCTTTTTGGTTGATTATGCGCCCCCTCTGCGATTGGGCGTACATGTGAAACCTGTTAATCATTCTGGCCAGCTGCTTAAGTGCACAGTTCACCGGTTTGCAAGGGGTTTAAGAAGCGATCAAACCACTTAACGACTTTGGCAACCTTTTGAGATGGTGTGCGACGATCACACTCAATATCTGTACAGGCGAAGGACGTGTGGCACGCCTCAGTGGCGAATTGAAGACACAGTCTCGACTGACAGTTTGTTCGTCTGGTATACCCGGAAGTGCGCTCGATCAAACCTGAGCTTTGCGCAGCTTATGAATTATTCCATACCAACTCTGAATGAGCAAGGTTGTGTCTTCGCAACGAATCTGAAGTTATGCGATGTCGACACAGGGGACGATGGTCGTGCGGCCCCCAACTTGCCGTTTACGGGAGGCGGGTTAGTGCTGCGCTAGCGTGATGAAGGCGCTATCTCAGCAGATCAGGATCCACGCGCTCGAGTTTCATGGGCCGAGCCGTGCACTCTAGGCCGTGTCCACGTGGTCACTATACACAGTACTCGAGTGCAATAACGGCCGATCATGCAGTTGTGTTCCGTACTGTAGCATTCTAACATGTCCCAAGGCCCTGTAAGTGTGTCTTCACAGTCAAGGCAGCCTTTAGCCTAACGTGGACCAGCCACAGTCCGTCAAGCCACCCAGCCACCAGCCTGTTCCTTTCAGAACGAACCCGACCGGGTTTACCATACCGAATACCTCCCAGGCAGCCACCACTGCACATCCGAGAGGCTCAAGACCGCTTGATTATCATGAGGACGTATATGCCCCTCTGCTTGCAGCGTCTCATCGGACCAAAGATGATGACCTGGTCCTTCCCCAGCCTACACTTGATATCTTGCTTCTGAACTGGACGTTGAGCGGCTCAATAGGATTCACAGATGGCTCTGGGCTGTCGGCCGACCCATGCCACCCCGTGCGTTACACCACCAGAGATTGCTGGGTCGCGAGGTTATCCTGACTGAGCGAATGGACATGCATCTTGTATGGTCTGGGACTCGAATCTTCGTGAAGCCGATCCCCCGGTTCTTGCTAGAACCGCGATTGTGGGCGGACCATCTGAGCTGCCATGTCGCGTGCAAGTGTTTAGAATCGCTGCAAATCCGTACTAAAGGACTGAATATTTGCAAGAATCGACAGCTACGGGCATGTGCCTTGGGGTTCCTGATGTCGTATGCAGCACTAGTAGCTCACGAAAGCGACTTTCGCCTTGCGCGAGAAACACACTTGTTATCTGAGGAGGTGTTGTGGCCCACGTGGAAAACTTTCGTGAAAGAACTTCTCGACACCGAATCCATCTACGGCCATGTCAACAAGCGATTCTTCTACGGGAAACTTCGCTTGATTCGACTCAACACAATCTATCGACTTGGTGGAGGCCCAGTGCGCGGCTATCAACCCGAATTCAGCCAATACGGCAGTTTCTTTCAGGCGAACTTTACCTGGCTAGCCTCCCTACTTGCTTACATGGTTGTTGTGCTGGCAGCGATGCAAGTTGGGTTAGGGACAAGGACGTTGCAGGAAAGCGACGCGTTCCAAGCAGCGTCGTACGGTTTCACCGTGTTCACGATAGTGGGCTCTCTGGCTGCGGTAGCGGTCATATTCGCCGTTTTCTTAGTGCTGCTTGTCGAGAACTGGGTGCGGACGTTGCAGTACGGAAGGACAAGGTTATCCAAACTAGAGCAGTCTGGCGGCAATGCAATGGATGCTTAGAGGACACTCACACTATTGACAACAAGGAATTTCCCACTACATCTTAGCCCCTGCGAGTAGGACCAGCTCAATGTAGAGGGCATTAGCCACTGCGCTTGATGAATGGCCACCCTGGATCATGTCGAACGGTATAGCTTTGAGGCTGGGCATTCATAGCTTCTTCTGAGTGGCCGGAGATGGCCCATTGATTGTCTCCAGGTGGGGTCTGGGCCCCTGATGGAGGCCGAAGTAATGAACAGAGAAAGAGACATGGAGACGCTTATGGGTTTGGGTAGGAGAGGACGGGTGCGGGGGTTGCGTTCGACTCGGAAAGGTGCTGAGGATATTTGATCATTGGACAAGGAAAGAGAGTCGTATGACGAGATGCATTGGGGGCAGGAGAGCTACTTTAGACTTCGTTTGAGTGATGTACTCATCGTGGCACAGGGCTGCTTTCGATTCCGTGGTATGAAATACACCGATATGCTGCAGAACGAGAAAGCAAAAACTTAAGCGTATCTATTCTGGGCAGGAAAAATCTGAGCCAGGATCAAAGACTCGCGAAGTGACACCTCCTTACTCCTCCGAAGCATGCCTGCACAGCAGACAAAAATCCAAAAACATACAACAGCGGGGATTCGCCAGTGGTCACCCACCTG
>TARA_R110002003_G_scaffold232_9_pt1 | contig 22034 bp, 24 predicted proteins | sample TARA_R110002003 | Tara Oceans TARA_R110002003 (sample SAMEA4396441) | marine metagenome | biome: Westerlies Biome; feature: [SRF] surface water layer (ENVO:00010504); material: water (ENVO:00002006), including particulate matter (ENVO:01000060) such as... | depth 5 m
TTCTTTGATATCTATCCAGAGGACGATAACCAGCCCGGCGGTGGCTCAGTCAACTTCGTTGGCACGTGGTCGAGCTACGCACTCTTCAAATCGGGTCACATTCTCGTGAACACCATGGAGCGTGGTGCGTTCATTGTCAAGTTCAAAGAGGGCTTTGTCGCATAGATGGATTGTGTAAGGAGGAGGCTCGACTCACCGCCTCCGTAACGGGAGTACAACTTCAACGTTGTGTAATGCGTTGATACAATCAACAACGTGCGACCCCCGTTTCTGCTTCTCATGTCCCACAATGCGTGAAATAAGCAGTGTAGCAAGGTCTGGGCAACGCACAGCCCATTTTGCGAAGTCAAAGTGTCTGAAAGCTGCTAAGGATGCACAGGGATCGTCAAAGATTTCTTCACGTAGCGACCTGTGGGCCAAAACATAGTCGTACCGCGGATGTGCTGTACCAACCAACAATGCCAGGCCCTTGCTCCGGAAGATGATGACTCCCGACCCCAATTTTCCCAGTCACGTTGTGACACTTCACCCGCCAACCGTCTTCTCACATGTCACTCTCAGCTCTATGGTCAACAGCCGTTAATACTTCGACGGCAAGTCCGCTGAGCAAAGGCGACCTTCATTCAAGCTACCCCATAAGTAACGTCAACGCCACCCGTGCTGCACCTCAGCAACGGCGCAACGCCCAGAGCTTAATTGGCCGTGGCGGCACGATCCTATCACAGACAAGAATGTCGCCAGTATATTGTGGCGTTCCTTCGCCAAGCTGAACGGAAGTCAAAGTTGCGCTTGGCACCTGCCTCAACGGGAGATGCTGTGTGGGCTCCGCACCAATCCGCTCTGACATCCGTTGATCGCCTTCCTAGAGTCGCACAGTGTACCTTTCGCCATGTCCTGCCAAGATGCTATCAATCTCGCGCCGCACCTATCACCCGGTAAGCGGTCAAGTGTAGACGGGTATCTATGGTTCTCGGTGGTTCCTGGATGTCGCTATGCCTTTGTGTGACGATGCAGCTGCCTTTCCAGGGTAGCACGCGACGATCCAGGATGGCGTCTTGGGACCTACTATACATTTACGAGGGCAGATATATAGCGGCTTGTTGCATGAGGACAACTTTGTCACAATCACTCGTTCACACATCCGCACAAACACCAACATGAAGTACGCTCTTCTCGCTGCTGCGCTCGCTGCGCCAGCTTTCGCACAATACCCTACATATCCTCCACCACAAGAAGAGAAGCCATTGGTTTCAACCGAAGCGTTGATCAAAGATGTAAACCTTGAGGATTTGCTCGCCGGTTCGCAGAAGCTTCAAGATATCGCGGATGCAAATGGTGGCAACCGTGCTTTCGGTGGGGGCGGCCACAATGCCACAACTGAATGGCTGTACCAAACATTACTGGAGACTGGAGCGTACGATGTCTACAAGCAGCCCTTCGTTGAGCTGTTCACAGCAGCTACCGTCTCATTGACTGCGGCTGGCGAACCAATTCCAGCTGAGTACTTGACATACGGACCATCAGGCAATGTCAATGGCACGCTCGTCAAAGTCAACGACCTTGGATGCAATGCCACCGACTACCCATCAGCAGTAACTGGCCAGATCGCCCTTATTTCTCGTGGTGTCTGCACTTTCGCCATCAAGGCTGCCAACGCAAAAACGGCCGGTGCCGTGGGCGCGGTCATTTACAACAACGTTCCTCTCCAGAGCCTTTCTGGCACCCTTGGCGGGGAAGGAAATTACGCTCCCGTTGTCGGTCTCACCCAAGAAGCCGGCAACGCTCTCCTGGCCCAAGTCGGCAACGGGACAGTCCAAGCCTCCCTCTTCGTTGACGCCATCCGCGAAAACCGCACAAACTACAACGTCATTGCCGAAACCAAAGAAGGCGACCACGACAATGTTCTCATGATTGGAGGCCACACTGACTCCGTCTTCGCGGGCCCCGGAATCAACGACGATGGCTCCGGCACTATCGGATCTCTTGTCGTCGGCCTCGCGCTCGCAAAATACAAGATCAAAAACGCCGTCCGCCTCGGCTTCTGGGGCGCCGAAGAATTCGGCAAACTCGGCTCCTTCTACTACCTCAAGACCCTCAACGGCACCTTCGCAGGCAACAGCACCGAAGTCGGCAAACTCCGCGCGTACCTCAACTTCGACATGATTGCGTCGCCAAACTACGTCCTAGGAATTTACGACGGCAACGGCGACGCCTTCAACTTCTCGGGCCCAACCGGCTCAGACAAGATCGAAAAGGACTTTGAAGAGTTCTACGAAAACCGCGGCCTACCTCACGTCCCCTCCCTCTTCTCCCTGCGCTCCGACTACGCCGCCTTTCTCGAGAACGGCATCCCGTCCGGCGGCCTGTTTACCGGCGCCGAGGTGCTGAAGACGCCCGAGGAGGCGCAGTTATTCGGCGGCGAGGCGGGTCAGCCGCTGGATGGGTGTTATCATCAGAAGTGCGACGATATCGACAATCTTGCGCACGATGCGTATTTGCTGAATACGCAGAGCATTGCGAACTCGGTCGCCAAGTATGCGCTCAGCTTCGAGGGCATTCCGCGCGCCAATGCTACGCTGAGGAAGAGGAATGCCGAGAGCTCGAGGGTGCGTGCGAGGTTTGATCATGGGGGACACGAGCATCTTGGGCAGACATGTGGGGCGGGGAAGAATGTGGCGTAGGTGGGTTGGGGGCGGCGAGAGGGGGAGGGTGAGGGGTGATGATATAATGATGCGATGAGATGATGTTGTAGTTGTAGAATTTGTATCAAAAGTTGGATCAAGAATATATTCACATACCTGTATCGGCTTCTTTTGACGGGGCGAATGTGCTTGGGTAGCGAAAAGCAAAACAGAATGAACCACACACACGAATACTACTCCAGGCCAGTGTCAGGTCTTCACAAGTCGTTGGAGCAAGTCTCTATGGAAAGATCTGGAATCGGAAATATCCGCAACTGGGCCAGCAGAACTCGAGGTTCTGAGTTAGTGTCTCCACATGTATACTTCGCAGGTGTGAAGCTTGAGTGTCCACATGCGCTCCAACAAGTGATGCAGCGAGAGCCAAAAACAAAATGAAGCTCAACCTAACACACAGCTGGGCGTATAGTTGCCACTCTCCTCCTTGAGAACAAGCGTGCTTCTCCTCCAACAGAACCCCAACCTCCATCGCGCCACCTAGCACAACCCCGTTTGGCCCTTCCCACCCACTCCCATCACCTCATACGCCCGCCTAGCCCTTCCTACTCCTCCTTCTTCACCCTATATCTCTCCCTCCTCTTAGCATATCTCTCCTTCACCCTCGCATACTTCGCCTTCCACCGCTCCGCCTCAGCTCTCGCGTCATCGCGCTTGCGCTTGTGCTTGACCAGCCTGGCTTCGGCAGCGTGCGTCTTTGATTCTTGTGCTACGAGACGAGCGTGGAGAGCCTCTGCTTCCTTGCGATGGGTGTGCGCTGCTTGTGCGAGTTGGGTCTCCATGGCGGATTCGAAGCGGAGGAGATTGTCCTGCTTTGCGGTCAGTCTGCGCTTTGGGGGGGAGAGGTGAGGGGAGAATGGAGCGGGGCTTACGATGAGTGAGGTGCGGTTGGGGAGGGCTGGGAGGGTGGGGTTAGTAAGGTCATGGGTGTTTAGGATGAGAGTACGTACGGCTGGGGTCTGGGCGAGGCAGCGTGTCATTGGCGGCAGTGAAGGTGCGCGGAATGGGCGTGACTTCAGCGACAGACGCTCCACGTTCGAGCCTCACCTCGATGACGTTCGACATGTTCTCTGCTTCAGGCTCCTGTCCTTGATCCGCACGCCGAGCTTGCATCGTCCGGGCTGGCCCAGGTTGTGCATGCCTCGCCAGATCTCCAGGCTTTCGATTCCTCTCAAGCGTCATGCACGCAAACTTGAGGTTACCCAGCATATCCGCGCCGAGCGCATTATTCACCCGCTGCAGTCGACCACTCAACAGGAAGACGAAGTGAACGACCGTCTCGAACACTTCCTTCTCAAACTTCCGCGCTTGAGTCCGTCCCCGCTTCGACTCCGTCGAGCCCTGCGTCACACCCATCAAACAGAACGGCGCGTCGAAGTACATGCGCGCCTTGTGCGCCTTTGGTACAAGCTCGCACACCTCGGATGACTGGCCGTAGTAGTATCGCACATCGTAGCCGTTCGTGTGCGCCCAGACGGATGGTCCGCCGTGCTTGTGGTAGTAGTGTCCGATGCGCAGCATGTCGGCCTGGCGGCCCTCTTGATTGCCATTCATGTACGAGATTGATCCGAATCTATAGGTGCAGTTGTTGGCCAGGGCCTCAAATTGAGCAGGGTAATTGGTTTTAGCATGCTTTGTGAAGTCGTTTAGGTCGTATCGCTTCGCAGTCGCCATTATGAATAAGGAGGGTCCGGCTGTCCTGGAGTTGGCCGGTGAGACTGTCTGGATGTTTAGAGATACGCACACAGGGAGCTGGTGTATTCAGTTTGAGTTTACTCACCACTGATTCGGCCGCGAGTACATACAGACGTTGATGGTTCACACGAATTGGAGAGGCTCTCGGCGACTAGGTAGCATGCGGACGCGCGCATTCAAGAAAAGACGCGTCAAGTGTGGTCAAAACAATCATGTTCGCGTTGAGAAAGTGAAGGCGAGCCTCGCTACTAGCGCCCATCGGAGCAGCAAACGACCGTCGTGCAATTGTAGGCAAATATCCATTGATATCAGCATTCTCGCCACATTTTAGGCACTACTTACATACCTCACTCCTCCCATCGCATCTGATCCCTACATCACAACCTTACTAACCTTATACTCCACCACCACCCCCTTGACCCCCTCCTCACCCGTAACAAAATGCCCCACAGCAACATACGTCCCGTTCTCCAAGTCCTGCCCAATATCAGCACACATCTTGCAATCACTTCCAAATACCAACTCACCTTGTACTTTTCACTGCCCGTCTCAAATGTAAACGTGACAAAGCTATCACCATAGTTCGTCGTCTTTGCATCCTTAGACCCAGACAGCACAGCCTTGACGCCCTCAGTCAACGCGACAGTACCTTTATAGTACATCGCAAAGACAGTGCCGTCATTGTTCCTACATTGCGTTAACATGCCATCCCAACAGCGACCGACATTGGCGAGGACGAAATCGGCGAGCGAGGAAACAAGACATACTTGATTTGACTTCTAACATCCAACCTCATATTCGCACCACTCGCATCGTTGTGAATATAGTCGTATCCGACACCATGCCTAGCGACCAATCAGCTCCCCCACTTCTCTCAACCGATGCGTTGCGCTGCCGCGTACGCACAGCTCTGCATCCAACTTCGGCTCAAACCCTTCCTCGCTCTTCACCGTGCCACTGACCATCGGCACAATCGCCAATTGACTGCCCGCTTGCCCGCCGACTTGCATAGGCGCGTCGATGTCGACACGGACTGTGAAGGCGGGTTGGAGGGAGGGGAAACCTGATGGCATGGTGAATGGATCTGGGGGTGGGATTGTAATTGGTGATTTGGCAGAAAGAAGGGTTCAAGGACTTGGAGAGATCTGGGGAAGTAGAATTGGAGATATAGTTGTAGATGACGGCGCCATGGAGTGAGGTTCCGCAGTGCAAGCGCGATTTGCATGAGGAAGCTACCCCGCCTCGCGCCCCACACCTGTTCCTTCTTCCCGTGCCGTCAGACGGAAGAGTACAGCGACTGCTGCAAAGACGATAGACTGAGTTAATGTTCGACACATGAGACAGACTTTTGAATGGTCCTATCGTACATAAATTGCCCACATCGACTGAAAACGCCACGAAGACTCCTCAGAATCCACCAACCCTCTTCTTTTTCTTCTTCTTTTCCGGCCTCCCACCGAAGCGCCCTGGCTCTACTTGACTCTGCGCACCAAACGGCCCTTGACTTGAAGGTCCACTGCCAGGCAGTGGCACTTGTGTGTATGACTGGCTGGGAACTTGACTACTACTACTCATGCCTCCCAGCGTGGGCCCCGGGGAACTCCTCGGAATGGCAGGTTTCGCGAATGTAAATGGTTGACTCGATGGCTGTGAACGCGCGAGCTCGTCTTCTCGTTTTTGTTTCCTGTCGCGCCGCTCTTTCCTCCTCCGCTCCTTCTCGACCTGCTGCTGACTTGGTGCATCAATGTTGTCGGCGCGATCAGCGCGCTCGATGGCCTCCCAATCGTATGTGCGTGGATCAGTGCCGGGCTGCCAATGCGATAGTAGCTGGTTAACGCTTGGTGGCAGTGGTGCTGAAGGTGTCGCGTCGTCCTTGAACTTCAGATACTTGCTCAAGCGGGCGACCGGGTCTGCTGAGGTCGACGAACTGGACGGCGATGGTAAAGGATTAAACTGGGTTTGCGAAGAGAAGGGTAACGAGTTCTGCGAAAGCGAGTTCTGTGGCTGTGGACGCTGTGGACTCCAGGCCGAAGGCAATGGTTGCGAGAATGGCAAATGCGAAGCGTATTGGGAACTGCTTGCTAAAGGCTGAGATGATAGTATTGGCATGGAAATGCCACTGTCTTGACTGAGGACAGGCATACCCTCGGGAACATCTAGCTCGATTGTTCGTTGACAGATGCGTGTACTGGCTAATGTGACTTCGGCTGCAATCCTTCGGGCAAGTCGTTCCTTGTGTTGGCGAACACGAAGAGGCACATTCGGAGGCAGTGGAGCGACCCAATTCTGCAGCATGCTGTCGTATAGGCTGGATATCGAAGACTCATCTTCGTTGTTGCTGATGTGCAGCACGTGAGTAGATGCAATGCGACGTATTTCCGTCGACTCAGTCTTATCCTCAATGGTGAGGAGGTCGAGCAAGGAGGACGAAGCCTCATCGATGTCCGGCACGTCAACTCTCATGCCAGCAAACTCCATCCTGACTTCTATTAGCTCCCAGGTTGCGTCGAATTTATCATCACACAACTTACAACGTACCCAGCGGTGATTGCGAAATTGCCGCATCTTCTATAAGCAATGCCCTTAGCTGGTTGGTCACAGACGGAATGTCAATGGTCGGTTCGTCGCCGGGAGCTTTCTGGCTCAGTGCGTCGTACAGGTATCGAAAGTTGAAAGTTAAAGGCGTTCTGTGGCCATCCTGACTCTGTGTCCATTCTGCCATCTGTGATGGCAGCTTTGGTAGTGGTTCTTTGGTGGCTTCGAAGCCTTCGACATCAAGTATGTCATCGTCCTCCTGGATGGCATTCTCATATCGTCTCGGCCGGTAAGTAGTGCTCCAGCCCAATTCTTTCACCGCACTTGATTGTGTATTCATACCGTATTCGGAGCATCCCGAGGAATACACAATCATCTCGTGTACACTCAGATCTGATCGTAATATGAAGAGCTTGTAAAATTGGAGTCCTTGCCTGTAGTATAAACGCCCTACACCAAATGCGTTGGACGCGGTATCACCTGCGAAGAGCAACGGCTCTAGCGCTATTTGGGCGACAGGGGCCGCTCCATCTATGAAAGGTTCGATCATAGTAGGACTGTTACTCGAGACAAGCACGTCGAAAGAATAGTTGATAGCGTAAGTGTACATCTGTATCAGAGTATTCAGCCGGGAGTGCGAGAGCACGCATAGATCTTCCATAATGTTAGCAACCTGATCAGCATCGAAGAACAGAATACGTACTGTCTTCGTCAAGCATCTGGACGCTAATACTCAGTGTGAAGTCCTCTGCACTTCTGTAATGCCTCCAAGAGGTAACAATGCGAGTACCCACGTGGTGGGCGTTCAGATCGAGCGCGTCACTGGAAGTTGTCACCGCCATCAGGAAAAGGCTAGTCGACGTCAAAACCAGGAATTGGTTTCTCATCACAGGATGTCTCTTCACGTCCAGGATCCAGTCGCTTGACTTGGGCGAGAAGAGAGGTGGACAGGGGAGGAACTCGAATGAGCCACCTTGAAAGCCAATGACACTGAGTTGCCTTCGGGTGCAAATCAGGACGGTGTTCACATCGCCCACCCATATGATCCTTGCCCATCCATCCTCCCCGTCAGAGTCGTCAGTCTCCTTTGGCACAATGTGGCCTTGAACGAGGCATGACATGGTATATACGTCACTCTTTCGGCTGCTGTCAATGTCCCATATACTCCATGCGTGATTCTGGTCGACCACGGCGAACTGCAACTGGAAATCGGGATTGAAAGCAATATCAGCGTGAGGAGTTCCACCACTTTGCTTGATGTCGAGATTTAGTATTGGGCGTGCATCTAGGATAGAGGCCGGGAGTTCATAGTGGGACGATTGACCGGAAAATCGTCTGTGCTGCCAGTATACTGGACGAAATATGACGATCCTCGTCGGCAGTCGTACGGCAAGCAAATTGCTCCTATCCTCCGATTCAGCAAAGCAGATTTGCTGGATGGGTGCTGCATCCTCGTTCCAGTAACCTTGGTCGGCGTCTCTAAAAGTGACTCCCCCTAGGCGGATGGTTTTGTCTAGATCCCAACCGAGAGTTTGCTTGTTGAGAAGGGTCAAACACAGAATGTTCCCAGCTTCTCCGGTCGCGGTTGCAGCGACGCGTCGCGGACTTTCCCAATTTCCCGACCTAGTTTCTTGGTCTAGAGTCACGGAACCAGTAGCGAAGAGGCTGCCCAGAAGAGGATCATAGGTGGCGGTGGTTGACAGTATGGCGGCAGAGGTGACGGACGGCTCTGCAATAAAATCGGAAACTGGCACAAGCTGGGGATGATGGCGCAGCAGCGACTTGATATTGTCCTTCGCGTCCGTGAGGCGCGTAGACACTGTGCCGGTGGGGAACTGTATGGATGCTGGCACGACTTCGGTAGAGATCATCTGGGTCCCATGTCTCACCCCGATCTGCTCGAGAGTGGGCGTAGTGAACTTGCGGCCAAATGACCATTCTCGAGTCTCCAGACTGAATGCTGCTTCACCAACATGGCCATAGTTGAGGTGGCTCAGATTCCGTTCAGCCATCTGGATCGAGAAATGGTTCGCAATCGTTGACGACGAAGCTCAAAAGTCGCATACTTCTGGCGCTCAATGAAGTGAATCCGGGACAGACGAAAGTTGTTTCACTGTTTCGTGACAGACACGATGGTGAACGTGAAGCTGCACATCGACGCAGAAATCCACTAGCGCCGAACGCCAGTTCACGTGCACGCCCCACCTTGGCCGCTTTCGCACTAGCGCAGAGGGTTTGTTTACGCAGCAACCATCCCAAACACCCGCCCGCTGGACGACTTATCGCACACCACGTCACACACCAGAGTATACTTGAAAATCGTACAAGACCTGTCGCACGCCTGTCTTTCACCATGACGACCTTCGAACCGTCGCTCAGCACCACAATGCGCGCTTCTTCTCACGATGCGCCGTCCATGGCTGATCAGCTACCGTCGATCAACTTCGGTTTCGACGACCTGCGCAGTCGCATGAACCAGTTCACCGCACGATTCGATGCATTCATCGAGAATGGGCGCCGACGGGTGTTGGAGGAGCGCAACCAGTTCCGCATGAACGTCGCAGAGATGCACGGTACGTGAACATACACATCCACCATCGCACGACACCGGCGTACTGACAAACACGGCAGAGGACCAGCGCATGAAGAAGCGCGACATCGAGATCCTCGAGCTCAAACAGTCCCAGCACAGCCAGAGCCTCGCCAAAGAGTCGCAGGAGACGTCCGAGATGCAAGAAGCCATCAGCGCCCTCACCCTCCAACGCGACGAGCGCCTTGCGCATCGCGACACCCTTCGCTCCCAGATCGCCGAGGTGCAGAAGTCCATCTCGGCCCGCCGCGAAGCGCAGCTCAAGCATCGCCGCTACCTCGACGGCCAGTCGCGATATAATGAGCCCGAGCTCGACTTCTGGGAAAGCTATCTGGGCTTGCGGATCGAAGGACTTGGCAAAGACGATCGGCTCAAGTTTGTGTACACAAATGTGGATGAAAGGGAGTGGGAGAGAGAAGCGTGGTTCGAGCTGGATACGAGCGAGCGCGACTACAAAGTGCTGGAAGTCAGGCCCAAGGTCGAGAGGGAGGAGGTAGAACGAGTGGTGGAGCGCCTCAATGAGTCGAGAGATCTAGCGAGCTTCCTCAAGGGCATGCGGGAGCTCTTTGTCGAGGCTTGCAAGTGATCGCAACGCCAGCCGAGCAAGCTCCGTTCTTTGCTCCATGGAAATTTGGTCTAATGTCTTCACTACGTAGTTGTTATGCGATACCCTTGATTTTCCACCCCTCCAACGCAGATTCGCCGTTCCAATCCGCCGACCCCTCCATCATCACCGTCTCCCCTCCTTGACCTTATAGTACTCCGGCGCAACCTCCACCAACCACTCCATGTCCACACTGCTCAAATCCCTAATATATATCTTCCCCTTGGTCTCCATAATCTCCGTATACACCACCCACTCCACCTTGCGATGAAAAAACACACTGCTCGGATGCGCCCACAACACTGTCTTCCCATCCACAGTCGTGAAGCTCCCATCGCTCTTCATGCGCGCCGCGTGCGCGAAGAAGCCCGTCACCAGACATCTGCGCACTCGTTCTGGCAGCGGCGTCCCACCCACGCGAAGCACGTCGCTGGAGGACAGTGGCGGCTCAGCGAGGCCGAAGCGCTGCAGGTATGCGGCGAGTTGTTTCCGCACGCTGACGGCTTTGACGAGGGCTTTGTGGTTCAGGCTGTTTTCGCGGCAGAATTGTACAGTCATGCCTGCTTGCGCGAAGGCGGTGTAGACGTTGTACAGCGTTGGATGGTCGCCTTCGGAGACGGCGAAACGTCGGCGTGCGGCGTCGAGTTGCTTTTTGCCACCGTCGTGCGATACGAAGGCGTTGCCTTGTAGGGTCATCATTGCGGCGATGCTGAGCATTTCGGATAAGCAGTTGTATTCGGGGGCCGCGGCGGATAGGAGGGCGCGAGATAGCATCGGCTCTAAGGGGAGTTCGGCCATATGTGTTCCGAGGGGTTTTGTTAGGCGCGCGTGTGTGTCGAGGGCGCCGAGGGAGAAGAGCAGGTCGAGGGCGCGTGTTACGAGGCCTGATGGGGGTGGACTGAGGTAGTCGAAGCGGACTATATTTGTGATGCCTAGGTTCAGCAGCTGCAAGATGACAGGTGCGAGGTTCGATCGTTGGATCTCGGGGAAGGTAGCTTCATCGAGCTGCTTGAAAGCGTCTTCAGTGTACAGGCGAAAACACTTCCCGGGCCGAGTGCGACCGGCGCGGCCAGCACGTTGGGTTGCGCTGGCTTTGGAGACGGGGACGACGTTGAGTGTTTCGATGCCCAGACGGGCGTCGTAGGTGCGTAGTTTGACGTAGCCGGTGTCGATGACATAGACGATATGATCGATTGTTACGGAGGCTTCGGCGATGTTGGTGCTTAAGATGACTTTTCTAGTGTTTGGTGGGGCTTTTTGAAAGACGAACATTTGGTCTTCGGTAGGAAGACCGGCATAGAGTGGGAGAGTAAGGAGTTTCTGCTGGTTGGAGGACAGATTGGCAATGTTCTCGGCAAGTATGTCCATTGCGTCGTCAATCTCTTCGCGGCCGGTGAGGAAGACGAGGATGTCGCCGTCGGATTCTTGTGCGTGGATCGACATGATTGTTGAGACGGCGGCCTCGACATAGTTGTCGGTTGGCTCGATGCGGTATTGAACCTCGACAGGATACGTTCGGCCCTCAATGCCAACAATCTTTCCATAATCATCCGTGCTCTTGCCATGAATCTTTTCGTCCTCGCCTGGTGCGAAGAAGTCCAGGAAGCGCTCCGCCTCCAATGTTGCAGAGCTTACAACGACTCTCAAGTCGTTTCTTTTTCGTAGCACTTTTTTCAGCAGAGACAGCAGAATGTCGGATGACAAGCTCCGCTCATGCGCCTCATCAACCATGACAACCGAATACCTGTTTAGTAGCGGATCAACTAGCATTTCGCGCAACAACAGCCCATCTGTGACGAATTTGACTTGCGTGTTCGCACTCGTGACATCCTCAAACCTGATGCTATACCCGACCCGTTGGCCCAAAGGTGTTCCCAACTCTTCTGCAACACGTGCTGCCACGCTTGTGGCAGCGATGCGTCGTGGCTGGGTGACGGCGATCTGCTTCCCGCCTGCACACCATCCTGCACCAAGCAGAAAATTTGGGATCTGTGTCGTCTTACCGCTTCCGGTTTCACCGACAACGATGGTCACTGGGTATGTCTCAATGGTGTAGAGAAGCTGGTCTTTGAGTTGGGCGATCGGAAGCAGCGCCGGTGGTTTGTAGAGATCAGCGATGAGGGGCAAGTCTGCGTCTTCGTCTTCGGCCATGATGGTTTTGGTGTATCGGCAACTTTAGAAGCACAACTCATGTTGTCATGAAGATTGCGGTGGTCGTGATTGGAAGTAAAGTCTGGCAGGAAACGCTAGCCATACTTCGCATCGCGCTAACCGTTCCTCACGCTAGCGTGGTTACACCCACAACGCCCAGGCGGTGAGCTGATCGTCTCTAGATCTCATGTTTGTCACAATAACAGGGACACCCGTGAACGCAGACAGCTCTTGCATGGTGCTTACGGATCAGGGAGCTATCAGCTACCCCTGAGGATTGTTCTCATCGTCTTTGTTTACTCCAGCACTGAGGTCTTCTTGACCTTGCGGGTTGGTCCTCAATGTCTTGTACACCATCGCCCAGCAACACCGTATCACCATCGCCATGGCTTCCCTGACTTCTTTGCCCACTGAGCTTATGGGTTTCGTCGTTGAGCATTTATCGTTGGAGGACAAAGTCAATCTCGTCAAGACATGTCGCACAACTCATGTGGCTGTTTTACCTGCTGTCTACCATACCGTCATCCTCGACACGAGGCCCACGGACAGGAAAAAACCACCTGCAGGCACTGTTGTCGGTCTCAAACGCATTAATGGCTTGCTTTTCACCATTGCCACGCGACCCCACTTGGCCAAGCACGTAAGACGCCTCGAAGCTTACAACTACTCCTCGACCTTTGCGGGTGTCGTTCAGTCTAGAAGAAAGGCGGGCCTACTCGCAGTTGATAGACACAACATGCCCACCAATGAGAAAGCACTGGAAGAAAACATACACTTCGACGCGCAACTCGATTCTCGTACTGTCACTTCTGCTACTTCGGTGTGCTCGTATCGAAAAACTGTCCATCTGCAGTTATGTTCTTCAAACTGGGGGCTGGCTTCAGCAACTACTACTACGCATCTCATCCGACCAACACTCGACGACATTGCCTAGATTATCTATGCTGAGCATCGTGGATACCAAAGACAAAGGCATTGAATTGCTGCAAGCGACATTGGAGCTGTTCCTGTCTTTACCAGGTCTGAACACACTCGAATTGTCTCCGGAGTATACAGTCAGCCTTGGTCTACCTCCACGCATTGCTCGTACGCGCGACGCCGATCCTGGGCGGCTCTCAACTTTGCGCATCATCGGGAGACGCGAGCCTTATTCAGCATTCAATGAAATTCTGAGACGTACTCCGTTCCTACGCAATTTAGACCTTGACATTTGCCACACGTCATCGGAGCCGCCTAGATCTCTGAGAGAGCTCCCAACCGGTCTGAATCTATTACGAAATACGCTCACACAACTTCAGCTCAGATTCGCTATGCACATCGACGATGAGTTTTCGGAAATAACCCAGGACGTATTCGACGGCGGTGCAGGTCTGGGATCACTTCGACATTTTGCCGCGCTTACGAGATTGGAAACTTCTTTGTTTGCACTCGTTGGCCACAACGATGCAGTCTGGTCTGAGCGATGTCCGAGTCTCGCTGACCACCTGCCGCCTCGACTACGATATCTCGTTTTCTTCGATGATCTGTGGAGAGAACCAAGTTTTAGCAAGATCCAGGATTTACCAACAATGGCGGTGTTTAAGGAATTCCTTGCAGGCGAGCTACCAGCGGAAGATTGGCCTCTCAATCCGGGAAGCAAGGACCTCAAGTGGATCGCGACGAAAGAGCCAGCTTGGAAGATTTCCACGCCAGATCTCACTGAATTTGTGATCAATTTCGAGGAAACCGATTCGAGTTCACACCCTTTCTGGCATTCAAAAGAACCACAAGTCGATCTACAAAATATGTGCGAGGCGCAAGGGATTAAATGCTTCATATGGCCCGAATACTAGGCACGAGAGCTTCTGGCATGATCTCATTGCAGAATCTCTTTGCTAATGCCGCCACACTCCAGGTCGCAGTAGTCAGCAATGCCGACCAACTTTGATAGCCTCTCAAAAGCAGCGACACTGCCCATCCCAGCTGCTTGTTCTACAAGAGTGTTTATAACGTTTTCACACCTCGGCATACATACTTTAGGACAACAAGAAGCTGTTTTATATCCGATCTTATGCCATTGTACTTCGGAAAGGCAGCTTGGTTTACCTCCTCGGATCCATTCACGACATTCACGACATTTCCAAATAACCTTTTCGCATTCACTTAATCTAAATTGCATGGTTGCCTTCCTTACGTCGCAGGATCTCGACAATTGCCACATAAACTCTCGCACCGGACTGCTCTTGGCTGCGCCACCGCGGCCGAGTTGTCGAGACAGCATGCTCTCAAAATAAGTCTCTTACTTCACACACACACACACTCTCTCTCTCGGGTTCTAGTCGAACATCATTTGCCAGGGATATGCCTATATACAGACTCATTGTGATACACAACGCAGATGAGAAGGACAGCAGATATTGAAGGCGCACAAGCCATCACATAAGAAAAATTACTGTCGTTGACTTCCAGGCCTGTATTTACGTAAAAGCATGTTACCAAACTCTATAGGTAGCTTTGAAAAAGACATAGGTAGAAAATCAATAGGTTTGGCACCCTAGCGCAGCAGAAGTAGTTGATGCTAGATAGGTATGAACGCGGAACTTATGGCGTGACAGCAGTAACCTTCGGAGGGAAAGATGCTAGGCGACTTCACCTGCTGGAAATTTGGTAAACATCACGGCCATGCGCACTCAGTGGAGATATCAACATTTCCCATTCTCATCTCCGCTACGTTTCTACACCTGTAACAGTTACCACGCTACCACGTCCCTCAGACAGCCCGCACTCGGTTAGCCTCCTTGGGTTATCCCATTGCACTTCCAACAGAACTGATGGTCGCATCTTCTCGTGCTTTTCCGCCCCACGCCCATGTTTGCACAAATACCGGTGCCTACCGTCTGCTTGCCGCACTGGCAACAGAACCAGCTCGGCGGCGGTGGGGGGTTCCGCTGGTCTGGAGTCATGGCCTGCACACGCTTCGCTCTATTACCACGGGTTTTCTCACGAGGACGTTTTGGTGCAAGTGCACGATCAGCTGGCCCAACACGTACGGGTGGAGGTGCAGTGCCGGTTGGGTGGACCCAGGGGCCAGGTGCAGGGCCGGGATTGTGGACCCAAGGGTCAGGTGCAGGAACGGAAAGTAAAACACCGCCTTCCTGTGTAGGATGATGGACTGGAGGATGGCCTTGATATTGTTGCTGTTGAGGATGGACTGGAGCATGATGCTGTTGAGTTTGGTGATGACTGGTAGTAGTAGTAACAAGTATCTTCTGCAGGGTAGGAGCACTTGTAACCGGTGTATACACTTGATGATGCTGTTGAGTTTGGTGATGACTGGTAGCAGGGGCAGTCGAAAGTATATTTTCCAGGGTAGGAGCACTCGTAGCAGACGTATGCGCTTGATGCTGTCGAGTTTGGTGATGACTGGTAGCAGGGGCAGTCTGAACTAAGTTCCTAATGGTAGGAGCACTTATAGCCTGTGTATGCGCTTGTGCATGTGGAGCAGCTGGATGAGCGGTACTGGGAGCCTTCTTGTGGACTGGACTTTTCGTGGGAGAAGGTTTCTTCTGAGGTGGAGGGGGAGTGGGCGTCATATGATTCCGGGGGTACCAATCTGGGGTAGCCAATCGGGCTATCTTACGAGGTGGCGATGGCGTGACTGCAGGAGCGACACCCTTTCCTTTATTGTTCTTGTCCTTGTTGTTGTTATTGTTGTTGTTGCCGGTCATGGTTGAAGACGTGTATGTATGTTTTGATGAGGAGATAGCTGCGAGAGAGGGTCTAACTAGGGATATGATAATCGAGCCTGTCGATTCGTATAGATAGAGTGACTGTGGAAGTGAAGGTTGTCGTTAATCTTGGTTGTTGAAAATGTTGTGTGTCTCTTTGAAATTCGAGCCTGTCGATATTTGTGGTATAAGAGCTTGAGTGTTGTTATTCGTGTATATTGTGTGTCGTGGCAGGATGTGTATCGTTGTCTGGAGAAGAAAGTAGTTAGGAATCACCACGCCGTGGTATATATACAACTGACGATCGTTTGACTCATTCCATTGTCGAGGTGTGAAGCTGAAGAATTCACAAACCGCAAGGTGACGAGAGAGTATCGGTTTGGCCGAGTCACAAAGAAAGATGAATAAGGAGTGTGTGACAGCTGAGATGTGTGACAGAAGAGTAGGCTGAAATTCCATATGTGCTCGTGGTGTGGAAGAAGGGACGTGGGGAGTTGTAATCAATCAGTATGACTCGTTTCGCAGTCACTCACTGACCACCCCTCCATTGAAATATGACAAGAGTAGGAGATACCGAACGCCGCAAAGCATACCGCACCACATCTAAGACTGACACGCTTAGTGGAGCGTCCTCCAGGCCTCCTCAATCACGACACCGAGTCCTCCAATACCCAACACGGTCCACAGCCACTTGTTGCTCAGCTCCTCAGCACGCGGCCAGAATGCGTTCTTATCACCACGGAACTTCTCAAGTTCGGCAAACTTCTCAGGGTGCGAAGCGGAGTATCGGCGGGTCTGGTGCTTCTCCTTCTCGGCATCTCCGCCGAAGAAGCGAAGGAAAGCGTAGTTGGCTAACGGGCCGAGGAGTTCGATCGGGGCAAGCATATCGCTACCATAGAGCATGACGATGAATGAGATGTGTACGAGCGCGTCGCCAAGGTAGCTGAAGCTGTATTAGTGATAGTTTCATGGACTAACGGGAACCGGCACATACTTGGGATTGCGAACGATACTCCAAACACCTTCGCGGAGGATGCCACGACCGCCCTCAGCCTTGTACTGATCAAGTTGATAGTCCGCGAGCGTCTCAAGGGCTAGACCCGAGGAGAACATTCCAACAGCGAGCATCTGAACAAGTGGATGATAGCCCATCATGACCGCACCTTCGTGTCGGAATGGTGCGGTAAAAGGAAGGGAGATCAGCATCTGGAAGAACGCCTCCGGGATGAACACCTTGAGTAGCGCAGTATTCCAGAAGTCCTCTTCCTTCTTGGCTTCATCGTACCGCGGGTCATCCTCGCCACGTTGAATCGAGCGACGAGCCACGCGGTAGAAGAGACGGCCACCCCACAAAGTGACGCCAGTCAACATGAGGCGCTCGTGCCAGGAGAGGCGATTGAAGGCTTGTGAGAGGGTCATGCCTGCGGCGATTCGTCGACCAACAGCTGACCACCACGCATTCGCGACTTGACCAGATGGCCATAGCCAGTCTTTCGCTTCGACGCGCTGGGTATAACGAGCTGCGCCATAAGCAATAACAGCAAGTCCAGAGTGGAGGGTTAACGACGGCACAAGAGTATCTTTCAGAATGCCGACATCGAATAGCGACGGAGAGTGTACATGCGTCTTCGAGTGGGTCCTGTCGATATAGGTTGTATTGGCGCCGGAGCTGCCAGCAGGCTGCGAGCTTGGGAGGTAGAACTCGGCAGGTTGGCGATCAGCAACCTGAACGCGGACATCAGGCGGCCTCGCAGGCTCACTAGATTTGGTGAACCATCCAGTTGCCATGATGTTTGACAGGAGGTCTCAGGGGAGTGGAGAGTCGTACTCCGCACGACGTGCGACGCGCTTTATCGCGAGCGGCCGCCTTCCCCGCATTCTGCGTAATGTAACTACGGCTGCCTGTGATTCGATCGCTTGTATGCATGGATGAAGCCAATGATACGCGCGGCATAATCAGCCGTTTTGGGTCATGTACAGTGCCTTGTATTTCGTTTGCTGGCGTGCCTTGCTGGCGCATGTGAAAGGTGGTTGACTGCTGGCCGCTGACGTCATAGACTTCTCGCCAACTGCGATAAGGAAGGCAAGTCTACGCGAGCAAGTACCCCTCGGTAGCCTCTATGAAGTGCGAGGAACTGGACTAAATATAAAGAGATAACGGGAACTTGGATCACTTCAATCATCCTGAACTCGAAGTCAACATGTCCACCAGCGGTCAGCAACTTCACGCCTTCAACCCTCCCAATGTCCCAACTCCACCTCCCACCTACAACCAAGTCTGCATCACGCCTATCTTACCAACCTCCAAACTCATAACGCTCGCCGGCCAAACCGGCCTGCAATCCGACGGCAGCATCGCCAAAGACATCGAAACCCAAGCAAAAGAGGCCTACAAGGCTGTGCACAACTGTCTCCAAGCCGCGGGCGCAACACCAAGAGACATTATCCACGTGCGACACTACATTGTGAAAAACACTGGAAATCCGGAAAAAGACAGCTTAGACGTAGTGGATCGAGGATGGGGGCCGCTGTGGATAGAGTTCATGGATCATGAGAGCGATGGGCACAGGCCGCCGGATACAGTCGTTGGCGTCGCAAGTTTGGCGAAGAAAGAGTTGCTGTACGAGGTTGAGGTTTGGGCGCTGGTTTCACAGTGATAGTACGGTTAGCCAGGTATCTTGAAGCTCTTGAATGTTGCTACGTATTTGACATCGTGAGGCGCTAAAGTCGTTCATGCTATGCTGGCGACTAATCAGATGCGCTAGACACGACTTCCTAAAACGGAATCCCGGCTTCCCTTAGAGCGTGATATCATTGGCTTGGTAATATGCTGGAAAGAGCAGATTCCCAGAGCATACTGTGTCCCCAACCCAATGAGTCACCCTCGCTTACTCTCACATAAGCAGAACCCTGGCCATACTTCGGCAGCCTTCAGCCGCGTATCATCTCGCGTCCGCACCGACAACTTTTTATGGTAGTTCAGCATCAATAGTCCGTGATCAATCTTGTCCATAACCAACAACATGTTTTCTCCGTCGGAAGCCCTGATCAAGCAGCTCTACCATTCCTACCGACACACATCAGACATTGACCGTAAAGGCCTCTTCTTCTCGCCAACCTGCATGCAAATCTGTCGACCCATCCCATCGTACGCAGCGACGAGCCGTACAGGGATCGTCAAATATCTCAATGATGCCCAGGTCGGCGATGTGCCTGTAGCAGACGCAGCCCCACCATCGAAAATACCAACAGCAATGAGCGAGGAGGACGAGAATGTGGTCGCGAGAAAACCACTAGCCACTGCCCAAACAGAAATAAAGAAGGATGAACCTCACAAAACCGGTGACAACGAGAAGCCCAAGTCGCGAGACGTCTATACTATCCGCCCTCTCCACACTGCTGAACACGAATTCAGCGTAAATACTATCACTGCGCCAGTCGGTCTAACGCCTGCCCAACTTCTTCAAAAGTCGAAAGACGAAGCCTGGATCGGTATGCGCGTTGACCTATGGACCGATGGCGCGCCCGATGAAGGCTTGCTTGTCAAGGTGCAATACTGGTGGCGCAAGGAAGCTATCAAATCTGGAGAGAAAATTGAAGGAGATGAGGGAGGAAAAGGATGGATGCAGTGTTTGCATGATATCATGTACCTGGGGCCAAAGGATGGGAGTGAGGGGGAAGAGGGATTGGAAGTGATGGAGTAGTGTTACTGGTCATTTGGCGTCGAGGACACGTGAAGGGACGGCACATAGAAGCCAATAATACCCCACATGATCAAGCTCGTCTTCTCCATATCTCTCCTGATGCGAGCTCAAAGGATCAAACGGACCTTCTTCTTCCGGCGAGCAAGGCTGACCAGGAAGGTAAGATGACGTATGCGAGTCCTTGCTTCCATCCCGCACCATCTTGCAATGAACATCAAGCCACCGGGATCCACTTCACCTCTTGATATCAATATCAAGTGCAAACCAGAAATGAGAGTCAAAAACGATAATCCTTGGCGCACGCAGCCTCACCACGCCGACCTTGTGAACATCGGAACACACTCGCTCCAGGCTTCAATCTCAGGCCCCACCCGCCATGGCAACGCTCCCCTTCTCATCTTCTTCACTGGCGCGGGTGCACCATGCGCTCCTTACGTGAAGCTCCAACAACAACTCAGCAGCATCGTACGCGTCCTGTTCTATGACCGCGCAGGCTACGATCGCAGCACTTTGCTGCCGCCACGATCATCAGACAATGACAAGATCTACGCAGCAGACACAGCGCAAGACCTCACCAAGCTTCTGGCGATAACGCAACTCGCACCACCGTACATTCTAGTCGGACATTCCTTCGGCGGCATCCCCGCGCGCGCATTTCTCGAATTGCATAGAGACAATCCAGCTGTCGTGGCCGGCATGATGCTTCTCGACTCCGCGACAGAACTCATGCTCGCGTTTTTCCCGCGCGTACCGCCACTAGAGTTGAATGCTGTTGCGAAGAATGTGGATTGGGAAGAATTAACGAATTTGCATGAGGAATCTGGATTGAGTGATGAGGAATGGCAATATGCTATCGCAGCGCAGGAACGATGTGCTGAGGCAGCAAGACGAGAAGACACACATGCATCAGCGCATCAACTGGCGTTGGCATATCAACTCGAGCAGCAAACGCTGGGGTCGAGGCCGTTGAGTGTGATTAGGATGAGGGCGGTGCAGGATTATCAAATGCTGTATGACGCGGGAGTTGCGAATGGCGATGGGACGGAAGACGAGAGACGGGCGGCGAGGGAGTTTATTGAGAAGTTTGGACTATTCCATGATCAGATATCGAAGGCGCAGTGTTGGTTGTCGACAAATGTGTTGTTCAAGTACTTTAGTAGGTGGGGCCATGATATGCCGATTCGAAGACCGAGTATTGCAGCAGAGGAGATCAAGAACTTGGTTGAGCGCGTCAAGGAGAACTTGGGATGATAGCTTTTGGTTGATAGTGGACGGGTGCATCCAACCGTCGCAGGGAATTTGGAGGCTCGAAATGGTGATGGGCTAGCACGAGGTGCAGCACGATGTGGGGTACTTGTCGGCTGCAACTGCCGTTTTACTACTAGCGAGGCTGTCATCGCTGTTAGCAACGAGCAGACGTGATAACATCACCATGCCTTCCTTCATGTGCTTGTCTCCATCTCTTTCTTCCTCCATGTATCTTTAACTTGTGCAATTGATTCGCAATGACTAACATGTCATTGTTACTCCTCATTTCTGCCGTGGCGGGTGCACGCGAGATTGTGTTCCCGCCTGTGTCCGGCTACACCACCGATCAAGCCATACTCGGCGGCTACAATGATCCTGATATATCGCAGCCAAAATTCGCAGGCTTGATGACGTATGCCAACCTGCCATATGTGCATTGTCTCGCAGCCGATAGAGAGGAAGTGGAGAGATTTGACATCGCGATCTTGGGCGCGCCTTTCGATACTGTGAGTTGTTCATTCCTTTGGCAAGGTGGCATAGCTACGGTGAAGGATGAAAGATTGAAGCCTTCGAATGTGGAGGAATGTTTGCAGTATAGTGAGTCCCATAATCCGTTATGGATGGTGCCAGGCCGACCGGTATCAACACTGTAAGGTGCGAACGAAGAGAAGCCAACATGCATAGCACATATGGAGGAGTCCAAACGCCACGCTATTGAATTGTTCCCTGCGGGAGCGCATGTCTAACCACACTTTCATGCGCAAACTTCTCGAAGTCGTCATCGTCGTTGCATATACAATTCAGGAACTTTTGTGTTCTCCGAGAATCGCACTGAGGCTCTTTCGTGTAGCCGTCACTTACTGCTGACAGGGTGTAACTGCAAGACCTGGGGCCAGATTCGGCCCGGCAGGGATCCGAAAAGGCTCAAGGAGAATTGTGCCCGCCGCAGGGTGGAACATATATACTGGTAGGTGCGAAAAGGGGATATCCTGGTGCACGAGCTTTCCGGGACCGAGGTGCTACCGCATTTGTTACACACATACATCTTTCCGTTCCACTGCAGGTACGGCGTGCGGGTCCGCATCTTGGTGTTAGCATGAATGT
>TARA_R110002003_G_scaffold32_7_pt1 | contig 22028 bp, 23 predicted proteins | sample TARA_R110002003 | Tara Oceans TARA_R110002003 (sample SAMEA4396441) | marine metagenome | biome: Westerlies Biome; feature: [SRF] surface water layer (ENVO:00010504); material: water (ENVO:00002006), including particulate matter (ENVO:01000060) such as... | depth 5 m
CTCCTCAATGGCGTCTCTGCATGTCGCTTCTCGCCGAAGCTCTCAATGGGCGCCACCTGATCCGCTGCAGATGCCATACTGAATTTGGTGACTTGCAAGCCTCGCGGTCCAGTCAGGAACGTCCGCAAAGGTCGAGTAATAGTACGTGAGAACATGCAGAGTGTAAACACCCAGGGATAGAAAAAGTCATGTTAGTCACCGCGTTGGGGAAAGCGGCGATTGGCTGCACGGTCCACCTAGATTTTCGGAGCTTGAACTTCACTTGCGCACGAGGAGCACATTCACGAGCCGCCCCACTGCAGTTCACGACGCCCAATTGACCTCCAACGGGACGGTCCAACTACAATGAGCATCTGCCGACCCGCAAGATGTCTCTTCACCAAAGTCACCTCCACAACGAGCGTTCCAAACCTCTGCATCACGACAGGGCCGCAAGCGAAGACCGCACTACCCATCAATCAAGGCCGACGACCTCAAACTCCTCAATGAAGCCGCCGAAGCCGAATATCCCAAGTACGATACGACGGAAACCAATCTCCTCGCAAAGCACTACACGCCTTCGCAAATCGCCGCCATCAAGGCTGCCGAAACCGCAATAGACACACGCGACATCCTGACCCAAGGCCAACAACGAACAGACCCATGGCTGCTCCCGTACGAAGATGATCTTGCCGAAGTCGACCCCGTCACCGACAAGCGGCGCCGGCTATCTCCTGACGACATCCCAGGCAAGAAGACATTTCGCCTCGCCAACGATGTAGAACGGGACGAAGCCATCGCGCGCATCGCAAACGAGAATCTCGCAAAAATGTACCCCGACGGTATCCCGGAAGGCACACTCGACGCCGCACAAGAACAACGCCTCCAAGACTCCTTCGAAGCCGCCATGACCCAAGCCGCCCTCGATCCCCGCGCAACCTACACCTCGACCAACCCCGCCGTCCTCGAAGCCCTCGCAGACCCACGCCACTCCGCCATCATGCCCGACCTCCCTCGTCTCGAGAACCGCATGGCGCGCCAAACGCGGCGGCTCAGCACCGAGGAGGAAGAAGACCCACGGCAAAAACGCCTGCTGCAGTATCTCGGCTGGGACAAGCAGAAGCTGCGCAGTATACGCGTCAAAACACTCGTTACGCACAGCGTCACAAACCAGACGCGCATGGGCAAGATTCGGTCTTTGTACTACTTGACTATTGCGGGCAACCAGGATGGCTTGCTGGGCGTGGGCGAGGGCAAATCTGTCGAGCCGGAAGAAGGCAGGAAACAGAGTATTATGAGCGCAATTAGGAACATGCGGCCCGTGCCGCGGTATGAGAATCGGACGACGTTTGGAGACTTGGAGAGGAAGGTGGGCGCGACCAAGGTGCAGTTGTTTGCGAGACCGCCTGGTAAGATCCTCCCTACAATACTCTGTCCCCAACCACATGTTTTTTTATTTGCAAGAGGGACTTGCTCGCTAACGTTCGCAACAACAGGCTTCGGTCTCCGCACCCAACACCTCATCTTCGAACTCGCGCGCGCCGCCGGCCTCCAGGATCTCGCCGCCAAGACGCCGCGGTCCCGCAACAAGATGAACGTAATCAAGGCGACGTGGGAGGCGCTGACGAGCCAGAAGCTGCCGGACGAGATTGCGCGGGCGAGAGGGAAGAAGCTGGTTGATGTGCGCAAGGTGTATTATGGTGGGAGTGTACATTAGACACGGTTTGCATAGCATAGCATTGCATTGGGGGATTGGAAACGGGGACTTGTATCATATCCATCCATCATACATGTATGTGTACAGTACATCGAACTCCATGCTTGGCTTCCTCGGCATGCGGTAGACTGCGTGCGCTTTGTAAGGAAAGTATGTTGTGGGGTATCATATCCGCCTTCTAATCCTTCCATCCTAACAGCCCTCAACCCTCAACCCCCTTTCACCCATCACTCCCCCCAAAACTCCCCTCCCCTCCTCCACCCCCATCCTCCCCAATCTGCTGATTCAACACAATACTATACACACTCGCCTTGAGCAGCGTAAACACCAAACTCGTCTTGCGCTCCAGGCCCCGCAGACCGTCTAGGATCGCCGCCGACGGCGCGTTGGACAGCGCGAGGAGCAGGCTGGACATCTGTTGCGATGCGATGGAGCGTTAGCGAATCGCAACTAGTGGGGAATTCGGCATCTGGGGAGCGAAGGTGTATGGGCGCATTTCGAGGCTTGCGCAGACTTGTAGGACAAGACACACACACACGCAGGAGACGTAATGTAGACGTACCGTATTCAAATTCCCCAACAACCGCGCATATTCATCCAGGACCTCCTGCTCGAGCGGACTCAGCGTCTCGTCGCCATGCAGCAACCGAGCGTGCTCATGATCATGATCATTCTGCGAGGCGGACAAGTGGTGTTCTGGTGTTTCCGACGCCATGGTCTTCGCGCTCTTTACTTTGTGCCAGTGAGGTATGTCGCTTATGGCTGTAGCGATTGTCGTGGTCGAGGACGGGAGGAGGGTTAGGTTGTTCGGCTTGCGCGGTGGGGGGTTGCTGTCGGTCGAGGGCGGGGTGTTGTGGTGCGCTGGTGTGAGGTTCTGAGCTTGCAGGACGAATATGCGGCGTTCGGTGTAGTGAGGCCGAGGGGGGCAGGTGCTGGCTTGATTTAGACGCGGTGCGTGAGTCTCAATGGTGATGATCAAGCTGTTGTTGGGCGATTCTGTCGCGTCGTTGGCCGACTTAACGATGCGGCGTCGCGGGGAAGACGCGATCTCCGAGTGGTCAGTGCAACTGAACACAAACATGCACAGCACAGTTACTCGATTGCATCTCAGCATCCCTCGGACTGTCATATATTCACTGCTATCTCTCCTCAACCCCACAGTCCATCTGCTCCCTTCCTCCTCCTGCCCGAGCTGCGACCGCCCTTGGACTTGTTGTCGTCGAAGGCACGACGCGCAAAGAATGCTACAAAGAGTCCTTGAACGCCAGAATGTCAGATCCGGTAACTGGAAAAAGCCGTGATCCGGCGTGGAAGTGAAGTATGATGCCCCATAAGCGCCGCTGCCATGAATGAAACCCGTTTGTCTATCGCACCATACTTAAGGAGTGGAGCCGGGAGTTGCGCAACAAAACGCCTCCCATGTGAATACACAAATGCAAACGCCACATTTTTTGACGAGCCTCGTCGCAGAAAGGCTGTATCAGCACCGCCTCTATCGGTGCGAGTTCGACGTCTGTGGTGTGAGGTATTCGTGGCTGGATTGTTCTTGATGATGATGGTCGTCGCCGTCGTGATGCAGAGTAACACTGTTGAACTCCTCGAAAGGATCAGCAATCTCGGCCCCTGGCGTAGCGAGGCCAGAGTCAAGAGGAACGCCCTTGACTCTCGACGCGCCAATGTCTATGCTCTGGCTCTCTTTCACGTTGCGGAAGTTGGGCGTCTCCACCCCAGCGCCCTGATGTGGAACGATCGGAGGCTTCATGTGGCGCAGGAGTGCCCATTGCGTGGTGCGGAAGAAGGGAGAGGTCTTCACATCGGAGGCTCCAGCGCGAGATCCTAGCCGACGGGTCTCATCCTTGATGAGAAGCTTACGAATAATGCCCTTGCAGAGACTGTACACTGTTAGTATATCGATGCTCGACAATATCGGGCAACTTACTTCGAGACCTGTGGAGCTCCAGAGCCTTCTGGGAAAGGTACCTCGTCTCTCAAAATGTTGGCAAAAGTTGCGTTGCGATTCTTCCCCTTAAAGGGCGTTGTCCCGTAGAGCATCTCGTAGATCAAGATGCCGAGCGTCCACCAATCGACTGCGCTGGTGTGTCCGCAACCTTTGATGACCTCTGGCGCAATGTACTCCTTCGTCGGGACGGAGGAATTCGTCCGAAAGTTGTTTATGCAGGACTTTGTATCGATTGTGGGCAGGTTGTTGGAGGACGTCCCGTTGCGGCCGTTCATAATCATGGTCGGGCGACCTCCGGGCTCGGATTGCTTGGACAAATCAAAGTCTGACAACATTATATGGCCAGACTGATGTAGCAGAATGTTCTCCGGCTTCAGGTCGCGGTAGATGAAGCCCATCAAATGGAGGTACTCCAACGCGGCGGTGACTTCAGCGGCATAAAATCGCGCCGCATCCTCGTCAACGCACTTGTTTGGTCGTGTCTGAAGAGCGCGGAAGAATTCGCCTCCACTGCAGTATTCCATGCAGAGGTAGAGGTGATCTTCAGACTGGAAAGAGTGGTATAGAGTAACAATAAAGGGATGGTTGCTGGTTGCCAGGATTTCCTGCTCGGCGAGGGCGCGCTTGATCTTGTTGCGTTTGATCATCTCCTTCTTGCTGAGAACTATGCACCATTAGCACAAGTCTATGTCATAAAAAGGAACACAGTACCCTTCATTGCATATAACCTGCTCGACTTCTTCTCTCGAACCAGATATACCTTGCCAACATCGCCCTTTCCGATCAACTTGATCTTGTCGAAGCTTCCCGGGCCAACCTCCACGTTCCTGACCTTGATCGAGTTCGAGCTATACGTTCTGCGGAAAGCCACGGACTGGCGGATCTGGCCTGGCGATGGTATCGACTTTCCAGTCTCAACAGGCATGAGATGGCCGTTCTGCTGGGGCGGTCCTGTCTCCACCATGCTCAGTGTAGATGAATTGGGATGGTGTAGCACGGGCTGCTTGCCGAGCTCGGCAGTCTGCGGTCGTTCAGTAGACTTCCCAGACGCAAAGAGACCCTGTGCATTGGGCGCGGAGGCTACTCTTCGCAGCTTTCTCGCCAACTCTTCCTTGCCAGCTGTTGTGGCATCGCCATTTGCACCATCGGGTTTGGTCGTCGTTATCGCTGGGGTATCGGGCGGAGACGGGGGCACGCTGCCTTCATTGTGATGGCGTAATGCAGGGGGGCCTTGGTGGCCGAAGTATGGGTTGGCGTGGGCGACTGGGGAAACAGTATCGTCGAGGGGGTTGCCTTCACTGGCGACGGTCTGCGAGCGATTGCGGGAGATGTGAGGCATGAACCTCGATTGGCGGAAGCCGGACTTTTCGTTCTTGGGGGTCGAGGTGCCGTGGCCCTCGTCCGAGAGCTTGCGAGCATCGCCGTTGCTGTTTATGCGGAAGAAGTTCTTGATCCGCTGCGAGACATGGCTGTTGGATCCATTGACCGGCTTGTTCGTCGACAGCGAGACGCCGGAAAAGGTGCGCTTCTCGGTCATGTTGGTGTGGGTGGACGCGGAGGAGCTGAAGAGCTGCGTCATCGTGGTTACACGGGAATGCTGCTACCAAAGCAGAGGAAGCAGCAGTCACGATAGTGTGGAAGGGGGACAGGACAGGCGAGCTGGCGTGCGTGTCGTGACTTGTGGGTCAGTGGGCCATGTCCGAGCTGCGTGGTGTCGCTGTTCGGGGCCGCTGTCTGGTGGCTGGCGCGCGCGCGGGGAGAGGTTGCTCCGGCGTGAAAGAATGTCGCCTGGGCAATGGCGCAAACAGAGCAGAGGGAGAGGTCTGGGAGAAATGCGGCTCGGAAGTGCAGTGGATACACGCACTGGCAGCTGGACGAGAGAGAAGAGGTGCGCTTTGGATCTGGAAGGCACAGCCGTGACTACCGCCAAAGCGCAGCGGCGAATGATGGATGGGGGAAGGTGCAGAGTGGGGACAGGAAGCCGCGTTGGAGCTCCACACGCCAGCCGACCGGGAGATGCAGACCGCGCTGGGCTATCACTGCACGTTCTTCAATCAGACTATTCACGGCGCACCTGTGCATTCCATGTGCATTTCCAAGCAACGCGCAATTACTCCTGCTGATGCAGAGACAGGCTCACAGCATGATTGCGCCGCTGGACGGAGCCTCCCCTGCGCCTGCGCCTCCGCCTCGCGCACTCGCCAATGCTACCATACCGCCGTCCCGTTGCCGTTCCCCACGATGACAGCAGTCTCGATTTATCAGCACGGCGCGAGAGGGATTGCACGTCATCGCACCGCCGCGTTTGCCAGTCGTGCTGTGTCAAGATGGTGCGATTATAGTCTGAGTCGCCTTTGCAATAGTGACCCAGCATCGCGATTAGTATCTCGCGCATCGTGCTCAATCGTGCTGCTCCGTGCCCATGTCTCGACCGTCCAGTTCAGCCAAGCCATCGCGCGGTTCCACGCTAATCTGTTCTGGAACAACGCCAACTGCGGAACATCTGACCCTCGGAAAAGGTAAGGTCCAGCTCCGTTCAATCAACATCACAGCAAGCAAGCAGCAGAGGAGAGATTTTGCCATACTAGTATTATTGTGATATGCTATTGTACAATCCGTGAGTATGCTGAATAGCTAATCATACCATCTCCAAAGACTTGACGGGACACGGCGCCGAGGGAAAGGATAGAGGCACGCCGTGCGCGAGGTGGAACCCGCTTCGTCATGCCTCTTCGTTGCCGCCAGACAACCTGTGCTAAGCATTTGTGCGTCCAAAAGGAAGCAAAGAAAGGAAAGATTAGTTGTTCGGCCGATGCCCAATTACCTCCGCCCCCCTCCATGATCTGGTATTGATGCTGAACGACGTCGAGAACGATACAAGCAGTGCTGCGAAAGGCAGTGTCGATAAAGTCGTTTCGGCGATAAAGGCGTCCCGGTAAACTCCAATAAGAGTAAAGCTGATAGATGAATGACCTCGTCGGTAGCGCTATCCAATCGACTGGGAACAAGGCAGAACGCGGAACAGACAGGGCGAGGATCAAGTCCGCGTGTTCCTACGGTGCTTCTCAATCTCCTCAAGCTCCGTCCTCTTGATGACCTGGAAGCGATCACGCCACTTCTTCGAGCGCTCCGTCTTGTCTTCGGGCGACATCGTGCGTGGGTCGTCCTTCTTGGTGCGCCTGAACTTGTTGGTGACGTGCTCCAGCTTGGCCTTGGCTGGCGAATGCTCTCCAGACTTCTTCGGTGAGCTAGGTGGGTTGGGCGATGATACACCCGCGTCTCGTCCGTTACCAGATGCCTTTGTAGGCGATGGATTGGCCTTCTGTTTACCCTTGCCTGCGGATGACTTGAAACAAGAAGCATCGACTTCTTCAGCCTCGCCTTCGACAGGCATTGGTGCTTCCGTGGACCGCCCGCCTGCAGAAGTTCGAGGGTCATTGACGTGTGTGTCCAGGACCAGATCTGCCAGGTCGTCCATAGCTCCGTCCAGCCCTGATAACCGGTGATTAGCAAATGGCCGTACAGTATGCGCAGTGTCAACACCGGAGCCCTTTGGGCTCAACTCCGTTGGCGTAGGATAGAATCGCTGCATGGACAAGGGCGTGCCATAGCCACGATTCTGGATCTGCGCACCAGAAAATTGTCGTGGGTAGCCACCGTTGGAGGAGGGCGCACTACCATTGTCCTGAGCAGGCTTCAGAGGTTCGTTCTCGCCAGACATGAACGCACTTTGTCGGCCGGGTACGAGACGGTCCGAAAGCAGTGCATTCGGGGTAGGATACTGCATGCCTGAGACGTTGCGCTGTCGCGATGCGTATGCGGCTTCATTAAAGCGTGAGTAGGACATAGGGACGTCCTTGATGCTGCCCTGCGGGCTATATGCCGAGTCGCGACGTAAGTTGGCCACAAGGCTCTCCTTGGAAGATCGAATGTTTTCGTGATTTCCAGTTGGTGTGTTGTTCTGATTGAAAGTCATGCTGACGGCGGAATCGTGAGGCATCGAGGTGGCCACCAGACCTCGAAGCGAAGGCGTTCGCGAATCGATATTTCGCAGGTAAGTGTCGCGCATGGGAGCGTCCAGGCGGCCCTTCTTGGACTCATCGGAAAGAAAATGGAGGAGGCCTTGAATATATCCCTGGAGGACCTCTGGGCTATCGGGTATGCCGACGTGATCGTAACCAGCCTGGTAGCCCTCCTGATAAGTAGAAAGCACGTGAGACACTGCCTTTCTGGAAAATGGCCAGTTTTCATCAGTACCCGTGCGATGATCAGAGCCTGATCGGGGAAGCATATTGTTGGCTGAAGGTACGTTCGTAGCATATGCGCCGATGACCGGGGCTCGCTCAGTGACACCAGAAGAAAGCTCCCTGGTTGCGGCCTGTCGCAGTGACGATGACGAGGCTTGTTTGCCAAAAGCCGTCGGCCACGACATGAGCTTCGAGGTGGGCTCGTTGTTCCTTGATCGACCAGAGTTGGCCTCATTCCACGGGCTGGCAGGCCAGTGCTTCTCAGGTGTTGACGGAACAGCGGAATCGTGATTCGAGGACTGCTTAAGCTCACCTACTTGCGGAGGCAAACGCGTGGTCGAGTGCTCATGGGTATTGTTGGGGAAGAAATCTGTCGTATCTATGCTAGAAAGGCTAGGCTTTTGTGAAGGTACTCGATGCTGGAACATATCCGACTGTGGTGCATCCTGAGTGCGCCAAGGTGATCGCTTCGGAGGCGAAGGAGTTGGAGGTGCGACGCCTCGAGGTGAGACTGAATTGGTGGCAGGCTCGTACGTAGGACTCTTCGGGTTCAAGGCGGGCTTCTTCGTTCCTTCTTGGGGTGGCTTGATCTCGATCGCGTGTGACCGACGGCTCGCCGAACCCGGTGAGTGTGGCGGTCCATTTGAAGGTGCTGTAAAAGAAGCGGGCTCAGCGGTTGGCATACCAGGATAGGCACCGAAAGGCGGCTGGTACATCATCAAAGGCGCATATGGGTTGGCGGCAGGATACGCATACAGCGACTGAGGGAGTGGCTGCTGCATTTGAGGAACGAACGAAGGCAAAGTCGTAGAGCCTGGCACGCTGCCAATGGGTCCTGGAAAAGAGCCGGGCTGCGGGGTGCCGCTTTTCTCGTTCTCGAGCGCTGCAATGGACTTACGAAGCGCATCGAGCTCCACGATGAGACACCGCTTCTTTTCAATTATCCCGGCGCGCCATGCCTCTGTCTGGTGGCTAGCCTGAAGCACCTCCGTCTGCTCCACTGCTCGGAGCTCCTGCTTCTTGAGCGTCTGCTGGGCTTTGAGTGTCGCGAGATCAAGACCGGCGAACGGGGAAGTCGAGTTGGCGCGCGGGGGTCCGAATGGCAGTGCGGGCATGCTTGCTTGGGTGCTCAACGTTGGGAGGTCTGGCTTTGTGATGGGATCGATGGAAGCATTTCCCGTCGTAGAGTTACCGTTAACTGCTGGAAGCGCAAACATTCGATCGCCAATAAAGATGACTGGATGGCCTCCGACTATCTCAATGCGTGCTGCAGCGCTGTTGTTCGACTGTGTTTGTGGGGCCATGATGTTGCCTGGGGCGATGCGCAGAGCAGGCGGCTTAAAGGCGTTGTCAGGGAAGCGTGAGGTACCAAGCGGTGGTAGATCGCTAGGAACAATTCGACCTCCCGCTGTAACTCTCAGGCCAGGTGGGCTACCGTGTTCCTTGAGGAGCTTCTCGGCTTTGCCACGCTTGATCGATGGAGTTGGCGATGGTCGCTTCTGTGGCGCAGCTGGTGCGGATGGCAGTGCGACAGGAGGCCGAAGACTTCTGCCTGAGGACCGGCTGGTCAGGTTGGCGGAGGCAGAGGCCGAAGGACGGAGAACGTGCTCTATGTGAGGCGATGTCAGCCTTGCAGTGGCTGAGCAGAAGGGAACGGAAAGTGATCGGTTTGAGAGATGCAAGACGAGGAGGTGTTATGAAGAGTCAACATCTCATTTAGAGAGGGCTGGGAGTGGGTGCGATAGCTGAAGTGAAGTGAAGGGTACAGAGTTGGAGATGTGAGAGGTGAGACTGACCTTTGATCACGTCTTCATCGGCAAACTTGTCGATCGAGACCGCTGATTCCGAGACCGAGTCCCGCAGCGCGAGCAGCTCCTCCACTTTGTAAGACATCGCGGGTGGTCCGTCACCCTACAGGGCAGGCAACGAGCCGTCGAACTAGCGCCGCGTCGGTATCAGAGAACCAATGAGAGGTCAGTTCGGACAAGCGAGGAGAGTTGAGATGGTATGATGCGAATATCCTGTTCACTGTCAGTGCAGTTCGCGCATGTCGCTGTTGGTCTGCAATGACCTTGGGAGGGAGGACGACGTACCCCAAAGCAGATCGATGAGGGTGCAAAAGTGAGAAACGAGCGACAGCTATCCAAAAAGCCGAAGTGCAGCAATGCGGAACAAGAAAGGCGAACAAGAGAACGGACAAATGAGTGTTGAGGAGATGAGAGATCGCTCGGCGGAATTTTAGTTATAACCTCCATTCCGCCTGCACTTCCTTCGTAATGCGGCAGTTCTGTGAGTTCTAGGAAAGAGAGAAGGATTGGTAGGAGAGGCGCTGCCGAGGCGATCGTGAGATCTGAGGCAGTGGGGATGTTGGCGGACGCGACTGCCTCCGTACTCTGAGGCCTGACAGCGGATGGAAGGTACGAACGAGTGCTCTCGACAAACCACTTGTCAACAGTTGAGACACGAAAGAAGAAGTTGAGACGACTAGCAGGAAACGATCGGGCGTGATAAGAAGATATGGAGACAGTTCTTGTCACACTCAGTGGGCACCGATAGCCTCACCAGTTTCGGCAACATGGCGTGTCCCATGCTACGAGCATGCATCTATAGCTCTTGCACGGAACCAACGCTTGACTGTCCGCGGTCCGTTTTGTAAGCCTGATTCGGATGTACAAAATAGAGGCTGAACAGGCTCTGATCCCCCCTTGATCATTGGTCACATACTATGTGTTGCAGAGCTCGAATTGGAACACCAATTGTTACCCACCTCGTGGCATTGTTGATTTATTAGAGAACATCTACTCGCTGGAGACCAGTCATGTAGGGCATCACTGAACGAGGAACGCCGCCGCTATGCACGCCCGAAGCACATCCTGTGTTTCGCTTCTGAAAGTACTATCCATACCTAACCAGAGTTCATCTTCTCATCATCCTCCATTGGGTTGCGTTGTCATATATTGCGTTAGTCTCCATAGCTTCTATCTCTTCCGCGTTCCTCGCGTGGTCGGCGGATCGAACGCACTATCGTCAGAGATCTCGTCGTCGCTCTGTATCGGCATCAGCGAATGTCTGTTCAATGTACATACTAGATAGTCACCTACCGGCTCCACAGCCTTCTTGCCGCGCGCTGCAGGAGTTCGCGTGGGCTGGCTTCGCTGCGTACCAGCTTGTGAGAAGTTCAGGGTCGCTTGTCTGCCTGCAGCCGTAGCTTTTGCCCGGGTGGCTGTCGTCTTCTTCGCCGGCGATTTGGCACGTGCTGGTGCTTTGGCAGCTGCGGCAGCTTTCCTCGCAGGAGCTTTCTTCTCGGGGACGAAGACAGCCTCGTCGCTCTCCTCGTCGCCGTCGCTCAACATGATCACGTCGTCGTCATTGTCCTCGTCTTCTTCTTCAACAACCTTCTTCTTGCCACGGCCGCCTTTGGCTGCCGGCGTGGCCTTCTTGGCTGCTGCCGCAGTCTGACGCGTCGTACCCACAGCCTTAGCACGCCCGCGCGCCGCCGGCTTTTTCGTAGTGACAGAAGCCAGACTAGCATCGTCGTCTTTCTCCCCATCGTCGTCAGAGCGGACGAGAGCGGCTGGCTGATCGGCCCAGGTTCCATCCTCGTCACTGTCCCATCCGAATGGTTTTGGCTTCAAATTGGACCTCTTCTTCTTCTTGAGCTTTCCAGTCTGGAACAGTTCTTCGAGATGAGACTTGTACGTGTCCATCTCCTGAATGATATCATCTTCATCTAGCTCGCTAGTCATCAAGTGCTTGAGCTGATTGGTGAGACTCTCGTCCACAAAAAGCTCCATGGCATGCTTGTCGTCCTTATCCACGAATTGCGTGACAGCGTCTCCGAAGGAGTTTTGCGGTAGGATGGTGAGACTCTGCGCATCCAGAAACTCCTTGACAAGCTTGTCCACCTTCACGGTACTTGCTTGCATCTCCGCCAGCACTGACTCCTCGGGCATCTCCGCAACGTTCTTCGCCGTTCGGGTTGGGGCCTTCTTCTTGCGGTAGAATTGCACAATATCTTGGGTGTTGGCAACCCGTTCCTGAAAGCCACTTGAGAAGCGTTGTGGGTTCTCGACACGAAACTCGCCTGGCTGCGGAGCTGTATATTCGACGCGTAGTCGGACGAGTGGAAGTGGCGGATCTATGTCATCGCCCTCTTCCCTGTCATCCTGGAGCTCAAGCCATCCCCTCTTGGCCTCCTCTATCAGCTCGTCAACAACCTTGGTCAAGTATTGTGTGATTTTCGTACGATTGTCGTTCACGCGCCAGAGTTCCTTGTCCTTGATTTCTTTTTCTTCTGCTAGGACAATCTCCTTCATAATGAAAGGCCGGACTGACTTCAGTCGGATAGTCTCGGTCTGGAACTCCTTGCCAGTGATGCTCAATATTGCCACATGCTTTGGCACAGCCTCTCCAGGCATGAGTGAAGTGGCGATCGACGAGCCTGGCTGCATGACATGGAAGCCCATCTCGGGATTTAATCGAGGATCGATTAGACACTCGTGCTCATGCCCCCAGACGACCAGGTCCATGAAATCAGGTAAGAAGTTCTCGGGCAAATAGCTCGTTGGAGTGTGCGCATGATGATTCTGGTGTACGCTCATGATGTTAAACCACTCATCCTTCTGCATACCCGGCTGGAAGAATTTAACATTTCCGTCTCGCCAGGTATGGAACAAACGCTCATCTCGCACATTGCTCAGGCCATACAGAGCGAGTTTCGTGCGGCCTTTTTGGAGCAGAACGGGCTTGACAGCGATCTTGTCTACCTCGGGAGTGCGCCCAAAGTAGTTGACCAGACCTGATGCCTGCAGGAGATCCAGTGGCGAGTATGAACCTTCTCCAGAAGGATCGTCGTGATTGCCATGAATTGCAAAGACGGGGATGGCAATGTTGATGTCTTCATCCTCGTAGTTGACGTGGTCGAAGATTCCACCGAAATTCTCGCTTGCATCGCTCAAGAACTCCAGCTCGCACGGCTTCTCGCCGAGGCAATTCTCTCGAATCGAACGCATGACATGATACATTGATTTCCGAGACGGCTTGTTCTCGTGGAACAAATCTCCGGCATGCAAGACCATATCGACATCGTGCTTCTTCGCAAGGCACATGACTTCATCGAAGGTCTTCCAGCTGTCGTCCTTGCGATATGCATCGCGCTCGTTGAAGCCGACATGGCTGTCAGTGGCGACAAGGATCCGGATAGTGTCTGCACCTGTTTGGATATTAGAGTCCGGTCATTGTCAGGTAGTTGGTGGGCCTACCGCGCTGTTGTACGCGTGCTCGTGCGGGCATGATGGGCAATTCCTAGTGTCAATGAATTCGTGCTGTGCCTGCACGGTAGCGGTGAGCCGATGAGGAGAATTGAGGCTCACGGCGCCCGATATCTTAAGCAATAATCACCCCAGAGCACTTGCGACGGCCACTAGCAGTCAGCCTGGGATTCACGACGCGCTTCCGCCTAGCCGAGTGCTTAGCGCAACTGCGGTCTCACGTGGGGCGCGACATGACGGAACATGTCAAAACATTTCGCCGACCTCACCCTTCAAGCCGCACATCGCAATGTTTCCCACGCGGGCGCTGTGCTCTCGATCGGTCTGGAAAGGTAAGCGCTCTGTAGGATCGTCACGGCCTGATACACGTGTGCTGGGCCAAATCTCTAACCAGCTACAGGCCCGAATATTGTCCCGTAAGCTGCTGCACCAGAACTGGCTGACCCATTGACTGAACGACATCAGTCTGCCGATAAAGCAAGCGAAACCTGGCGAGCGAGTAGCCCCGATCAAGACGCAAGCGCGGTCTGCGACGATACTCCCCATCTTCGTGGGCATGAAGTTCCAGATCCATGATGGCAAGAACTATCAGGACATAACCATCACCGAGGATATGGTTGGCCACAAGCTGGGAGAATTTGCGCCGTACGTTTATTCGAACCCTCTGTGGCATCTGGATGGGATACGCAGATTGGGAATTAATGCTCACAACTATCTCACAGGACACGGAAGAACTTCACGTACAAGCAAACGAAGAACAAATAACGACCGGGTCGCAGATGCATCTTGTTGGAGTTTGGGTATCATTGGTGGTTTTCTAGAAGCTTCCACTGTACTGATATTGTACAAATACGACCAGCCCTTCAGTCGGGCGAAATGTCCCAATCTTGCGATAAGTCCAGCGCCGATAGTCCGATTAACGCCTGTGATGCATGATTCTGATATGCCATGCTTGCAGCACTCCCATCTTCAGTGGACAGCTCATCGATAGAACTCGCCGCGCTTGATGTTGACGCCATATTCTCCCACAGCCATGCCGAGGTCCTCCATAGTCAGGACAGTCCGGCCCTGACTGCCTCCTTGTCCACCGCCGCCATAGCCAGGGCGCTGAATGCCCAGATTATAGTCTTTGGCTTTTGCGCTGGAGTCTTTCCCACCCTGTGCTCCACCCGGCGCTGCGGCGCCCTGAGGTCCTGCTCCGGCGCCCAATCCACCCATGGGGTTGTTGCTCGTTGTGTTAGATGATCTTATACGTGAGAACTGGTAGGCGTCGGCAGCGATATCCGCGATGAACTTCTGGGTCGCAAGCGCAAGGAGGCGGGCGAGGTGCGGCGAGGTCTGAGGCGGCGGTGGTAGACCGGCACGTGTGAGGTAGTAGTTTGTGACTGCGTCGGGTATCTGGAGGGCTTAGCAGAGCTTCTCAATACTCGAAGCATGTGGCAGACGTACGATGGGTGCGTACTCGTCCATCTTCCCCAAGAACTCTCGTAGCGTCGCATCCTTCTTCGCTGGTATTCGCGCCTCGAACGTCTGGGCTGTGTCTGACACTCCGTTCACTGCGGGCTCTGCGTCGGCTGCGCCATCGAGATTCATGGCGTCTGCCTGTGTTGCGTCGCGATTGATCTCCTCCTCCACGGTGGGGTCCAGCTCCTCGCTCACCTCCATGCTAGCGTCGGCAGGCTGAGTCGTGCTATCGGACATAATTGCGGTAAGGAAGCGGTGTGTCGGGTGAGTGTTGAAGATGACGTAAGGCTGCAGGGCGAGAGGTTGCGGAGGAGGCGCGGAGTGAAAGGCGAGTGCCAAGCATCGGATGCGTCAACAAGCATGGGGAAAGCCGCGACCAATCGGAGTAAGTGCGAGTTCCTGACGCTCTTTCACCACGTCCAGGTTCGCTGCATCGTACTGCAATGCTTCTCGAACGTTGTCGACCCTGCGTGTATCGTCCGAGAGTTGTCTGTCCCGCTATGGGCCTGATGTTGATTGCCGTGATGGCGAGCGCTGCGGCTTCACCGGCCAATGGCTGCGTTTCATCAGCAGCCATAGAGCGAAGCAAACGCCAGCAACACACCTGATCTAGGCAGACGGACGAGGCTCAGCCTCACAACCGTTCGACAGTGTACAATCCGGCATCCACCAAACAATCGTGGACGTTCCTTATATATGATCGCTGAGTTGCGCGTCGCTGGACCGCGCCGTGGCCCACGTACACTCCAGTTACTGCGTAAAACACAATCCGGCCTTGCGGCTACGTAGCACTCAGGCAAAGCAACACGCCGATCGGAAAGCATCGTCAGCCGCCTCCGTAGCTCATTGAAGGACGCATGCCAAGTCTGCAGCCAGGTGGTGCGAACCAGAGTCCCAGCGCCGTGGACGGACTGCCCCAAGGTCTCCGGCTCAGAACTGCAGCGTGCAAAGGCTGTCTTGTTTTGTGACACCACCACCATTTGTGAGGCACCTTCCATTATCATGGCCGTCTTCTTAGATCTACCGCCCGAGCTTCTGGTGCCCATCTTCCACTCTTTGGGAAGCATCGACGACGTGCATTACTTTGGGCGAACTTGCAGGAAGACTTACGACATTATCCAAAGACAGAGTGACTACGTCAAGATCATGCGGTCCGTCATTGCACAATCTCCTCAGCACCGTTATGAGCTGCAACTGTCGAGGATGTTGAAGTTTCACGGGGCAGTTGTAGAAGAAATGCAGCAGAATAGCAGTCAACTCCCTGCGACTCCGCACACGCCTGGATTCACACTAAACCGCTGGGAAGGCGGGTTCGCCATTGCGATGACACCGAGCCACTGTGATTCCAAGTGCCGTCTAACATGCTATTCGGACGGGACGGTACACGACATACTTGCGCGTTATCAGGGGCTCCGTGTGCTCGAAAATATATGGCTCAAGAGACAGCTTACCGCAAGCGACTACCTCGCGCCAGATGAGACTGTGGACGTCGATGACCTGATGCACATACATCGGATCCTTGTTCGACGTAATGAGATGTTTCAAGATGGGGATATGCTTTCACGACGCTCAAATACACCTGAAACCGCGCTCTACGGGAAATTGAACGCGGATCAAAGAGCACGATTCTATGCGGCTGTATCATATGTCTGGCTGCTGAACGAGATTCGCTGGTTCCTGACTAACTTCGTGTACCCGATTCGCTTCGATGTGCAGGTTGCGATGCTGCAGAATGCCAAGGAGTATTTGAAAGGCCAGCGACACGTGCCACTGCTCGATGAGATTGACAACTGTGCGGTCTTCAAGTTCTTGTATCATCATCTTCTCCCTCTGCATGGCACTGCACTGGCAGACCGAGACTCTTCCAAGCTGCCCTTTACGTTCTCTTCCGACTCCACCGAGGACGGAAGTCACTCTGCACGGTATGTATATAGCTTGTGCCCCGGATGAGTCAATATTGAGTAATATCAATATGGTCATTTGAAAGCACCAATCACCTCGCCTTCCATGCTACGCTTCTCACAGCTAACACCACCCAGACTCCTCCAACTCTTCCTCCACGCAGGCCAAACCTACCTCCAGCCCCCCGACCTCATCGACCTCATCGCCCGCAGCCAAGTCTCACGTAAATCCCCGTATCCCGTCTTAACCCTCCCTACCACCACGGAAAAATGGCACCGTCCCTCCCAAGCCTTCGCCTTCCCCGCAAACATTCCCCTGTGCGACGAGCGCTACAAACGCACCCTCCTCCGCGCCTCGCTCACCCACCTCAACCTCATAGCCCGCTCGTCGTTCCACCAAACGCGCGCGACCGTCTCGCCGACTGTCACTGCGCCGGCGGACGAGCAGCTGTATGACCTGCGCGATCACGCGAATCACTACTTCCTTGACAGCGTGCTCGTGGAGTTTGAGCGGTATGAGAAGAAGGCGACTGGCGACGGGAAGAAGCGGGACAATATTCGAAGTGTGTTTGAGACGCGGTGGGAAAATGTGCTGTGGAGTGTGTGGTGGTGGGCGAATAGTGAGGACAAGGCGAGGGCGAAGATGGAGAGGTGGAGGGAGGTTGAAGGCGCGGATGGGGAGGCTGAGAGCGCGGATGGGGAGGTTGAGAGTGCGGGTGGGGAGGTATGACGCCAAGGGAGAAAGGCGGATCAAGAGATGGATGGGATAGGTGAGGGCGAATGTGAGAAGTGTTAAGAAGGGTTGTAATCGTGTTGATATGAAGTGGAGAAACGACAGTTTAGTGACATTTTTATTTATTGCATGGTATCAAAAGGTTTTGTCGTCATCAATGGCTAACGGCACAAGATAGGAGGGCCATAGCGAGCATGCGGAAAGTCGCAACGAGGCGTCTGCAATGCTTGGTGCCTCGTTCCAGTCTCTCTAATGCTGTTGCTAGTCATGCTGCAACCCCATCTAGTCGTGCATGTGTCATAGATCTTGGAAAGCAGATATGGACACATTTCCCGCCCAACGCAGTATCTACCGAAGCACCAGGTGCGTGAGTTCTGGCATTGCCGGATGGCATGCTGGGACAGCTCGTTGCGTTGGGAGACAGGTGACGAAGACGTAGCATGATGGCCGAAGAGATTGGGTCAAATGCCGAGTATGCAGGTACGGTCTTGTGCACGCAAATGTGAGTTGTTTCCGTCTGGGGAATTAGACGAGGAGAAGATTACGTATGCTCCATGTTGAACACGTGGTGGCTGAGTTTGTTCCTGGAACCACAGGGCCTCTCAAGGGGTGTTAGGCGGTGCTTTCGATAAATGCCAATCGTGCTACAGGAGTGTGTCGTTTTGATAACTCGGTGTTGCAACCTGGTCGGTGCGCATATGAACGTGACCGTGACTGGAGGTTGATGGGTGATTTCGACACATGTGGAAGGAGCTACCGCAGATGTATTCAGTAATTCCTCCGGTGTGTGAGAAGAATACTGTATAGTGTGCTCCTCATCGTGAGTGATCAGGCGGTCCTGCTATACGTACCCGAATTTCCTGAGGCAATCTGCGATATTGCCTTCTTGGCTAATTGGAGGGGCGACCCTGGATTCTCAACGTAATCGGAGTCTGCCCCAGATTATACTCTTTTGATGCCGGCTCGTCGGGTCTTGCATAGTGGTAGTGTCTCAATGGAAGGGTTCCAGAAAGGGCTATTTTTGGCAGGTGGCTTGTCCGAGACATGTGCGGGTCGGAACGAGGCGACGTGGGACAGGAACGCTGCGTTGCTGCCAGAGTCCTGACACTTGCGAGTCCTGGTGAGACTAATATGTGAACCAAGGCAGACGATTTCCCCTGTCTTTAGTAGAGTCATCTTGAATTGCATACGTCACCAGGGGGCTCCTTCACAGTCTCTAGGTAGGATATATCTATGCAAAGGCGTTGGAGGGTCCTTAATTCCTCACGAGACGTCCGCTTGTACGAATGGTCCCAATACTTGCAGCCGGACTGTTCCGTCCCAGGTGGGCGCTGCTGAGGACCGAGTTGCTTATCTGCTTGCGGCGCATTGGTCGGAGTGGCCCAGCGTGGAAGGACGTCTTCGGAAATGTCGCGCACACTCCAAATATGACCGAACGAGTACATATACAACGGAGAAAGGCCATCGTGATAGGCTTGGCATCGCTCAATGGCCCAGCGGACTGAATGTGGCAGCTGTCAAACGAGGTAGGGTGGTAGGCACGGTAGGCTGCTCGGCAATACTCGGAGCGTCACCGACCGCGTCCCTTCTCCCGCCGCAAGGATGGCTCGCTCGTGCATTTTCCGGCACAACAAAAGGAAGTGCCAGTAACGGGCCTGCACCGAGGCGCCAGTGCCGAGGGCGGGATGCATGCAGCATCGCAGGTTGGGCGCTGACGTGCAAGACATACATCGCGGGAGTGCGGTAGCAGTATGTACCGGTAGGCAGCAATTCAATGACAGTGAGGGGTAACGTCATTTTGGGGTATCCCATTGCACGTCGAGCAAATGATATGGGCACATTGCGCGAGCACCACGGCGAAAGAAGAGCGGCCAGAGGAGGCCCAGGCTGGCGCGCGTGCAGGCCCTCCGTAAGTCAGTTTCTGCGGGCTCCTCGGATCTCTGGCTGTCTGGTGAATTGCTGCCGAGTGCGGGTCGGGATGTTTAGAGCAGCACCTTAGAAAATTTCGCACTACAAGTGACTTGCGTTCCTCCACTCTACGCTTGTCTGCCCGCACACACGACAGTCAATATTCGTCAACCGGGTCCTGTCTGCCTTGACACCCTCGCCGCCGACCCTCTCGACGCCGCCCCAGCCCCGTTGTCGTTGTTGCTTGCACGTAAGCTGTGCTGCAACCTCACCTTTTCGTGTGCCTGGAGCCCGCCGCACCTCGCTACCTCTGCACCTTCGTTTCCACCCTCAACCGCCCGCGAGGCTCTCTCTTGTGCCGCCAGCGCCCCAGCCGCTTGCCGACTGTCCCAGTCAGCCAAACAGCCCGCTCAGGCTTGTCCCAGAGGTTAGTTGCCGCACACATCGCCGCCCGCGCCCGCCGCGCGCTTGCTGCTTGCTTTCTCTGCGCCCCGCGTCCCCGAGCAGTCTGCAGCCATTTCTGTGCTCCTTTGGACGCTTCAGCCGGCTTGACCAGAGCTTTGGCTGCTCTCTGCGACTGCTCCTGCCTTTGCCAGACGCGATATCAGCCCACGCCCTCACCACCTGCTTGTGCGCTTGCGCTACTTCTGCCCGCGACCTCCGCACCCTCACACCCCAATCATTCTGAGCGCACACTCCCGCCCATTCTTGCCGTACTCACTTTCGCTACCTCCACTGCATCACCCATCGCTAACGTCGCTGGGCGCAGCTCGTGCGAAGCGCGTCACAATCCCGGAAATTGTTCCGGTCAGCCTCCATTTCCTGCTACGCTCGCGTCTGTCCAGTCCCGGGTTCCATCAACGATCTCGACTACCGTAATCAGCTCGCCGAGCAGCGCCGAGCATCTCCGCCACTAGACACCGAACCGCAAACGCAAAGCCTGGTCGCATCACAGAGAACGACGTGCGGAGAGGTCAGCAGTCCACCTCTCCGGACACCTCAGTGCCAGCTGCGTACTGGCCAGCTCATCTCAGCACTCCCGCCAGGGATAACGAGCGACTACCAGCACCTCCGCAGCCGGCGAATTACCTGTCTGTCACGGTACAACTAGATCCAGCACTATGGCTGCATCCACTTTCTCCTACGCGCAAGCCGCAAAAGGCATGTCAACACCAACCACCGCAAGCAAGCCGGTCTCTGGCGCTGTTACTCCAGCCAAAGATGCTGCTGCCCCCACCTCAAATGGCTCTGTAACCTCTGCACCAAGCTGGGCAGACGACGCCGAGAACGAAACTCTACCTGAACAGCCTACCGAGGCCGACGCTCAGCCGCAGACGTCCTCAGCGACGCCGGCTGTACCCGTTCAGTCCCTCGAGAACTCGAGCATATCCTCACCCGACCTCGGCGCCTCGTCAGTCTCAACAGTGACCAAAGACGACGACGTGTCCTCGTTACCCAATGCCTCGTCGGAATCAACGTGGGACAACAAGTCGCAGGCCTCCACTTCAGTCGACAAGTCGGTTGAGCCAGCTGAGAAGACTTCGGACAAGGTCAAGAAGGGAAAAGCTGCTGTGCTCAAGCCCCTTCAGGAGGCCCCGTTGCCGGCTGTGAACATCTGGAAGAAGCGAGCGGACGAGCTGAAGTCTAAGACACAGAGGCCTGCTTCTTCTCCTCTTTCGAATGGAGCGGCACAGGTTGCTGTCAAGAAGAACGAGTCCGACGTCAAGGGACAGTCTGCGACACTTTCTAGCAGAACGAAAGGTCAGGAAGAAGAAAAGATCCCCCACGGCCGGAAGGACACAAGGATAGACGGCGACTCGAAGAAAGATAGCAAGGTCAAGCCTGCAGAGAATGCCCAAGCCCCACCCCCAAAGCGTGACCAGGAGTCATGGCCGACTCCGGACATTGCGATCGACGAGGATCGCAAAAAGGCGCAAGAGAAGGGTGACAAAGTCGAGAAGGAGCGGAAGGAAAGCACCTCGAACGGGTCACACGGCAAGCAGGAATGGGTGAAAGTCCCATACACGCCGTCTGTTGTCTTCAACACACCCTTGCCAAATGCCGCAAACCCTCGGCGAGGGGGTCGGCCTGGCGGGCGTGGAGGAGCTCAGCCCGGAGGCAGGCCCTCTACCTATGCGGCCAACGGTGCTGGACAGCCTGAAAAGGATGGTTCGGCATCCACTTCCATTACCAATGGTGATAACACGAAGCGTGACCGCACCGAGGTAGTAGCACCTCGAGAATCTTCGCCAAAGGACAAGCGCGCAGGCAGTGCAGCTTCTCCAACGCTGCCAGCATCGACTGTTGAGAAATCGTCCAAGCCGATGGGCCTCCCTTCATCTGAAGTCGAATTTAGGCCCAGGACCTCCGCTTCGGCTCCTGATTCTCAAGCACCCAGCCAGAACGGTGCCTATCCCCGCCAATACCCAACCCGAGGCCCTAAACCCCGACGCGGCGACATGTCATTTGGCGGTGAGCGCAGGAGAGATGGCGATGTATCACCTACGAAGGATAACACCTTCGATGACCGCCGAACTTCTGCGGCTACGCAGACGGACGCGTCTGGAGAAGCCGATCGACGGAATTCTACGTACCATGATGGATCGAACGGTCACCAACACAAGTCAGGTCGCTTTGGTTCGTACTCAAGTGGACGTGAGCGAGGTCGAGGAGGAGCTCGCGGGGGCCGCGGCAGCTACGCCAACGGACATCAGTTCCCTAACGGCCATATGTCGGCACAGTCCTCACCCTCGTTCGCGATGGGCCCGCGCTCCCCCACGGTGTTCAACCCTGAAAACCCGAGTTTCTTTGCAGCCCCACAGGGCAAGTATGGTCGAAACGGGCATCGC
>TARA_R110002003_G_scaffold248_3_pt1 | contig 21956 bp, 29 predicted proteins | sample TARA_R110002003 | Tara Oceans TARA_R110002003 (sample SAMEA4396441) | marine metagenome | biome: Westerlies Biome; feature: [SRF] surface water layer (ENVO:00010504); material: water (ENVO:00002006), including particulate matter (ENVO:01000060) such as... | depth 5 m
ACCAGAAGCTGTCCAGTAAATGGCCCCGATCGGATGCCAGTCATACTGCGCACAAGACCAAGCTTTGCCTCTGGAACTGCTGCTGCGCAGATGAGCGTCGGGGCTCGGATGATAGTCTCGACATGGTCACGTCTGTGGCTGATAACCCCCGGAACAGATCGAACTGGCAAGAGAGTACGATATATGTCAAGGAAAGGTAAAGCTTTCTTAGAACTAGATCCAGTGTATCGTACCACACAGCTAACGAGGCTCAGTCCTGACAGGCATGACGCAGGTCACGTTCGTTTCGCCAATGATGACAGCACATCGGCCCGAGCTGATGGACCTCCTAAGCCCGACATCGAGCCAGAGGCACTCTGCGAGATGTTCCGAAAAGCACGCGAGAGGAACGCGAAGCTTCAGCTTGTGTTCGAAGACGGCAAGCTATCGCAGGCGAAGTCGAAGAGCATGTGTCTACAGATTCGAGACCAGCAGGACGTTCCACTCGCAAGTCTTCTAGGCAACCAGAACCAGGTGTGGACGCTGCAAGACAAGTGGGTGTTAGCAGTTATACTTGCGCATGCAGCCCTACACTGTCCGGCAGGCTCATGGCTGCGTGCAGACTGGAGTAAAGAGCATGTGTCGTTTTTCAGACGAGGTGCGACTCAACAAGCAGATCTCAGCCATCCATTTCTGACACTGGATTTCGACAATCAGCCTGCAGGCGTCAGCCTAGACGGATCGGATGCCCTGTTTGAACCGCAACCCACCCTCCTGTCTCTGGGCATATTGCTTCTGGAAGTCATTAAGGGCACGGCAATAGAGACACACCATTCTCCAGAGGACTTGATCGACGGCCGACCCAATGAATATACAAACTTGACAACAGCGCTCCGTCTTCTCGAGAAGTCGAACGGTGATCTTTTCGTAGGCTATCGCAAGGCTGTGAAAGCGTGTCTCGAGTGGGATACCGCGAACGGCGAGCTTCAACACGAGGAATTCGCGAGGCGCATGTATGAGGTCATTGTCGAGCCTCTCGAACGCGAGCTAGAGCATGGTTTCGAAATATCGCCAGATAATCTAGGTTTAACAGGATTGAAAGGTATTAAAGTATGAAGATGGATATTGGGTTGTGGTGGCGGAAGGCTATGATTAAGAAAATCGTAAACGAACTAGTCTGGCTTAATTACCCCGCCTTGGGGGCGCAGGTGACGTCCACGGCCCATTGAGACACCTACTCAGCCTCAAGCTTCTGATATTTGCTTCTCCAATCTGATGACGAATAATTGAACTGTTGAGTCCTCATCGCACTTCTAACAGTAGTGCCCTTTGACAATCTATTCGCGCGTCTCTCGTTCCAAGAACAAGCCACCGTAAGTGCGGGTCCACTAATTATATCCTTACGCTAATGTAAGTTATCGGCCATAGTACGTTATAGTTCGAGAATGGTGGACCAAACGATTGAGCCCGCCGCGGCTCTTTCATCCCGTATGCCTACCACAACGACGTCGTCGACCAGCGACAGCAAACGTCAGCCGTGGCGCGCCGTCTGGCCGGCACCTCGCGAGTCGCAACCACAAGCGCAGATCTATGGTTTCAAGAAGGGAGAAACCATGGTATTCGATGGAAATGCTGGCAACTTCTTTGCTAGAGATGGCTGGGTCCTTGAACAGGAGAGCAGCGTTCAGGCGCCGGCGCCTGAACACAAACCACAATAGTGTGCGACGAGACAAAGGGCGGAGTAGAGAATTTAGCCTGGAATTCGACGGGACATGACTATAATGGTCGCAGGGACATCGGCTTTCATAGCTCTCGCATACAATAGTTGCGTTTTCCACATAACATCAATCATCCATCCCACCATAATAAACCAGAGCTCTCAATTCAATGCTCTCCCTTGGCTCGCTGTGCTCATCGCTGAGTTGAAAAGCGGTGTGAGGTACTGTGACCACATTAGCAACAAAGATATGAGGAGTGCATACTGCGGAAGGTGACTTACCAGGCCTCGTACTCGTATCAGTATCACTCTGGAGGAATAACCAAGCCTCATGCTCCATCTGATCCTTGCACCACCACCATGTCTGGCTGGCATTTCTGTACATCTGGCGATTTTCAACAACGTAGTCCGGATACACCAAGTCACAAGGCTCCAGATCCTTTTCCTCATCCACTGTTTTAGGATCGCACATTGCGAGTGGCCAGTCTCGGACGGGTCCTTTTAATGGCTTCCACAGGCTGCTCGTCGATTAACACACATCTGGTCATCACATTTCAGATGATGAAAGCTTACTTTACACATTGTATTCTGTGCTTCCCGATCTCTTCATTGCCCGGATTGAGCTGTCTTGCCATGTCTACCGCCCATCGTGTCGTTGTATCCACATGCGCAATGCTAGTAGGTTGATTCCACCGATAAGCCTCCCCGGTGCTGATGGGAAAGGTATCGTGTCTCTTTCTTACCGTATGCTCAAATATCTGGACCTTCTGCACGCCTAGATGATCTCGTAGTAGATTTGCAGCCTCGCGCAAGTAGATGCGCTTCACGATCTCGTCATCGTCGAAGTCGGCGTATTGCATGCAGGAGTGAAATGGTAGCAATTGAAAGCCGTGTTCTTGGAAGACGAGTGGTTTAGTCGTAGAGCGCACATCGTTGATGCTGATTTCATGTCTTTCGAGCTTGATGTTGGCACGTGGAAAGCCTTCGGGTGGAGTGAAACGTAAAGTGTACGGCTTCTCGACATCGTAGAGGCCATCTCGCTTCAAAAAGTGAGTCTGAGATGCCACCGTACTAGACATGATACCATGCAGACTGTCGATATAGCTCTTGCGTGGATATTGCGAACGGTCGACTTTGTCGTGCGACAGATGGCGTCCGTGAAGAGGAAGGCACGGAGCATCAGGCAGGACATTGCAAGCGGACCCCGCAATGTCAACCCTGCGCGTGTTCATTCTTGACAAACGATACCTTCGCTCTACCTCAGCCCATTTGCGTAGCAAGACTAATCAATAGGCAGCCCAACGCATGGACACCACACATTCTGTGCCTACGCCAAAGCTGTCGCACACATTGTAGCGAGCACTACGGCAATCACGGAGGATAACACACCCCGTCACGACTTGTTCGCACTACACTTGAGTGCAATCGCACGCTTAAAGTAAAATCCATTTTTATCGTTTCAGCGGACCTTAATATGTATACATACGTCAATGCCCAATGGCAGAGTACATTGTTCGTTGCACCCGTGGAGATTCTCTATGCCATCTATGCCTACCTCCTCCCCGAACGAATTCATCTATGCCTCCGCGAGGATAAATACCGCCTTTCAGTATGCGTACAACACACCGGAGACGATCATCCCAACTGTTTTCATCAGGGCGACATAGATGTGCACCATTTGACGCATGCTCGTGTACTTGACGACAGACACGCGCGCCGGTTGAGCTCTTCGTGGGGCACGCACTGGATGCACTGGCGATGCAAAGAGGTTTTTGATCAGTTGGACTCTGGTTGCATTGGGACGGCGATCTTTTTGACGTGTAAGGGAATGTGAGAGAACATGTGCGATTTTCGCTTATACAATTGATTAACCTATTGACGAATCCTGCAATAGTAGAGGTAATATGCACGCTTAGCACACTAGGTAGACGTGTCGTGCCGATAGAGACCTTGTGCAGCTGTTGCTTTCCTTCTTCAGTCACGCTACCGGTAGGTTCCTTCGCCTACCAATCCGATGGCGACTCGAGCTTCGATACTAAATATCCTTTGAGGAACAATCGTGGCGTCATCTTCACTGTTATACACGCGCTTTGAGTTCTCTTGGAATCTGGTACGGTCGGTCGCCATAGCGACATTTGCCCAACCTCCTCTTCCCCTCCTTCGTCCCAAACTTATCTGCCTATACTCACACTCAAATTCGGCTGTTTATGCCCTCGCTGTGATTTCTTCGCTCCTTTTCCACTCTCTACATTTCTTCTCGATTCCGTTGTTTCTCTTGAAGCGCACTTGAGCATCGATCGCATCACCTTAAAGACAAATACTCTTTCCATTCTTCAGATTGTAGTGGCCATGACCAAATTGCTCGCACAAGCTACCCCTCCATTCTCGCCGCCAACCAAGTACTTGTTTCGCGTGTATATGACCACCTCCATATGGACGGGTTTCATTGCAATCAGCAGCCTGGCACTCACCACCATCTTCTGGGAAACAGTCCATGCATCTCTCCAATGGGGCACTTATCCCATCATTGGCATTATAGTCGGCTTACTAGCGAATCGCTCCGTTTGTGCTGCGAGACTCGCATTCCAGGCCCGCGCCCAGGTAAGCGTGAAGGAACATGTGGGACACAGCATCAAGTACGCTGACCTCGAGGAGGAACAAGATCGTGGCTTCCTCCACAGCACTCGTCCGACCTTCTCAAGCCCGTTAGATGCTCTCGATCATGTTGGGGCCGCTCGCATGTCTACTCTCTGACCACTTCAGAAAGTTTAGACACGCCACATTCAGAGCCCTTCTAGATGGGAAAGGACGGGCACTAAATTGCATCGGCGCTGATACTGTGGTGTGGACAAGTTAGAGATGAGTGCAGAACCGATGTGCTGAGAGTGGTGGGATCAAGTGTTGGTGCAGTAGAAGTTGATGAGAATGGCTTCTATCTGGATGGGAATGATTATTTCGAATTTTGAGTAATATCCATACATATCCCAGACATGACGAGTTTCCCCAGCGAACATGCTCATTGGCCAGATATGACATGCTGAGCCACGCGCTGAGTGTACTTACAGTCACATGCTCAGCTCAAGTGGTCCTCCGTCACGCCGCCTTGCAAAGAAGACAGCGAAAGGCCCATGACGCGATTGGCAGCCAATGGCGCTGGAAATGAGTCGTTTGAGATAGCAGATGAGGCGATCAATGTGATGTTGAGGGGCGTTTGAGTTGGGTTTATAATGCGCTCACGCATGAGACTCGCGATTTTTGTGAGTGAATGGCGTCGACGAGCTCGTATTGGCGGAGACGTTAGCTGGGCTGCTCCCCCGCCTCGTGACCGCGGCAGGCAGGCACGAGCAACAGCATAGGAGCAACGCCAGATTTTACAGATAGGGAACTATACACAACGACCTTCCTCTACAAGTTACTGTCGCGCGGCTTTTCCGTATAGCGCATGCAGGAACGTTATTGACACGGCTTTGTTCTGAGCCATATAGCGACCGCGGTACGTTGTCGAGTCCACAGAGCCGCCGCAAGCCGACACCTCTACCGCTGGAAACATACACGATGAGCTCGGCCTCGCCTGCAACCGCTGCATCGCGCGCAGCACAGGCGTCCCAGCACACGCGCACATATCAGGCCTGTATACCGTGTCGTAGACGAAAGGTCCGCTGCGACCTTGGACCAGTAGGCACGTACATGATCGGATTGCGCGCCAGGCAAGTGCTGACCTCCGTTGAGACCACCCACACGACCCGCCATGTGTGCGTTGCCGGCGGGAGAGCAAAGAATGCTTCTTCTCCGCGACGCGACGCAAGCGGAGACAGGACGAGGAGGACGACTTTGACGAGGTCGACGACTATGAAGTGCGCAATGGCCGCAAGCGCATGCGCTCAGAGACGAGCACCCGGCCGGACCCCATCAGCATCACCAGCGCAAACAGCGCCTCGTACCTCTCCCAGCCGCTGACTCCAGGCGGCTCTGTTGGACGGCACGAGCCGCTGCGACGCCCGACGACTTCCGCCGGCGCGTACCAGCCCAACGACGAGGAGGACCAGAAGGTCAACAATGACACGGTAGCCGCGCTGCAGACGGGCGAAGTGTATAGCGGGCACGACGCGCTGAATCTGCTGTTCGAGGCCGTGGCGCACCACAGGACGGGCAGCACCTCGAGCATGCAGCGCCCCACGCTGGGAAGCACACCCGGCTCGCAGACAAACTTCGCCAGCCCCCAAACGAACGCGACACACGCGCGCACCAACTCGCGGCCCCTCGCAGCCGAGTCCACTGTCGACCCTGCCATATCCCAGCCCATGCTGCCAGACCATTCGAATGAGGTGGCCTTCACCGAGGCTGTGAGAGCGTGGACAAAGTTTCGCTTCGTACGCGCGGGATGGTTCACAGCAAGGGAAGCCATCGCATACATCGACTACTTCTACACCTTCTTGTCTCCGCTCACTCCAATCGTTGTGCCGGATTACCGCGACCATTCGATGCACGGAAAGCTGCTGAAAGAGGAGCCAATGTTGGTCATAACCCTGCTTACTATAGCTGCCAGATACTCGCAACCAAGCAGCGCCGTCGGTGCACAGTCTCGCTCATACTCGATCCACGAGAGGCTGTGGCATTACCTTCAGGGCATGATTGACCGCATGATCTTTGGTCAGGAGCAGTTTGGCGGAGGCTTCTGTGGCGCAGGGCAGCAACCCGGATCCGATGTCAACCCGTTGTCTCGCAAGGGCCTGCGCACCCTGGGCACCGTGGAGAGTCTGATGCTCCTCACTGAGTGGCATCCGCGTGCTCTGCACTTCCCACCTGGTGATGACGATGACCAGCTCGTAGTTCCGGACGACCCCTATGAAACTGGACCAAAAGCGGACATGTACAAGGGCGTGGGCGACAAGCGAATTGACAGCTGGCTGGAGCCATGCTGGCGAAGCGACCGCATGTGCTGGATGCTGCTTGGGAACGCCATGACGCTGGCCTTTGAGATTGGTGTGTTCGACGACACAAGCGAGAAAGAGTTCGAGGATGCTAACCAGCATCTTTCCCACGCAACCGTCAAGGCGTACTACCGACGAAAGAACCATTTGCGGGAGTTGCTGATCATATACGTTACCCAGACCAGTGGACGGTTAGGTTTGACGTCAATGCTTCCTAAGATCGACCGCGACGAGACCTTAGTCGGAAAACCCACGCCCCTCGACCTCTATCAGGAACGCATCAGTCGCATCAAGGCGCCGCCGCCTCAATTTGGCATGCGCTCAGATGGGCAACGTCTTCCGCTGGAGTCCATCGCAACCCAAGAACGCCATGCTGTGCAAGATCTCGTCCTCGACTTCTGGCAGCGCATCGCAAAGATTATGGAAATGGGCAACCTCAAGCTTTTCTCTAACAGACGCAAAACCAGGGAACTACTCAAATCCGGGTCATATGAGGAGATGTTGAGGTTTTTTCAAGGACCGTTGACGGAGTGGAGGAATTGCTTTGACCGTGCTGCGCAAGGTAAGTCGTACTGTATACGGTGGATTCTGCCTTGCAGCATCTGATTCTTGCAGTTCCGACACAGCTCCGACATGTCCTCATTATCGAGTTCGAGTACACGCGTGTATATCTCAACTCGCTTGCCCTGCAGGCTGTTGTGGAGCGATGCACTCACAACACACCACTGCAAACTCATGCCCAACCAAACGGCATGGGCTCCACGAACGGTATTGCGACGAATGGCGACAACGGCAACGCCATACCGTTCAGCACACTCGTGAAGTGGTACGCGAACGACCGGCACTACATCAACGAAGTCATTGATGCGTCGCGGAACGTGCTCAAGATCGTGGTCGACGGTCTCCACCCCGGCGGCTACTTACGCCACGCCCCAGTGCGAACATTCTTCCGCATCGTCAGTGTTGCCATCATCCTCCTGAAGACGTTTGCCCTCGGCGCAACAGAGGAGGACGTAGCCATCAGTCTCAACCTCCTCAGCGACGCTGTTAACGCCCTCCGCCAAGGCATCGTCGACGATGTCCACGTCGGCAATCGTTTCGCCGACCTGGTCGAGACTTTGACACATCGCATCCGTTCGCGCTTCGTGCGTCTCGCTGCCAATGGCTCCGCTGGCATATCGCGCGCCGGCAGCAGAAGCCCAGTCCAAGCTCCCTTGATGCCACCACCTGCTCCCCTCGGCCAATCTAACCATCTCCAACCACCCTACATGGGCTCCAACACCAATTTCCAAGTCCCAGGAACTTCCGTCCCCGGCTCTCCCTCTCTTGGTCTCACAGCTTCCGGGCGCGCAACGCCGCTCTCTTCGTCGCTATGGGGTATCAGCGCCGAACCTTACGACCCCAACTCTAATTCCATTTCTATCATGCCACCGCCAGGCAATTACACCTCGTTCAACGCGCAAAACTCCAATGGAAACGGCAATGGCAATACCAATTGGAGCCAATGGGCTAACAGCGGCGCAAGTTGGGGTGCAGGACAGGATCAAGATTGGCTTGCTTTGCCGCTGGACCCGCTGCTGGATCAATGGGGTGCAGAGATCAACCAGACGGCTATGGGGCCCGACATTGGGGGCATGGATATGCTTGACATCTTGCTGAACATGGGCGGACCGCCAGGGAGTACGTCGTAGTGGCGTTGGGCGAGCGTGCGGCTGGGCTTTTGGTGTGAATAGGAGCGGGCATGGGGAGGACTTGATGGATATCAGTCCACGCCCCATAAGACGTTTGGAATAGGACTGGGAAATGGCGAACTGCGATATTTGGACTATCGCTTCGGCTTGGTCAAACTTATTCCTTGTGGGGGTTTGTATTGGCGTTACGGACTATAAAAGCACGGCGTTGCTTGGTTCTGCATATAGCCTGGATTGCTACAAGACATACTCTTGTCAGTCTATGTTTCAGAGCAAGAAAGGAGCATTCTCTTGAAGTACCTTGTGCCTCCTAGATCCAGAAGATGCAAAGAGTACACAAATCCCTCATCCAGCCGCCGCTCTCCCCTAGCACCTAAACACACACGTAACATCGCTCAACCTCAACATCCCCCCATTCTCCGCCCTACACTCCAGCCCCTCCCGACTCCACGCGCCCCAATGACACAACCCCGCACCGACCCCATCGTCCGGCGTGCCCGTATCCCACTGCCCATTGTCCCAGCGGAAATACACCTTGCCGTCCGTGTAGTACGTCAAATACAGCCCGTTGCCCATGCCGGTCAGCAGTTTGATGCGCCCGTCGATGCGCCCCGCGCCGTTGGGATACCGCACGATCGGCTTGCGCTCCGCGTCCTCGATGCTGGGGAGGTGCCCGAACATCTCCGTGTGCCAGGCCTCGGTCGGGTTGAAGAGGCATTGGTGCGTTAGGTGCAGCGTGAAGCTGCACACGCCGTGGGCGTAGGTGGGCGTGAGGAGGGTGCCGGTCGTGAGGGAGATTATGGAGGAGGGGGTGAGGATGTTGATGAGAGTGTTGGGGGGCGAGGAGGGGGTGGTGGGGAGGGTGGTGAGGGCGTCGTTGGGGCAGGAGGTGTCGGGGGTCTGCGGGGGCGTTAGTGAGTGGAGGGATGGGAATGGGATGGGGCACGTACGCCGGAGACGATGTTGTCGAGGACGCAGGATAGGGAGTGGCCGGGGACTTGGAGGTCGGTGGGGGCGCTTGGGATGGGCGCTGGAGCGGCGGTTGCGGTTGCTAGCAATAGTGCCGTGGCGACGGTGGAGAGCTTGGAGAACAGCATGCTATCTATGTGAGTTGATTGTTGCTTTGGAGTGCGGGTTATTTACCTGGTTGCGGCTGCAGGGCTAGCTATGCTTTTGTTCTGTAGTTGATAGGAGAGGGTGTGGAAGCTGAAGAAGAGCAGGACTCGATATTTGTAACGAAAGGTGTGCTAAGAGTAAAATTTCTGCTTGAGCGGCCGCGAAGGGGAAGTGAGAGAGAAAGTAGTACAATTGCGTCATATCTCGTTCGGGCAGACTGTCAAGGAAGGCAGAGAGCAAACGGAGTGTCGCAGTCCACCTCACAAGGTACAGCTAATTTGTGGTTACTAACACAAACATATACCAAGTCTTGTTCTACATGATGATGCCTTTATGTGCGTTACCTTCGTCGTGCACAGTTCGAAGCTAAAGGTCAACACCAGTGTCACTCTTTCGGCTTGCCGTCACATTATACGGCACAAGCGAATATACGATATGTCCAGTTGCAGTAACTCTTATCAGCATGCAAAGGAAAACTTATCTGTATCAATGCCCAATCCTAGCACGGCTTTGTCCTCATATTCAAGAGATTCTTGGATTGCAGGTCCTGTGAGACTAGCCTCAAAGCGCAATATGGGTGCAACCGTCAGCGGGCACTCCTTGGGCACTGATGGCCAACTCTCAGCTCCCCAAGTTCCGCAAGACTAAGGACATGATCTGTCAAGACTGTCAAATATGCTCCATGTGTGCTGCTAATGTTTAATACTGCTGCCATCTGACGCTTACGCTCGCAAGTTCTTGGACACAACGTTTTGGAGGCTGTGAAAGAGCCGAGAAAGCAGTTGCCATGATGCATTTGATCGTTCTTTCGATAGCGCGACGCCCTCATCTCATACCATTCCTTATTGGTACTTGATGGCAACTACCAGGTCAGGTTTTGTTGATAGTCTTGAAGGTGCTCTCATTGAGGGGAGAGTGGAGCTTGAGCTGCGGTGGGCGCCGTTCCGTTCGGGACAACTTCGGACGTAACGTTTCCGGTAATCTGCACCCCAGATTATCTAGCGCATGTGGTACCTGGGTTCTGTCTTCCTTCACCACACTAGACCACTTTCATGGATGGAGCATAGAAGAGCTGGCGGCAGGGATGCGCTTTCTGTTTGTTCGCCCTTTCATGAGCTACGCTGCGTACTGATGACTGGCGCAGTGTGACCGATGTCGCCACAAGAAGCTGAAGGTTTGTTCTTACGGCAAGTTTCAGGCGCTGCTGACGCCGCATAGTGCTCCAAAGAGGCACCCACATGCAGCTCATGCGCGCATAGCGGCTCGCCTTGTCATTATAGTGGCAAAGTTATTCGCTCCCCACTTACACGAGCGTATGCATTATCTACGAACCCTAGGCGAGAACTCAGCTAAGCATTGCCCAGACATTTGTCCAGCGTGGAGAAGCGCTTAGCGAGTCTAGAGAGCCTGGTCTCGCAGCTTCTTCCAGGTATCAACATCGATGATGTGCTATCATCGCCCGATCTCGCCAAAGCCACCTTGCCATCACCAACTTCCAATGCCTTCCAAGCAACCGCGAGTCCAACCACAGCCAGTGGCGTCCAGGACAGTACACGTGAGCCGGTAATCCCTGAGGCGGTACCTAACAGTGCAGACGGCTTCAACTGGGAGGAGGAGAATGTGAACGTGGACGGATTGACTGACGGCATGGCCGCACTTTCCGTAGAACCAACCGGAGTGGGATATCTTGGTAAGACGCCCGTCAATCTTGTTCTGGAAGGAGTCTGATGTGCTGCCAGGTTCGACATCCGGCGTCGTATTCCTGCGGTGTCTGCTCGACTGGGCAGGTTTCCTGCATCAATCTCGAGTCCAAGAGAACATCCAGCAACTGAAAACATCAACCGCGTTCAAAGGTGTACTGGCTTCTTCACAGGTATCTCACGCTGCACTGACACATCAGCTGTCCTCGACGCTCATCGATGCATACTTAAATGACTATCATATGTGCTACCCATTTGTGCACGAAGCCACTTTTCGAGCTCAGTATCACGAGATTATCCCTCGGCCACCTCAAAGATCGTGGGATATGCTTTACCACGCCGTCTTGGCACTTGGAGCTTGGAGCCTGAACAAGGACCAAGTCGGGCTCGAAGACTATTTGTACCGCCGGGCTCTCACAATGGGGCAACACGAGAGTGTCTTTGAAGCTGCTAATCTCACTTCTGTGCAAGCACTCGTGCTGCTGAGCAACCTGAGTCAGAAGCGTAACAACCCTAACACGGGATGGAATTTGTTGGGACTTGCGGTCCGCACTGCTCTTAGCCTCGCACTCCATCGAGAGCTACCACATTGGAACATCAGCCTTGTCGATCGTGAGATTCGGCGCAGAGTCTGGTGGGTTCTCTTCATTTTCGATAGCGGGGCATCAACAACGTTTGGCAGAGCGATTTTGTTACCAGATCGCGATTCTATGAACGTGCATGCCGTTCTCAGCATCGATGACGAGGTGTGTATCATCCTGAACCTTTACCGCGACTACATGAATGTCTAATCGCTTGCAGTGTCTTACCCCGAGGACCACCGACCTACCGCCAGAGTCACTCGAGCCAACATTGTATTCTTCGCTAAAGGCCCAGAGCGAATTTCACATACAGACCAACTACATCTCAAATCGGCTCCTTGCTGATCCTGGATTATCGGCAGACACTGCACTTTCGTTTGGGATGGCTATTGACATGTGGGCTCAGGCGTTGCCGTCGTATTTTCAACCAAACAGTCAAACCTCGTGCCAGCATCGCTGGTTCTTGTTCGCTCGGTCTCGTCTCTGGTGGCGATACTGGAACTTGAAGATTATAGTTTTCCGTCATATCCTGCTAAGACGAGCGATTGGCAGAGGCACAGGTCCGGACTCGGCTGCCCAATTCGAGCAAGAAGAATGCAAACGTATATGTGTGGATGCCGCACACTCCACGATACTATCCATCCATCAATACTCTACTCTAGGTCTGACGAGACTGGAAGGTTGGTATGCTACGTAAGTCACGCCATTCATTTCGAAGTCATGAACATCACTAATACAAATTCGGCTGTGTAGGTACTTTCTCTTCCATTCGGCGCTTGTGATCATTCTTTGTGTCATGAGCTTTCCTGACGCACAAGACATACAACAATGGAAGGAAGACATTCGCTTAGCTCGAAACACGTTCAAAGAAAATCTCGGCGAGGATTCGCTCTCGGCGCGTTGCGTTGCTATCTTAGATCAGGTCGTAACTGACGACAAGACCGATCCCAGCCTATTTGAGAGCTTCCAGCTGAGTCAAGACACCTTGAGCACCTTTCCCTGGTCCGTCGAGACGAATGAGCTGTTTGAATCCTTGGACTGGGATCTCAATACACACACCTTCTAATGGACTGTCTTGCTGATGATGCTGTCAAATGTCGAATCAATTCTCGATGTGGACATCTGGCTTGACCAATAATGTCCGAATCATCACGCCGTTGGGGATGTCGTTCTCTTCGGCTCTTTGCTGGGCGGCTTGCAACGAAGTCTCGATACCGGCGGCGAGATGGCGTTCGGCGAGACGATTCCTTACTACCTCAACGGGAGCGTCGACGAACCACCTGGCTCAGATCAGCGATGTCGACAACGCGATTGCATGACGACCTACTTCTCCTCGCAACTTTGCGCGATGTCTCTCCACGGGTGCTGGTCTAGCAACGTGTAGTTGCCTTCGATGATCACCAACCTAGAGCGAGATGATACGAAGATAGAATCATCAACAGGATCCTTGATCGCATGATCAAAGCTTGGGGCTGCGATAATCCTCTCTGGTTCTGTGGGTGCTGTAACTGGCGTGGTTTTCAGCACAGTGACGAGCTTCTTGAAAGCGTCGACATCGAATGTGAACGGTGCGCCTCTTCTTCGGAAGGCAGTATCAGCATCCTCAAAAGTCGACAACACCTTTTTCGTGAAGTGGAAGCCGTCCTATTGGCATCATCAGCAAGTCAAGTTTAAAATAAATTCCCTCAACGTACCATAGGAACGACGACGACATCGCGAACACCACGAGCGGTCAGCTCGGCTATTAGCGCTTGGGAAACTGTAGATTTTCCTGATCCGGGTACACCTGCCAGAGCGACAAGGATTCGCTGACGAGGGTGGCGCGCTTGGCGCAGCAGAAGCTTTTCAACACGCCTTGCCAGATCGAGTATCGGCCCATCAAGGGTATTGGCAACCAGGTCCTTCGCCATCCTGGAGCAAATTCGCCCGAAAGCACTCAAGGTATCCAAGAATCGAAAAGGGAATAAAAAGCGACCCGGTAGTTTGAAGGAGCTATTCGGCCTACGAAGCGCATGCCCGGCCGGCCACATAATATTACATGGAATTCGAAGGCGTTGACTCGGGCGACTGTGCTCCGACGAATCATCTTGATGCCCCCATTTTCGGAGCTTGAATCATGTAGGTTGACACTAGCCTTGCATTGCGGGGACCCCATGGCGCTGTTGAGGATGATCCTGCACGGTATACATACCGGTCGACAGTGGTCCGAATTTCCTGACCTGTACTCCGCGCGTGATATGCGAAGCACATCTCTAGCACTCTATATAAACGATAGTGTACTCCGAGGTCGTGATATCCACATCTACTCCTCAATCCAGCTCACTGGGATCGGACTCCGAATAGGATTGACCTTAGCTCGTCATGGCATCCGAACTGCATATCGAGAACACCGGCTTGGGTGCCGGTGAGAAGAAGGGCCTCTACAGAGAGTTACGCCAGAACCCATATCTACTAGGCCTTTCAGCTGTAAGGCTCCTCCCTTTTTGAACAAACTGATTGCGATCGCTAACAATTTACAGTTCGCATCTCTCGGAGGCTTCCTGTTCGGTTATGATCAAGGCGTCGTGAGCGGTGTTCTGACGATGGAGTCCTTTGCCGCAGCGTTCCCTCGCATCGCCGTCGATAGCAGCTTCAAAGGATGGTTCGTCTCAACCTTGCTGCTTGCCGCATGGTTTGGGTCTCTAGTCAACGGACCTGTTGCAGATCGCTTTGGGCGGAAGGGAAGCATCATGATCGCAGTTGTCATTTTCACCTTCGGATCCGCACTTCAGGCTGGTGCAATCAACATCGACATGGCATTCGCTGGTATGTACGTATCATTTCTGAACGAGCTTCAACTAAAGAGATCTAAAGGACGTGCAATTGCCGGTTTCGCTGTCGGCATGCTTACCATGATTGTTCCTATGTACATGAGCGAGGTCTCCACAGCTGGCATTAGAGGTACGCTTGTCGTGCTTCAGCAGCTTTCAATCACGCTCGGTATCTTGGTTTCATACTGGCTTGAATACGGCACGCAGTACATTGGCGGAACTCGGTGTGCACCTGATGTTCCTTACACTGGCGGCACGGCTTCCGAGCGAACCTTTGACCCACGTCATGATGTTGGCCCGAACGGCTGCACTGGTCAGTCTGATGCAGCCTGGCGAATTCCTTTCGCTCTCCAGATCCTCCCTGGCCTTGTACTTGGCATCGGCATGATCTTCTTCCCCGAGTCGCCTCGCTACTACTGTATGCGCGACAACGAAGAAGCTGGCATCAGGGCGCTCGCAACTGTCCGTCAACGCAACCCGGATGACGAGCTTCTGCAGAAGGAGTACCTCGCGATCAAGGCTGAAGTCATATTTGAGGAGCAATACAACCGCGAGAAGTTCCCCGGAAAGTCCGGTGTCTCATTGTATCTTGCTGGGTACTCGACGCTCTTCTCCACCTGGCCATCATTCAAGCGCACAGCTATCGGATGCTGCGTAATGTTCTTCCAGCAATTCATCGGATGTAGGTTGAGATTTGCCATCACTCACTCGCTTGCTAACAGACGATAGGTAATGCAATCATCTACTACGCGCCCACCATCTTCGCTCAGCTCGGACTCTCCGGAAAAACCAGCGGTCTCCTAGCCACCGGTGTCTACGGCATCGTCAACACGCTCTCAACACTGCCAGCTCTCTTCCTCATCGACAAAATCGGCCGCCGTCCCTTACTCCTCTCCGGCGCCGCAGGCACCTTCATCTCCCTCGTCATCGTCGGCGGCATCATCGGCGGCTACGGCGACACGCTCAAAGACCACCCGGCCGCCGGCTGGACGGGCATCGCCTTCGTGTACATCTACGACGTCAACTTCTCCTACTCGTGGGCGCCCATCGGCTGGGTGCTTCCGTCCGAGATCTACAACATCGGGAACCGCTCCAAGGCCATGTCGCTGACCACGTCGTCCACCTGGATGTGCAATTTCATCATCGGGCTCGTGACGCCCGATATGCTCGCGACCATTGGCTACGGCACGTATCTGTTCTTCGCCGCGTTCGCGCTCATTGCGTTCTTCTTCACGTGGTTTGTCATTCCGGAGACAAAGGGCAAAACGCTGGAGGAAATGGATGCGGTGTTTGGAGACTCGACGGCGCATGAGGAGAAGACGAGGCTGTATAACATTGCGCAGAGTCTGGGGCTGGAGGAGGCGGAGGCGGCGGCGGCGGCGGCGGATGCGAAGGGCGAGAAGGCGCTGCAGATGGAGACGGCGGAGGTGTGAGCGCGCTGGGTTAATTGATGCATTCTCCTGGTGATGGGGCGTACAGCTGGATGTCAGATTTATTTGAGGGTTAGATCTGGTCCGATTGAACTCCCCATATTGCATGGTTTGTGATACACGCTTTCTGTACTAATTCAATGCGGGCACCATTTGGAAAATCCTTTCCGTCTCCTTCAGATCGATCTCATGGTCGTCGAGCTGGACAATTGCAAAGACGGCCCATCATATTTGGGTTCGAGCTCGCACACAGGTACAGCGAGGGATCTTGACCATGTTGCAATCGTAGTCAGACAGGTCAAGTGTGTACCAACTAGATAGAGAAAAGCATCTCGCTATCGAGAGATTCATTCCTAGTGCGTTGGCCTTTGCCACATCACATGACTCGAGTCGCTCATCTCACGGCATGAGATCGAGCTTAGTTTTATGACGCCAGTAAATGCATGCCCAAACGCCTTGTACCATGCCACCTCCTTCCGCCGCGCTTTTCAACACCCACCTGCATGCGGCCGACTAACCAAGCATTTCGCGCCAATCCGGCGTGACCACAAACTTGCCCTTGACGCGCCCGAACGAGATTGCCTCACCCGCGTCTTCAGGAACGACGCGCTCTCTCTCCGGGACGACGTGGATCGACACGACCTCCTGCAAGAACGAAGCTTTGTTTCCGGGCGTGAGTTCGTAGCTGGTTCCGCCCCAGTCCAGCGTTGTGCGACCGGACTGGCGAACGCGGACTTTGCCAACACAGCCACTAGCGAATCGCGGTGCTTCGTGTGCTTTCAGGGCGTCGGAGAAGCCTCCTTCTTCCTGTTTGATCTTAACTTCCGGCTTGCCTTGCGCGGCTGGGACTGGAGCTGCTGGCGGAATAGGCGCATCTGACGGCTCTTTTTTGATGGTGGTCAATAGTAGCTCTGGCATAAGTGGAGGTATTTGGAAGAGGTAGACGTTGTTATCCCGTACAGTCGCCTTCTTCGCGACAGACGCCGCATCTGCCATGGCAACGTCGCCGGACCCATCGGCGACGGGAGCGTACTCGGGGCCAAGCTCAGCTCGTATATGGCTCAAGTTGGATTGGAAGCGTGCCCACTCTGCACGGTCTTCGTCGGTCTGTAGGATTGGCTCTGCAACACCTCGTAGCCTGCCTTTGTGCCTACGCTCGGTCTCTGGTGATACCTCTTTGCGTTCTGCTGACTGATTTGGGCGATCAACAATGCCAACTTGCTCCGCATCGACCATGTTCTCATCCTCGGTATTGTCTTCCGTCTTCACTGGTGATATGAGCTCATCTTTGTCTTCCCACACGCCCTTGAATGGCTTCTTTGTGCTTGCAGACTCAGTCTCTTTTGCCCTGCTTTTTCCCTTGCTCGTAGTCTGACCTATGACGGCTGCGGTTAGTGCCTGACTAGCATCTTCTGCCTGTTCGAGAGGTTTGGCTGTAGTCTCACTGCTCGCGTCTGTATTGATGCCAAAGATGCGTTCCTGGTGCTCTTTTCTGCCTATTCGGACTGGCAACGCCGTTCTCGCTGGACGCGACGTAGGAGCCGTTTCACCCTCATCAGATGAGATCTCGATAAGGTCAATGTCCTTTCGCGGAAATTCGGCATCCTCTTCGTCCTCGGATGACTCGAGTCCGCCATCCTCTCTTTTGATAGATGGTCCTCCACCACCCCCTGATGATCGGTAGCTCGAGCCTTCTCCGCCGCCTTCTTGCTCGTTCTTTATGCGTGTTGCCCGCGAACCCGATCCAGAACCGAAGGTCGAGGCTGAGCGATGGTTGGTTTTTCGATCTGGCGTCTGTGTTAGAGCTGCATTCGCGAGATATTGAACGTGCGACCATACCCTCACGCGAGCTTCCGAGTGAGAACGGCCCACTCATGGCTCCACTGTAACCACCTCGTCCCCGGGTTGCACGTTCCGCGTCCCTCTTTGCTTTGAATTCGGCATCTCTTCTCTTCTTTGCGTCAGCAGCCTCCTTCTCCCTTGTTCTCGCCTTTTCTCGTTCCAGAGCTTCCTTCTCGAGTGCTGCTCGTTCTTCTTTGCTTCGACGACCTGTGAATGTAGGCTTCACCGGGCCTTTCTTGCCTCGAAGCGAGGAGCCACGACGCACAGCTGGGGATGCAGAGCGTGAGGGGTTGAGGCTGCCGAGTCGCTGCACTGGAGGGCGCGCAGACGATCCCGTGCCATCTTGAGGAGAGGCGACTGCACTGAACCCAACGTGTTAGCGTAACTACGTGCACAGTGAAGGCAATTGACATACGATGCGTCTATCGAGGGAGATTGCTGACTGTCGTCGGGCGCTGGGGTATTTTCTGAAGTGGTCGGGGGTTTCGCATCGTCGTCGTCGTCTTGCTTGACCACAATTGGCTGTGCTGGAGGTTCGGTCGCACCTGCTGCCCCGGTCTCTGGCGGGGTCGCAACTGCTGTAGCTTCACCGGTCGGCTCGGTGGACCTCCCTGTAGTTGCCCCACCTCTACCTCCTCCTCGTGCGCGCGTACTTCCTCTTCCTCTTGGTCTTGGTGGCATTGTATGTGAGCTGAGCAGCGTGTTGTGCGGTGGGTGACTCGGGTCGCAAAAGTTATCTGGTGCTTATCGATAAGTCGAACGGTCGTAGTGACGCGCGATCACATGCGGGCCGAACCTTGGGCGCTAATCATGCAAAACGACAGCAAATCGCAACGGACTTGTGAGGAACGGTAGTATTGTGTCGTACGTCATCTCAATCCAATCCGAGACTCGGGCTGCCCAGCCGATGGAGTCAGGCCAACCTCTTCGATCTATCAATTACAAAATCTTCCGCATTCGACGTTACTGGAGCCCAGGAAGAACGGTTACAAAATATGCCAATACGTAAGAAGACCCGCTTCGCCCATGCTGTTCGCTAGACATCTTGGAGATAGTGTGCTTGCTGAACGCCAGACGCCATTACATGCTATTGCAACTTGTTCAGAATAATATCTCGTGTTGACGCATTACCAAGGAAGCGGCGAAGTGGAAAAGACAATAAACAATTGCAAGTGGGGTATATGGAGCAGCCCAACGCTCTACCCTTCAACAAGGGTCTTCGGGCTCTTGCCCAACAGCTCGAGGCATCTGCGGGCAAGCGTTACAACCTCGCCCTCGCCGTCTTCGTTATCTTCGTCATCCGACTCGATGTTGCGGTCCGCAATCTCAGTGACCATTTGCACTATCTCGCTGGACTTGCCGATCCGCTCGATTAATCGGTCGTCTTCGGATTCGAGGAGCTGGAGCAGGGTCCAGATAGCAATGTGCTGGAAGGTTGGGTCTCCGCTGGCCAAAAAGCGGCGAAGGTAGCCGTGTATCCCGCCTGCGGGCTCGGTCCAGTTCTGGATGAAGATGGTATAGTCTCCCACTGAGGAATTAGAAAGAATTTCCACAAGTCGTGAATGACTTACCTTTCGAAGACAGGTTGCCCAATGCTGCGGCACTGTTGCCTTGAACCTCGATGCTGTCTGACTCGGTAAGAGGAATGAGAACGTCGAACACTCCGAGATTGAGCAAGTGTGGCTTCAGCTCCTCACTCAACGCAAGTACTGCGATTGCTGCAGTCATCTCCGACTGCACTGGCAGTCGAACGTTCAAAACCAGCTGTTTGCATTTTTGGACAGCACCAGCTTCTAGTACCAGCTGCTTGTTCTTGTCCGAGCTTGCAGCAAGGTTGCGAAGGGTGGAGATGGCGTGACACTGGATCTCGTCGTTGTCGGTCGAACCGAGAAGATCGACAAGGGGGCGAAGAAAGCCAGCTTCAATTATGGGAGACTCGTTTGCGGGATGGATGGAAATATTTCTTATGCATGCGACTGCTGAGAGAATAAGTGGGAGGTAGGACGATTGCAGGAGGCGGAGAAGAGACGGCAGGCCGCGTGCCCGCACAATCTCAAGCTGGTAGCGCTCGTCGGATGCGAGGTTTCGGAGGGCAAGTGCAGCCTGGCATTGCACCTTGGGCGAAGATGATTCCATGAGGTGCACCAGCGACCCCACCAGTCGTCCTTCAGTTTGTGCAAGCTTGGCGCGATTGCTAGCATCGACGGCAATGTTGCTGAGCGCAGTCGTGCAGTAGTATTGGACGTCGACGTCTGGGGAGGAGAGAAGCTGAACGAGGACGGGGATAGCACCGGCGTTAACAAGTTGTTGGCGATTGTCATCTGATAGAGGGTTAGCATACTCGACCCGTACCAGTCAAGCACACGTACCTGAGTGGGTCATGTTGAGCAGCGCGCCAGTCGCGTTTCTTTGTACGCGCATATCTTTCGACTTGGCCAGCCGTGTCAGGGGTTGCAGTGCACCGGAGCGGGCTATCTTCGCCTTGTTGTCCTCGTGGGTCGCTAGGTTGGTGATACAGCCAACGGCGTTGCATTGCACCTCGACATTGGGCGAGTTCATCTGCTTGATGAGTGGCGCAAGGCCCCCCAGTGTGACAATGGCAACCTTGTTCTCCGCTGTGAGGAGTCAGCAGTGTTCTCTGGCAGGTGTAGGTGCCGACCAACTGTTGACGGCCAAGTTTCCCAGCGCCGCACTGGCAGCGCGCTGCACCTCGATGTCCGGGTTCTGGAGGAGGAACAGAATCGGCTCCAGGGTGTCGCGGTCGACTTCTCTGACATCTGCGAGCTGTGGTCAGCTACCGGCTGTGGTTGTGCTGCAAGACGCTGGTACCTCGTTCTGTAATCTCGGCGAAGGTCAAGCTCGCCGACCGCTGCAAATCGATGTTGTCTGAATATACAAGCGTGCTTAATGCGCGTAGGGGCTCGCCGGAGAAGAAGTCGGTTTCGGCTCGCTGGGTCCGTCAGTATCGTGGGCGTGATGGGGATGCAGGAGGCAGTGGTATGGTACATTCTCGAGGAAGCCCAACAAGTCGGCGACAGCTTCCCGCTCGCTGTCTGCTAATACTGGGTCATAGATATTGTCTCTTGAGCGCCCTGCGGAGCACAGGATTAGTCATGCTGCATGGCCGATGGGCGCTGCTGTGAAGCTTACCGCCGCAGCAGGATCCAAAGCACTTGGTGAACAGGTCCGAGAGCCCCATGGCGTGCGGTCGTCAGGCCGGCGCGCCTTGGACGGGCGGTCTCGGGGCTGCAGCCGGGGTGGAGAAGCTGCAGACAGAGGCTGGCGGCTGGATCGGCAGGCGAGAATAGCGGAGGGCGATGGTGTTGATAGCGTCGAGGCGATGGTGGGTGACGACGGCCTCACACTCTGCACGATGAGGCTGCGCGGTGTTGGACACGGGCCTTGCCCTGCTTAGCGCGCGATGCACAATCACTGGAGCTGGAGCTGCAGCTGGAGCTGGAAGCCGCGTCCGCTGCGCTATCACATGCACGCACGGGGAAAGAGCGACCTCGAAATGACATCAGGAACCGCAGTTAAACAACTCTCAAAAGTAGGGTCCATGATGTCGCGGTCCCTGAGAGTTTCAGCGTCTTCTATCGGGACCAAGAAACATAGCCGCATGAACCGTCCAGCGCGATCCACAACCATTTACAAGCGACGTCATGCACGAGCCCTTCGGCAGCACCCAGCCCTCGTCGTACAATTGTACACCTGGCCATGGTGTCTTGTCTCGTGGCTACTCATCGCCCAACGCGCATAAATGTGTGGTCGGCGGTCTATCGGGCCGCGCGATCTTGTTGTCGGCCCTGCATGAGCTGCAGCCAACGCCGGGCATGCGGCGACCCCACGGTGACATAGCCCTATTTATCAACATTCCCAGACTTCTGCAAAACGGCCCTTCACGCAGTACAGCCCAGCGCGGGGTAGCGCGTCCGCCAGCTGCTTGGCCTTCGCACCCCTCCCGCCGACCATGGTCTTCACCAGTGCCCAGCCAGTCGCAACGCGTACAATCAGCAGCTTACGGTCCCATAGGCTGCGGAGTCAGAATTGCTCCCCTCACGTGTTACACGCCGGTGCGTGGGGGATTCTCATCTGTAGGTATATGGGTTCGGCCTGGTAACAAAGAGGGCCGCAGCTTCCCAGTCCCTCAGGCGCTTTC
>TARA_R110002003_G_scaffold214_40_pt1 | contig 21921 bp, 18 predicted proteins | sample TARA_R110002003 | Tara Oceans TARA_R110002003 (sample SAMEA4396441) | marine metagenome | biome: Westerlies Biome; feature: [SRF] surface water layer (ENVO:00010504); material: water (ENVO:00002006), including particulate matter (ENVO:01000060) such as... | depth 5 m
AGGTTGTATACGACGGCACTGAACTCGCCGCTGCCGCCGCTCTGGAGAAAGAGAATCTCGTAGTCGTCGGGAATGTCAAGAAGCGTAGACAGCGCCTGCTTGGTGTCGGCGAGAATCTCATTGGCCTCTGGCGAACGGTGAGAAATCTCGCAAAGGCCAATGCCCTTGTCGTTGTAGTTGAGGAGGACCTGCGACGCCTTCTCCAGCACTTTGGTGGGGAGAGGGGCGGGGCCAGCGCCGAAGTAATTGACGTCAGCGCGGTTGACCATGGTGACAGCTGGTTTGTCAGTAGAAGAGAAAGGTACTAAAGAAGATCAAAGGTGGAGAGGCAGCCAAGAGGCGTTTGTAGGCTATAGGAAATCTGTCGGAGTTCGCGTCATATGGATGACTCCAATACCAATATTTCGCAGCCAGACGCGTCCGATCCCGCTCTTCCAGTCATGCGAGCACAACAGACTCAATTAACCAAAGAAGTAATATAGCTAATTCTCGTGCATTTCAGGTCCACCCCGCGCGTTCGCAGGATTGCATTAGGTGAAGCGATCGAGTGCTCCGTGGTGGTCCAATAGGAGATGGAGAAGAGCCGATGACCGTGACCGAAGTCGGCGGGGACAAAAGTTGGCTTGGCGACCAAAATTCTGGGGAATGTGCAGCACACATCTCCGCCACTTCCCAGTCATTTGCGAGCTATGGCGGTGTCATTGCGGGCTGCACGACTGCTGGGTCGAAGGCAGGCTCTAGTATGTCGACTACCTACCACAAGTACCAATTTGTCTAATTGAATCATAGCTTCGGTCGAGCCTTCCTCGCGTCGCATCGCACCTACCTCGTGCGGGTACTGTCGTCCCTCGCGCCTTCTCCACGACCACGATTCGATATGATACGCCCGAGATCTTCCACTCGCTGAAGGAGGGGCCAGCCGCCAACTTCCTGTCTACCCTCCAGGAAACGCCAAAGACGCCTCAGACCCTCACCGAGAAGATTGTGCAACGATATGCTGTTGGCGTCGCCGAGGGCAAGGTCCTCCGGTCGGGCGACTATGTTACTCTGGCACCACACAAATGCATGACACACGACAACTCATGGCCAGTCGCGCTCAAGTTCATGTCCATTGGCGCGACGCGAATCAACGACCCGAAGCAGATCGTGATGACGCTTGACCACGACGTCCAGAACAAGACGGAGAAGAACTTGAAAAAGTACAGCCAGATTGAGGAGTTTGCCAAGAAGCAGGACGTGGTCTTCTATCCCGCGGGAAGAGGCATCGGGCATCAGATCATGGTCGAGGAGGGCTACGCATGGCCAGGAACTCTGGCTGTGGCCTCTGACAGCCATTCAAACATGTATGGTGGCATTGGATGCTTGGGAACTCCGGTGGTGCGAACAGATGCTGCGAGTATCTGGGCGACTGGCAAGACGTGGTGGCAGATCCCGCCGGTCGCGAAAGTCAACCTCGTTGGTACAATGCCGCAGGGTGTGACTGGCAAGGATGTTATCGTAGCTCTGGCAGGTCTCTTCAACAAGGATGAAGTGTTGAACCATGCAATCGAGTTTACCGGAACCGACGAAACTCTCGGCAGCATTCCCGTCGACGACCGCCTCACCATCGCAAATATGACGACCGAATGGGGCGCATTGACCGGCCTTTTTCCAATCGACTCGACTCTGCACGGCTGGCTCAGAGCAAGGGCAACACTCGCAGCTATGGGAGAGGGCGAAGCGAAGGATCACCACCAGCAACAATTTATTCACGAGCGCATCGATAAACTCTTCACGGCGACCGGCATCGTTGGACAGCAATTGGGTCACATCTTCAAACCTGCGTTGGCCGCTGACAAGGGCGCTGTGTACGCTAAGGAGCTCTTCCTCGATCTGTCGACCCTGTCACCATACGTTTCTGGGCCAAACTCGGTAAAGGTCGCGACGCCCCTCGCGGAACTGCAAAGCCAAAGCATACCCATCAACAAAGCCTACCTCGTCTCATGCACCAACTCTCGAGCTTCGGATATTGCAGCAGCAGCAAAAGTCTTCAAGGATGCCGCTGCCGCGAACGGCGATAAGATTCCGAAGATTGCTGACAAGGTTAACTTCTATATCGCCGCCGCCTCAATACCAGAACAAAAGGCCGCGGAACAGGCTGGGGATTGGCAGACGCTCCTCGAAGCCGGTGCGCAACCACTGCCTGCTGGCTGTGGGCCATGTATCGGACTTGGTACAGGTCTTCTTGAGCCAGGAGAGGTCGGCATCAGCGCGAGCAATCGCAACTTCAAGGGCCGCATGGGATCGCCCGACGCCAAGGCCTATCTCGCGAGCCCCGAGGTCGTCGCAGCAAGTGCCTTGTCGGGCAAGATCTCTGGACCAGGACGATATGAGGTACCTGAGGGCTACGAAGGCGTTCGTCGCGGCGAAGGCGACGGTATTGCCGAAGAGTACCGCATGATGACCATCGAAGACATGCTCGAGAAAGCCATCAAAGATGCTGAAGCAGCCATTGGTACTTTCGACACCGCAACCCCAGAGACACAGACTGTCAACCCACCAGCAGCCCCAGGTGCCGAAACCGAGACCTTGACCGAGATTCTTCCTGGCTTTCCCGAAAAGATCGGTGGTGAAATCGTCTTCTGCGACGCCGACAACATCAACACCGATGGCATCTATCCTGGCAAGTACACCTACCAAGACGACGTGACCCGCGAGAAGATGGCCGAAGTCTGCATGGAGAACTATGATCCCACCTTCGGCCAGACTGCAAAGGCAGGCGACATCCTCGTTTCTGGCTTCAACTTCGGCTGCGGCAGCAGTCGCGAACAAGCCGCCACAGCCATCCTGGCAAAGGGCATCCCGCTTGTTGTCGCTGGCAGCTTCGGCAACATCTTCAGCAGAAACAGCATCAACAACGCACTCATGGGCGTCGAAGTACCCAAGCTAGCCAACCGTCTCCGCGAAGTCTTCTCATCCAAGAACCCCACTTCGTTTCAACAAGCCGTCAAAGAACCCTCGCAGAACAGCGAATCGCTCGACTCGCCACCGCCAGCAGCAACCGCACAGCCCGCCGAGTCGAAGCAACTGACGCGCCGCACCGGCTGGACGCTTGAGTGGGACGTGCGCAGGAGCACGGTCTCTGTGCAAGAGGGCCCGAACGGCGCCAAGTGGAATGTCAAGGTTGGCGAACTGCCCCCTAATGTCCAGGAGATCATCGCGCTGGGTGGCCTGGAGAACTGGGTCAAGAAGGAGATTGGCGCGACTGGCTAGGTGTGTGGAAAGTGTGTATACCCGATGAACATGTGCATGGGTGGCGTTTTGGGATCGGGCAAAACCTGTATAGATAGCGCGCAATGCTGAAATTATTTGCTTCAGAGTTATGTGCACGTGTTTTGGACGTACAAGCGCCTTTGGAAAGCGACTTCCCTCCATGGTGTGCTTCAAGGCCTTTTGCTCAAGTTGCCCGGCGGGGTGGTGTGGTCCTTGTTTGATGGAGGCAAAGGTCAGTCCTTATGTATTCCCAGCTGAAATCGGCCTGTTCCTTGTGCATCGACCGTCGCGGTTCCTCGCGTGAGAGTGCCGGAATTTTACGTCAGTTCAAAGTAGAGGTAGTCATGGGAAGCAGCTTGGCACGATATATGCCTTTGTCGAAGACCACCTGGCCTTTCCTTGCTATGTCCCTGGCCGGGGCCATGATGCGTTCTAGCAATCGCTCGTTGTTCCATATGGTGAGGTAGTCGCACGGGGTATACTCGTTTGATTCCCTGAACAGGCGAACAATCTCCGCAATGACTACGTCGATATAGTGGTCGTGAGAGTGCTCGGCTAGAGGAAAGCATGTATCTGCGAGCGTGGGGATGAGGCTATCTACGCCGCTAAGGTATAGCAAGAACGAGATCCTTGCTAGTTTGCGGTCCTTGCCATCGTATATCAGGGAGTCGAGGGCAAGCGCGACGTCCTCGACAGTCTGTTCCCACGAACATGTCCTGTAGTGCTCTGCGGCCAGGGGTACGGAAATGACGACATTGAGAATGTCAGACGAGGGCAATTGACTTGGTCGACTCCATGCGGCGAAGACAGTATAGTCGGTGGCGCCAGATACGGTGGCACGAGACACAGAAGCTGTCTCGTATGCTAGTGGAAGATCCTCAACCCAGTTTAGGATCTGACGATCCAAATTACCGTCCCTTAGCGCCTTGAGCTGATGACCGAAGCTTTGTGTTGTTAATAGGATACGTAGTCATAGGCTTGAGATCGAGTACTACTTACAACTTACACAGAGTCATGGGATGGTACTGTCTTGGCAAACTGGTAGCGGCGCTCCATGGCTGAATCGCGCTTGGAGGGAGCGGGCCACCGTACAGCCCTTCGATGTAGGGGTCCCGCCAAAGGGCAATCGCGTCGTGCGTCATATGTCTGATAGTAATGACCCGATTGGGTTCACCTCCTTGCTTTTCGCGGTAAGGCATTTCGTAATCTGGAATGAAAGACTCCAGGTGTTTTGTGAAGCCGAGAAAATCTTGTAGCATGGTAAATTTCCAGGCGTGGATGATGGAGTCGTCCTTGTAATCAGAGAGCTTCAATACTGATCCTCTCTTTACTATCTTGAGAACATCAGGGATTCGTGGCATCTCTGAGGTTGGGGCTTTCGTGCTACTCCGATTGCCGTAGTTAGTATATTGTGTAATGGGCTGCGATGCAGGCCCAGTTTGTTGTCCTTGCTGCTGTTGCCGAAGACGATGTTTCAAAGATCCTCGAAAGACACGGTGATACACGCCCGAGGAGAATACTTCGGGATCAAAGTCGAACACGACTGACATTTTGGATAAGTTGTCAGTCATTTTACTCTTGAATGATGCTGAATCTCGATGGACGAAGAGGGACGCAGAGTCTACCTTTACGCGCTGGAGAACTCTGCGTGTTCTGGGCTTCTCAAGTAGTCGGCTCTGCTCCGCCATTGTTTTACTGCTTGGATAAGCACTTCTCCCAGCGGTATGTGTCCATACTTACCAATTGCAAGCGGTGAGGAGGAGCGTGAGCGCACTCGTTTGACGCTCGACCAGAACCAGAATATTATCGAGGCCTTTGCTACCGAATGTCACCTTCCAACGAGTACTAGCTGACGTAGGCTTCTCCACCAGCGGCTCCCAGTCCTCGAAGACAGCCTCGATTCGACCAATCAGAATTTTGCAGAACGATAGTGTCTCGTCCAGATCCATGATCAGCTGGTGATGAGGCTGTAGTCTTTCTGCCTCTATCCACTCCTGTATCCTCCTCAGGGCAGCTCGGAATGCAGATAGCTGGGATGCAAGGCTGAGTATGGTGAGGTCTGCAGCTTTCCATTGAGTTTGTATGTCGCTGATCGCTGAGATGACTTTACTTGTTGCGTCAATGATGTTGGCTATTGCTCCAACTGATCCGACAACAGCTAGAACTTCCGCCATCGCCCAGGCTGAAATGGCTCACGCGAGGCTCTGTGTTGCTAAGCAGTGTGGGCACGAATTAGGGCACTCGATGGTCTCAATGTAGTCGGCAGTGGTCTGCTAACAGATGAAAGTTTGCGAGTGGCGGGTCAGTTGTAGTCTCAGTATCAGGAAGCGCCTCTGCCTCATTGCCTGACACAGCCATGATCGTGACTGCACTCAGCCTCGTTGTATCCCTGTCAGACGTGGCGCTCACAAGCGAGTGTCGGATGTACTGCGGTACTGTGCAGAATTCAATGGACTCGATGATATGTGTAATGTAGTAAATTAAGCGTGAACGATAATGTGGACGACGCGCAATGTGTGTACATCTGTTTTCTCGGACTCATTGTTGCTAAGCAACATTTTGCGCACCATGAAGTCGGTATGAGAGGCAAAGGCCATTGGGGCGGAAAGATCAATAACGAGCAGCTTCCTACCTCGAAGCTGATTGGTCCACTGAGATATTTGCTTCTGTTGCGCGCAAGGACCCCCAGAGGAACGTCAAAACTTTCACCGACTTGTTCACCACGCTACGCCTTACAGCAGCCTTTGCACTATGAGCTCATACTTTCGCTATAGCCGCTGTGTATCCCTTTATGATTTGTTCACCTTAGCCCCACTTGCAGACAAAATCGCGCTGGATTGCGTTCATAAAGTAGGAGATCGAGCTTGCTTTGTTGCCGTCATGTTAACTTCTTATTTTCCTTACGTTCACTGCAGAGCGATTGCATAGCAGGTATTAGCCAGATGAGCTAAGGGTCAAGTTGTTGCCTCTTTGAAAGAGTTGCTACCACGTAGCATGCTAAAAAGATGACTATACCTATCCTGTGGGCGACTTTGACGGACAAGCCCACCAGATTACATTCGATTAACATGAAACCATCGACTAATTCCAAGACCCTGGAGGATTTGTGGGATGACTTGGGCCGTAGCCGATCTGGACGACATCGTGCGAGGGCGAATTATGCTGGTGACAACCTTGGAAGCCCTGCCTATCGTTCCGGTACCACCGCTACCACCTAGAATGGATCCTGCCAGCCATTGCAAGCCAGCGAAGTGAAACCGAGGGACAAGATCATACCGTGACACTAGGACACCAATGGCTCTTTTGCGCATTGTTCCATGCCAGCTTCAGCTCTCTGATACGATCCTAGCATGAAAGATAATCGCTCACGAATTGGCAGGTAGGTGCGCCATTCAGGAGAAGGTTGATGCTGCTGAATTTACTTGTAGTAGGGCCTGCAGAGCTCGTCGCGTGAGGTGTGAGTGGGGCTGTGGAATTGCTTTATAACTATCGCTAATGAGGGCCTAGGCGACAAGGTACACCCGGACTGTAGTCAGTGAGGGAACAAGACCTCACAAGCGAATGGGAGCTCCAGACGACAGTAGTTGCATGAAAATCTGTTTCGGTGATCTTCGACGACATCACTCCCGCGCCAGATACGCGCTAGTACTAGTTGGCACTAGAATAGCCTAGTGCGGCGCAGGCAGCCATTTCATCTTCGACACCTCACCCGATCACCTCAACAGCACTACCCAGCCGCCTCGTCTCGGCTGTGTCATCAGCTCAGCTTCAGCTTTATCCTTCAGTCTCCGGGCTACTATAGAGTGGCTCGGAATACATTGCGGTGAAATGACCACGCACCCGCGAATATCCCTTGCAGATCTCCCCGATGGCTCTGAGGCACACATGAACTTTCTGGACTCCACTTGGTTCAAGACCAATGGCATAACGCGTCCATTTCCATCACCCGAACACGTACGATCCTTTTCAAAACCGCACCAGCTTCCTCGTCCAGTGAGATTCGAGGACATAGGCCTTATTGTGAAGTTTGGGCCAGATGTTTCCACCTTGGAAGCGATTAACCTCTGGACTGTTCGATGCCTTTTTCAGGGTCTAGTTCCAGTACCCGAAGTTTACGGATGGAGAGTGCTCGAGCAGGAAGGGAAGCCTCGCGAAGTGTTCATATATATGCAACTCGTTGACGGACTCACACTGGAGCAACGGTGGACCTCGTTGTCTGTCATTGAAAAGCAGACGATATGCAGTGATCTGCATGCTATCGTCTCTCTTTACCGCAGCCTTCAAGGAAGTGAATCTGAGCAGGTCATTGGTAAGCTTAACAACTCATCAGGCACAATATAGCTAATATCGACCAGGTTCTATATGCCATGGTCCTGCTCCAGACCGCTGCCTAGAAGGATTACCGCTGCTGAAGACATTTCCAACACGAGCAGTCTTCCATGACTGGCTTTCCTGGTTGTGGCGCCGGCACGTTCCTGATCCAGGGAGCATCGAAGATCCGTGGAGGGACTTACTCCCAGATGACGGCCCCATTCTACTCACTCACGGCGACCTACGTCCGGCTAACATTATCGTCACCGCCAAAGGTCCTGTCAAGGTCGTTGCGATCGTTGACTGGGAGCAGGCAGGCTGGTACCCGGACTACTGGGAGTACTGTAAAGCCATGTTCACAGCGTCATATGACGGAGAGTGGCGGGGATGGGTTGATCGATTTTTGGATCCCCATGTGGGCCCTGTGGAGGCTTTCGACTTTTACACGTTCACCCTTGGCAAGTTTTAATCTTGGCGCACTTCGATGGACGTTCTGGGAAGTTCAACTATCATAACAAGCAGTTTTCATCAAGTCGGAGGTTCATTCACTTCAAAGATCAACACGTATTGCTTTGTAATGCATTTGACCGAGGGAAAGTAGAATAACTGGCCAGAAATAAAAAACGACGAAAAACAGATGAACACCTTCCAAAAAGGCGACCTTGAGGGAGAGTGAGAGATAGGCTACAACAGGCTCTGTAAAGACTGGACAGTTTGGGCTCAAGAATAAGGGCTGAGACATAAAGGATAAGTGACCAGGCAGTTCCGATGCGTTGCTTGACGACTTAAGCCGATTCACTCCTGCCACACCCACTTTCCACCATCCCAACGTCTGTATCTCTTGTGCGAAACATCCCAGGTCCACCCAGTGGCCGTTGTTGCGGTTTGCGGCTGGGTTTGCACTTGACCCTGCTGTGGTATCACTGGTGTCTGCTGTGGACGAGCAGCAGCAGGCCGTAGGCCAATGCCAACATGAGGTGGGTCTCGTTTCGATTGCACTGTCTGTATCGCTGATTCGTCGAGGTAGTGAATGCCAACGAGTCGACGGACATAATCCATAGTCCACTCCTGGCATCGGCGGTTCGTTGTCTGAAAGCATTAGTGATCTCACACTCCACTGAGCCTTTCGTGCTTACATCATTGACTGGCGCCAGGAAATTAGCGCTGGCCCTGGGTGGTGGAACTTGTGCCGCCACCTGCTCAAGGTTGCCCTGTGGGGTTGTGTCGCTTCCCCTGTTGCCTTCGAATTTGTGCACGTATTGAGCGTTGACGGATCCGAGGGGTACTAGTTCTGGACGACGTGCGGTTTCCTTAGGACTGTATCTCCGTTTGAATTCCAGGGAGAAGCCCGCCATTGGGGCTCCAACTACGTGGATGACAGTGCCTTCTTCGCCATCCTCCTCGTATGGAACCCAGATCCCGAAGTGAGCGCGTTGACCGGTCTGTCCACGGTAAATGATGAGGAATATCGTCCGGTTTGACATATTATCGCGGAATGAAAACCAAATAGGCTAGATGTATCAATGGCTAAAGTGTGATAAAGAAAGTAATGAGATAGTCTTGTGGTGGTGTGCTGGTCAAGACAATTGATGGCAGTCTTCAGCTTACTTATACGGAAGAATAAGCATATTGGCTGGCTTCTTCGATGGAACATGATGGCCAGATGGATTATCCGCGCCTCCATCGTCAGCCGCTGTTGACTATTGCTCCCTGCGCTCGTGTCCATTCGATTTACATCGTTGTCGTTCGATCAGTACAAGAATGGCAAACCTAGCTGTGCCCCAGGCGGCGATGCGCTGAATGATAGATTGAAACATGATGAGCCGCAACCATTTGTTTGCTTAGACCATCAGTTCTGAAACAGAAATGCTTGCGCGTGCTCGCGATGCGGCGTAGTGGGCGCGTGGAGGACCTGAAGCGGAAAGCTAAGTCTGAAGGATCTGCTCGCCCGTGAACCACGCCGTATGCTAGACTGCCGGTGGACCAACTACGCCACTGGAGTTCTTAGGATGAGCAACACCACATTTCGTCGGAAAGTAATATTATGTTACGCGTTGTCGTGCCGACGAAACTGGGCCTTCTCAACGGAGCAGCACTTTTCCATGGTTAACAGCTTGTCCCAGGATTAAGGATTGCTGATATCATCTGAAAAATTGCGTATTTTATAACGACATTCGCTCACAATTTTGGCATTGAAACAATTTATGTCCACGGTTGTACTTCTGTCCGTAAAGCTCGAGGTAGCCGTTTCACGCCGTGCCCTGGCATTCCGGAAAGCAAGACACTGGGTGCTCAGACAAAGCCTTGGAAGCGCTAAGTTACCTAATGAACTGTCAAGAAAGCACAAACAGTTTCAGCTCTGGCTCATTCTTTCCAGTCACCACAACAATGCCTTGTGTCTAGCATGGCCCAGATCTACGGCACTTGACATCCAGTCTATTTTAGTCAAAGCTCCAAAAGATAACACGGGAGGTGGAACTATCTTGAGTACGCCTGATCATACTGGAGTCTATGTGGAGCGTGATCAACTCGATGAGGCTATGCGCAGGGCTGCCACAGAAGCGCGCGCGATGACGGTGTTACCTCGATTGAGATACATTCGAACAGAGAGCTGACCAGAATTCGCAGAATGCCTGGGGATAAATACGGCTGGCACAATCCCATCTTGCTTGGACAATCTTCGGTACTTCTTTCTCATCTCCGATAGAATTATTCAATCCAAGCCAAATATATACAACTTCACTATAGTCTAACGAATAAACTATTCGGTTTCAATGGGAGTTTCTCAGCGGATGCGTAAGTGCTGTCAGCATCCGTAGGCAGTTCTCGGACAGGCTAATCTAAGCCTTAGAAAATGTCAACTACCGCCTCCTCACATACTCACTTCCGATTCCTATCATCATCTTTTATGGGAAGGCCAATTACTAGCTTTTAGCAATACGGTGCTAATTATGAGTAGCCCTTTCACTCACGGGATGTGTTTCACTATCCCCAGGCATTCCAAACATATTCACGCTAAGACTTACCGACAATGTTGGCCATGAAGTTCGTGTGGGATATTTTGGTCAGTATGATATCGCACTATGTCAAATGCATTCATTAATAATTTTCAGCCATGTGTGTTGCTATGTCGAACGGTCTGAATTGTCAGCCGACATCTGGCAAGGACACGGCAATGATCATGAACGTCTTAACGGCAATCCCTACAAGCAACGACAAGAATACGGCTCAAATAGTCAATATAGTCGGCCTTGCGCGTACATTCCAGTCGACGTATATCCTCGGACTCCTCGCCGCCGCCGGAGTCCTTTTCACTATTAGTCTCTTCTTTCTTGCACTGCTGAAGAGAGACTTTAAGATGCCGGTCAATAGCACAGCGTCTTCTAAGCGGCGAGACTTCTTAAGGAAAATTTCCATATTGACAATTTGGATTTCAGTTGCATTGGCTTTGGCGTCTGCGGCGGCTTTCGACCAAACAACAAATGCGGTGGCCTTCATGTCACAGGTCGGCCTGTCAACGTCCGGCGTCACAATTGTGGCTGGAAGGACGCTGAGCATCCTTCAATGGCTCGGACTTGGATTCTCGGTGCTATTCGGCATCGGTGTCTCTAGCATATTCACGAAAGAAGGAGGCACAATACACTCAACTGGATCAATTAAAGTAGGGTATGATGTTGGGCATAACACTCCTGCACCATCAGCTGCATCATTTCCACTTCCTCCGCCGCCACCGCCGCCACCACCTCCACCACCACCTCCACCACCACCTCCAGCGGCGTTCTGAGTGGCCTTCTACACCCATGACCAATGATTTCTTCCACAATCGCTTGGTGCGTATGCTCCGCATTCACGCGGGCATGCGCATTGGCTGTGCATCCATCTCGCGGGCTGCAAAGTAAATTTGGGGGACGCAATCTCCTCACGTGTCGACGGCTTCGAAGCTGAGGCTTTATGTTTCTCTGCTATGTTTTACGCACCACTTTGTGTTGTAGATGTCCTCTCTTGTTCACCAGATATCATATATTTCTAACGAGTCGCTACGAAACAACATTGAAATCAATACATTCATCGCCGTGTACTTGCGAAGCTGCGTAGTGATTGACACTGCATTTTGGATGCTATGATTTTAAGAAAAAATGGAAGGCAGTTTTGGATCCACAATGTAAAGGGACTGGCCAAAGTTCAACGACGTTTACTGAACGAGCCTTAGCTTTGCGGACAGCAATCACATGAACACGTTTCAAGCCGATGAGCCTTACTAGCCGACCGCTCGGCAATCATGTGTGGCTAACAGACGTGCCAAAAGCGTAGCTTGAGGATAACATCGCGTTAGTTCCAGGGTAGTCCGTGGTTTTATATAAATGTTAGGTGCCTGCTTACCATAAGTAACCAGCCCTTCGGTTGAAATTCAGAGCATCCTCTCAACGGCCAAATTAGCTACTCTCCCGAGGTCTCTGATAGCGCACCGTGTTCGTAGAACTATTATGCAAGTAAGGTACGCGAGACTAACCATGAGAATGTGTTGGTGTTTTCACCGTGCTTCCGGCCTGGCGTTTGTTCGCAGTGGGTATAGCCGTATTTCGTCTTGAAATCTTATGGACGCTTTTGAAACGTCAGCCAAGATACTAACACACCTGGCAACTGCGGAGCACAAGTCTTCGCCGACCTCGAAACGCTCTTTCGTGGCATGTGCGGCGCGTGACACTGCTGCATCTTCTGCGAAGCATGTCACATGTGTCACACAGTTGTTCCGGTGCAGCGGTAGATACACATAAGGATGGCGTCTTCCTACTTCCGCCCTGAGTACAATCCGACAATGCGGGTCTATCCGTGAAATGGTTATTGGAACGCTTGCTCATGCCGCGGTATCGATCCAGCTTCAAGGAAGACAATTGGTTGCAGATTATACCAATTTCGGAGCCGGAGCCGTGGCCAAGTCTTGGGGACGGGCTGCTAGTGAACCGGCCACCTCTTCAACTGTTTCTTGGCACGAGGACTACTGCACAAACGCTCATTAGTGCTTGGCAATAGTTGCATGACACTCAAATCATATTCTTTGGGGATCCCTTGACGGTGATCTCCCGCCGATGGAAATTGCGGGGTATCATGGAGTCGAATGCGAGCAGTCTAGGGCGCCAGGGCCCCAACACCCCCTGTCACTTGTCCGATGGGTGTGCTACTAGGACCAAGCCAGTAGTTCGTCGAACATAAGAGCACAACGACCGAGGCATTTCTTCTGAGCGCATGTGAGGCTGCCCAGGTTGTTAGCTCCACATCGATATTGTTTGCTCCTCTTCCTTTGATTTTAGCGCATCTTCACCTGGGTTTAAATACATCCTTCACTCACGTTCACGTTCACAAGGCCTCACATACAGCCTCTGCATGTGATTTCTGTTCATTTCACCAGTTGGATACTTGAGTAACACATCGCGTGACAAAGACCGTCATGGAGTCGGACAAAACACGTTCAACCATGCGTACCGAAAACATGGCGGAAGCGAGATTCTCTTCTGAGGTCGAAAAACAACCTATTGACGGCATGATGCCAGACGTTGGCAAACTGGACCCACAAGATGAAGGAGCGGGTTTCAGAGTGAGTACTCTGTCCTAAATTCGTCGAGACCACAGCTAATCATGGGGCAACACTAGCTGAATATCAGAATCATCGGCGCGCTCATCGGATGCAGTCTTGCATTTGCAGGCTCTCAGCTGATCCCGCTTTCCTTCTTCACACTGTATACATTCATCGCTCGAGACCTCGGCGCCTCGAACTTCGTTTGGTTCAAGGCTGCAAACTCAGTTGGCCAAGTCGTGGCAGCAGTTGCTTTGGGTCCACTCTCGGACATCCTTGGCCGCAAGGGTATCTTCCTGTTCGGAATCAGTCTTGCGATGCTAGGAATGATCGTTTGTGCTTCAACGCCCACAGGCGGCGGCTTCATCGCCGGACAATGTCTCGCTGGATTCGGACTGATGACTGAGGAACTTGTTGCTCTAGCAGTCACGTCGGAGCTCGTGCCAGTAAGCAAGCGTCCGCTATACGGAGCAGTCATGATTTCTGGCTTCCTTCCCTGGGCGCCTGGTGCGCTCTACGCCCAACTTCTAGCGATGAGGAACTGGCGCTGGATTGCTTGCATGGCTGCAGTCTGGCACGCCCTCGCCCTGGCAGTAGTCGCAACATTCTACAAGCCTCCACCTCAGGTTCGCAATCCCAACGATGATCCCGCAACTTCCGTTCTCAAGAAAATCGACTTCGTCGGCATTGCCTTGGGTCTTACTGGCTTCGTGTTATTCTTGGTTGGACTCAACTGGGGCGGACAAACATACCCATGGCAGTCCTATCAAGTGGGCCTCACCCTCGGCCTCGGACTGTGCACTATTGTCGCTTTCATCGTCTGGGAAATTTTCGGTACCAAACACCCACTCTTTCCTCGCCGCTTGGTTCAGCACAGGATGCCGTTCTGGAGCATCATGTTTGTTATCTTCGCTGCAGGTGTGAACTACGTGCCGCTTGCTATATTCTGGCCAATCCAGTCTATCAGTGTTTACAACTCGAGCCACAAGGAGACAGGTGTCAACACGGTTCCTGTAGGACTCTGCATTCTTGGCGGTGCGATCATTTCCGCTGGTTTGTGTGGAAGGTGGCCCAAACATACCCGCATCATCATGACTGTGTTCTGCATTATGCAAACTACTGGTAAGTGTGCCTCTGTTGGTTCCGCGTTATGATCCTGTGATCCTGAAACTGACCGCTGCACTATTAGGCGTCGGCTGCATGGCTGCCATCGATCCAAACAACATCAAAACCGCTTGGGCCCCTCTTATCATCGGTCTTTTCGGCATCGGCGGCGTGCTTTTCCCCAACCAGATCATCGTCACCATCATCACACCCGATGACCTCCTCGCCACCGTCACTTCTCTAACGTTCGTCGTTCGTGGCGTGAGTCAGGCAGTAGCTCTCACACTGCTGCAGAATCGCCTTGCTGCAGAGGTGAGAGCGAGAGCTGTGAACATCGTGGCGGTGCCGGCTATTCGCGCGGGCGTGACCAGCGTTCCGGCTATATCATTGATGATTAGCTCATTGACGGCGGTGCCATTCAAGGAGTATGTACCTGCGGCACTTCCACAGGTTATGCGAAACCCGGCTGCGTATGAAGCGCTGAGAGCGGCTACTGCTGAGCTGTTTGGAAAAAGCTTCCCGTTACTGTATTATATTGGGCTGGCATTTGGTATCGCGGGCTGCATTGCCTCGATCTTGGTTGGTGATATGTCTAAGTACATGGATGAGCACGTGGCGGTCAAGATGCACTAGCCACTCGTGCTGGTGAGTTGGTTAGACGTCATTGCAAAGAATAAGAGAATGCCAGAGTTCGCTCGTCGATGATGCATAGAAATAAGTTATGTATATTGCGCTATCGACTAGCTGGAGACATGCTCCCAAGCGTGGTTGTGTGAAGCGAGTCAGGCCTTGTACTTGCCCAAACTAGGCCCACAAGCTCAGACCATCGAAAATGCCGTCATCTCAACTCTGTCGAGCCTAACATCAACATGAATCCCGTCCATGCTCCGCCAACGCACTAGAAGCTCAAGATGTCGTGGATCAAGCGACGAGCAGGTCCATTGATCATCCTCGGCACGTCTGTAATTGGTGGCGCCGCATACCGCTTCGCTCGACCCTCAGACCCATCCGACGCGTCGCTCAACCCGCACACCTTCACGCCGTATACTCTCGTCGAGCGGCGCAGTGTTTCTCCCACGAGTGCGATCTTCACCTTACGTAACCGCGATGGCAAGCCGGAGCCAGATAGTGTGCGCGAGGTGTGGAAGCGCAGTGTGTGGAGCGTGCAGATAAAACAACCGCAGTTGCAAATTGCGCGGGCATACACGCCATTACCGCCCACTTCAGAAGCCCACAAGAAAGGCCGGGATGAGCCCGCCGACATCCGATTATTGATACGGCAAGAAGAAGGTGGGGAGGTCTCGACGTACCTGCACCGGCTACCCGAAGAGTCAATCATCGAGTTGCGAGGGCCGAAACAAGAGCTTGAGCTGCCTCATGATATCAAGGAGATTATATTCCTGGCTGGTGGAACAGGAATAGCGCCAGCAATGCAGATGGCACAAGCATTGGGCAGGAGGACAGGAAGCAAACTGCACATCCTATGGGCCAACAGGCGGCGCGACGAGTGCATCGGCGGGGTTAGCGATGACGTGCTGCATACAAGCATTGCACAGAACCGGAAAGGATGGTGGCAGAGTCTCATTAGTTCTGACGAGCCTGCGACACAACAAATACCTACGGACGACCTCAATCAACCCAAAGGCGCTATCGTCAAGGAGCTAGACGCGCTCAAGGAGCAAAGCAAGGCCGCAACAAGAGGTTTGAGCGTGCAATACTACGTGGATGAGGAGAAGAGCTTCATACAACGCGCTGATCTCGAGAGGAGGATAGCACGGACACCAGAAGAGAAGGGCTCGAGGCTGATCATGGTGTCAGGGCCAGACGGGTTTATCGAACACTGGGCTGGCAGAAAGAAGTGGGAGGGCGGAAGGGAGACGCAAGGGCCGCTGGGAGGCGTGCTTGGGAAGCTGGACCTTGGAGACTGGAGAGTCTTCAAGCTATGATGATAGCAGATGTCCGACACGGGACCGATGCGCCAGGGTCCGACAATCAAGCACTTGGACATTATATACCAGCTACGTCCTGCACTACACGTACGAGTACGACACCGCCCCTGCCAGGGATAGCACTCGACTGGTCATTTTGCAGCGATTGTCCAATCAGGGCATATGCGCTGCCGAAATACACTTCAAGAAAGCCGCATTGCCCTGCTAAGCTTCATTATTTGTTCTGTGCAAATAAGGTGGAGACGAAATTCGACGCATCTCGCTACACGCCTGCGTTGATTGTGCCACACGCAGATGCGATATCTTGGTGGACGAATGTGGATCAGCAAGCCACCGAAAAATAACATAGACTGCCTCACGTATCACTTCAAGTGAGAGGTACATACTTTATACACACGCATCTTAAAGTAGCTCAATGCTCTCTGCAGTTGGCTACATGTAGTCGTCTTTCAAGTTCGACTGCACCGTCCCGCTTGACCCTCAGGAATGGAAGAGCAATGGAAACTGGCGGGTTTCGATATGTCATCGTACGGAGTGTCATATCAAGGACGTGTTGGGAAACTGCTATGAATGATCAGACATGAAATCTGGATTTGCTGAAAGCTAGCAAGAAGGACGGAGAAGTGGTAACGATATCGTAGACCTTGAAATCGTTGGTAAGGGCTGTGCTGAGACAAATCTGCATCGGAGAATATCCAGACAATAGACGCACCAATTAGACTTCATAGCCACCAGGGTATCCCACTTACCTCTCATGTAAGCATCGAACAGCATTGAGTCCCTCCTACCCTCAGAACAATCTCCATGTTAAGCAACGATCAAAGCCATGCTATTTTCCAGAATAGCATGTCCACTTACAGTCTAGTGCGGCGCTCCTGCCTAAATCGCGGCAGCTGCACTTTCTCTGACGGCAAATCCGACCATGGACCTATTCCGCGCTGAATAATTTATGTGGAGCCGGCCATTTCGCCTTAACCATCTCCAGCTTTATCTGATCGACCTCCCCAGGTCCCAAGATGCATCGCCAGCTACAGGACTTTTGAGACGCCGTGTCACATCGACACCGTTGCGCGTTGTACGATCGCCACACGAAACATGACAGCCGACCCGGAAAAGGACGCCGAGCTCGGCACTGCACTGACGCCGCCAATGCGCGACAAGGACCCGAATGCTCGGCCGGAATGCTTCAGCTCGACGGTCCAGGAATGTCTGTTTGTGCTTTCTGTGACAATGGCGGTTGCGATGACGAGTTTTTTGACGGGCGCCATCACGGTTATGAGTAGTTTTGCGGGAAGGGAGTTGGGCATGAGCAATGCGCACATTACGTGGATGGTCGCAGCGACGAGGTGCGTACCACGATACTATTTACGACGAGAGGTGAAAGGCTGATTAGGAATAGTTTGACTGCGGGGTCACTGTTACTGTTTTTCGGCAGTGTTGCGGATTTGTTTGGGCGCAAGAGCATGTTTATTGGTTCAATGTTGCTGTTCAGCGTGTTTTGTCTTGGTGCGGGTTTTTCGCGATCGGGCATCACGTTGGATATCCTGTGTGGTGTGTTGGGGATATTTTCTGCGTCGGCGGTGCCGCCGGCTCAAGGTATGCTTGGGACGGTCTATGAGAAACCGAGTCCGCGCAAGAATAAGGGTAAGACCTCTTCGACATATTCACGTCCAACATAAACACTGACTCTTCCTTGCACTCTTTAGCATTTGGCTGCTTCTCAGCTGGCAACCCACTGGGTTTTGTCTTCGGTACTATCTTGGCAGGACTCTTTACGGAGATCTTCAGCTGGAGAGCAAGCTTCTTCTTACTGGCAATCGTGTACTTCTGCACGACTGTCATAGCCTACTTCACGGTGCCGAGAGACACGACGCCCAAACAAAGCTTGAACGATGAGACAGTCAAGAAGCTGGATCTTCCCGGCACTGCGATGACAATCTTGGGCATCGGCATGTTTTGTGCGGCCCTCAGGTACGTGCTATTAGTCTCAACTCCTTTTACATGCTCTGATAGTGCCTAGTCTGGCAAGCGACGCACCGCAAGGATGGAAGACGCCTTACGTCCTCGTGCTTCTAATACTCGGCATCCTCTTGATCGCTGCCTTCGTGGTATGGGAGATCAAGTATCCATTCTCGATGATTGATATGAACATCTGGAGAGACCGAGACTTCTCTTTGGTAAGAGCCAATCATGAAGCAAAAATTTCTCACTAACTCGGACGCAGCTTCTCGTCATTATGTCCTCAGGCTTCCTTGGATTTCCCGTCTTCGCTTTCTGGATCGCGCTGTACTTCCAGACTGTGCTCGGGTATTCCGCACTAATGACTGGTGTGCATATGCTGCCGATGGTTGTTTTCGGGCTTCTGGCAAACCTGGTGGCTGCCTTGATCCAACACAAGGTGTCTAATAAACTGCTTGTTGGCATTGGTGCCGGCGCATATCTGTTGTCGTTCGTATTGGCGGCGGTGCAGAGGTACGGCGACTCGTACTGGGCGTTCTCCTTCCCTGCATTGTGCTTGTGTGTTATTGGAGCAGACTTTCAGTTCATCGTTGCAAATGTGAGTGCCCTCGGCTGCGAACCTCCCACTTTTTACTGACCGCTGTAGATGTATGTTCTCTCATCGATGCCAACGAACAAACAATCGATTGCGGGGTCGCTTTTCCAAACACTCACACGTCTCTGTACTGCAGTGTCTTACGGTATCGCTACAGCTGTTTTTGATGCGGTCGAGAATAAGCCCGCGACCTCAGGATACTATGCGAACAACCCGGTGGAGCCTTTTGCAGCTGTGTTCTGGTTTTCAGCCGGGTGCTCTTTCCTCGGCATACTATTTGTTCCACTCTTGCGAATTGGAACGCAAGGCCATAAGGGAGATACTGGGCGAGTGAAGACCAATGTTGAGCGTGGTGTGGGTCTGGATGATGGACATGTGTTAGCTGCAAACGAAGGGACCGGAAAAGGCGCGGGAATTTCCTCCGCTCAAGAAGCACGGTGAAACACGGACCACGTGCAGCATCTGGGACGTAGCTTACAAAATGAACGAATCTCTATGGCAGCAAGTGCAGTCGGTCTTTGACTTCGGCCATGGTCGGCATCTTCAGCCTCAGAACGACGTTGTGCGTTCTGGTCCGTCCTTTTCCCCGCAACTCCACAGCATTTGACCATTCAGGGATACCGAGCGACGGTGCCGATACCCCAGAGATGCAACCCAAGACATGGAGGCCTGCACACGTGCTCGAATGGTCCAGGTCGAGGCAATCCGCGGCGGGATCTACCAGCTCTCTTCCCAGAACGGAAGGTGATTGACCACCTCGGCCAATCAGCTCGGCGAGATTTCCAGCTTCGCACGTTGCACGCGACCGAACGCTAGGCTAACGCTTGACACGGCAAGGTTAGCATCCCCGCAAAATTTTATGCTTAAAGGCTCGTCACAACTCCTGTCCTTCACACGGCGGCGACCATTTCCCCGGATTTCATCTCATCGTTGTACATTTGTTGAGTGGATTGTGGAGTGCCTCTCCGCACAAGTCACGCCGACACTCTCGTCTCATCTTTTCGGCTCATCTCACTGATTTGGAAGCCAATATGGCGGAGAAAGATATCTATGCCAGCACGGCACCGCCTGTGGACCACGACCATGATGGCGACCACAAGCGCGCTGCTGATCGCGTCATCAGCGATGCGCGCAATGCCACCGAGAAGGAGCACAACATGACGCTCCTTCAGGGCATCAAACTCTACCCCAAGGCGATCGGATGGTCCGTTCTTATCAGTACCTGTATCGTCATGGAAGGCTACGATGTCTGTCTTCTCAACAACTTCTTTGGCTTTCCGCAGTTCAAGCGCAAATACGGCGAGCTGTTACCAGACGGGACATACGAGATTCCGGCACCTTGGCAAGCAGGTCTCAGCAACGGAGTCATTGTTGGCGAAATCATTGGATTGTTCTTGAACGGTTGGATCAGTGAGGCGATTGGGTACCGGTACACTGTTATGGGATGTCTGTTGTTGATTATCGGGTTTACGGCCATTTTCTTCACGGCGCAGACGGTGGTCCACCTGTTGATTGCGGAGATCTTGTGCGGAATCCCATGGGGTGTTTTCCAGACGCTAACAATCACGTATGCGAGTGAAGTGTGCCCGGTTGCGCTGCGCGGATATTGTAAGTCTGCTTATCTCAGAGTGTTCGAAGGGAAGTTACTAATAATGAGCAGTGACTACCTATGTCAACTTCTGCTGGGGTCTCGGTCAAGTTATTGGTATTGGTGTGATTCGCGCCATGCTTTCCCGAGACGACGAATGGTCCTACCGCATCCCTTACGCGCTTCAGTGGATGTGGCCTGTTCCTCTCATTATTGGAGTCTTCCTCGCCCCCGAGTCGCCATGGTGGCTTGTTCGCAAAGGGAAACTCGAAGAGGCAAAGAAATCTCTTCTTCGTCTTACCAGCTTGAACCGCGAGACCGACTTCGACGCAGAGGAGACCGTGGCCATGATGGTACACACGACCGCTCTCGAAGAGAAGATTACACAAGGCGCATCCTATCTTGACTGCTTCAAGGGTGTCGATCTTCGCCGCACAGAGATTGTCTGCATGGCCTGGGCTATTCAAAATCTTAGTGGCAACGCCTTCTCCGGATACAGCTCTTACTTCCTGCAACAAGCCGGCCTGCCCTCTTCGACCTCCTACGACTTCGCCATGGGCCAATACGGAATCAACATGGCCGGCGTCTTCGGTGCCTGGTATCTCATGAAGCTCGGTGTTGGACGCCGAACTCTGTACCTCGTAGGTCTCTGCGGTCTCTGCGCGATGCTGTTCGTTATGGGCTTCCTCGGCCTCGGACCCGACTCTCAGAAGGAATCGCGCGCCATGGCAACTGGTGCTATGATGATTGTATGGGCTATGTTCTACCAGCTCACTGTGGGCACAGTGTGTTACTCCCTCGTCGCCGAGCTGTCCTCCCGCCGCCTGCAGATCAAGACCGTGGTGCTCGGCCGCAACCTGTACAACATCATCGGCATAATCACGTCTGTCCTGACACCATACATGCTGAACCCCAGCGCTTGGAACTGGGGTAACTTTGCTGGCTTTTTCTGGGCAGGGTCTTGCTTCCTCAGCATCATCTACACGTACTTCCGCATGCCGGAGCCTAGGGGTCGTAGTTTTGCGGAACTCGACTTGCTCTTTGAGAAGAGGGTCTCTGCAAGAAAATTTGCGAAGACGGAGGTCAATGTGTTTGAGGAGACGAACGTAGAGGGTACTGCGGTGTTTGGAAAGTATGAGGAGAAGGTGTCGGATGCGGTGCGCTCGGAGTCGATTTCTGGGACGAAGCTTGCATAAGCGGTCTTAGTGGTGTTTGGCTTGGTAAACACCAGCCATGGAATTTAATGTCAGAACACTAACGCAAGTGAGTCATTGTATATAAGCGACATATGTAATCAAAGGTACATTACATCAACATCGCCATGGTCATGAGCAACTGCTGAATGTGTACACCTAGTGAGAAGAAATGATCGTAGCTCGAAAGCGAGCAGTGGTATAACCATGACACTGCGGAGACTGCAATTCGCTTTAAACCATCATCTGAGCAACAATGAATTGACACAATCTTCGCGTCCTTGAGTTCTTACTCGCGTCGTTTCACTGCAACGTGCCCACGTAACCTCGAACACCATTTTCAGTGGCGAGAGTTGATATCAAACATTTGTTCGGGAAAGCTTGTAACTATCCCCTCA
>TARA_R110002003_G_scaffold463_2_pt1 | contig 21840 bp, 23 predicted proteins | sample TARA_R110002003 | Tara Oceans TARA_R110002003 (sample SAMEA4396441) | marine metagenome | biome: Westerlies Biome; feature: [SRF] surface water layer (ENVO:00010504); material: water (ENVO:00002006), including particulate matter (ENVO:01000060) such as... | depth 5 m
GGGCTGGCCAATCGGCACGGCAGCGTGGCAGTGTGGGGAAGATATGGGGTTGGGTGGATTTATCTCCGGTGTGCGAGTAAGTACCATGGTCACTAGTTCAAACAGCATTTCTGCACGGATGCTAGATGCGACATGGCGGTCTTTCCCGTCTAGCTTGTACAGGATAGAGGCTGGGTAGTCATTCTCTGCCTTAGACACGGTTTCGTTAATAGTAAGCATCTTGTAAATTACCGCTATTGCTACTCGTAGCTGCGCTCGAACTTGAGCATACTCTAACGCGTGCAACTCGCTAGGCCGGCATACAAGAATGTCTCGCAGACTTCGATATTTCCGCAGCGTGCTTGTCGGGCCGCCTAGACATCGAAAGGCGTTTAGCTGTAACGCATAGACTGATCGAGGCAAAGAGCAGTGCCATCTTTGGGTCACTAGTGTTTGGACGATAAGACCTGCAGCGAAGGGACAGGATGTAGGATATTATATAGAACATTGTTGAAATTGTGGGTATCGTATGAAATGCGCAGTACTTCGATATGCCTTGCTGTGCTGGCAGGAAACACTCGACTTGCAGCCGTAAAAAAACCGTGTCCGGACCGTCATGCTGTCAACGGCTTCCGTCCGTAGACCACGGTACCTGGCAAGTAGGCGTGGGTTCGTGTGCTCTTCAGCTCTCTCCGCATCTGGGCGAGATGCAGTTGCGCCCGAGCGACAGACCACTAGACATGATTAGCGGTACTTCACAACCTGGAAGTGCGTGACTCACTCCTCCCACCTGCGTCAACAGCCGCAGCATAAATCCCTCCACGCCGTCCATCAGCCTCAGCTGATTCCACCGCCCAATGGTCTTCATCTTCTCCTCCCTCGGCCACCCGTTCATCGGCCACTTGTACTCCACCACCACAACATCCACGAACCCCGCGCTCCGCATCCGCTCCGCACTCTCTTCCCAGATGGTAAAGCTCTTGCCAAACCGCTCGCCCATCTCGATCACCACCCTGCCCCACGTGTGGTAAAAGTGGTCCGGCCCCATGCTCCCGTCGTCCGCGACCGGCTGCACCGAGTGCTCGACAATCTCGACCCAGCCGCCGGGCCTGGTGTGGTTGTACGCCTGCTGCAAGAAAAAGTCCCAGTCGGGTATGCACCCGAACAGCTCGCGGATGTGGATGAAGTCGAAGTGGTTCGGCGCAAACGTCCATTCGAGCGACACGTCGTCGATCTCGAAGTGACAGTTTGGCGGCACCCATTCGGGCTGGATGGGCGAGAGGTCGGTGCCCGTGACGGTCGCCGAGGGGTATTGGTCGGCCATATCCTGCAGCCGTTAGCAATAGCCCGCGCGCATCGTTCGGCGGGCGCAGCGGCTCACAATCGCCCATATCCCCGTGCCGGTGCCAACGTCGAGGATCGTCTGCGGGCTTTGTAGCGGGGCGAGGTGCAGCTTCTGGTCGAGCGTCAAGAGGTACATGTGGTGCGCGAAGTCGAGTATCTCCTTGGCTAGCTCGTCGTTGGGTCCCCAGTAAGCGCCATCGCGGTAGGCGTGATACTGTCGTCCATTCTCTATGCGGTAGTTCAGGATGCAGGACGCCAGCGTGTCCGTCTCGTCTCCGAGCAGACTCCCGCTGTCGAAGGCCGAGTCCGACTCGAAGTCAAAGTCATGGTCGGCGTCCTCCTCCGCGGTGGTCTCGTCAAGCGCCTGCGACGGGTCTGCGGGTGGCTGTGGTGGCTGGGAAGACTCCGCAAGGGAGGACTCCGCAACGTCCTGCAGGGCAACGGCGCTGTCTTGGCCCTGGGCGTACATGCCATGCTCATCGAGCGGCTTCTCCGACGACGATGATTCCATGGTTGCGCGTCGATAGCGACAGCGAAGACAGGAAGAATCTGCGCGACGGCCTGCTACGTTAGTGATTACATACCGCTGAGGGCCGTCCCGCCGGGAGGGTACAGTCGCCGATAGCCTCGCGGCCTGTATGCAGTCTTTGTCCGTAACGGTGCGGACGTCTCAGCAGAGGGGCCGCGCCTGCGGATATTAAGCGCGCTCTCCCACATTGCGATCCACATTGCGACATCCGGGTGGTCTTCCATTGGCCTGCGACTCGCGGAATGGCGACGTAAATTGAACCGATATGCGCCTGCCAACACGTGAGCGCGTTTGTATGGCTCGTTATGATAAGGGTAAGCGAACGAGTGGGTTGCCGCTTTGGGCAAATGGCATGAGTGGACCAAGGTGGGCTGGCCTTATTATCAGTGGAATCTTGACAAAGAAGCCTCTTCGTCCAACATTGCTGCATGATACTCGGCTTGAGTCGTGTGCTTGCTCGAGAACAAAGACCCTGCAACGATATCGGTAAGCATGGCTGGATCGGCGGCCGGCGACACAGTCCACGATAAGCTGCCCATCCTGATTATCGGGTCCGGTGCGTTGATTCTCGATACGACATCCCTTACTGTCGCCTGTCTGACTGGTTGGTAGGCAGCACCGGCCTTGCCCTCGCTCAAGGGCTCCGCAAGGTAAGTAAGACGATCACGCAGCGTTGCGGCGAACTTTGTTTAATCGGCGCGATGGCGGGCTCACGGTGATAGGCTGCGATAAGCTGCATCGTCTTCGAGAAGAATGCCTCGCAGTATCGCGAGCGCGACTGGAACATGGGCCTGCATTGGGGCGCGCCTGTGCTCCAGAGCCTCATGCCTGAAGAGTGGTGGGACCGCATCCAAAGCGTGCAGGTTGACCCGCATGTGCCCACAAAAGAGCTGGATACTCTTAAGTGGCTAAAGGGAGACACTGGAGAGCCCATGGCTGCCTTCACCTTCGGCCCTTTCTATCGCTTGCGCCGAAGCAAGCTGCGGGACTTGCTCTCGGAAGGGCTGGACGTGCAGTACGACAAGCGCCTCGTCGATGTATCGTCTTCGCCCCACGGATGTTCAGTCACTGCGCATTTTGCTGATGGGTCAAGCACAGTAGGGAGCATGTTGGTCGGCGCAGACGGCGCTCGATCATCAACAAGACAGCTCCTGCTAGGAGCAGAGCTTGGTACCATTGAGAAGCTACCCTACGCCGCAACTTTTGTCCAGCGCAAGTTCAACACAGAGCAGGCCCTTTACCTCCGGAGCTTCCACCCTTTGTTCCTCGCTAGTGCAAACCCGAGCAACAACTTCGCCTTTTTCGGTATGCAAGATGCGGCAGATCCGGACGACCCGTCATCGTGGACCTTTTTCTTCTACATTTCATGGCAGAGCAGCCTCGAAGAGCAGGAAGAGACGAAGGACTGGACCGATGCTCAGCGGCTCGGGCAGCAGAAGCAGTTCGCGAAGAAATTCTGTGATCCGTGGAAGAGCGCGTACGAGTGGACGCCAGATGATGCTCCGGTATGGTACATGGGCTTGACGTCTTGGGATCCAGGCGCAGAAGGTCATCGTTGGGACAACCAGAACGGACTCGTCACCTTGGTCGGCGATGCTTGTCACCCAATGACCTACCAGCGCGGCCAAGGCCTCAATCATTCCGTGACTGACGCAGGCAAGCTTCGAGAAGCACTAGTCAAGATCGAGAGTGGAGCAGATCGCGGAGAGACTATCTCCGCCTTCGAAGACGAGATGATCAAGCGTGGAGGGACGGAGGTAAGGGACGGCAATGCGAACACGACGTTGCTGCATGACTGGGAGAAGGTGAGGCTGAGTCCGCTCTTCACAAAGGGCATGAACAAGACCGATGAGTGAACGGTCGAGATAGGCATGTTCTTGATACCCTCAGTTGTGTTTGGTCATATCATTCTGTTGGCTAGCAATCGGTGCTGCTTCTGACATCTGTATGGTTTGTCTCTGTAAAACTTAGCGCAGATCTATGTCATCGTTTGAGTGTATGATCGTGCTCGAGCATATATACATTCAATGACAGACTGATAACGTTTAACTAGCACTAAACATACTTTTTGTTCAAAAGCTCGATGCATAGAAATTTTATTGCCCGAGGGCCGAGGCGGTTTATACGGCGATACGCTCCAATCGGGCATCATTCCCTTCACACACTACTCCCACTAGGACGGATTTAAGAGCCATATCGCCGAAGACCCTGAATCTGAAGCGGGGCGGCCGCGGCCCCAGATCTCAGAAGATGCCTCGGATAACCTTGCCCACCAACATGACGTCGCCGGCGATTCTCGGTCATGGCATCTGAATCGCAACCTCAAGCTGCATGCCAGCAACGGCTACGACCACTCCGTCGCTCCTTCATTCCCTCTCTTCCCTCCTCCTAGCCCCCGAGAACCTCAATTGGCCTCCTATCCACCACCATGGCCTCCCCAACCTCCTTCCACGGCTGGCTCGCCCACGACAAAACCGCCGCCCAAGGAACCATGACCTGGTCGGCCTTCACGCCCAAACCCTTCAACGCAATCGACATCGACATCAAAATCAGCCACTGTGGCATCTGCGGCTCCGACGTGCACACGCTGCGCTCCGGCTGGGGCAACACGCACTACCCAACATGCGTCGGGCACGAAATCGTCGGCCATGTCGTGCGCCTCGGCTCCAGCGTCACCAAGTTCCGCCTCGGCGACCGCGTGGGCGTCGGCGCGCAGGCGTTTTCGTGCCTCAAGCCCGACTGCGAGGAATGCAGTGCGGGCCTGGAGCAGCATTGCAGCAAAATGGTCGGCACGTACAACGGGCGGTATCCCGACGGCAGCTGGAGCATGGGCGGGTATGCGGACTACGTGCGTGTGCCGGCGCATTTCGCGGTGAAGATCCCATCGCAGTTGACGAGCGAGGACGCGGCGCCCATGATGTGCGGCGGGATCACGGTGTTTGCGCCGCTGCGCAACAACGGCGCCGGGCTGGGGAAGAAGGTGGGCATTGTGGGCGTGGGCGGACTGGGGCATTTTGGCATCTTGTTCGCGAAGGCGCTGGGCTGCGATAAGGTGGTTGCGATTAGTCGAAGGAGGAATAAAGAGGCGGATGCGAGGGCTATGGGCGCGACGGAGTATATTGCTACGGCGGAAGATCCGAAATGGGCGCGCACGCACTCGCGCTCCCTCGATTTGATCGTCAGCACTGTCAGCGCGCCAGACATGCCGTTGGAAAGCTACCTTCGTCTTCTCCGCACGGGCGGGCAATTCATTCAGGTTGGCGCACCGGAAGACAAGTTACCGCCTATCGCGGCGTTTGGGTTGATAGGGAAGGGGTGTAAGATTGGAGGAAGCCAGATTGGGAGTCCGCGGGATATTGAAGAAATGTTGAAGTTTGCGGCGGAGAAGGGAGTGAAGCCGTGGGTGCAAAAGAGGAGTATGAAAGAGGCGAATCGGAGTGTGGTGGAGATGGAGGAGGGCAAGGCAAGGTATCGATACGTGCTTGTTAACCCAGACAGTGAGGACAGGGCGAGGATGTAGGAGGGATGCAGGATAATACCATGTAATGAAAATGAAAGCATACGTAATTGAGCCGGTGTGCATTTGGTGGAAGACTCGCATCATGAAAGGATTGGCTGCAGAGTGGTAGCTGACACCAATGTCACGATGGGTGAAGCATGTGCTAAGTGTTGAAGAGTTTGATTCATTCAGATCATGCTCCTAAGTACATCATCAACCTATTGAGTTAGGTTTGTAGTACTCGCTCCTTTACCTCGACGCACCGGTCAAAGCAATAATGGAGCAACCACGATCAATCATCAGGAACTCAGATGCCTAGGTTACACCTCAACCTGGCTTGCGTGCACAAAGGTGCATACTTAGACTTGCAAGACATCCGCAGGGTCGATGAGGTCTTGGATGTCCTGTTCCGTCAAGTCCTCGAGTTCGTGAACCTCGCGTTGTCGAAGTGCCAGACGAGGGCATGCATGACCGCAGTTGCATGGGATCTTGCAGCCCACGCAGTTGCGATTCTTTCGATTATGGTAACAGTTGCAGTAGTCATTGCAGCCGCCGGGAGCAGCGCACTGCTTCTTGCAAAAGTTGATGCTGAACTGGCACACGACGCATGGATTGGGAGGTATTGGAGCTGCAACGTCGGCAGCTTCGGGGCCAGACTGGCCATTAGGCTGGATGTCGTCGGAAGTTTGCTCGTCGTCCAGGCCCCGTCGCTGGAGTGAATTGCATGGAATGCTGCATTCCCTACAGTTAGGGTTGTTTTTCTTCTGGAAGCACTCGCAGTTACAGCCACCTGGAGTGGTGCATGCGTGGTTGCAAGACTTGATCGCCGTCAGACAGATAACGCACGGATTCGGCACTCGAGAGGACTCGACTTGAGAAGTGTTGGTGTCCTCGGAGTCGACAAAGGAAATGTCGTTGGTGTCACGGGACAGCTTGCGAGCTGGGCAGTTGTCTGGAGGCTCCACACATCCTATCACATTTGTGTCAGCTGCTTGATGGCCACGGTAATTGGACAATGGGAGGTCTCTCACCTCGGACACGGCAAAGCTGCTTGGGGTTGCTGAACAGCGTGCAGTTGCAGATGTGCTCACAGAAGCTGCCACCGCCGCAGTCACGGACGCACTTGACCCATGGCGCATGGCAGTTCACCTTGCACGGATCTGGGGCGCGGAGTTCTTTGAATGCGGGATCCACTGTTGGGAAGGTGTTGGTGACGGTATTAGCCATGTTGACTGCACGGACGTCCGGCATCGAGAGCGAGGGGTCATCGTGAGCATCGGCAGTCGCGTTGACGAGAGCCACAATCCTGGCAGCCGCGAGAAGAGCGACTGTGAACTTCATGTTGGGTTGAGTGAGTTTATTGGTGGGGAGTCCGATCTGTGTGGTGATCAGAAGCAGTGCTGGTTGCGCGAGAAAAGATTTATATCACTAGCGGAGATTGCTTGCTGTGAGCGAGTGAGAGTGTCAGTGTGAGAGAGAGAGTGCAGTGTCTAGAACTACGTCATTGGAAAATATATGGGGGAAGAGCGAGTCAAACGGACATGTAACCATGTAGAAGGAAGGAGCAGCCTCTGGCTCGATACCGAGCGCGGAGTCACCGCCTGCGGTGGACTCACCACCAGAGTCATCAACTCCTCATGTACGGCTGTCAAGTTAAAAGACGCAAAATTGGCCTAAAGTTGTAAAAGGGAAGTATTATTGTCCTGTTGTCTCTTTGAGTGCTGCAGTGGTATGCTGGAGGCCGACATCGCAAGCTCCTGTTCAGCCGACGACCCGTGCGGCTGTTCCTTCCTTTCGAGTCGTGTCATGATCCATTATTTACTCGTACTTCACTCCCATTATGTCTTTTACTCCTCTGTCCTGCTTGCCAAGTTTTGGTGTCGTTCGATGCGTGGTGGTCATACTTAAGCCTCGTACGCGTGGGAAAAGAAGATTTCAACATGCGGTCGATTCAACCGAGGCGTGCCCGGGATTACTGGAGACTGAGAGGAGCCAATGTGTGTGAATCCAAACAAAGCGCCTTTTGAAGGCGACGTTTGGTCCATATGGGCAAAAAATTGAGTTATGACAACACAAAGGACCCGATGGTTCCACCATTCCTTGCCTTGCGCTACCACACACCAACCCTGGCGAACCCCTGACTAGGGACACCATACGACAAAATAAGATTACTCGTTTCAATTGCCCGCGCCTAAGATCGACGCACCAAAGAGATCGATGCAATCCGCGAGGTACGGCTCCGCCTTGTCGGCCATGGAGTTCGTTGTAGTCAGCGTGGCCAATCAGAATGCGCTGCGCCACGATCTCCTTCCGAATACGATTACTCTAGCCGTAAGGCGTGCCACATCTGATCTCAAGAGGGCAACGATGGACATTGCTACTCGAGCTACACAAAGCACAGCCATGGTCATGTCATGGTCGTCAGCAGGTTCAAGAGCAAGCATCAGCACTTACTTGGAGACCTTTCCCAACTTCCAAACCCCGTTTACTTAAGGACCGTTTCTACGACAGCAACTACACCCTGCATCGAGATCATACAGCATCGCTACGCACTCGTCACTTCACCACAGCCATTGGGCGCACGACTGTAGTATCATTGATGACGCCCATATCGAACGGCATCGTCGTGGCCGACAGCTCACTAAGAGCATCTGCAACAGTTCTACCACGATCACGAACAGGTACAGCCACCCCATAGGTTTACATTCATTACTTGACTGACTTAACGTATAGCAACCCACAGCTAGATCGCCTTACTACCCTTTTCAACGTCATTCCTTTCCCCGGCAGCGACAACATGTCAACAAACGATATCATGTCAACAGGCAACGACATCAAGTCACAATACAACAAAACAGCCAACGGCATCAAAATAGGCGCCATTGTCGGCGGCGTCCTGGGCGGCGTGGCCCTCATCGCCTTCATTGTGGCCGTGGTGATCATCGTCCGACGACAAAATCGGAGGACTGCAGAGAAAATCAACATGCAGCACGCCAATGCGCGATACGCGCAACCGCAACCGCAACAGTACACGTATTCTACAACGGAATCGGCTCCGATGCTGGAAATGGAGCACCCCAAAGACGTCCGGCACCATCTTCAAGCGCAAGAAATGGGTGGAGGAGTGAACCAGGTGCATGAGTTGCGAACGGGCGGACCACAAGAGTTACCGGCTAGGAGTAATGTATGAGCAAAAAAATGTTGGACGTATTCGAACTTATCAAGGGTGGTGGAACCCATTGTCCGAGTTCCTAACCATGGTAGCATAGATTGCATGGATCGACGGAGAGCACAACCCCTATAAGTCTGGTGGCAATTTTAATAGGGGGAAGTTCCAGGCATTCTATGAGCCTGTGGATACCGAGCTCGTTGGACTCGAGCTTGGTTCGCAGGATGATCTGGATGCCTTGTTCAAGCAGACGAATGGCGCCGGCAAGCAACTGCTAGCTAAATCGTTATAAGTTTGACGAACAGCACAGTGATCGAAGCCTTCGCGCACTCGGAAGCCAGGTAGCAGGCTGTAGTGAGTCTACACACAATACAAGCAAAGCTGCGCCGTTGAAGTCGCGATGTTACCAGATGTTCCAGCCCCTACATCCCATCCAGTAGCAGTTTGCCATCAGGTAGACAGGTCTCGCTCATCAAAAACCAGTGAGCAACGATACCAATAAAGGCCGACCAAGCAGCTACCCCATGACCCACCAGTACCACGACTCCCATCGCCAGTGCTCTTGCCCTTCATCACCGCTCCCCAAACTCCTTCCCCTTCAACCCCGGCGTGACCATCCCGTCCCCACTCTTCGCAGCCTGCACCTCTTCCGCCGTCGGAAACTGCGGTACATCGACAATCACGCCCGGATCTTTCGACCGCGAAGCCAGCATCGCGGCGCGCTTCTGCACATCGAATATGTCAGCCTCGACTCATTCCCATCTCGCATACCGTCCCACGTGTCATTACAAAGGTGTGTGGGGGCGTAAACATACCTCCCTAACACCCCGGCCTGCATTTTCCCCCTCACCCAGGAACTCGGCATCGATGTCCTCTTCGTCCGCTGGACTCAGCACGCCTGCGCCGCTCGTGCTACCGTCTGTTGTTCGCCGCTTCAGATCTTCGTGGGTGAGCACCACGCCATCCAGCTCAACGGGCGCATCGTTAATCGCGGGCGTTCCGGTGTCGATGAGCGGAGTCTGCGTAGCTACACCTGAGGTCTTGTGTGGGAAGGTGCCGCTGCGGGTTACTGGGGAGATAGGGCCGTCTGCAGCAGGAGGCACGGTGGAGGTGATCGAGGGAGGAGAGATGGGGGGTGGGTTGGACATGTTGGGTCGATTGCTCGCTGCGGTCTTAGAAACGAAAGGTCAGCAGTTCACGAGGCTGGCGACGTGATGTACGAAGTGCAAGTAAGGGCTGGAAATGGAGGGTAGCCCTTTCAGCTACCCGTCCCGCAAGGCTGCGGCTGAAGAAGCAACACCTCTGCAGCGGCCAAACAAAGCTCCGGCGGGCGCGTAAGCTGTCGCGATGGAGTGACGTCTGCCACCTGATGTTTCAGGGTCCAAGTGGGGCACGCACGGAACGGGCCAAAGCTTTAATCTCAGCCTTACGACGGAAATAGACTCTCCGGGTTGTGCAATTGCGTGTGAAGGAGACAAGTTTCAGGGTATCAAGTGTATGTAGATAACGCAAGAGCAAGACTTTTTGACTACGATTTCGATGCTGTTTTGAGAGCGGGACAGTGCTGCGCCTCGTTGATGTGGCTACACCCCACTCTTATAGCTGATCGAGTTTGGAGACACTGCTAACTACTGCAGAAACTGCCCGTGCTCAGCCCTAAGATCTTGCCCAAGCCCGCACTAATAGGCAGTGAGGTGGAACTGACGCCACTTGGCCCAGATGAGTGCTTTCGAGGATATGCGAAATGCAGACGCCTTCGGTAGCATCGATGAGTGGCGATTGCTATTCCTGTACTATGGCTCAAACGTTCGCTATCACGCATGGTCGTAGTAGTAGCCGCTGCCTGCTTCGAGCCTATTGTGTACATGACCGTCGGGTATCGCAAAACCTGCAACATAGCCTAATTGACCCGCTAAACTCCGGCACGTCATAGTTCAATTCGACTGCTTTGGCAACAAAAAGCCCATGGCATATCCCTCGCCCGAGCTTGGTTTTTGATCAGCCTGTCGGCGTTAGCTGGCAGGCCCGGGGCTCACATCGGGTAGATCACTTACGCCCATGAATACGTTCTGACCAAATGCGTTCGTTCGCGCCTGCTGTTGTGTACCGCCTGCTTGTGTGTTCGGTATGTCATTGGGCAGAACCGTGCTGTCCGTTTGCATCGGCATTGCACCAAGATCCATCGGAAAGAAGTTGTTCGTGGTGTCCATGGCAGTGGTCGGGCCCTGGATATACGAGTCCCACGCATCCTAAGCAAATGTTAGTAAGCAAAACACGCCGATCAACTGCATCCAGTGCTTACCCAGTTGAGGTTGTCGGTCGGCGGAAGATCCAAGTTCTGGAAGAGATTTGCGCCAAACAGGTTCGAGAAGGGACTCGGCGCGTTCTCAGCACCAGGGCCACTTGTCGCGCCATTGTATTGCGGTGTCAGACCCGTCGACTGCTGTGGTATTGGATCATTGAGCAGATTGGCCATAGATGCCGGGTACCGTTGGTCAAACATGTTGGCCGAGCCAGGTGTCATGCCTCCTGTGCTGAGCATACCTAGAGTCATTGCTGCCGAATGTTCGGGGGCGACGTTCGACTCATCCATTGGCGAAGGCATTGGGAAAGCTGATGTGGCGGCTTGGTAGCCATTGTGCGGACCCTGCCTCATTGGCCGATCCTTCTTCAACTGTTGCAGCATGACACTAAGCGTGGCATGCGCTTTATAAGCCTCCATCGAATGCTCCTTAAGCCCGTCCCAAATGTTGACCGCTGTTTCAATGGCGTCTAGCATCTCATCAATACGTTCTGAGCTCCACATATGCATGCTTGCATCCGGGGATCGACCTTGCCGTCCAGTTCTGATGGTGTGATACAAGTCCGATGAGACGATCATGGCTGCAAGTAGGAAATCGACCGTCGTCAGCGATGAAATGAACCACTTGACATTGCGCAATCGGCCGCCTGGCTGACATTCTCGATGCAGCGTCGCTTGATGCTGCAGCATGATCATCGACGCATCAATGACCGCGGTCCGAGAGTAGCCGAACCTTGAATGGACACGCGCATAGGCCAGGAATTTTCGGTGCAAAACGCATATGATTTTGAGATACAGCAGATCCAATGTGAAGCGCTGCATGATGAGCGTCCATGGATCGCATTTTGAGGTGAGGCGAAATCTTATCATGCAGTTCGCGCGCTTCCGCATCGAGCTTCATAATTTCCTCATAAGATGAGCATGTGAGGGTGTCCGTGAGCTCCACAGCTTCGCCAAGCTTGTATATGAGTCGCGTCCGATTAATCAGGAATAGGGTTGGTGTAGCCTCGTTCTCTGGCCTGGACGGAGGTAGAATCTTCATGTCCTCAAAGAGCTCATCATCATAGATGTTGCGAGGAACCTCGGTATTGGTATCCCGGGGACGAACGATGGGTGGCAAGCCAGCTTGCGCCGAGAAGAGCAGATCAATAGACCGGATGGCAGCCCACACTCTGCGTCGCATCTCGCCTTGGAAAACGGAGATACCTGGATACGGACCTGGATCCCGATGTAGACCCATTCGCATGCCTAGCCGTACAATGATGCCTGTGCTGATGAGGATGCCGACCTCTGCGTCTCTGCTCCGTGCGTACTCTGCATGTACATGCAGTATGAGTGTCTCCAGCATGCCAATGATTGGTTGAGTAATATCAGCCAGCACCAGACATTGCGCTGTGAGGTCCCTGTATTCTTTCGACATCTCCCACGATTTTCCCTGGTATTCGGGTGGTTCATCGCCCGCTCTCGAGTACGATTGAAGCGCTATGCACATCATTCCAAAGACCAAGCCAAGCCAAATGACCGGCGTCTCGTCCGGACTGACCCAATGCCTATCATATTCCTTTTGAAAGGTTGGACCATGTATGATGTGGATGCCGGGGTCATACGTGTTGAAGAATCGGGAAACGAGGATATCAGCGGTCGCTTTTGGAGGGAACTGGGAGAGAATCTCGGCCTTCGAGGTGGGCTTCTGCTGTCCATACAGGAAGGCGGTACCTGGCGGGTTCTCATCGCTGTGACTCGCTTTGTATCGCTTCAGCTGCTCATCGTACTGCTTCTTGTGCTCGGTGAAGTAGTTTTTAACCTCGGAGAGCTCTCCCAAGATGGCATACCAATGCGCTTCCGATGCAAACACAGTTGCATTGTTATGCACTTTCATCACCCCGATTGACTTGGTGACGTTCTCCATCTCGCTCTCTTCGCCCGCATCCTCTTCTGGTATGGAATCAGGCGCGCCATTGCTCATGCCACTGCTCATATTCACGATGTCATACTGCTGATCTGACGAGCCACTGCTCATGCTCTGGGCGATGGCGGCTTGTGCGGCAGCTGGACCAGCGCTTTGAGCGCCATTGGTCATCAAGGAGAGAACAAGTCCTTCGAGGCGGTCAATGCGGTTTTGCATGTCATCGGGAGAAGTGGCCGTGCCAGCGCTGGCTGCGCTCTTCTTGCGGTTGCCCGGAGTGGCATACGTACATGATCCCGTGTCTCCCCGCTTGGTGCAGTTGTCGCAGGGGTGACCGCGATTGCATTTCAGCCTGCTGGTGTCAACATACTGCATTCATATGGTTCTGCTTGATCTACATACTTCCTGTGTCTGCATGGTCCGCAAGACAAGGGCACACGATTCCGCTTGCGCACAACCCGGAACTGGGGATCTGGTGGCGACTGCCCAGCGCTGGACGAGGTCGTCGAGGGCGGAGTAGGCATGATGGCGCTCTTCGCAGCGGCTTGTCGTCTGTCAGACGGAAAGATCGGACTTAATGGTGTTAATGCCGTCGAGGATGAAGGTTAAGCTCGCTGCGCTGGCGGGCTGTAACGAATGAGGATGCTTGCTGGCGCCTAAGAATGGTGCTATGCAGCGAGGGCTGGCCGTAGTCTGGCGCGCTGCAGGTGCGAATTGGGGAAAAAGAATGCCAGCAGTGGAACTTCGCAGTTGCGGCCTGTCACGGTCTTAAATGTGCCGGAGCTGTTGCTATCTCCAGGTGCCAAGGATGACGGGCACGTCGTCCTGGGATTGAAATGCAGCGCTGTTCGGTCGCAACTTCTGGTCGTGATGCGCGGTAATTCGTCCTGACGTGGGCGGGCAGCTGCTTCTGCCACTCACGCGGATGCCTTGTAAGTGATAACTCCTTCAGCGCCCCAGTATGTACTCAGATTGCCGACACAGCAAACGCGATGTTCGTACGCGACAATATTGCCAGCCTTACACGCCGAACGACTCGCTGTTGAGATGATAAGCCTGGCGCAGGCGTCGGCCGATCGAGCTGTCGTCGTGGCTGGCGGGCGAAGGAATTTCGGGACGTTGACACAAACTGCGCTCGCGTTAGTTGTTGCGGGCTGTAAGGCAGTGCGCAGGCAGGTTCGTACCTTCTGTATGCGCGTGAGACGTTCCTTCCTTGCGCAGCGCCCGGCTCGTGATTACGACAACGGCCTCGGCGGGGCAATGGATGTGCAATGGCGTCGCAGGCTGATGCGCTTGGCTGAGCGACACCAAGAAACCTATCAAGAGGGAATACGAGCGTGCTCTTGTAGGTCGAGGTCGTCGAGGGTGGTGTCGTGCTGTGCACAAAGAGCTGGATGGCTGAGGCCTTTAACTCCGGCGGTCCAACGTCGACGACTGCCAAGAGGTCTTTAAAGACGCCCTCGTTCGTCACCCCAGGCATCGCTAACCTGACTAATCTATGCAGGTCGCTCTGAGTCACACATCTGCAGCATACAAGACCCAGCCTTGACCAGATTCGACCATCCATCGCCCTTCTCCAGCTGTTCGAGATGCTGAGGCTCTATGCTTTCCACCTACTACGAGCGGGGTCGCCGCTCAGGCCACCCGCCCACTGAGCGCATCATTGTCCACTCAAGCGATAAGGCTCTTTGCCGCGATGCAACCAACGCGACCAATCCGTCACCGCTTTCTGATGAGAGAGATGCTACCGTGTAGCAGCTTTGGTGAACACTGCGCACTACCTCAGCATGTCGACACAACGTTAGCTACGGGCAATCGTGACACGTGCTCAAAGGCTGGTCTAGATGTTGCAAAGCTTGGCGAGCTTGTCTTTGATTTAGCCAAGGTCCCGTCAAGCTTTTCAACAGGCTTGCATAAACTCTACAATGGACTTGAGAATACGCATGTAGGCCCAGAGTTGAGGTCTTGAAACAGTCGTATCGCTACGAGAGGTTGGCGGTGCGTTTTGCCATGCACGGGAAGCATCCCTTCCAATTAATGTGTAGCTTCACACGAACAAGCCTGAAACTCGAGCATCGAACCAGTCGTATTCTCAAACCTCGTCTTGTTCTGCAACTAATTTTTTTCCACGGCGCTTCTTGATCCACCTGCAGCAGCTCCAATGCTCAAGATGACTGACACATACTCGGAACAGGCCTATGCTCCCAATTATCTGCAGTGTCACCAGCCACAGAGAAATCCAATTTTTCGTGGAGAGCACATCTTATCCGATTGTCATCGGACGGTGTTCAATGCGAAAGGCAAACGTGATTCATTCTAGGAAAGACCTAAGCTAACTTCAATCTGATCCAAACAATCGCCCCCAGGCAGGACCGAACACACCCAGAGATCTGCCCGGCGTTACCTAGATAACCAATTACAGGAACGCGTCATTCCGTAGCGACTGATACATCTATTCCTTGCACGAAAACTAATACCAGCTTTCCACCATAAGTACCTCACCCCGCTGCGCTCGCTTCACCCGAACTTCCACCAGCCTCGACCGCCCCAGCCTCCTTGTCCCACGGCACCATCTTCTCCTGCTTCGCATCCCACTTATACACGCCACCCGTACCAACATTGTACTGATAATAGTTCTCCGTGCCACCTTTCACCATCGCCTTCCTGAACGTGATATTGATCCTACCCTTCCCCGCCTCCGGCCCAGCGCGCTTCGGAATACTATGCAGCCAATTGCTCTGCGTGCGACCGCGCATCAGCACCATGTCGCCCGAGCCCAGTGGCAACTTGATAGCCTTTGGCTCCTCAACGGCAACACCGTCCTTGGGAGCGATGGGTTTGTGCTTCATCAGGAAGTCCCGCTTGGCGCCGAGGCTGAACGATGCGATAGCGGGGTCTGACCCAAGGAAACGCTCGTCGTCGGAGTGGTATGAGATGCTGTCCTGGCCGTCGGCGTAGTAATTGACAAGGCAGAAGTTGAATGTCTCGCCTGTCGAACCCTCTGTAATCTTCCGCAGCTCGTCGAGACATTGTGGAATTGGACGAGGTGCGCACTTGTACCGGCTGGCTTCAACCTTGTTGCCGGACTTTGCGTCGACGATTGTGCCGTCTTCGGCGAAGCGACTTGTTTCGTCAATGCCGAAGACGGTCGTGAAGCGCGGCGTGTTGATCTGCGTCGGCGTGCCGAAGCGGGTAATGGTGTATTGCACGCGGTAGAAGGGGAGTTCGTGACGCAAGAACTCGAAGACGCCGGATGCGATGGATGCCGGGATATATGGCTGGTAGTACACCAGGTCCAAGTCCAGCTGATCATTCATCAGCTTTCCTTCTTCCGCCGGCGCGAAGCCCAATTGCTCCACGAACGGAATGGGCAAGTGCGGAATTGCGAACGGATATGATTCATGGCTTGAGTTGTTGGTACTGGCCTCATATTTTGGTTTCTTGGGTGTTGCGGGTTTGAAGAAGGTGTCAAGCGCGCCGCGCTTCATGGTGATGGGGAAGATTCGCCTCGTTTGCCACACGCGCTGGGTGCGCCCTCCTACAGGAACCACGATAGGCGATTGCACGGCTTTGCACTCGATGGCGGAGATCGTGGTTTCTGACGTGATCTCTCCTCCATCCGGCAGGATAGCAAGTGTTACGTGTACGCAACGAAGTTGTTGTTGCGCAGTACCTGTCCACAAGATCTTATGTGCAAAGCGATGACGGTAAGTCGAGAGTCCTCTCAAGCTTGGTGCTTGTGCAGCAGTTTGTTGCCTACGTTTCTTGTAGGCGGCTTTGAACACTGCCCAGAGAGCTTCGGGAGTGTGCCAAGGTTGTTGTCTTGGGTGTATGGTGGCGGAGGATTCAGAGACCCAGCTTCTTCGTCAAGTCGTTGTATGCGAGATGGGCGAAGGACCACAAGGCGCTGATCTTGTCGCGTGCGGTGCTGTTGGAGTTCGCGAGAGCGCAGTCTACCCTAACCCCCCGGTGTTATTCACGCGAGGTACAAGAGGTTTTAGAGCACAAGTAGTTTTAGAGCATAGCGTTCTATTACTTAAAACTAGCTCTAGAAGCTATAACTTTTTATAACTTAAAAGTAACTCTAAGACCTATGAATTTTATAAATCTATTTTTAACAAGTTTCTTAGCACTATGTGTGTAAAGCTTAGGTAGTATACTCACATTAAATAAAACACTGCGATACTAACAAGCTAAATCCGCGACTATGTTTATGAGGAGGCGGAGCGCGAGGCTAACGGCGTTGTCAATTACTAGGTCGGCGTAAGCGAGCCGCCCAAATGTCTAACCGAGGTCGTCGAAGTCTACGTCGCTGCCATGTTCGTCGATGCAGAGTTCGACTTCGTCGTGCAGCGAGTCTTCGATCTACATCTCAAGGCTTTTATTAAAGGTATGACGCTAGAAGCGTATAAGAACTTTGGCTCCAATCACCCCACTACGCGACTGTCTCGACTTCTCTCTATTAACTTTGGTTGCTCAGATTGGCGCATGGCTGCCTGGGAGACCGAGACGCTAATCCTAGGCAAGGGCGAGGCAATCGCGGCAATGATATTGATACACAATGAGGTGCGCTTCTACTCACTGGGCCAAAGCGGTAGGTACGCGCGTGTCCGCGCCAGCCGTCGGGCCCTGGAGGTGCTGGACGGCTTACCACCTTACGAGGTCCGGAGCAAATACGGATGTGACTGCGTCGATGAGGGCGAGGGCGAAAGCGAGCTGGACCTGAAAAAAGAAGATGCAGTGTGTTATTGGACATCTGCGTCATGGCGCCCAGTGTATTTGCGGCAGGCTTGTGGCCTTCATTCACATGTTCCTGCAAGCTTCTATACCGAGCATGCTCACAAAAGTATACTATATTCCACTCTCGATGTCCCGCTGCTGATTTCAGTTTGCTATGCATATCCTTCTCTCACGTAGCAGATGAAGCGGCAGATACGATTCGCACTTCACTTGAAGCACAACGTATCCTAACATTGCATTGCGTGCTAACAGAAAGTTAAAAGTAAGTTGGAGAACATTAGGCAGTACTTGGAGCTTCCTAACGTTGATTAGAATATCTCGCTCGTTATGGTCTAGCTATTACTAATGCTGTTAGCGAGATCGGGAGAGACTCACTGATCAGCAGCTTTTTCTGCTCTACGAGTGTCTCTTTCGGCCTTACGAACCGCTCGCGACATGTATAAACAGATGCCTTGAGGCTGTGCTGATGCTCAGAAGTGACTCCGCCGACATGTTAAACGAAACAACCAATCAAGAAGCCGATTCCCCAACCAATCTTGGCAATCTAGCCTGCTGTAGTTAAAGGGAATCGACATGTGCATACGAAAGTTCAAGCACAATCCTGCACTATGAAGACATGAGGGTTAGGTTTAGAGGGAGTGTTATACGACGGAACGAAAAGGATTGTGACGGACAAGATATAAACCGCACGAAACATGGCTCTGAAAGACCTCATCGCGGACTGACGTACATACATGCAACTCGAATCTCTTATTATTAATATTATTATTGCATTCCTCGTATCATATCTCTTCTCTAGCATCTACTACACTCTCAATTAAGGCCTTCTTCTTACCCATTCACAAGCTACAATGGACCTCTCTCAACTCCCTCCCGAAACCCTCGCCGCACTAATGCCCCTAATCGAAAAAATGAAAAAGATTCGCACTGCACACGGCATCATCACATCGCTCTCTGTACTCATCTGGTTCCCGCTTGGCGTATTCCTGCTACGCTTGCTTAAAGTTAAGAAAACAGTGTGGTGGCATGCGATATGGCAGGGCATTGGCCTGTGCCTAATGATTGCCGGATTTGGAATGGGGAGGTGGTTAAGTGGGAAAGCTAAGGTAAGCCGAACATATTCCTCTACTTTTTTCGATTTGTGTATGGGTTTGAATATTGTGGTGGTGTCAGATATTGGGACGATAGGCTAGTGGGAGCTGGATACTGACATTCACAAAGCATACTAACGAACCACACATTATCCTCGGCACTCTTATATTCATCCTTTTCCTACTCATACCTATCGCCGGCTTCCTCCACCACAAACACTTCGCAGCCAACGGGTCACGGGATTTCAAGCGGCATGTACATGTTTGGGGCGGGAGGGTGTTGCTCCTACTTGGTCTGGTGAATGGGTTCACCGGGTTGAAATTGGCAGAGGCGAAAGGGGGGCTATATGTTGCGTATGGAGTTGTTGCAGGGTTGTTTGCGGCGGCGTATGTTGGTATCTGGTATTTTGCGAGACAGAGGAAGGAAGCGGGTGGTGGAGTTGGCGACGGGGAAGTTGAATTAAGGGAGGGGACACAGGACAACTAATTGGGGTGAATGGAGGAGGAGACTGACAGATTGAGCAGCGTGATCTGCCGGGACTTGGTATGGAGGGAGTTTTGGGACTGTTTGGGCATCATAGATCAAGCCCTCGTTGATATTGGAAAACCTTTTGAATCTCAAGTCGGCGTTCAAAGTCTATTCGTGATCTCTGAAATCTCATGCCACTGCGATTCAGAAGGACACTCAGTGCCGGGCGCTTCGCATGAGGCATTGGTAGCAGCAAAGCCTAGCTGTGCACCTCTAGTAGCGTTCCAACGCTTCCAGGCATTTGTAGCGTAAGTATGTAGCTCTCAAGTTGATGTGGCACTTTAAATTGCCCTGAATTAATTCCAATCTGCAGAGAGAACCATAGAAATCATCACTAACTGAGTTTGTGCTTCTCATGCCTCCAACATCTTTTGTCCCGCAAAAACCAAATCCAGGGTAACGAAGAGCGGCTGGCCGTGCGTGTGACTGCGCTGGCGGAGAATAATAGTAGCGTACTCGAGGAGAGCGCGAAATGATCCTATGGATTCTGGAGCGGAGAATACTCGTTGGTCGGCAGAAAGTGCGGTGCGCAATTCCAGAGATATGAGATGGTAGGTGATTAGGAGCTGAGCGTTCTCTGGCGTCATGTTGTCACCTCCTACATCTCCTAGCTCGCGTTCGCCGTTCTTGAATGCAGTTCGCCACTGTTCGAGGTCTTCGATCAAGGATGTCTGTGCATCGTAAAGCTGAAGTGGGATATATGAATCGTACTTTACTGCGTTGGCATAGTATTGGATCCAATAAAGACTTCTCTTCACGATGCGATACAGATGTGCGGATAATGTGATGGGAAGTGGTCGACAGGTCTCTGAGACATTATGTGAAGGTGGGTGGACGGGAGGTACAGACGCTGCATATCGATTGGGAGGTAGAAAAGACGATATTTGCAGATCCAGTCGAGCGAAGAATCCGATCAGATTGGATAAGCGGGCGTCAAGGTAAGGTGGCGGGTTCGTCTTCATGGTGCCCGTCCGAGCACCCGGCATCACGACACAGCTTGCTGAAAGACAGTCTCGTATGAGGGAAAAGCCTCCCTCCAGATGCTGCACCGCAATGTCCAGGTTTCCCAGGAGGAGCTCAATGGTGATGAAGATGGCACAAGCAGTGAGAATCTCCTCTCTTGCCGCAACAACGTCCATCTCGCTTTCTTGCGCCGCAGAGACCAACGTGTTGGTTTGCTTAACTGCAAGATTGTACTGACGCCATGTCTGGCGCCCATCGCTCCGAAGAGGTGTGTTGGACCAGCAACATTGCTCATGAAAATCAGATAAGGCGGTCATCGCATGCAGTACTGTAGGTGACTTCAATGCCATGCTCAGCACGTACGACTGCCAAGCATGCACATGGAGTGGTCCAGCGACGTTGACGGAAGATTGGTGGAGGAAGTAGTGAAATGAACGGCTCATCGAGCGCGGTATCGGTGAGTATGTGATCGATGGCCAGGGCGAAGGTTCAGCGCATCTGGGGCTAGATGAGTCCAACAATGTCGAAGGAGGCGTGTGGCAGAGCTGCGCTCGTTTGAAGGACGGGGTGGAGTCTGAATATGCGAGTGTACTGACTGAGGGCTCGTTGCGAGAGAAAAGGTCCGCATCTACCTCTGCGGCAGAGGGCTGCTCTTTCCGCTCTGAGTGTTGCGGGTAACCATCGCACTTCCTGCCAGTCGAGATACAATTCTTGCAGCTTGGTGTCTCCTCGTCACATTTTACTCGCCGAACTCTGATGGTCTATTAGTCCAGTATAACTAAAATCTAGGTTTGCTCAACTCACTTGCATGTTACGCATCCAGATTTGGTCTTCGGCGCCTTTCTCCGCTGTCTGCGCTTGCCTCGAACAAGATCATCTTTGCCAGCATTCGGCTTTGTCGCTCGGCCCTTCTCATCGTCCATTATGAAGCTTAAAGCATCTAGATTCTCGAAGCACTTGCTCGAGTCGTGGCGACTATGATTGTAAGTTATACGATGATGCTGTCCTGCTCAATCACCCGCATCTTCCGGGACTAGCGTCATGCTCGGCGCTGCTCCTATTCGCTCCTTCGTTTGACAAATGTGGCTGTGCCCTGCTTATCCCAAGACGTCGATGAGTCGAAGTGAGGTTTGCGATGCGCATACGCTAGCTTGAAGTCGTAAGTGCCCGTCGATCGCCTCGCTTACCTCGTGTTTATGTATGAAAGCGGGCGTGTTCGAATTCAATGCTGATGTAGATCTCCCGTATCTAAACTGCTACCGCGAGCCGCAATCAGGAGCCGATAACAACCGAGACGCAGCTACTACCTGTATTGCGAGCGAAGTGCATAAACAGTACTAGTTAAGTATAGTATATCGTGTCGTAATTAGCTCTTTTTAGAATATAACTATATAACTCTTAGACTTATTATAGTCTATAGCCTACTTACTTATATACTCTTAGTAACTTCTTTAGTTATTTAAGAAAATATAATAAATAGACTAGATTTATAATAAAATAAGTATAGCGTTAGATTTTTTATAGCTTAGTACTTCTTAGAATAGAATATTAAACTCTATACTTATAAACTTAATTTATTATACTATAAAACTCTATAGAACTTATTTATATAAAGAAATCTTTTTATATATATTTATTTTACTAATTACTTAAAGTATACTTTCTTAGATATAGTATTTATAGTACTAAGAGTTATATATAAAGTTTTTCTAACTATAGAAATTATATAGAATAGCTAAGTAATTATACTATAATATAAAGTATTAGTAAAATAGCTATATTACTAAGA
>TARA_R110002003_G_scaffold145_13_pt1 | contig 21834 bp, 15 predicted proteins | sample TARA_R110002003 | Tara Oceans TARA_R110002003 (sample SAMEA4396441) | marine metagenome | biome: Westerlies Biome; feature: [SRF] surface water layer (ENVO:00010504); material: water (ENVO:00002006), including particulate matter (ENVO:01000060) such as... | depth 5 m
ATAATCAAAATCCAGCACGGAAGTGAGGTGGTCAATGTCTTTTGCCTCTTTATATCTCGACCTCTGCTTGGAGCCATTCCAAAGTTTGCTAGAGTCTTGCAACAACTACTTCATAGTCGACATTGGTGAAGGCAAAGCATTGTTACAAGCTCGCACCACTACTTTGTTGTCAAACATGATCTTTCGGAGCGGCCCCCACTTCAACCGAGACAAATGCACCCATGCGGCGCTTCCTATGTTAACACATCACTATCCGCGATTTCTGTTCCGTCAAAGTAGTCTATCCCAGCTTCAGCCTAACAGGCGCATGATGGATAATACCATAACGATGACGCTCTCAGACGGCTCAAGTGCCGCAAAAGCCCCGCTTGGCTCGTAACAGCTTACATTGTGCTTCTATCTGGTCACACTTGTTGTCGTTCCATGCAACGATGACCTCTAGCAACATGGGAGTCACGGCTGCGCGTTGCTTTGCCGTATCGCCAGCAGCATCGACAGCGCTGCCTGGGTGAACCAACACTGCCCTACACCCTAGGGTCCCTGATAGTGGTTCGGAAGACAAGGTCTATGTGGAGCGCATTATCTAAAACTGCTCCAGCCACACACACTTGCGTAGCACATTGCCACACTCCGGTCCGACTTTGGTCAAAGAAGGCGGTTTTGGGTGCCGACGATCGAGACGTTGGCTTCCAAGAGCGCCAAGGCCCAGACGTTGCAATGCAAGTATGGTATGGCTAGAAGCAGATTTGTGTAGAGCAGCAATTGCCATCGCGCATGCTGCGGATGCAACCTCTTGAATACCTGCTGTCGGTTGATAGCCCGTTTCGTGGACGGATGTGGCGTAGGTCTAGAAACTAGGATCGCTGATCACGGTCTGTTAGGAGGATTTGGAGGCGCTGCATGGCGGTACAGCACTAGCACTAGCATAGTCTGGACGGCCTGTCAAGTGGAGGTCTGCACAGGTGTCCCGGGAATCATAATCCACGGTTCCAATGCGGGGCCAGGAGCGAACAAAGGTGGTACTCAGACGGCACGGAGGCGCGGGAAGTCACGCTGCCCGGCGCTGGAACAATGATATTGCGCATCCTGGCTTATGCACCCCGTAGAACTCCGGTCCAGCGGTGATTAGACCCGAGAAACAACTCAGGTCTTTGAGTGTTTGTCTCATGTCAGCTTCTAACCCCAGATATTATCTTGCTCAATCCTCCAGCACTCCCAAGCACTGACAGCTCCTCTGAAGCGCGTTTGGCAGTGCACTTGTGCGGCTGAAATAGCGAGCCGAGTTGTACATACATAGCATTCGGGCAACACCCGAGGTCCTCACCGGTCCCAGATGAGCGCACAAGCGTGAAGTGGCGGGCTGTCGCTGGCACAGATCACCGCAATAAAGCACCCTGCGCTGTGCCTCCTCCACGGGCTGTAGTCACCGTGCGCTGAACCCTTGGATCGATCATCGCCGCGGTCACACTTGAGGAGCAGGACACGTTCGAAACGTCGCAAGGCGGATTCTGATGAACTTACCATACCCGCATCGCGATCCTACAATGGGCGCAGTTGCGAACTCGTGCCTTTTTACCAATTGCGGCGTAGGTTGCGCGCATGTCATGGGCATCAATAATAGCGCAATTCAGGAGGCTCATGCAGGGGCCAGCCAGGGACTAGAACCATCTTGGCTGGTCTACGGCGGCCCGGGCGCCTGTCAACTTTTACATACACGAGCATGTGGAGATTCCGTGTCCTGGGGCGCGATATTCGCCTTGTTTCATTGGCGGATTCAGCTGTCCGTTACATGAGGGTACCGTTGCTGGCGTTGCGCAGCGCTGGTTAGCGAGGCAGAGTCTCCCAGCTCGGTAACGGCACAGATTTATCAGGACCCTTTTATATCGGTGCGCACGCGACACGGGCACGCCGTACCACATGTTGCCAGATGGCGCCTATTCATCTCATCGAGGCAGTGTCGAGTGTCTCGCGGTGATCGCTTTCCTTCCCGCAACTTCGTTTGCATCCTATAGCGCGGGCCCTCCATTGTCTCTCGACTTCGTTCTTTCCTTGCCCTAACGACTGACGACTCCGACGGCCACTCCGATGTCATGCAGTTCAGTTTACTCGCGCCTTTTCAGGCTTTGCTGAGGCCGAAGAGCCAATTCGCTCTCTTCTTTGTCGCTTTCTTCGTCGCCAAGCTCTTGCACCTCGGCAGCCACTTTTCGTCTTTACCCATCGTTCTCTATCTGTTGTACTTTCCGACCTTCCTCCTTCCGGATGTGATACTCCTTGTAGGCAGTAAGCTGCTTATCTACCGACTCAATGGAGGTCAAGCATCCACTAGTCGAAAGTGTATTGGAGGTATTCTCGCGTAAGCGTATTCGGATTACAATTTACGCATCATCAACGTACTGACCGACGCAACCGTAGTTTATTCACAGTATCATGTTCCGCGGCACAAATTTCCTTCTTCGTCGAGACCGGAGGTGAGATCCAATGGATGGCAGCCAGTCGCGTATTAGGCGGAAGCGGTGGTTTAGGCCTGCTCCTATCTGGCCTGCCATCCATGATCGTCGCATTCCTTATCCTTAACGCCATCTCAATGCTTATTGCACCCTGGTTCTATGATCTCACCGAACATACGTTGGAGGCACTCGGCGGTTCCTTCCGCAAAAGCTTCCGCCTGATCATCAGGAAACGCGAGTCCACCGAGGATTATGAGCTTCTTCTTTCCAATGAAGATGGACGGCCGGCATCACCAGTTGACTCCGAGAGTTCTGATCCGACGTCGAAGCCCGCACATACCCTGGCAAGCGCGGCGACCGCTGTGACTGTCGCGATTCTGACCGTGATTGGCACAATCATCGTGGGCGTACTCCAGTTTGTTCGACCAAGTTCTCCGCCGTACGCGCACATGTCTGGCTCCCTTCCAATCACGCTGATTGAGGCGGTCCTGTTCCAGCCCATCAATTCGGAGTTTTGCTTGCCGCATCCTGTCGAAGTCGTTCCATTTCCTTTTGAGCGTTTCACCCAGTTCTTCAATGATCAACAGCCCGCCGACTGGTTGCCTCAATGGCAGACATGTGGCAGAGACAACGGTCCCGGTCCGCCACCATGGTTGGAACACCCCGGCCCGGATGGACCAGGCGGCCACGGACGAGGACGCGGGCCGGAAGGGGGGAGTAATGCACCTTGGGGACCAGACGGACCTCCGCCACGTATACCTCCAGAAAGACCTCCTCCAGGACCACCTCCAGATGCAATGCAGGAGAGCTTTACCCATGGTCATCATCGCCACGGAGGGCCGAGTGGTGAGAGTCCCTGCGAACCGCTGAAACTCTCCAATCTCAATGCAAGCATGATCGGAAGCCTAGCCTATGAGCTCAATGAAAGAAAACCGACGATCAAGAATGTCCTCCTTCTTACGCTTGAGAGCACTCGTAAAGACATGTTTCCATTGAAGAGGGGCAGTCACGCTTACAATACTGTACTGTCCTCGTACCCTACCCCTGATGCCGCCAAGGAGCTTGATGCTAAGCTTCGGGACTTCACGAGTACATCGACGTTTTTGTCCGGAGAGTCTAGTGGATTTGAAAGCGGTACAAACGAATACGAAGAGAATGATTGGAGGAACACTTTCAAGGAAGGCATGGGCGCCATCAATGTTAACGGAGCAATCACACAAGCGGCATACACGCTCAAGAGCCTTGTTAGTAGCCATTGTGGTGTCGAACCACTTGCAGTCGACTTCACCGAAGAGACTAATGGGCACATCTATCAGCCTTGTCTTCCACAGATTCTGTGGAAAATGAGTAAAGCTATGCTTCGCAAGAATCATGGAAACCACAGACCTGCGAAAAAGCATGGGAAGAGAGATCATCGCGCCTGGACGTGGGAGTCAGCCATGGTTCAATCTGTTACGGACCAGTTTGACTCCCAAGATATCTTAGATGAGCATATGGGCTTCAGGAATGTTATCGCAGAAAGCACAATCTCCAACCCGCAATCGAAGCATTACCCGCCTAACCAACCCAGGGTCAATTACTTTGGGTTTCCCGAAACCGAAACGCTGGACTACCTACGGGATCTGTTCGTGGATGCTCAAGAGCATGAGAAACGGCTGTTCGTCTCGCACTTGACGAGCTCGCCGCATCACCCATTCAAAACCCCCGCGGATTGGGTGGATAAGACAAATTACTTGCAACCGCAACGGTGGCGGCCTGAGGATCCCCTCGATGGCTACCTGAACACGATCCATTATCAAGACCAATGGATATCACAAATCTTCCAGATGCTTCACGACGTCGGCGCTCTGAACGAAACACTAGTGGTGATGACTGGCGATCACGGCTTGGCATTCAGCTCGCTCGACAACTCCCAGTCAGCAGTCAACAACGGCCATATTTCAAACTTTGCGATTCCGCTCCTCTTTGTTCACCCTCACCTTCCCCGCATACAAATCAATGCTTCTACGACGCCGTTATCTATTCTACCGACAATTCTTGACCTGCTCCTCGAAACCGACTCACTCCCAGAGCCGGCAGCTGATGTGGCCAAGGAAATTCTGCCCAAGTATCTAGGCAACTCGCTAGTCAGAGAACTGGACTACAGGGTCATCACTGCCAATGGCTCAGCCGAGGCCTTCTTCAAGCCCTTCCACTTCTCTGCCATCAATCCCGGTGGATCTCTCCTTGCCATCAGCGACGCCTCTACGACCTTCCGACTTATCTTCCCGCTTTGTTCTACCATCCCGCTCCGTTTCACGGATATTTCGAGCGATCCACAAGAAATGAACCCGATCACGGCATGGACGCCCGGCGAATTGAGCGAGATCATAAAGGTCAGGCACGGAGTACGTGCGATGGAGTGGGTGCAATTGGCAGAAGAGCTAGGGAGGTGGTGGGTCTGGAAGCAAAGGGAGAAGTGGGGCTATTGGGGTAATGCTAGAGAGACAAGTAGAGGAGGCGCGGAAGTGGGCGGAGGAATCGGGAGGATCAAGAAAGAGCACTGGTGGGAGACACGTTAAAAACGGGTGTGAAAGTCGTATCGCATATTGCATTGAAAAAGCTGGCGTGATAGGCGTTGGCATTTTCATACGGAGAACTGGCACTCTAAAACCAAAGGCCTGGGTTGTGTATATTGTTTGTCTGCTAGGCCTAACTAAGGCTTTTTCTGATAGATTTATCCCATATACCAATACATCATTCATATCTCTTCAACGGGCTGTATATAACTAAACTCTTGACGACGAGACTGATTGATGACTTACGTGGCTTCCAGTTTCGTCACCACTTGCGACCTTTCGATATTGTCGCTACTAAGCGATATCGTCCAGATAGGCAGAGGGAAGCTACTCCAATTCTCGTTCCAGTCACCGCCAGATGCTGGCCTACTATTGCAAGAAGAGCATGAAACTGTTATGGGAAGTCTGCGATAACAGCGCCATTACCGATGAGTACTATGGCGCTGCTATGACCGATCTGGGCGATTATGGTTGCGTAACTTAGTATCTGGGCGCCGAAGCTTCGTTTAGAAGTGCAGCTTGATGGGCATCGAGGATGTGGAGGATGAGGCGCCGCGTCCGGTGGATGACGAGCAACGGCAGCCGTTGCAGCAAGTTCTGGCGGAGCTCGAGCCGAAGCTACAAAGGTAGAGGTTTGTGAGGACTAGTACACAGTGCAGCATTGCTCAAATCACAACGGCTCCTGGCCAAAGGTGATGGATTGGCAGCTGGATGGCGACGAGTAACACTGATTGCTCGACCTCCATTGTCAAACGGCGGCCCTAGGAAGCTTGAGAATTTCCTTGAACATCAGTCGTTGTACTGTATCTCCGTAGACGTTACTATTTGTTTCGTGGCAACAAGACATATGAATATAACTCTCGCGCTTCGTGTCAGTCACCGGGAAAAGTCGATGCTGCTTCAGCGCAGTGTTGGAGGTCGCTATGGTTGATTCATTGAATGACTTCCGTCACAACACTCAAATAGCATCGCCAACAGTATTACATTGCCGCACATTGTGTCCCAACTTCACCAATAACCCACCACTAGCTCCTCCCACTACCACACCATAACTCTCACAATGATCGGTTGGAAGTAAAGCTAGAAGATCTGGTAGAAGTGAGCAGGCCTCAGGTACGTGGCTCACCGTCTAGAAACAGCCCGTTCTCGTCAGCGTATTAAAAGCATGTAACCTGATGTGTCGTGGCTCCACAATTCCGACGTATGAGGTGGTAGTGGTGAGGACGCGATGTTTCAAAGCATGCATTGCGATTTTGGATTAAGGCTTCCATATACCTTGTGCTGACTACATCGGAACGAGTAAAATAAAAAGCTTGGTCATTGAAACTGTGCGGCGTCTCCATTGGCGAGGATGCTTGTGATGGCTTTTACTGTATCACGAGCACTAGAATCCTTGGACTACTCTGACATGCGGCGCCACTCCACAATGACTACTATGGCGTTTCATAGGCTACGATCGTAAGGATCACTTTGTTACCATCCTCGAGCGCCACCGTTGCGAAAGTTGCACTGCTGCAGCACATAGAATCAGTTCTGAGAGTTAGTCTGTCTCATCGATCGAGGGCTAGCGACGCCTCACCCATCCAGATGAGGACTGAAACATTACCAGGGCAGATGCCATGCCTAGCAAAACAACATCAAGGCTTGGTGGGAAATGCATTGGCAGCAATATGAAATTTCGTCGCTTATCGTTCGGTAGCGAATGGTAGACTTGCAGAAACAACCCGAATGCCGGTAGTTGTCGCCACCCTGTGCGTATATTAACTAATGATGCGGAACGTGAAACAGGTGACCTCTCATTTGGACGTTCAGACGTACCCCGGATCTTGGCGCACAGCGGAAGTTATAAGGCTTGGTTATACCCGGTTTCTTGGCCACCGCTTAAAATTGTTTCGACGTGTAGTTGGAGTTCCACACGAGTCCTGTAATCTGTGAAAGTGATACCAAGGACGAGAAGACAGGTGCGTTATGGTAGCATGACGGCATATCGGACGAGTGACTGACCATATCGAAATGAAAAGCTCGGTGAGTATAGAAGAAACTTGATGAGATGAAAGGGATAATCCTCCAATGAAAGAAATGTTGGTGGATTGATTTTGATGGGCAGAGAATGTATAAGTATCAGTTTTTGGGGCCCCTGAAACGATCATCGCAGTCAGACGCTCGATCAAGGTCCAGCAGTCGTTCTTTCGCTTTTCTTCACTATGGTCAAGGCCACTGCTCTTTTCGCGCTCCTTGCGCCCCTGGGTGCCAACGCGCATTATATCTTCAACCGCCTCATTGTCAATGGCGCTTCCATCGGCGGCGAGTACGCCTACGTTCGCAAGAACAGCAACTCATACAACCCGGCCTTCCCTAGCGAGTTGATGAACAGCAACGACCTTCGTTGCAACAAGGGTGCTACTGCTGGCAATACTGCAACATACACTGTCAAGGCTGGCGACAAGCTGGGCTTCAAGATCTTCAACAACGAGCTCGTCGAACACCCGGGGCCGGGCTTCGTGTACATTTCCAAAGCCCCTGGTGCTGTCAAGGACTACGATGGCTCAGGTGACTGGGTCAAAGTCATGGCCAGCGGCCTGAAGAATCCCAGTTCGCCCGGTCAGGACACTGCCTGGGACAGCTGGCAGAAAGACAGACTCGAGTGGACCATCCAGCAAAACATCCCCGCCGGCGAATATCTCGTCCGCGTTGAGCACATTGGTCTCCATGAGGGTCACGTGGGCAAAGCGCAGTTCTACATTGAGTGCTACCAGCTCAAGATCGAGTCCAGCGGCACTGGCAAGCCTGGTCCGACGGTCAAGATTCCGGGAGTATATTCGGCAAATGATCCAGGTATCGCTTTCGACAAATGGAATAACCCCAAGAGCTACACGATGCCCGGCCCGGCTGTTTGGAACGGACAGTAGAGGACTCGGACTGTACGACCGTGGGTGGTGATGGGGATCGGGGAATTGGCTTGTTGCGATTGGAGACGGACTCGGCTGTGTTCTCCATGGTCGATACTCCATAGCTATCGATCACTCTAGAAGAATGTGAACACGCAACGCACATGATGATCCCAGTCTTCTTCCTGTTGCACAATGGTCGTGCTCGAAAATGTGATGTTGCGTTCGAGAAAGACAAGGCTTGTGCGACGTGGGGATGGACTGGGGCGGTGGAGTCGCTAAACTAGCGCCCGCTGCCCGGGGCAACCACGACCGACTTGGTAAACACATGTCCTCGTTGAGACGTCACACCGGACAAGGCGTGCTTAGTCCAGCCAGACTGCCATAACGCTCCCCACTATGCACTGGGTGTGACTTCACCTCACTCCTCTCATCAATTGCTACCACCGAACATCGTCACTCGCTGGGGCATTGTTCCATCGCATCTCTAATCGGGGCCGCCTATCGCTCCACACAAGACGCATGCCGACACACCGCCACACGCGCACCGAATGAGTTGCAGGCCAACCCACGCAACACCGTAATTGTTTAATTGGAGATGGCAGTCGGGCAGGCGCTGCCGACGCGCTTTCCGTGCTGGTGCAAGGCGGTATATTCATGGGGTGGAGAGGTGAGTTGAGACGGGAGCGGGTGTTTGCTGCTGCACCTTGCCTGACCGCTCCTTACAGACAAAACGCGACCTCGGGTTCATTGAAGGCGACCTAATCGAGGTCCTAAATGCCGGCGATGGATCGTGGTGGATGGGACGGTTGAAGCGGGACAGGCGCATGGTTGGACTGTTTCCGTCCAATTTCGTCGAGCTGCTCAGCGAAGACTACCAGCCATGGAGCCGCAATGGCAGCGCAGGAAGCATTGTGTCGAGGCAGAACAGCGCTGTAGAGCCAGCGAAGCCAGCACCGCAGAAGTCGAAGAGCATGTTCAGAAAGCCGTTCACGGCTTATGCAGCCGCATCTGCTCCGAACCCTGCTGCTGCAGCGCGAGAGCGACTGAAGACCGCCAGTGGCTTGTCGTCGCCTAATGGCAGCGTCAAGACAAAGATGTCGCCCTATTCCTCCATGAAGAGATCGTCGACCGAAAGCCGCGAGTCCCCATCGCCCGCTCCCACCACCAGGGCACCCTCGAATCTACGCGCCGTGTCACCTCGTCCTGCTCCAGCCCGACGGCCCATCTCCCGCGCCGTATCGCCGGCACCGTCAAGACACGGCTCGCACAATCGCGCACGCTCGCCTGCGCCGCCGACACATTACCAGCAGCATGCTCGAGCTGTGTCCCCAGCGCCTCTAGTGCAGCACTACAACCACAGGGCTGTGTCCCCTGCACCACCACAACAATACCACGACCAATACAGAGCAGTGTCGCCTGCGCCGCTGACACAATATCATGATCAGTACAGGGCATCATCACCATTGCCGCCAAGAGAGTACCATGACCAATATCAGGCTGCTTCGCCAGCGCCGCCGATGAACCATCAACAGTATGGCCGAGCAGTGTCGCCAGCACCATCGTTTCAGTACCAACAGGGTCACTCAAGAGCTGTCTCTCCTGCTCCAGCTTTTCAACAGCAGTCCAGAGCCGCTTCACCAGCGTCATCGTTCCAGTACCGTGCCTATGATCGGGGCCCATCGCCATCTCCATACCAGATGCAGCTGGATCATAGCCGCAGCCCCTCACCTGCACCACACGAGTACCAGCACGAGGAGACCGTCGACTCGCCCCCGCCGCCACCTCCTCCCCATCGCATTGCATACCAATCTAGCCGGGCGCCATCTCCCGCTCCCCCGCAACATAATGGCTACCACACTCCTGAGCCGCCTTCGCCTGATCCAAGAGGGCACAGCAAGGGTAACTTCACACCTTCGCCTCTCACGACCGCTATGAACGATGTCATGTCATCCTTACAGGATATGACCATGTCGAGGAGTGCGAATTCGCCGGATGAGCCAGCAACGCCGTCGCAGCCATGGTCCCCAGATGCCTTCGACCAAGTCTACCAAGCCTCAGCAAAGAAGGTTCGGGCGCAATCAGCTCTGGAAGTCGGCAGCCAGCCTGGCCAAGACGACGAGGATGTTGACGAAGAAGGGATACCAAATGTCAATAACTATGTTAAGCGCATGGAGAGTCGATTGCGACGCATGCAGCAGCTAGAAAAAGCCAAGAACGATGAGTTATTCATGTCCAAGGATCACGAAGGACAACCACCGCCAGTCCCTCTGAAGAACTCATCGTACCAGCGCGCAGGGTCATCTGCAGGTGAGCCGGAGGCTGCAGTCGAGAGAAAAGGCTCGAAGTTGCTCCGGCATCGAAAGTCAGCATATGATGTTGGACGCAATGTTCTGGGTCGCACCTTCACCAGCAAGACGAATTCAACGACGACAACACATACCAGCGCTAGCACGAATCGCAGCCTGATGTCTGGTCACTCTGCCACGAACATGAGTGCCACCAGTGCGGGAAGTTACTATCGGAAGAAATTTGGCAAGGACGACCCGAGACCGAAGAGTATGATGGAGGCTCGAGACACGGGAGGCAGGGGCTTCGGATTCGATGATGGACGACCCGAGACGCCTTTCACGGGCATTACTTATCACTCGAGCCATGCTTCGCGCTCAAGACCTGGATCAAGCCATCAGCAACAAGAAATTGCCACACCCACAATCGAAGGTTCAGACCCGCTTGGTGGCCTTGTACAGCCGAAGCCAAAGCGTAGTGGCTTCTTCCGCAAGATGATTGATACCGCAAAGACACAAGCGGCCAACGCTCGAAGTACGATTGCTACTGGAACGATAAGCAGACCTGGATCTCGAGCAGCGAGCCGTGCCGCGAGTCGCGCTGCTAGTCGACTGGACAACAGTGGTCCAACAACGATCGAAGGACGGTCGACAGCGCAGTCCTCCCATGCGGCCAAAGACATGGGCTTGGCCTCGATAGACTGGGTACAGGTTCGTCGAGATGTCAACCGATCAAACTCTCTCAGCAAAAATGAGCGAACAGATCGAGCAGAACGGTGCCAGATGCACGATTACCCTGTTCTCCAACCAATTGATATCCTTTACGAGTCCGCTGAGGGCGATGAAGGACTCGACGGGCTGCCTATTGCAGAGCCTACGGACTTTCAAGCTGTCAGTCTCGCCCATGTTGACAAAAGCGCTCGATTCGTCAATAGCATTCCACTTGGCACGGCTCCTGCAGCTCTTGCACAGGGCTATGTCTGTCGACCATACCGGAGTGACATACAGCGTCTGCGAGCAATTTTCACTTGGGTCAGTGAACGCATCTCCTGGGAAGAAGACTTCGAGGGCGAGATGGACACCCGGCATGTCTTGCAAAGCAAGCGCGGGTGTTCGCAAGAGATCGCCATGGTCGTTGCGGAAATGTGTGCTTCTGTTGGACTCCATGCTGAGGTTGTTCGAGGTTACCTCAAAACTCCAGGAGAGCCCTTGGACCTGGACAGCGTCGCACGACCCAATCATTTCTGGAATGCAGTCATCGTCGAAGGCGAATGGCGCATGATGGACTGCTCACTTGCTGGACCTACCAATCCAAAACGCGCCCAGTACTCGAATGCCGGTTCGAACGTGGCAGAGAGTTGGTATTTTCTCGCGCGCCCGATGGAAATGTGCTACTCACATGTGCCACTGCTGCCAGAGCAGCAGCATATCTGCCCCCCGCAGCCCCATGAGGTCCTCATGGCTCTGCCTTGCGCGACGCCCACCTACTTCAAGCATGGGTTACACATGGTCGACTTTGACACAAGTTTGTTGTGTCTTGACAATTTGGAAATGGCCCACGTCTATATCAACGTACCAGAGGATGTGGAATGTGTTGCGGAGGTGGAAGCGCGTGCCTATTCTCAAGACATGGATGGAGACTACTTCGAAAGCGGGGACTTTGTTCGAAAGCCTGCCCTAGCACAAGCAGAATGGTATGGAGGTCAAAAACGCTATACTGTGAAGGCACTTCTGCCGGGTGATGAAGGTCATGGCGTGCTGAAAATTTATGCCGGACCACGAGGCCTCATGGTAAGTCCGCTATCCCACCTAGGAATCTCCACGGCTAATGATCGTAGCATTCGAACAAGCTGAACCCTCACGCCCTTGCGCTTGGTCTGCCCATGACACATTCCGGCAGCAACCCTCCATACTCCTTCTTGACGCTGCACCCTACCCCCCATGCCCAACGGCATGACCTATATGTCGCACAACCGCAGTGTGTCAACATAGCTCTTAACAACACCTTCGTATTCTGCATTCGCCAACATCCCGCATCACTGAATCGCTCGCCTGAGCCAAGCCCGGCGATTCACGGTCGTGCTTCGCCAAATCCGTTTGCTCGCCCCACATCTGCAATGAGCATGCAGAGCATATCGGCAAGTGGGTCAAATTATACGAATCCCTCTCAGGCTTCCACTGGTTCCTCAGGAAGTAACAGCATGAAGCCTGCTAAGCTGGCCATTCAGACCCCGTCCGGCAAGATCATTCGGTTGACAAGGAAGAACGAGCACACGAGTAGTACCAATGATGCTGACGGAACAGCGTGGGAGACGGTGATCAAGATTGGAGAGAAGGGAACATGGCGAGGCTTAGTGCTCGCCGATCGCAGTGCGAGGTGGTGTGTGTTCGCGCAGTGGGAGTGTGCTTGACCCCTCTCACGCGTCTGATTGTTGTTCTTCGGTTTGTACAATTATAAGGGAGTGTCTTGTATGGTGGCTGTATCTGGCGTTTTGATTTTGACACTCACGATGCATACCTACGTACTGCATAGCACGGCGTTTGTCGCATACATGAGAACAATGAACAGACCAATCAGTATTCGGTAGAGCATGCTCTTGAGACTTTACGTGAGCTTATATGACTACAATGCATTCGACTGGAATGATTATATATAAAGGCTGTCTACCGTCGACGCTTTTAGTGACCCGCACTTGTCGATAACAAAGTACTTCGTAGGCTGAGGATATCCACCGTCATTGGCCGTGGGGTATTCCGCTCGGTCGTACCTGCCAAGCTTGCCTTATCGATAGCAAGCTCTCATTGCCCCACTACAACTCATCCCCCACCAAAACTTTTCGATTCACAAACAACACCTCCAGATCGCGAAATAGGAGCCCGGAGGCCGTCTCGACACTGCAATGGATGCTCAGATTGCTGAATGGCAGAAACGTGCGGAGGCCTTCAAGCCTCTTAATCTCAAGGCTATCGAATCCTCTCTACAAGAGCTTGATGCCCACCTCACACTTCGTAGCCATATCGTAGGCTACACGCTGTCCGACGCCGACACCGCCGTATGGGGCACCTTGCGTGGCAATCGCGTTGCACACGCGTTCATCAAGCAGAATCTTATGCCGAATTTGTGCCGCTGGTTCAGGTACATCGAAGAGGCGTACCCGCAGAGCGTTGTTGTCGTTGCCAGTGGGAAGGGCAAAGAGGGAGCTAAGGAGGGCAAGGAAAAGAACGACGATGCGAACTACGATATCGGTCTACAAGACGTGGGAGATGGCACGGGTATTGTCACCAGATTTCCGCCGGAGCCTTCGTAAGTGCCTTCTGCATTGTTCAGTTTAGGAAGGGCTGAACGCATTCGTAACACCTACCTTCTTTGATGGCACACACCTCTGACAACATGGTAGAGGTTACCTCCACATTGGCCATGCGAAGGCTGCTCTACTCAACGACTACTTCGCACACGAACGCTACAAGGGCAAGCTGCTGTTGCGATTTGACGATACTAACCCGACCAAAGAGAAGCAGGAGTACCAGGATGCCATCGTTGAAGACTGCGCACTGCTAGGCATCAAGCCAGACGCTGTCTCGTACACCAGCGACTGGTTCGAAGAGCTGTATCAGCAATGCGTGCAGATGCTCAAGGATGGCATAGCGTATGCCGACGACACGGAGCAGATGAAGATGCGCGATGAGCGCATGAACGGCATCGCCAGTGCACGGCGGGACTCAACGGTCGAGGAAAACTTGGCCCGTTTTGAAGAGATGAAGAAAGGTAACGAGGAAGGTGTCAAGTGGTGTATCCGGGCGAAGATGTCAGTCGACAACCCGAACAAAGCCATGCGCGACCCCGTCATCTACCGCTGCAACCCACAAGATCATCACCGCACCGGGAACAAATGGAAGATCTACCCAACTTACGACTTCTGCTGCCCCGTCGTTGATTCCATCGAAGGTGTAACGCACGCTCTGCGCACAACCGAGTACAACGACCGCGACCCCCAGTACCAGTGGTTCATCGAGAATCTCAAGCTCCGCAAGGTCTACAACTGGGGCTTTTCGCGCCTCAACTTTGTCCGCACCGTCCTTTCTAAGCGCAAGCTTACCAAGATTGTCGACGCCGGCATCGTCTGGGGCTGGGACGACCCTCGCATGCCTACCGTTCGAGGCGTTCGTCGGCGTGGAGCGGTGATTCCTGCTCTGCGCGAGTTCATCTTGAAGCAGGGCCCCTCGAAAAATATCGTCAACCAAGACTGGTACGCTTTCTGGGCTACGAACAAGAAGTACATCGAGCCTACCGCCGCCCGCTTCACCGCTATCGACGAGGACGCCAAGGTCCCCGTCACCATCATTGGTGCGCGGGAGGGTGTACTCACCGAGGACAAGCCAAAGCACGCCAAATACGATCTCGGCAACAAGAAGGTGGTCTTCAGCTCAAATGTGATCTTGGAGCAAGCCGATGCCGCATCCTTCGCGCAAGACGAGGAGATCACGCTCATGAACTGGGGCAATGCAATCGTGCGCAAGATCAGCCACTCACTCAACCCCCTGAAACTGAAGACAGTAACCGGCTTAGAGCTGGAACTTCACCTCCAAGGCGACGTAAAGAAGACCAGCAAGAAAGTCACCTGGCTCAGCAGTGATCAGAATTTGATTCCGATAGAGCTGGTTGACTTCGACTACCTAATCACCAAAGACAAACTCGAGGGTGATGATGTCCTGGAGGACTTCCTGAACCCGCAAACCGAAACGAGGACCAAGGCGCTGGCGGATTGTAATGTAGCAGACCTGAAAGTTGACGATATTGTGCAGTTTGATCGTAAGGGATTCTTCCGCATCGACAAGGCATTTGCACACAACGAGCCAGTGGTGGCGTTCCAGATCCCAACAGGCAAAAGCAAGTAGAGTGTTGTGAAGCCAGACAGGCTGTGGTGTCAGCTCCAGGTGGACGAATAATTGAGCGATGATTTGCGCTCGCAGGGCGCGGTAGTGTAGCATAGACAAATCAATAATCGACCCGGGAAGCAAGCATTTGCCGATCTACAGCCTGCTTCAAGACTCGTGCTCCGGTCGTTCGGTTGCATTACAGCGTAGCACTCCTCAACCTTCGCTGATCATGATCTGCATGTTTACAAAATCTGCTGAATTGAGACATAGGAGGCTATCGTATATAGAGCTACGTGGTGCATAAGGCGCTTGTGCACCTGGAGTATCAGATTCACATTTAAGCCCAAGTCACCCGCAAGTACCGCGCTTTTGCAACGTCGCTTTCGAGGTTAATGATGGGATCCTATCGATGTTGGTGATGTATTGCACTTCGTGACATAGCTTTCGGTGTTTCTTTACTGGCAGCCAGCCCGGACGAGTGCGCGATGAAGGCGATGCGTTCTGGTGGGTGTAAGTACCGGGGGTTGAGAAGAAGAGTAAAGGTTTAGTGAGTGAGTGAGGTGATTGTGTTAGAGTGCTTGGATACAACCGAAGCGAGTTGTGCGGCATGTTTTGTTGTGGCTGTTGCTCGGCGAGATAGGGTCGTTGCATCGAGGGGATGTCTGGGTTTTGGCTATTCGGATAGATGACGGACGTAGTAGGGATGGATGGAGACAGTAGCGAAGACCAGGCGTGTTTTGCACGAGAATGCATCGAAAATGCTGAGGGTGATAAGAGATAGTTGAATGCGGATTAGGTTTGATGGTGTTAAGAGTCACTAGGCATTTACGTTTCCGCTGCCTGAAGGCACGTGAGGCCAATACCTGGTTCTTCACTTCGTCTGTGATTACACCTAATATACATTACAGCACGACGCTCTATAATGGTTGCCACAGATAGTACATTGTACCTCATAAAGAGCGCTGTTATCTCCGCCGCAGTTACAGCATGTCCAGCATAAGCTGGAGTTGCCGAGACGACCTCTCATCATCGTGTCGGACGAAGAGTAGTCGTACGATACACCTGATTGACTTGTTGATGTTGCCGTTGGTGGTTGCTCGGGAAATGGCTTGGCTTGCTTCAGTATGACTGGATTGGGTGGATTTTCCGAAAGACCTTGAGAAGTATGCGGCCTGAGGGCCTCTGGAGCGATCATAGTCGACATTGGTGAAATCTCGTCACTGTCCTGTCGCAGGGTGCCCGATTGGGTCGAGTATATTGGGTCGGTTTCGATTTCCCCACTTGTAAGCATGAAGCCTGAAGCAGTCAGATTATGTCATTTGGAGAGGATGTGTGACACGGTGGGGCCTGAGGAACTACTCACTCTCTGTCCATGGACCCTCCAGTGGCTTGCAACAGAGCTCGAAGAAGCTGCCATAGCATTCGGAACGAGAAGCATCTGCGAAGTCTTTATACGAGAAGGCTTCGATGATCCGGTCAATTGTCGGGCGATTCTTAGGCTCTCGCTGCATCATCTGCTCAATGATGCGTGCGAGCAGCGGCAGTCTGCGATCTCGATCCCCAGAAAAAGGCAGAAGCCAGGTCTTGATTTCGGCAAGGTTATTTTGGAAAGACCATTTCGCCCCCGCCATAATTCTCGAATCCTGCCTAGGCCAGTCCCTCGATTCGGTTAAGTGGATACCCATTTCAAGAAAGGTACACCCAAGGGAGAAGACGTCCTCGGATCTCGAGCACGAGCCCTTCATCGCTCTCTCTGGCGCTTGATATCTGAAAGTGATGTTGTCTCCATTACTGGTTGCGCTGTGTGAAAGGGCTGATGTGTCCGTCGACCATCCAAAGTCTGTGAGCCACAGACCGTTTGGAGAAAGTAGGAATTGCGAAGGCTTGAGGTCTTTATGTCGAATTTGATTCCGGTGAAGATACGCCACAGCCTGAGTCATACAGACGAAGCTCCTACAGAGGTACTGCTGCAACACTTTCCATAAAGCTTGTATGTCTTCCTCTGAATGAATCGATAGTGGCGTCAATGTCTTCGAGGAAAACGTGGAAAGCATTTCAACAGCGGACAGAGCCCCGTCCTGCAGCTGTTCTTGCTTGATCCTGCTCACTTCGCTTCCGCGCTCGATCCAGGAGCCTAGATTATCCATATCGTGCAAAAGCGCCGCAAGGTCGCAGTGAGCAACAGGAAATATAAGCAGCCCTATCTCGTAACCTCGTCTCTGCTGGTGGGTATAAGCACCTATGAGCTGAACGATGTGCTTGTGGCGTTGCCCTGACAGGTTGGCCATGATTGCCACTTCGTTGAGTGCTCGACCTCCAAGCCGCTTCGTGTAAGTCCGCTTCCATGCCAGTGGAACATCTGCCAGCCTTGTCTCATGAATGATGCCTTCGCCGCCCCCACCTAGTCGCCTCATTGCTGTGAAAGGCTCAGGACTGTCTCGGGCAAGATGCACCAGTGTCGTCTCGAATTGAGCCTTCCAACCGCGCGAGGCTGCCATGCCTTGGGTGATGATGTCCTCTTCGGAATTATCTAGGCTTTCGATGGTCTGACATGCATGTTCTGATTGAGGATACATACGTGGCTGTGCCAGCACATCCATGCTTAAATTATCAGCTCCAGACGAAGCTGCTGCTTGCCCATCACGCTCTTCTAACTCCTGTTGTTCAAGACACCTCTTATAGTGGCCCATTTTGGAACCCTATGCGTCAGTGCTCGAGGTCCACCGCGTTACCCTGCTTGGATGGAACAAGACTGCATCTTGCCGTCTAAGTTATCTCTTGAGGACAGAAGCGAAGAATGTTGGATAGAAGAAGTATTCGGGAAGGCTGAGGGACGTGTGTTGGCCATGAGATTGCACCGCCACCCCGTTTTCAGGGCGGCCAATGGCAACGACGTGGCAGCGTCACCGGCGTAGCCAATAGTGAAAAAGCGGCGTTCAGCCCTGCGACGTTTTTGCTGAAATAGTAATTGTCGGTCTACATGTCTCCAAGGCATCTGGCCGTAATATAGCAGGCATCGTGAAGGAGGCGAAATGTGACACGGAATGTCGAAGGAGTCAGAGTGAAGCAGCCGCGAGTAGCGGTCGACGACATAGCTTGGGGCTTGCCAAGACGCTACCAATCTGCTCCTTCATCCATTTCCAGCTCGACTGAATCACCAGAAGATCAACGAGACCGGTAGTATGTGACAAGAATCATACGCGGAATATCACGTAGCCCAACACGTGACAATGTTGGAGTTGAAGGTCTCGCTTCCATTCATGTTGATGCAGGCTAGTGCCGGTACGTGCCCGGAATGCGTGCTTCTCGAAGACCTTAGTCGGTCCACCATCTACCTCGTACTAGGTATTTCCGCCATATTCTGAACACCTCAACGCCAGGTCGTGCCCTTTCACGGTGACATCCACTGCTCGTCACTGAACGCTTACTGCACGGCGTTGGCGCCCTTTCCCTCCTTCCTGTTAGGCGCCCCACTTCCCTCCTTTGTTACCTCATCTGGGTTCTCTCCCTCGGCCAACTTCTTCTCGCGCTCCTGCTCCCTCTTGCGCTCCAACTCCTGCACCTTGTCCTTGGGACTATCCTCAATCAAATCACTCTCCCCACTCAGCCCGCTCCACTTGGGCAGGCCGTCTGGGATGTCCATGACGCGCTGGCCGTAGAACATGTGGCAGCGGGGCTTGAAGTACGCCTTGTCCTCATCGGTCTTCAAGTGCACGAGCGAAGGGAAGAGCAGGATCATGTTGCGGCCCTCGTCCATGATGGGCGAATGGCAGAAGGAGCAGCGGACTTTGCAGGGAAGCTTGTGCTCGATGGACTTCTCGGTTGGGTCGTACCACTCTAGGTCGTGGTGACCGTTGGTGAAGTTGATGTCTTCTTTGTGGAAGATGGCAGCCCATTGGAAGGGTGCGGCTGGGATGGATTAGTATTGGAAGAATTGCGTCAGGTGGGAGCTTACCGTGCTGGGTCTGGCAGGTTGTGCAATGGCAGAGCTTGCTGTCGAGAGGCTCCCTCCGACTGAGCTGGTACTTCACTTTTCCGCAATGGCAGTTGGCTTCGTACTTGACGTCAAAGTCCTTCATGTTCTCGTGGACGCGGTACGGCGGGCGCTGCTTCCACTCGGAGATGCCCGTCGTCGACTCGCCGCGGCTCTGGTCCTTGTCCATCCTGAAGGACGTCTGTGCAAGTGTGGGATGTTGGCGCGTGAGTTGCGATGCTAGCAGACGTGCGCGAGGTAGTGCAGCTGAGTTACTGAGCAAAGGTAGACGGCGGACTGCAATTGAAGCTGCGGACATGAAGGTGAGTGTGAGAAAAACAAGTAGTGGTTTGTTGGAAGCAGCAATTGTTTGCAGTCATCAATGATGTCTTTATTTGCGGTGCAACGCTGATGCGCACGCGTTGACGTCACCATGATATCTGCGCGCGCGCCAGCATCGACTCTCGCTTGACTCTCCACGGAGATCGTTTGCTAGCAATGATCAACATCCCTCGTAGCGCCTCCAGCCCGCTAAATGCCCCAAATTCAGGGTCCGAATGCGCCTTCAATGCAGTGCTTTTGTAGCTTGTGTTCCTGTGCCCATCATAAGCTCGTTAGTCTCATTAGCTCGGCTCTGCGCCGCCTCCATCCAACCAATCATCCACCATCCCCTCCGTGATATTACAACATGATCACAGCAGACAGCTCAAGCTACCTTCAGAGCCTTCTGAGCTTCTTTTGTTGACAGCCCAAAGACATTAATCAGATAGTCAAGCCTATATGTCTGTTAGATTGGTACAAGTCCGGTCCTGTGGCCTCTGACTTACTTGATGTCTCCCGCAATCCTCCGCCGCACAGCTTCGAATTCTACCTCTGCCTTGTCTTTTGCTGCATCCTGTCGCTTCGCATTGATCGTCTTGACACGAATCTTGAATTTTCCGCTGACCGGACGATGGTCTGAGACCTTCACCCCATCGTGCCTCCGATAGTCTACCTGCTTGATCCTACCCAAGCCTCGGTAGAGTAGCCGATCGCACCATGCTGGCGAACGCTGTTTCTCCGACGTGTCGTAATTGTCAGTGCCGACGTCGTATTTGTATGTTGGTGCGAATGTGATGGGCGCTTCAGTAAATGCGCGGAGACGGAACCCGGGATTTCGTTTGCGCGACAGCAGCAACTGATCGCGATCAAGAAGCTTTGTCAGATTGCCTTCCCTGACCGCTTGAATGACTGTATTGCGAGGCATTGCATCAATACGGTAGTTCAGGTCTCCATTGAGAATGCAGATCTCGTGGTCGAGGATCATTGAACCGTCCCCACCACCGACAAAGAAGTTCTCGCAATCTGTTGGAGAGCGATTCCTGGGCAGTGGTGCTTGTTCCATAATTGAAGCTGCATCGTTGTTGCGATGTACTGTTTGTGTTTGGCCAGCTGCTAGATGGCAGTTGATGAAGCAAAGCGACGAGTCGTCAATGAAGAAGCGAACAATGAGCGCACCCTTATTGCCAACGCGTCCACTGAATCCAAGCTTGATCTCAGCAGCGCATACATCGCGGATGTTCGACCGCTCCGATGACTTGACGAAGACGCACGTGAAAAGCCCGACAAGGTTCGCCGTGTGAAGAAGTATGTAGTTCTGCTTGGGACTGTATTCGTCCAACATGCGCACCAGATGGTCCCTCCAAGCACGGTACTGATGAGACATGTGCTCGTGCTCTGAGTCTTCCTTGTGCTTCTTCTTCTTGAAGAAACTCTTGGCCGTAATCTTCTTGTTCTCGAGGTCTACGAGCTCTTGAAACCCGAAGACGAGGATATCAGGAGGGTTGTCCGGTTCAATAAGCTCCCGGTAAAAGTTACGGTCTTGCTCAGTATGTCTTAATGTAGTGGGCTTGGTTGCACCCGCATTCCAGGTCATGACTCTTGCTGAAATTTCTCTGAATTCGCAGTACTCGGAGTCGCGTTGTTGCATCAGGTTTTCTGCTATGATCAGCGTCGTCCAGAGAAACACTTTGTCAGACCTACCAAGCCAATCATTCTTCAGCATGCCGTCCCAGATGCGCAACATCATATCTGTGCCCAACGAGGCCACCTGAAATCTGTCGAGCTTCCAGATACTGGTACGATCCGCCACAATGCCAGCAATGGGCTTTTCGTGCGCCTTCCAGTCCTTGAGCACTTTCCATGGCGTGCTCTTGGTGTCGTAGACGTAAACCATTCCTGTACTGTAGCCAGCCCATAGATAGTCGCCAACACCAACCAACGAACTGATCTTATACAAACTGACATTGACAACCCCTAGGCATTCAAAGTCCTTCTTCGAATATATGGTCACTTTTCCATCGGTATGTCCAAAGTACATGCGATCTGGTTGACTACTAACGATAGCGCCTGAAGTCACCTCACCGACGTTCGGTTGTGACAATGGATCTCGAGTCATTTTCTGGAAGTAGTTGCTGTCTCCGGTGCGCTTAAAGACGCGAATCTCTTTGGTAGTTGCGATCCACAATTGAGAACCAGAGATGATTGAAAATGTGTGACCGCGCGGTATGCCGAACGTGAGAGGGGCCTGGCGAAGCGAAGGCGAACCCGTGTCGTCAGAGGGCCAGATATGAAGAGTTCCATCCTCATCGATGGACCACATTTCCGATGCATACCGGAATATCTTCACAATGGCACTCCTGTTGTGCGCGTTACTCTTAGTAAATACCACACTTTGCGTGGGTATATCAATTTCGTGCATTTCGCCAGTATTCGTGCCCAGCCATAACCTCTTGCCCTCATCCTCAACATCCTTAGCAGGTC
>TARA_R110002003_G_scaffold384_3_pt1 | contig 21822 bp, 30 predicted proteins | sample TARA_R110002003 | Tara Oceans TARA_R110002003 (sample SAMEA4396441) | marine metagenome | biome: Westerlies Biome; feature: [SRF] surface water layer (ENVO:00010504); material: water (ENVO:00002006), including particulate matter (ENVO:01000060) such as... | depth 5 m
TATTGGGGCTAGCGATATTGTCGGTGAAGAGAGTTGTTGTATCAGTTGCCATTAGCATTACGTTAGTGCAGTGCGGAAAAATCCAAAAGGCCGAGTTTTCAGAGCGCAGAACACGAATCACGGCATGATAAGTCCAAGGTATGCTGCTGGCCCCCCCCCCCCCCGTGGTGCCAGCGCAAGGTGATGCCTATTTCAGCACTCAGGTTGCAGGAGTTGCTTTCGAAAGCTGATATTGCCGGAAGACTTCAAAGAGTATGACTCAACCCACGCAAGTCGTTCGGGTCAACCATCGAGAGGGGAAGGCCAGTGGGGAAGATCCTGATAGTATCGCGTGCCCGCCGTCCTCAGGCAAATAGGGAATGAAGAAGGCACAATGAAGTTCCAAGACCACGGGAGTTCGCTGTTACGTAGGTGGAGTGTGTGAAGGATTTGAGGCTTGGACCCGTGGTTGTTCGTGCTTCGATGCATCGGTCGAAATCGAGCATGGTGACATCATGGAGGCGTGGCACAACGAAGCACGTGCTTTCGAACACGGCAGCGTGCGGGCGATCTGATCAGTGCATAGGGCTGTCGCGATGAGCAATTTCATGAAGGCCTCTTCACTGTCTGCCAGAAGTTGAGATAGATGTGCGCGCGTGCCCAATTCGGTGTCAAAGTCCCTGGTGCAGTTGAGGCTCTCGTCTAGATCGGCTGGTCCAGTGTGCGACCGCTCGCCGTGCCGCCACCGTCCGAACAAGGCTCCGTCTGCTTGGGTTGTGGATCTCGAGTGACTCCGCCTCATCCCTTGACGACTCGCTGGTCTCCACTTAACCTTGAGCGGCGTCGTCGTGCTGTCCGTTGTTTACTGCACGCTGAAACCGTCGACGAATTTGCCGCCCGCTAAATCAACATTGCATCACGGCGAGCAAATAGAGAGAGGTGATGAATATTGCAGGTGCAGAACAGCGGACCTTGCGGCATTTGATAAAAAGTCGGTATGTTTGATGGAACGATCATTAAAGGCATGTTGAGGCTGCACAGACCTGACAGGTTCCCACCCATCCCCACTCGCCGAGAAAGGCATATTCTTCACAGCCTTCCCGATGTTTGTCCGACACGAGGGACCGATGATCATGGAAACCTGGTCTGATTGCAGTCACACGACAACGCAGAGTCTCTCGATGAACGCGCATAGATCGAGCTAGCCGATTCGGCCTCCATGTCGAAGCACATTGGCAGCCGTCTGCATTCGCGGGGTGTTCATCATCGCCAGAAGTTTCGCCTGCTCCGAGAATACGGTTCAGAAGAACGTTTCTTCCCCGTAGAATGCAGATCGCATCCGGCGCATGCGATGTTTGTGGTGGTGGGTCATTGGAGATCTAGCGGGAGCGTACGCGGATGTCGGAAGGTCCAACGTTGGCTTGTCGAATCACAGTCAACTTCTCCACAAGCCATCATATTGGAGCAACTGTCCTTGTCGCGTTGACAAGCCCGCTACTGCATAAATTGGGGCCGCAAAGGAATGCTGTTGGTTGTTGCAGTGCGGTAGCCAAGGCTGCAAGGCCAGCCGGATCGACTTTGAAGTGACGGCGTGGCGCTAATGACGTAGCACCAGGAAACAAATGCTCGGCAGGACTCTGGGCATTGCAGCATATGTAAGATGTGAACATAGCATGGGTACATAAAGGAAGCAGAGCAGAACATCGTGGGTCTGATACTGAGGTTCGCTAAGTACTGTCGAACGTGTTACACAAGTTGTGGTGTCGTCAAGATGGGCCTCGGCAAAGTGTGAGTGTATCAACACCAACATCACGATCAATACTGATTGTCGCAGAGCTATCAAGGTTCGGGGTGCCGAATGTGGCATCGAAGCCATCATGTTAGGAGTGGTCACCTCGATCGGAGGTTTCCTGTTCGGTTATGACACAGTATGGCACTCGCAATGCGAACATCGCAAATACAGGAGCTGATGTACGCAGGGTCAAATCTCATCTATGCTGTTGTTCCGCGATTTCATCGCGAGATTCGGACAAAGGCAACCTGACGGCAGCGTGGCGTTTGATAGCACCATCCAATCTCTAGTCGTCTCTACGATGTCGCTCGGTACCCTGGTCGGAGCTCTTTCTGGCGCTTACACTGCCGACTGGTGGGGACGACGAAGAAGTTTGAGCTTCGGTGTTTTCATATTCATCATTGGTAACGTCATTCAGATCACAGCGATGAACTCCTGGGTCCATCTCATGATTGGCCGTATCGTTGCTGGGCTAGGGGTTGGTAATTTGTCGGTCGGTGTACCCATGTTCCAGTCAGAATGCTGCCCACGAGAGATTCGGGGTGCAGTCGTGGCCTCGTATCAGCTCATGATTACCATTGGTATCCTAGTCAGCAATGGGATCAATATGGGCGTCCGCGACAACCCAGGTCAGGACAGCGACGCTTCCTGGAGAATCGTCATCGGTCTTGGGATCGCCTTCTCTCTACCTTTAGGGATCGGTATTCTGTTCTCACCAGAGTCGCCACGCTGGCTTGCTGGTCGAGGGCGCTGGGAAGACGCACGCATGTCACTCGCGCGTCTCCGAGGCCAAAAGGAGAACCCAACCCACGAGCTTGTTAACGACGACTTCAAGGAGATGGAGGAGTCGATTGCCGAGCAGAACAAGGCCGGCAAAGGAACGTGGGTTGAGTGCTTCACTGGCCAGCCTTCTGGTATCCCCCGCCTTGTATACCGCACTTTTCTTGGCTGCGCTCTTCAGTTTTTCCAACAATGGACTGGCGTCAACTACTTCTTCTACGTAAGTGCATCATCTTGGACTGACACCGTATCTGACCGATTCAATAGTACGGCGCGACCATCTTCGAAGCTGCTGGCATCGCGGACCCCATCCAGGTGCAGCTCATTCTTGGTGCCGTAAATGTCTTCATGACTTTCCCTGGTCTGTACCTCATCGAGAGGGTTGGCCGCCGCACACCACTTATCTTCGGTGGCCTATGGCAAGCGGTCTGGCTGCTCGTCTTCGCCATCGTCGGCATCGTGCGACCGCCGACCGAGTATAGCTATTCCGGCATCGTCATGATTGTGTGCGCTTGCATGTTCATTGCATCCTTCGCCTGCACATGGGGACCTTTCATCTGGGTTGTCATTGGTGAAACTTTCCCACTACGGACGCGCGCGAAGCAAGCTTCTCTTGCGACCGCGTTCAACTGGCTGGGTGAGTGGACCAAACAACCAATATAGTAGCTTCTCTAACGTCGACCAGGCAACTTCCTCATAGGGTTCCTCACACCATACGCCAACGACGGCATCGGTTACGGATTCGGCTTCGTCTTCTTCGGCTGTAACTTCATCGCTGCAGCCATTGTGTTCTTCTTCCTCTTCGAAACCAAGTCGCTGTCGCTAGAGTCGGTCGATATGATGTACTCCGACCCTGCTATCAAGGCTGCTACTAGCAAGAAGTGGGTGCCTCCGGGCTACATCACTCGCAACGAGCGCGACGATGCATACTGGCACCGTCGCCCAAGCATTCTAGACGAGCGCACGCACGCCACGGGATTGCCCGCAAGATCGATGGACGAGAAGGTTGACGAGAAGGATGACAGCTCACCTGAGCGCGGTATGTCGGTGCATCGCGAGCACGCTGGCGATGAGAGGAGGGTCTAGACCACCGATGATTGTGATGGCTAGGTTTTTGAGGATTGCGGCTTTTCATCTAGAGGGCGCTTGTGTTACTACTGTCACGACTTCTTTCACGACTTCTTTCTTCTCAGCGGCTATCTACACAGTGCTTCTACAGCAGTCTGTACACGTAGCGCAGCAATGTTCAAATCTTTATCAAAATCTTCGAACTGGATAGAATGCGTGGTGTTGTTCTCCCCATGCCGACACAGCCGCAATGCCATTCCAGCTAAAATTAGCGTGGCGTGGCGCATGTCGCAGCCCTTCACGAAACGCGTCAGCTGTAAAGCGCACGACCCAGCCTTCAGCTGTGCAACATCAAACTTCAGTCTTCACAATCAAAACCACTTCATGCTCCCTATCCCCAGCATTACTACCACTCTCGCTTACATTTGCCGTGTCCACCAACATGGCTCCAGCCGTACCCACGCCCGCGCCCAACACGCTCGCCAAACTAGCGCGCAGGACCCTCGTCACAACCGCACCCGCACTCGCTTCACACCACTTCGAGCGCCGCGGGCTTAGCGTGAACCACACCCAGGGAGTAACATTAGGTGTCATCGCCGCCTATGTCGTTGTCATTGCGCTGTTGTGGAATCTGCCCTACGTGCGATGGGTGCTGTGGCCGTTCAAAGTACGTTGCAGCCGCACCGACAACCTATTCTTCTTGGCAGATCAGCTGACTGAATTTGGGTGAACAGATGCTGGTCATTGCCTTCCACGAATTCGGGCATGCAATCACAGCATGCTGTACCGGCGGGCGCGTCGAGTTCATATCCCTCGACCCGCACGAAGGTGGGGTTACGCATATGCGTGGCGGGAAGCAGTTCATTACGTTGCCTGCTGGGTATCTCGGGTCTAGTTTGATCGGCGCGCTGTTGACGTTCTGCGGTTTCAACATCGTCGCGAGCAAAGTTGCCAGTATAGTGTTAGGCGTGTGTTTCTTGCTTACGCTGTGGTGGGCGAGGAAGGATTGGTTGACGATTGTGACGATTCTGCTGGCGGTGGGGTTGTTGATTGCGTTTTGGTTTATTGAGCATGGGGAGGCGTTGAGGTTTATGGTCGTAAGTTTGCCAATTTCTTGCAAGTTTTCTCTGCGGTGCTGACATGCGTATAGTTGTTCATTGGCGTCATGTCTTCGTTGTACAGCGTCTGGGACATCTGCGACGACCTTATCTTGCGCAAGGTCAATTCTTCGGATGCGAGCGTCTTCGCCAAACGATATGGCGGTTCCGCACAGTGCTGGGGTGTTCTGTGGTCGCTTGTCTCGCTGCTGTTCATGATCGCGGGTATTCTGGCCGGGTTGGCGGCGTTTAAGCAGAGCTTCGAGCAGCAAGAGAAGGACAGTCAGGACTTTATTCCTACAGTTCGTATGATGATGATGATGATGATGTAATAGACTCAGCGTGAAGAGTGGTGCGGCTGTGAGGAATAACATGGTACCAGATGGCGTTCAGGCTCACAAGTTGAAATGACGGTATACCCTTTTCTTATCAAACTGTCAATACTTAGCTACATCTACCAAGACGCTCGACAAGCGAAGCCTCTGCATACATTCCTCCTTCTAGCAGGATCCACTGATGCGCGACCGAACACAGGATCGACTGACCCTCATAATGTGTCCAGGTCCGGAGAACTTCACCCGCGCCAAGCCCACTAGCCGTCTGTCCCTCGCTGTACCCCAGGATTTCCACAGATCTTATATCAACGTCGCCCACATTCTGAGACTCTGAAACCTTCCACCCATTCGATACTGCCCAACATGTCCGACCTCAAATCCGAAATCCTCTCCCACCACACCTTCACCTTCCCCTCGCTACGCCCTGGCTCCGGCTCGCACCAACAGCCCTACCTCCGTTTCCTCATGTTCATCAAGAAGCGCCCCGACATCAGCGACGAAAAGTTTCACGAATGGTGGAAAACCGTGCACGCGGATCTAGCTGTCGCAGTTGAGGGCTTCGGCGGGCACTGCATGCGGTATGTGCAAATGCATCAGACCGCCGAGCATCGAAGGGAGGCGGAGAAGTATGATCTGCCGGTTTTGGAGTATGATGGTGTTGGGGAGATGCATGTAAAGAGTTTGGAGGATTGGTTGGAGTTTCAGAAGAGCGAGGCGTTTGCGGGGAAATTAGTTGGTGAGTGCTGTGCTTGTGATTTTAAATATGCGATGGTGTTGCTTACCGAGTGTAGGCGATGGGCCGAACTTCATGGATGGGACACTGAAGGTTATGGTGGGATACGACAATCTCATATACGGTAGCAGGATAGAGACAAGTGGCGGAAGCGATGGGATACTACCGACCGACAGGCTATTGAAAGCGGAGCCAAAAGACTCGAAATTATGATCTACAACGAGGCTGTAGGGTTGAATATGGGACCGATATTTTCTTCAAGGGTTTCCGCCATGTCTCTGATGCTTGTGAACATGCTCAATATCTGCCTGTCCACGTGGTCTCATTATCTCTTACTCTGGCCGTGCAGCTGGTACACCAACCGCATCATGTGCTGGCCCTGATCCTCAAGATGGACTCCGAATGTCCTGTGCAGAGTGCGCATGATTTCGTTGAAGCCCTCGGCATTGCCTCCATGTGTGGTCTTCAACTCTCCCACCAGCACCTTGTACAACGCCTTCGAGCGGTTTTTGCAGGCCTTCTTCTCCTCTATCTCCTCCTCAACCACCTTCCTCGAGTCTTGGAGGTCGTGTTCCAGCTCTTGAATGCACTCTTGACATATTCTCGGCTTTCTGATCACTTTCTCGCATTCGTACTCTTTCACCTCAAGTTCGGCCTCCTTCTCCTCGAATCCCTCTTCGAGAGAAGCTACGGCGTCTTTATATTCCTCTGCGGCTTGTTCTGCGACGGCGAGATCGTACTTGAGCGTCTCGAGCTCGCTCTTGACCAAGTGGAGCGCTTGTTGGGACGAAAGAGTCTGAGTTGCACGGTGCTTTGCGAGCACCCTCTTCAACTGGTCCGTGCCAATGGAAGCACGCCCAGTCGGAAGAGAATATGAATCACTTCATCAATATCAGAACCAAACTTCATCTTCTTAGCGGCGATGCCGTTAGGTGGTGACGCTGCTGGGCGCTTGACGGGTGGCCGCGTGAGTGACGCTGTCACCATTGTGGGTGGTGTTGCCGGCACCATGAACTTGCGACGTGTCTGCGATCGAGTCTGTCTCGAGGTGGACACGTCAGGCAGCACGGTCGATATCCTGAAAGGCGCCATCTGGTGCAACGAGAGACACGACGGACCGCAAAGCGACAAGACGACGCATTTAACGTTTTTCATGAAGTGACGAGAGGAGCCGTGGTGACCAGTGGTCAGTGTGTTGATTGTACTCAGCCCACGAAGAAGCCACGATGTACAATGAGTGCATCGCGACCCTATCGCTAAGCAAGAGGGGAAGGTACAATGAGCCTTGCCATCTCACCACCTGCCTTAACACGCATATTAATGTAGACCTATGCCCTTCACCCCATTGAACAACTCGTCCTCTCTCACCAGCACTCCACGGTTCAAATCCCTCTTACGTACACTCGCGATGCCCGATAAGTGTAGTGTCAGCTCCAGCTCCCCAATCAAGCTCTTGAGCACGTGCTCAACACCCTTCTCTCCGCCAAGCGCAAGTCCATATACATACGGTCTCCCGATCATCACGCAGTCTGCACCCAGCGCCAGGGCTTTCGCGATATCCGCACCAGACTGTATCCCACTGTCGAAGAAGATGGTAAGCTGATCGGCCACCGCATCCACGATATGCGGCAGTATTCCAAGGGAAGAGTTGCCCCCATCTTGTTGTCGACCACCGTGATTCGAAACCACAATGCCTTGCACGCCTGCTTCGACTGCAAGCTTCGCATCTGAGACACTCTGGACGCCTTTCAGTATGATTGGGCCATCCCAGTGCTTCTGCAAGAACTTGATGTCGTCCCAGCCTTTGCTCGTGCCAGGGAAGATGGTACGCATCCACTCCGGCGCCGCCGCGTCCATCTTCTCTTCTACTTCGACCCCGTGGCGCTCCTTGAACTGCTTCCTAAAGACTGGATCGGTCATGCCGATTTCGACACCAGTGCGATCCGCGCGCATGAAGGGATTGTACCCATTGTCCATATCTTCGGGCCGCCAGCCAAGGATGTAGGTGTCTAATGTAACGAAGAGCATAGTGTATCCCGCTTTCTTCGCCCGTTGAAGGAGTGAGATGGTTATGTCGTCATGATCGCGAGAAGGCCAGTACAACTGGTACCACCGCTGTCCGTCCTGGCCATTGGCTTTCGCGACGCCTTCAATACTAGTGGCGGATGCGGTGCTCAAAATATATGGCACAGCTTCTCTCGCCGCCGCCCGTGCAGCCGCGACTTCGCCATCCGGATTAAAGATCTTGAGAACACCAACGGGCGCAACCGCGATGGGGAATTGCAGCTTCTCGCCCTGGATCTCAGTACTCAGATTCGGAAACCCCTCATACTTGACCAGCCGCTTCGGAACGATGCTCCACTTCTTGAATGCAGCACGGTTTTTGTCAGTTGTCTCGCGCGTGCCTGCTGAGCCGTAAACGTAGCCCTTCGAATCTGCCGACATTCTGCTACATGCCAGCTCTTGCCACTTGTCGGCTTGAAAAGTCAAAGGCGGGCGCTCGAAGTCGAGACCGCGAGTGTACGTCTGCATCTCGTAGTCGACCGCATCTTGCTCAGGGTGACGGTTGGTGAACTTGGGATGGTGTTGGGTCGCTGATCCGTGAGACATGGTGAAGACCTTTTGATGGTTTGATGGAAATGGGAAATGAGAACGAAAAGGTGCTGCACTGTGATGGCCATCATGGCGCTGACGAACCTTAAAACGGTCTGTTTTGCCAGCAAAATCGCATCATGACGAATGTAGCGGAGCATCCGGAGGTCTGATCGACCAGGGTCCTGCATGGTGGCGCCTTCCCACGCTGCCGAAAAGCTTGACTGTAGAAATCGTGCGTCTTATCGTTGTGCATATGTTAAAGCAATACTAGCATCGCTGCTGATCCACACGTGCTCTCGCGGATGCTTGGTTTTGAACGGAGGGAGGTGTGAACTCTGTTGGATTTACACATAGTGACGTCATTGCGAATCCTCGGTCGCCTTTTTACAGACGTCTACGTACCATTAAGGAAGGTTGAAGATGGAGGGATCGTGAGGGTACCGTGGTTGGTCATAATCATAAATTCGTATTTATATCTACCCAATCTAGATGCAATCCAGCCAGCCAAATGCTACTCCAAACTCCCAAAATGCTTTCAACCCGTTCAGTTACCCTTCTACACACTAACACATCCCCCGTCAATCTTCAAATGCCCACCCGTCATAAACTTACTATCCTCACTTGCTAAGAACGCCACCACACTCGCGACATCATCCGGGCTGCCAAAGCGTCCCAATGCCGTCCCATCCTTCAACTCGCGCAGATTCTCCTTACTCCAACCCTCCTTGAATCCCGGGCCGGAGTCGATAATCGACGTATGAATCGTATTAACGCGGATGCCGTACTGGCCTAGTTCCTCGGCGGCGGTGAGCGCGATGCCGCGCAATGCGAACTTGGAACTGGAGTAGGAGATTTGGCCAGGGAAGCCTTGCAGACCGGCGATGCTAGAGCGCAGGATGATGGAGCCGCCGCGGGATTGTTCGCGGAGGATGCGGGCGATGTGTTTGAGGCCGAGGAAAGCTAGATTCGTCATTAGCACGGATTATGCACAGTGGTAGTGGAATGGACGCACCAGACTTTGCATTTGTGGTCATTATCTTATCCCAATCCTCCTCCGTCGTATCAAACAGACTTTTACTCTCGTCCCTCTCGCCCGCATTGAGCAACGCACAATCAATCTTTCCAAAGCGCTGCATCGTTTTCTTCACGCATGCTTCGACATCCGCTTCTTTGGTCGCATCTGCTGCGATAGTCAGGAGTCGGCTTTCGAGCGGCACGCCCGTAGGTATCGCAGCCTTTAGGACGGGAACTGCGGCCTCAAGGGCGGGCTGGTCGATGTCGATTAATGCAACGTTGGCGCCTTCGATGAGCATGCGTCCTGCGGTTTCAACCCCGATTTTCCCGCCACCACCGGTGATAAAGGCGACTTTGCCATCGAGGCGGTGGATGGGGAGTGGTTTGGTGAGGTTGGTGGATGTTGGTGCGCGTTGGATGCCTGGGCGCATCGGCTTGTTGAGATTGAGGGTTGAGGCGCCTGACATTGTTTCGATGATTGTTACCGTGATTCGAGTGAAGTTTGTTGTTGTTAAATTCGGTGGTGAAATCCGTCCAGCGGTTCTGTCGATTGCACCACCAAGTCGGGCGAATTGCGCATATTAATTCCCACCATTTCTGCCTGCCCCAACAACGATGTATTTGTTGTATGACGTATCTGAGACCCCTAGGCGAAAAATTCGCGTCGGTTTACATGTCCGTTGAGGCTCTTGTTGCACAAAGGATCCACAGGGACCAGTTTTTCGTCCAATGTCATCATCGGCCGGTGTTTCGCCGGACGTCGCGAATCGTCAACCCCCGATATTCTGAGAATGGCGGTGGGTGATCTGCACGTGTTATCAGCTTTTATCATCCTTGACTGGGGGAATATCACGGTCCGGAGCCACTCTGTACGGGGTTTGGCGGGTCCTAGGGGCTACGAGAGTCCACACCAATCTGCTTAGCGGGCTTTAACCCCTAACCCATGGGCGCGCACGGTGTCACTCCTAAGTGCTGTCACGACAATATCAAAACCAACTGGCAATAATAGCAGGTAGCAGAGGATTCCCATACAAATTATTGAACGCCGCAAAATGCAGACGCAAGCTACCAGTCAAGAAAGTAGTCGATCCCGTCGGCAAGCGCAGCTGCACCGACCGCAGCATGATCGCTGAATGCGTACTCATGGATCTCGATGTCCCTCAAAGCTGGACTGTCTTTCAGCTCAGTGTAAAGCTTCTGCGACAAGTCCGTCATTCTCTGAGGAATGAGAAAGCTTTCGCGGAATGTCAACTCCTCATCAGTCTCTGTCCGCCTCTTGACCGGTTTCTGTTCGAGCTCACCATAACTGATCTGAAATGCAGGCTTGGTCGCATTCGTCGAAGAGGATGAGTTCTTCTTCAGCGGTGCCAGAAAGCCAGTATAGTTGAAGACGTAATCGTTGTTGAAGAAGAGGGCAGGCGACGCGCTGAGGAACGTATCGAACAGGTCGGGTCGGACGGTAAGACGGTAAGAGCATACAGAACGAAGAGACCACCGAAAGAGTGTCCATACAAAGCATCCCGATCGAAATTAGCTTTCGGAAAGACTGTGTCGCGCACCCAACGTCGCAGGGCTGTATCGATGAAGTCGATGAAGTTGTCGGCATTCGATGGTACACCTGGCACAGCGGGCAGAGTGCAGCTGGAGCAGACTGGCGGTTGGAAGTCGTAGCCTCGTTGGAGGCTGTAGGGTGAATCGGGAATGGTCTCCGGGTATCCAATGCTAACAACGATGCTGTCGGGCATGTTGAACTCTACAGGTCTTCGGCGACGGAATGCCTCGGTCGCAGTCAATCCTAGAGCGTTACCATCGAGAACATACCTGTCGAACTTAGCAAAATCAACTTCCATATCGCTCGTCTATATTCAATGCTTGTAGGCTACTGGTAGATCTTACATTGTCTCGACAGTAGTATTCTCGGCCTGAGACGTCCAGTTCAGCTGCCATGCAAGCTGGATTTGGTAGTCCCAGGACCCATTGCTTGCTTTCCAGAAACCAGTATTGGGGAAAACATTGGTTGGGAACTGCGTGACCAGAGGAGAGAAGGTCCAGGCACCGATGGAACTCATGGTGACAGACGCACGATTTGCTGCTCGAGTTCGATTGCTGCTGCAGGAACCAGTCAATAGACTGGCTCTGATGCTTTTGTATCCGCTGTGCGGAGATTAGAGCACATGTTGGACACACCTGATGGAGGGGTAGAGATGAGGCCATGCCCAGAGATGCACGTGGTTCATGCGGGTCTGACGCCTCTCTACTGGGGTCTGGAGTCAATCCTTGCCCAATCAAGTATGAGCCATCAAGGTTTCAGCTTTTAGTACCAGCATCTTTCATCTGAACACCTTCGAGGAGACGTTCTAAACTTGTAGTGCCACTGTATGTCAAGTGTCCCTGAAATGGGCTTTTCGCCCACCACAGACGTTCTGGCACCATGACTGTATTTAGGTGCGCTTATGCTTTCAACAATCAGACTGCTGTGGTGAACAGGACTCGTCCGCACAGTCGGTGCACGAGCGCCACACTCTCGAGCCCAAGGAATGATGGATTCAGAGTCAATTTCACGACTAAATCACTCTTACTCGCACTTGACCCGAGAAATACACGGCAAGACAGCAATAAGCTTTAATGGGGCTGGCAAAAGCCCAGTCTTTCCACGAAGTCGTTGTTAATATCGAAAGACGTGTTATATTTACGTGAATATAGTGCGAAATCATGATTCCAAGTTAGAAAGCTCCTCGGCCTGGGAGGGGATCATTCCTCGCTGGACAGGACTTGTCGTATGAATGCGGCTCAGCGAAGGTTGGTTCTGCGCGGTTGTTGTACGCCAACTGTACCAGCGTAGTACCTGTTAAAGGGGGGTGTTAGGACGCGTGCTGTCAGGGTATTTGAGCCTTACCATTCGGGTTGTATGCAGGCCAGCCATACTTGCTCAAGCCTTGTTTCGAATCTCGAGCGAAAGCAGCCCAGGCACCCATAATGTACTTAGATGTGGCATCTTCAGCTGGAATGTTTTCCAGACCTGATACGTCTTCGGCAGTGCCAAAGACCATATTAAGATCCGATCCGTGGTAGGCACCGCTACCCTGGTATCCGAGACCGGCAGTACCGTTGTATAGGCGAAGGTTATCCCAGTCGCCGTGATATCTGTATCGCCACGTCGGGACGCCAAACTGAACTCTGTACTTGGTCGAATAAGAGGTGGGGCAAGTGAATGCTCGCTCCGAGAAAAGGGTCCATTGAGCATCAGTGAAGTTCAGCCGAGCGGCGTATCCAGCAAGTCGATACCATCCGTCTTCATGGTCTGCATTTCCGGCCAACAGTGGGATTCTGGCAAAGGCGCCAGTGGCCGACAACTGCTCATAGTCGGCGAACACGGTGACATTGTCAATGGTAGGGTGAAATGTTGCCTGTGCGGTGGCTTGGGTAGGAAGCGGCGGTACTTTGGCCGCAGCTGCGAGAATGACCGAGGTGTTCATAGACCGGACGCAGGAAAGAACTTGAGTAGGGTCATCATTAGGCCCACCGCAGCCGATGGTTTGCGAAACATTGTACCACAACATCCGAGAATACTCCTTGGTGTTGGGCAAGAAGCTTAGTGACGTCCCGGACATTGGAATAAGTCCGGACACAATGGGATCAGCCTTCCATGCAAAAGACCAGTAGTCCACAGATGCACCTCCTGCGCTTTGGCCGAATATTATGACTCGAGTGGGGTCACCACCGAAGGCGGCAACGTTGTCGCGCACCCATTCGACAGCGGCGCGGTGGTCACGCAGAGCAGCATTTGCTTCTACTCCTGGTGCACCGGCGAAGCCAAAATTCCGAGGCGATAGCTGACATTTGTCAGCATGCTCTCCTGTGGGCGCGTAACCAGGCATACTTCGGGGTTACGACAACCACGTCTTCCGCGTCTGAGAGGTATTGGCCGTTGTAGAATGGACTATGAGGGCCCGGGATCTGAAATCCTGTAGAAATTGGTCAAAATTTGCAAGAATGAAAACAACATCACGTGGAACGTACGTCCACCGTGAAGGAAAATAAGCACCGGTTTCTTTGCCTTGGTGTTTCCTGCATTCTTGGTCCAGATGTTGAGCTTGAGGCAATCCTCGGATGCCGAATTATTGTTCTGCGCCGCAAAGTTCTTCCACACACGCAAACCAGACGGCTGGGTGAAGTTTGGGAAGCTGCTTACAGGCGGCTTATTCGAGAGACAGTCTGCCGACTACGAAGGTCAGTTCGATGTTTTATGAATGTGTGGTTAAAGGCGGCATACCCATTCCGATGCTTCGAAGACGGTCCCCTCAGGTGCGACGTACTTCTTCGGCGCAGCAAACCTTAACTCGCCGACTGGTGCCTCAGCATAACGGATGCCTAGGAACTCGGTCACACTGGTTTTGTTCGACGCTTGGTGGCCAATGATGACTCCGCTGGATGTCTGCACGTGAGATGAGTGGTGTGGTACTCCAACGGTCGACGTCACGAGCGACGCGGCCGTGAGAGCAATTAGAAGCTGCAGCATGTTGTCAAGGTGAAGCGGTTACCTCGACGCGACTGGCGGAAAGAGAGAGTGGTCAGCTTGTGTGGGCGGTCTCGATGACATTGGGCTGCAAGATTACAAGTGGCAGGACATGGAGTGAACGCCGTGGCGATCTTTGTCAACCTCATGGCGGGACCTTGCATGCCGTAGACGGCAGCCGCAACCACCAAGTTGCAAGGTCGCGCTACAACAGGGCAAACCACCGACATGGGACGGGACGTGCATGAAGTTTCTTGATGGTGGTCCACCAGGCGTCCGAGCATGTTCGAGGTGAACGGGTCGGGAGTTGGGATCGTGTTTGATTGGACGATCGAAACTGTGCGGGTCACGCTAGCCGTCACTGGTCCTAGCTCCTGCCCACGCTTTTGGACTCACGCTTCCTTCAATGCCAACACCATCAACGTCTATCCACGCACGCAGTAAACACGGCGAGTGCTAGAGACACGGTCAATAATACACCCCATATGTCGACATGCTTCATGGTGCGCGGGAGATGGAAGAGCATGGCACGGTAGAGGCGCTACGTGGGTCCCTTGCTGATCTTCATCAGATGACATCACCATACCATTCAACCTGCTCTCTACGACATTCCGGACATGGTCTGAACCAGCGTTCCTCGAGAACACCATGAAGGAGCCAGGATGCTCCCACAAAAGCCCCTGCAGGATTCTATGCTCCGCAGATACACAACCTCGGTGACCAATGAGCCCAGGTACTTCAGGCCGCCCGACCGATCGTGATTCGCGGATCGATACACATCCCGAGAACCACGGTACGGGTTATGGAGCTCCACAACGTATTTGCCGGCGTTTCCGAGTCTGCATTGGGTCCCTGAGTTCTCAGTATTGCGAAGATATGACCACTTTACTTCGGGTTGCCGTAAAAAATGCTGGCTCTTATCTCTCAGTCAAACTTGCTTTGCGCTGTTCCAACGACCTAAGGATCAATATCAAGCAGGGTAAACGGCGATGATCACTCTGCGTCGTCTGGTCAATCGTTCAAAGCTACTTTGAGGCAGTGCTGCCATATCCCCTCACTCTCGCCAACACCGAAGGAGGATTTAGTGTGGTTCAAGATGGCTCCAAACGTCGGGCTTGGGACACAAGGCCCGATGCAGCGTGGATGGGGTCTCTGGTTAACAAGTGTGCTCGCTGTCGTGATAGCAGCGCTCTTTGTGGGAGCTCGACTTGTACAACGGCTCGTCAAGCGCAGCGGCCTCGGGATGGATGACTACATGATCATAGCCGCTCTGATATCATCAGGTTTGCTTTCTTTGACCGAATGTCAAGGTGAGAACTTCTTTTCATGTTAAGGAGGCCCGGCTAAATGTGCGTAGCTGTCGTGTACGGCTATGGTCGACATTGGAGTTCACTAGATCCGCGCTCTCGCGTTACTGCACGAAAGTGGTTTTACGGCGCCAACATCGTCTATAAGATTGTGTTGATGTTCAACAAAATCTCGGTCGTCTGTCTCTACTACCGCATTTTCGCTGTTTCCACCAAGAATTTCCGGCGCGTATGCTATGCCATGAATGCTTGGGTTGTCGCGTCTAGCATGGCCTTTATCATCGCCACCGTCTTCCAATGCACGCCGATCGCGGCGTTTTGGAACCGGAGCATACCCGGGTTCAAGTGCTTCGAAAACGAACCTTGGTGGGTATCGTATGCGACTGTCCAGATTACGACCGATTTCATACTATTGGCAATGCCGATCCGTCAGATTCTCCGCCTCTCTATGAGCAAGGCCGAGAAACTTGGAATCTGTTTAGTCTTCGGCACCGGAGCTTTGTACGCTATTGAAGTGGTTTCTTTGGCAAAGGCTAATGTACGGCAGCGTTACCTTTGCTTCGATATACCGAGCAACGACAATCGCCGCGTCCGCTGGCGATCCTGACCCAACATGGGGTCCCATTCCCGCTACAATCTGGTCCGTAATCGAAGCCAATGCCGGTATTGTGTGCGCTTGCCTGCCCATGCTCCGTGGTCCTTTTGTGCGGCTATTTGGACCTCTGTTTGGTTCTCGACGCACAACCTCAAAGGCTCAAACTTACCAACTGACTTGGCGCTCTGGTCAGCCAAACTCGGTCGCAGTCGTCGGCAACAGCAAACGGGGTGTGTTTGATGCCGTCTCACAGCCGGACCGTGACAGCGAAGAGGGCATAATCAAAGAGGACTACTTTGCAACAACATCCGATGGCAATGCATTCCCTCTCAGACGAAGCGGAAGCCAAATCGTGGTCACAAATGAGTTCAGTGTGGTGAGCAACGACTCCGCGAGAAGAAATAGCATGGCTGGATCAGAAGGCTTGGAGACTGGCACTGTATCGAGTGCACATGGCGAGAAACCAGATGGGAAGAAGCCGTTCTCGCATATCTAAGGCGCCTTCTCGACGGCATATCAATCGAACGCCTCCAAACCACTTCGTTCCGACCACTCCCTACGATGAGCCATGATCATCTGGCTTAAGTCTCTTCTGTTGGGCAACCTGCTCAAAGATACATCTCCTCAGCACTTCGAAGATACCCCCAGTTTCATTCACATTATAAGGTCGGACGTTCACCGCCCCCGCCTGCAGACTTGTTCAATTAAGGCATCGGTTGAGCGCACCGCGAGGTTTTCGGCAGCATTCTCGGAAACGATGTCTGCAAGAAAAGGCGAGAAGGAAGCAGCACGACACGACCATGGCATTCCAGAATTTATGGTTATGTCGGACAAAGTAGATGACATGCTCGTACAATGAAAAGCACTTGCTGCAGTCACAGCTCTTGGTGAGGCATTTGTTTGGTCAATGTTCACACACGTGGTGCGCCACAGCATCCGGGCCACAGTCACTTGCACAAGAAGCCGTGGCAGTCATGCTTGACCTTAGCCCCAAGCAAAGCGCGCGAATTGCGTGGCTGGACGAGAGCCCAGAGTGGTTGAGAGGCAGACGATCGTTGAGCCCCGCATCCATCGCTTCTGGGCGCAGAGTTTGCGCCACACACCTGAAGGCAATCCATGCGCTGGGACAAGTGCTCAGACGTCATGCGCACATGAAGTCACTATTGACTCTGCATCCCCATCGCGAGCGATGAATTCTCTTCCGACTCAACCTGTTCGTCGTCTCCTGTGCTCCAGCAAGCGCGGCACTTCCAACTGAACCCGCGTCAAGCGTCCCGAGGCCGACCTTGCCCTTACCCCGCCATGGCCGACGACTCCACCCAGGCCACCACGCCTGCAAAGAGCAAAGCGCAGATCCTAACCGACGTCTTCTCGCTCGCGACCCAGTTCAGCACATGCGTCGAGGCATTCAATCTCATCCATCCCTCCAAAGACAATGACCACGCGCAAAAGGTGGCGCTGGCCAAACTCGGTCTGCAGCAGGGCAGGCTGCTCATCTTCGGAGATGCCGTTGGCATTTCAGCACCACCAGCACACATTGCCAGACATATGATCCCTTCACATCCAGGCTTGACAAACCCAGACCCTCACCTACCAGTGAACTTTGGTGTCAGGGATCCGAAGTTGGACGACGAAGGCATCAACGAGAAGATCCGTAAAGCGCTCAATGAGATTGCCGGTCGACCCAGCAATCTATCGCGAGATGAGTTGATGGAGAGGTACGGGCTGAAGAGCCCAAAGCACTTTTCGAGGCTCGAGTATCCAGCCCTTGACACCAATCGACTTGAAGGATTTCGGGAGAAGTATGCGCTGCTGCAGGATCTCGTGCGGCAGATGGGCGCGCGTGCCAGCATCAAGCGGAACATGAGCATGACGACAAGTCATTGGACCGTAAAACACTCCGACCGGTTCAATCAGTTCGTCAAAACAGTTCGGACCCAGGTCGATGCGCTGATTGAGCTCTTGGACGTCAAGGAGCAAGTCGACCGCGGCATGAGATCAGACATTCGGTCCATGGGCTGGCATCCCGATCTCACGGGGCCTGTCGTCCGGCAAGACTGGGAGAAGCTACAGCTCATTCGCGAAGCTTGCGCAATCGATTATCCCGAGTACGTCGGAGTCGTCGACACAGCACTTAAGTACATCAACGAGGAACTCAAGGAAGCGCATCTTGAGGTTCGTCGTGCAAGCTATAATTTACCCACCTCATCAAGTGGAGCTGCTGGGGCGCGGCGCAAGTCTGACTACGACATACGCAGTGCACCAATTGAAGTCCAGGCGCAAGCGAAAACTCCGACAACAACACCAGCAAGAGCCAACGAGAAGACCCATCTGCAGCTTTCTGCCGAGCGAGCGTGTGATCCAAATGCTGGCAGAGAGAAGAGACCTAGCTGGCTGTCAGCTTTCAGTTTCAAGTCTTGGTCCAAGGGCCACAAAGCCGATAAGCGTCGCTCCTTGAGCGTGCCCGAAACGGCTCCAGTAGACCCGCAGCGCTCACTATCTGCGGGTGAGGCTGACGCACCACCGCGCTCATCGGAGGAGGCGAATGGTCTCGAACCCATACGCTCAAAATCATTGAGTGCTATACCGGATGCGCCGGCGCTCGACCTCGATTCCAGGATGGGAGACGTGTCTCTCGACGAGAAGAAGATGCCGGCTGTCCCAGAGGATCGCGAAGTCTCACCCAGTGCTCCGGTGAATCGCATCTCGCTTGACAAGAACGCGCTGGTGCAGACTCAAACGGTGAGTAGCGAAGGCAGTGCCGACGCAAACGGGCTCTACGGAGCCACAACTGTGAACAGTCTGATCGACAGACATGATAGATATCCTGGAATGGGAAGAATCGAAACAAAAGACATTCGCCAGAAAGCCCACGAGATCTAGTTGGACACAGAGGCGCATGCCAAGTGTTGGAACAGGTTTGCCTTAGGACGAGATGTGTCCGTTATGTCATTAGGATGTGTTAGGCGTGAGATACCAGGTACTGCATGTTAGTTAGGTGTTTCTTTTGATAGTAATTCTGTAGCTGGTAACACACCACGAGCGATTCCCATGACCACATGCTACGGCCCATCACGATCTTGTGCATGTTCGTCAACGGCTGCTATTGACAATCGCTGACTGATGGCTTGGAAATATAATTGAGCGGACCGTTGCACAGTGCGCATTGCATACGCTGCACCGTTACCGTGAAACCCATGTACCATGCATGTACCCTGGACCTAGGTAGTCAACAACGGCCACCACGTGACCTCACTAGGACCCGCCGCTCCGAGCAGGGCTCGACATGTGCTGAGCCCAGGTACAAGGTATCAATCTAGGGAGGTAGATAGGTGAATGGATGACCAACGTCGTCAGTCTCGACGCCTGTGTTTGGCATTAAAGCCGAGTGCGCCTCCCTACTCATGCAGAAATTGGTGGGGAAACACGCCACGACCGCGTCGCAACCATCTCTCCTTTACGACCCTCCCTTCGTCTCAATTTGCTTGCGAACGTGCGGCTTTCTACACAAAACCCGTATTGCATGCGGCTCCCCATCGTCCGATGCATTGCAACGTGTTTTTTGAATTGAGCATCTACGATTTGGCGCGCTGAGATTGCTGGTCAGCTCGTCCGCGACATTATCCGCCCGCAGGAACAACTAGCTGGGCACGCCATTTTACGAACAACAACTTCGGCGCACATGTCTTATTGAAGCAGGCAAAGTGAAAGAGAAGGACCGAATCGAGATTGCAATAGCACAAATTCTCCGAGAACCGTCGGGTGCCGCGGTCAACGGTGTTGAAAGTTGGCAGGTCGCTTCTCCAGAAAAGCCTGAATGCCTTCGCGGCAATCGGCAAGCGAAAAGCTGCTGTAGTACAGTGCACGTTCAATCTCTAGTCCTGCGGTCAAGGTAGTCGTCTCGGCTTACGCAAATCAGCTCGGCTTCCTCCGAAGTCAGGGTCCGGGATACACTGACCCGCTGCAACGGCCTGCTTTGCCAACCCAACAGCGCCCGCAGAGTAGGATGCGACCGTCCGCGCCACTATCAGAGTTTCTTCTAGGACGTCTTCTTCTGATGAGATGACCCGGTTGACAACACCAAGACGTTCCATCTCGGTCGCTGATGTAGGCGTCCCGGTTAATATCAGTTCCATCGCCTGATCAGTCAATACGAGAACAACGCAGTCGAGATCAATACCAAGCTTGAGGTTATTGAATGGACGTGCGGGGTACGCACCTTCTGCTTCCCGATGGCTCTCGCCAGCCTCTGCGTCTGAGCGTGACGTTAGCAAAGTGGGCGCGTTCGGCAGGCGGAAGACGTACGCCGCCAGCTCCTGGAATGGTGCCCAACTTCACCTCCGGAAAGCCGAACCGGGCGTCTGCTGAGGCAAAGATCATATCGCACTGCAGATGCAACGATTAGCGCCCGCTCGCGATGAGAAAATCTGGGGTAAGAGGCTGCCCATGGTGACCGGGACCAGACACCACTGCAAAGGTTCTCCCACCATCAGCGCGAGCTCGAAACCACCCCCAAACTGGGTCAGGTTAGTATTACTAAAACGAGCAGGACGCGTCTGACTCACGGCGAAACCTGTGACTGCGGCCAATATCGGCTTGCGGAAGCTTGAGATTGCATCTCCAAGGTCCTTGAGATATTTCCTGGAATACGCTTCGGCCGTCGATATCTTCGCCAGCTCGCTTAGGTCCGCCCCGGCTGTTTTACACATGTCAGTCTGGGGAGGTGAACAAGCGTAATTTCGATCGTCGTACCGCAAAACGGAGAAGCCTCAGCGCCGCTCAGTACAATGACTCTGACCGTTGGACTACGATCGAGCTGGCTCAGAGCTGCTGTCAACTCATCTATCAAGGCCTGTGACAATGCGTTTCGTTTCTTCGGTCTGTTTAGCTCCACTACAGCAACTCCACCGTCCCGAATGGAGACGATCAGACTCGGCGGGTCGAGGACATCCCGGCTCATGGCTGGTCTTTCCTTACGCTGTCAGAGTAACGTGAGTCTAGGAGCAGATCAGCGCTTCTTCTTCTCTCGTTGTATGGTAGTGTCCAATAACTTACTGCGATTGGTTTGGGGCAGGTGGAGTATCACGCAATGGCAAGAGTATTGACTTCAAGTTGACCGCCAATTTTATGCGCGATCACTCACGCTCGTCCTAGCGGCGATATCTCGGGCACATATCATGCCTGAAGCGGAAGAAGCAGGTTCGTAATTGCGGTGTGATTGCATTCGGCTTTACTCATAGGTGCATACTGGTCACATCAACGTACCCCACACGTTTGCTTTGCGCAACCTCGATCCTGCACGCGTCTGTCCGCCGAACGAGTGCGCCACTTGTTTTTTTACGGCATGTCCCTAAGCCCATCGACCACCGCACGGGCCTGCGGGACGATCGCCGCAAACTCAATCCGCACGCAAGATGTTGACCGAAACACAAGAAACACCATCAAAAAAACCTTCGAGTTCTCCGCGTGCAGTCTCAACTATTCCGATCGATGTAATGGTCGCCGGGGCATGCTATTTGCTGACGGCCATGATCTCGAGCTATCCGGGTTGAGATGCTGATCCTTGCCAGCACATCGTGTATCATGCACGTTGCACGGACCTGCAGATACCCACCCACACTTAAGGTGGGATGTACATTGTCTATTAGGCTAGAGTTAGGGCGTAAACGCGACTCCCGCGAAGCCTGCCGCCCATGTACGTGGTCCTCCAGGTATCAGCCAAGACCCTCAATATACCTTCGCGATCAAGCTCTTGGCAAGCAGGCCTTCACTCCAAAATAGAACGGAGCAACATCCTCGTTGTTACAATGTCTCTTTCAAGCATTTGTCCGGGGGTCATATATTCGAAGCCGTCACATGCTTCCAAGTCAACATGAACCTATGCTAGATGCCTATACCAGACAGTGCCTTGAGCCTGCACCTCGAAATCTGTGCCGCCCTGCTGCTTAAGTGAGTGGAGCTGCAGACTCAAGGCACTGTCTGGTATAGGCATCTAGCATAGGTTCATGTTG
>TARA_R110002003_G_scaffold433_3_pt1 | contig 21792 bp, 19 predicted proteins | sample TARA_R110002003 | Tara Oceans TARA_R110002003 (sample SAMEA4396441) | marine metagenome | biome: Westerlies Biome; feature: [SRF] surface water layer (ENVO:00010504); material: water (ENVO:00002006), including particulate matter (ENVO:01000060) such as... | depth 5 m
TTTCATCCACCGCTTGGCCCGTCTTAAAGGAGGGTATAGATGCGAGCGTAACGGTTTCTGATATCGAAGTCCACCACGATCTGCAATACCTACATTCGCAAGGTGTTGAGAACGGGCCTTGTGGTGCCGCACCATTGAGCGCGCTGAAGAGACTTTGCAGGGATAAGAAGGACGAGCTTCGGCTGGGCAACACGTCTGTGGTTGTCCTATTCAGTACCGAAGGGGCACGAGAGTACATTGTTCCTGACGGAGCATGAACATTCACATATCCTATGGGAACAATAGTCAGTCGTTAATGGAATCGTGGCTCCCATCAACCCAGAGTCTTCTTCTCTTTCTGTCGCTCCATGACCTTGAGCACATCTTCTACCTTGTTTTTGTCTCCTCGCTTCTTCTTCGGCCCCCGCTTCCTCTGTTTCTTTGCATCTCTTGCGCCATCTTCCCCATCTTCTGCGTCGTCGTCTGCGTCGAGGCCTTTCCATTGACTGAACTTGACCTTCTCTCCCTCCCTCTCCATATCATCCGCATCGTCAAAACGTGATGCACCAAAGCCCAGGTCCATATCCTCCAGGTCACGGTCTGATGCTGCGAGCTCAGCAGCGCGCTTCTTGAGGCGTGCTTCTTTCGATGTCGGGTCATTAGGATCGGCAGCCGATAGGTTCTGCAGAAGTGTAGAGCTTTCGTCAAGATTCCGAACCTTGGCTAGGGCAGCCCGTACTGTCGCGTCGGCGGCCGAAAGGTCTGCCGTCGCCCCAGCTGCACTTTCCCGACTTGTAGTCTTGAAGTAATCGCGTTTGGCAGGTATCGTAGGCTTTGTACCTGCGGACGTCACCGCTCCTGAGATTTGGCTTGGATCTGGCTGCTCTGCCGACTCTTCCTGCGACATTTGGTCGTTATGGTCGGCCGTCTGCTCGGGCCCTTCTTCCTCGTCTGAACTGTCACTTCCTTCATCGAGGTTCGCAAGCGGATTGTAGTTTGACCCGACACCCTCGAAAATGTCATCGTCCTCTGACTCCTCCTGTTTGGGCTCTGGTAGGTTGTGCATATTGATTGGCTTCGCGGCATCATCGAGATCATGCCGTATCTCGGGTGCTGGCGTTGCATCGGTCCTTTGCTTTCTTACCTTTCGCCTGTCTTTCCCGTCGAGACCGGTTACAATCAAGACCTCGCGACCCTTTTCGTCTATTTCTATTCGGGATGTCTCTCCCTGTGCACTGATTTTCCGAAAGCCGGGGCCGAGGCTGGGGAACTTCTTTTCGTGCTCCGCTGCAGCAGCCGCAGCAGCTTCCTCTCTTTGCCTCTTGAGATCCTTCAAGATGTCGTTTCTGCTCCTCTTGACGCCCGCGACTGGCAGCGGAGGGGCCGCCATCTGCTCGCCTTTCTTCTCCGCCTTTTTACGCGTGATGGAGCTTATTTCCTCGTTGGCGAGCTCCTCGAATGCATCCTCCACAGCGGGCGAAACGTCCTCTTCCTCGTGCTCCACGCCCGTCTCTCCAGCCAGCACATCTTCTCCGCGCCTGACCCTTTCGAGTAGCTTCCTGTCCAGCCCTTTCACGAGATGTGTGGTGCCGACGTCGCCGCCCGTGATCTCCTGCACAAGATGCTCGAATGTCTCGCGGTCGATCTGGCCCAGCTTCATGGATTCTTCGAGGTTCTTGACGCGCTTCGCAAGGTCGTTGTCCTCGGGATCCACGCGCGCTTTGGTGCGGTCGGTGTAGCCCGCCGCCAACTTGGTGCCTTTGGGCGCCGAAGCCCGCGCCTGCTTCTGGGGGTGGGCTCGGGCATTCCGTTCCGCAAGCTGGCGGGCAAAGTCGGCCTGTATCGAGCCTCTGCCCAGCTGGCGACTATGCTGCGGTCAGTGTCCATGGTGCTCATGTTGGTGCTGGAGCACGGCTTACGGTGTCATGGGTATGCTCGAGTGCTTGCGCGCGCCCAGGACGGCTTTGGGCGTGCCTGCGGCAGGAGACGTGGCCGGGTCGCCATCCTGCCGCGGCGTGTCGCTCAGCAGAAGCCGCCGGAACTGCTGGTTGTTCATTGTGGTGAGAACGGCAGGTCTGGGCGGGTTGGGAGGTGCACGTGTGGAAAAGTTCCGTCGAGCGGAAGGCTTGCTTGACTCGCGTGCAGCGTGCAGCATTGCGGGGACCCACCCACGCCACCATCATGTCCCCAGTCCCCAATCCCCAATCCCGACTCCCCACAAACGCGCTACGTCACCCCAGGAACCGCGCACACCAGTCCAATCATGCATCTGCCAATACAGACGCCTGACTGTCCTCCGCATGTTTTGGCCCTGCTCGTAACGGCAGGCGAATGTTCCTGAGGCTCTACAGGACTGACTGACGGGTGGCTATGAGCGGCCGACTACCTGCCAACTCGAGTATTCTAACCGCAAGTTCGCAGTGAACGTCGGGCCCTGATCTCCACAAACGACCTCGTGCACATCTCAAGTGCTTCTCTACCCCGGCTGTTTCCTTCACCCGCCTTTCCCGCAAATCACAATCTGGCTGCTGCATATAAATACTCTCCCCGCCCGCTGAGCACCCCGCCTGTTCTCTTTGCTCGCATCCCAACTCATTCAACCTGTGGAGCCTTCAAGCGCGATATGTTCAAGATTCTGCTCGCCGCAGCCATTGCAGCTGTTGGTGCCTGCCAATACCAGGCCCCGCCAAATTCGTCTACAACTTTCACCAACCCCATCTTGGAGACTGTGGGGGCTGATCCGTAAGTTCAAATCAATCCTGAAGGCCAACCTTGAATTGACTGCGTTAGATGGGTTTTTCGTCATGATGGCCACTACTACATGACCTACACCAACAACGAGAACATCACGCTCTATCGAAGCGATGTTCTGACCGACTGGAACGAGGCCGAGTCCAAGCTCATCTTCAAGCCCCCTCCAGGTCTGAACTATTCCACCGATCTGTGGGCGCCTGAAATCCACAACCTCGACGGCAACTGGTATGTGCTGTTATGTACACCCAACGCAACACTAACGTATCAGGTATGTCATCTTTACGGCGGATCCTCGCAATGACTCTCCTCCGCCTGAGGTAGAGATGTGGTGCGAATATAACTGCCCTGCAGTCCACCACCGCATGTTTGTAGTCGAGGGCAAGGGGTCTGACCCGTGGGAGGCGGAGTGGGAGTACAAAGCCGAGCTCGACACGTACAACCAGTTCGCCATTGATGGAACATTCTTCCAATACAACTCGAAATTGTTCCACATCTACTCTTGCTGGTACCGCCAGTACGATGGCTGGCCGGCCAATCTGTGCATCACCAAGATGGAGAACCCTTGGACCGTCTCCTCACCCTTCTCGGAGCGTCAGATCATTTCCGTGCCTGAGTATGCTTGGGAAAAGACTCCGTTTGGTCGAGCTAGCAACGATCGCCTGTCCTCCAACGAAGGCCCTCAACAGCTCACCAATCCCAAGACCAATCAGACTTTCGTCATCTACAGCGCCGCTCGGTCGGACAACCGCAACTATTGCCTTGCGCAACTCGAGCTTGTTGGTGACGATCCCATGAACCCTGGAGACTGGCGCAAGCATCCCTACCCGATTTTCTACCAGAACCCTAGCGAGAAATCGTATGGTGTGGGACATGCGAGTTTCACTACTTCTCCAGATGGCAGCGAGGACTGGATTGTTTACCATGGCATGCAAGATCCCACAGATGGTTGGTATGCACGAACCATTCGAACACAGAAGTTTGAGTGGAACAACGACGGCAGCCCCAAGTTCCCCAAGCCTGGCTATGGCCCCTACGATGTCCCAAGCGGTCAGTAGGCGGGTGGAGTATGACCGATAGACTAGGCAGTCGTGGGCGACTACGTAGAGAGTTCTAGGCAGATATAATCAAGCAGGTACATAAAATGCTTCGAGCACGTTGTGATGTTATGCGTGATTGCGACTAGGACTTGTTTAGACCTCACAACTCGAAAGACACGAGCTTCGTCGTAATGTTATCTCAAGCGTCATACATTACCTTTAGGACTGTGACTTCAACCCACCCCTGGTGCTGAGTCGAGAGCATGTGCTCTTAGTCTCTCCGAATAGGCTAGCGCGGTGTACGGCCGCGCTGCTAGGCCACCGGATGAAACAGGCAGCACTGATGGACGTCACAGCTGACGCCCCAGCCACCCCGAGCGCTCCAACACAAACAACATCGCCAACCCATCATTCCTCATCACTATCGAACCATCCCCTTCCCTGTAACCGTCTCTGTCTAGTCGTCCACCATCATGAAGACGGCCATCTTCGTTGCGGCGTCCAGCATCCTGGCGGCGGCGGAGGCCAAGGTGCACCGCATGCCCTTGAAGAAGGTGCCCTTGTCGGAGCAGCTGGTGAGCCGTCACGGCATCCATGGCGACAGCGCTCGCTCTAACAGCCGCAGAAACATGCCTCCATCCAGGAACAGGCTGCGGCCATCTCACAGAAGTACATGCAGGGCTTCCAGCCCAAGACGCAGATGGAGCAGGTCTTCAAAGCGCCCTACATCGCCGACGGATCGCACCCGGTGCCCGTCAGCAACTTCCTCAACGCCCAGTGTACGCTGCGCTGCCCGCGCGCCCCCACGCCGCGTCGCGTGACAGCTGCTAACACGCCCCAGACTTCTCCGAGATCTCGCTCGGCACGCCACCGCAGACGTTCAAGGTCGTGCTCGACACGGGCAGCTCCAACCTGTGGGTGCCGTCGTCCGAGTGCAACTCGATCGCGTGCTACCTCCACACCAAGTATGACTCGTCGTCGTCGTCGACATACAAGAAGAACGGCAGCTCGTTTGAGATCCGCTACGGCTCCGGCGAGCTGAGCGGCTTCGTTTCGAACGACGTCTTCCAGATCGGCGACCTCAAGGTGAAGCACCAGGACTTCGCAGAGGCCACCTCCGAGCCCGGCCTCGCCTTCGCCTTCGGCAGGTTCGACGGCATCATGGGCCTTGGCTACGACACCATCAGCGTGAACAAGATCGTCCCGCCCTTCTACAACATGCTCGACCAGGGCCTGCTGGACGAGCCCGTCTTTGCCTTCTACCTTGGCGACACCAACGAGCAGCAGGAGTCTGAGGCGACCTTTGGCGGCATCGACGAGAGCCACTACAGCGGCAAGCTCATCAAGCTTCCCCTCAGGCGCAAGGCATATTGGGAGGTTGATCTCGATGCCATCACATTTGGCAAGGAGACTGCTGCCATGGACAACACCGGGGTCATTCTTGACACTGGCACATCCCTTATTGCTCTCCCATCCACGATTGCCGAGCTCCTGTACGTTTGACCCATGTATGGGAGGACTAGATTGTGCTAACACGAGATAGGAACAAGGAGATTGGCGCGAAGAAGTCGTTCAACGGCCAGTACACGGTCGAGTGCGACAAGCGCGACGGTCTGCCCGACCTGACCTTCACGCTTACCGGCCACAACTTCACCATCAGCGCATACGATTACATCCTTGAGGTGCAGGGCTCTTGCATTTCTGCCTTCATGGGCATGGACTTCCCCGAGCCCGTAGGCCCTCTTGCCATTCTCGGTGACGCGTTCCTCAGGAAGTGGTACTCTGTCTACGACCTCGGCAACTCGGCGGTTGGCCTCGCCAAGTCCAAGTAGGCGTGCACAGAGTGGATGCCACGCGAACAGAATGCGGGAAGAGCGTTGGCTTAAATTGTACTTGGACTAACAATGGCTTTGGGTGTTGGTCTTCTCTTTGATATGTAAATTAGCAGAACCCGCAAGCTTGAACGACATGCTTTGTCCTCGGTGATGTGTGTGTGGTGCCTGTGTTCAGCGTGAGCTGTGTCGATGGTAAGGGCGATGACGCAAGAGCTCGCTCCGAGATGCCATGGCCCTGCAAGACCAGTGTCTAGGGACTGTGCCACAATGCTGGCGATGGCCGAGTGCGGCGTTCCAAAGTGTTGAGGCAAGCTCATTTGCACCTGGTAGCCTAGCCAGCAGCCTGGGAGGAAGCGTACAGGTACCTTATCATGCATCCCACGTCAGGCGGGTGCATGTGTCTCGGGCGCGCTAACGTCGAATTCACGACCCGTGAACACGACTGGGCAGCAGTCAGCAGTCACTGCATCGACTCATTCTTCACCATGTAACTGCAACGGCCTGCTGCTTCAGCCTGCAACAGAAGTATCCAAGACGCGCAATCTTGGGCCCGAGCCTCGTTGCACGCCGCAGCACTCCCGCCCGGGACTGGGAGTACCGTCCGGAGTAGCACCCCAACCTTTCCACCGAGGCTTGACACGCAGCAACGCGCCACACGCACGCACGCGCAATGGCGTCGCAGAGCAGAGACCGAGCCAGAGACCGAGACGGGGATTGGAGCAGCAGGAAATGGACGAAGAGGCGCAAGGACGCGGACAGGCAGCAGCGGGGAGTGTCGCTGGACGTGCCAGAACGCTTCCAGGACGGAGACGATGCGCACGACGACGTGACGGCGCCGAGGCGCACCGACACCATGTCGATGAACCAGTCCATCTTCTCCATGATCGCCCGCGCCGGCCAGCACTCGCAGGTCGAGCTTGGGACCATGCATGAGGTGGACTCGGGCGACAGCGACGACGAGGGCAGGAGGACGACGCAATACCATAGCTTGGACGGCGCCGCGCGACTGAGCCGACTCAATACCGCCAACGACTTCCAGCCCCCGCCACAAGGGCTGCAGGATGACAAGACAGGGCCGTCCAAGCACAGGCGCGCCTTGTCTGAGAACAAGCTGCTGCGCTCCTTGCCCAAGTTGAAGATATCGAGCAGGAAGGAGGCCAGGTCCGAAGGGCAGCATGCTGAGCAGATGTCATCCTCGCAGATTCTCCCGCCCCGGCCGTCCGACGGCACATGCAAGCAAACACCTGTGGACGGCCCCGCACGGGCGAAGGCGAACTTGGCCTCCAGCGAGGACGTTCAAGTAGACAAGGGAAGGAGCTCGGGGCGGAGGAGCAGACACGGCAGTTCGGTTGGTTTGGCCCAGAGCAAAGGACCTGTCACGCTTGCCACAAGACTACAGCAGATCTTCGAGTTTGAGCACGCCGAGGAGGTCATCTCCGAGTATCCCTGCTGGCTGCTCCAGAGCATATTGTTGCAAGGATACATGTACATCACACAGAAGCACATCTGCTTCTACGCGTACATACCAAAGAAACACGTAAGATATTCTCGTCCCTCACGGTGCGACGTGTGTTGTGACGTGGAACCTGGTCTGACCTTCCCAGCACGATGTCAGCAAAACGGGCTACCTCTTCAAATGGGGCAGGTCCAAGTATAATCGGTACTGGTTCATCTTGCGTGGAGACGTGCTGTCCTACTACACCAACCCAGCCGAGCTGTACTTTCCTCGGAATCGCATAAACCTGCAGTACGCTATATCTGCCGAAGCTGTGGAGAGCAAGAGGAAGGGCGAGGACGAGACCACATTTATCGTCACCACCGACGAAAGAAAGTACCAGTTCAAGGCCGATAGCGCCGCAAGTGCGAAAGAGTGGGTCAGGTCCATACAGAAGGTCATCTTTCGCACGCACAACGAGGGAAATAGCGTCAAGATCTCGCTTCCAATACAAAACGTCATTGAGATCGAAGAAAGTACGATACTAGATTTCGCCGACACTGTCAAGGTCCGGGTTGTCGATAATGGTGAGACATTCGCCATCGACGAGGTATTTGCACAGTCCGTGACACTGGAGTAGCTTGCTGACATACACAGTACTTTTTCTCCTTCTTCAACAAGGGCCAAGATGCGCTCAATGTTCTGCGCATCATGATCAATGACAACGAACATCACCAGACAGCAGATAGCCACAAAGACAGCCCTGCATCATCACAAACGCCCCTCGGACTCCCAGGTCGACGCAGCTCACTGGTGCCACCTCACACACCTGGTGATGCCCCGCAGATCACGGAAAATGTGCGAGCCACTCTTTCACCACTGCCTGCGCCACGAGTGGGCAGGTCAAGCATCAGCGATTTGTCTGCACGTTCAAGCACCGATGTCCCGCGAAGGAGCTGGGATGTGCGACGAAGTATGGACGCCAGTCGTGCCCTTCGCCGGCCGAGCCACGAAGTGAGGCGAAGCTTCAGTGGGAGTCGGAATGACAGGCAACCAAGAGGTCGTGCAACAGATCGATCTCCGTTGTCTCCAGCCGCGGCCGATACAGAATCTGCGACTCTCTCACTCGATCCAGGCACTGAGTCATCCGCTGCAATCCAATCAATGGACGATAGCAATGCATCTGCTTCCCAGATCTTGAACCATTCCGACGTGTTTCGCGCGCCTGTGGTCAAGTCGCCTGGCGTTTCCCTCTCAGAGAAGTCGGATCGAGCAGCGCGGTATTCACAGGATACCACACGCTCTTCAGGCGCAGGAAAGCAACGGAAATCACCCGCTCGTCCTCCAAAGCGCTTAAACCATGCACTGTTGCCTGGCTCGCCCGATATTGAAGAGGACACAGACCCTGGACAAGCACCTCCTCGTCTATCCAATTCATCAACCGCCCTTCAAGAACTTGCCTCGTATCCACTGCAAAAAGCATCAGGCTTGGCAGGGTTTCTCCGCACTAGATCGAAAAAGATGGGTAATCTACTCGCATCGGAATCAATGGGCTACTACGAGAAGGTCTCTGGAATGCTAGCCGGTGGTCGCAAACACTACAATATCGCAGATGGCCTCGAGCCTCACGATCAAGTATACGGTTTCGAAGACGATGAAGACGCAGCAAAGGCTGCCGAGAACTTTCGTGAGCACTTTGCGTTCCCGGACACTGAAGCGCTACAATCGTCCTTCTTCGCCTCCCTGCAACGAGTTTTGCCGAACTACGGCAAGATATATATCAGCGGAAGATATTTCTGCTTTCGTAGTCTCATGCCCACCTCCAAAACCAAGGTTCGTCATTGGGTATTTTCACCGGCGAATAACTGCTTACCACTCTAGATTATACTTCCAATGAAGGATATCGAGAACGTCAATAAGGAGAAGGGCTTCCGCATGGGCTATCACGGTTTGGCAATTGTCATCCGAGGCCACGAAGAACTGTTCTTCGAGTTCTCCAAGGCTGAATACCGCGATGAGTGCGCTATCACAGTCCTGCGCATTCTGGAGAACACCAAGTATCTCGAACATGACTCGTCATCTTCAGGTATTGATAGTGACGATGAGGCTGCTAAGGCGGAGCATGACCTTCTGCAACAAGCAAGGGAGCACGCTGATGCGCAAGGGCAAATCAACGTCTCTGATATTGTGCGCGCCGCGGAACACGACCGTATACCACTCATCTTTGATGATCCGCTCGCATCATTCGTCGATTTCAAGCCTCCAGAACCATTAACGATCGTCTGTCTCACGATCGGTTCTCGTGGTGATGTCCAGCCATATATTGCGCTGTGTAAAGATCTGCTAAAAGAAGGCCACAAGCCGCGCATCGCAACACACGCCGAATTCGAGCCTTGGGTTCGAAAACATGGCATTGACTTTGCCCCGGTCGATGGAAACCCGGCTGAGCTAATGCGAATTTGTGTCGAGCACGGCATGTTCACCTACAACTTCATGAAGGAGGCGAATTCGAAGTTCCGCGGTTGGCTCGACGACGTCTGTAGTTCATCGTGGCGAGCGTGTCAAGGTGCTGATGTGCTCATCGAAAGCCCTAGTACAATGGCCGGTATACACATTGCGGAGGCGCTTGAGATTCCGTACTTCCGCGCCTTCACCATGCCATGGACGCGCACTCGAGCCTATCCGCACGCCTTCTCGGTCCTAGAGAAAAAGATGGGCGGAGGCTACAATAGCATTACGTACATCACCTTTGACACCATATTTTGGACTGCAATTTCTGGTCAGATCAATAAGTGGCGACGCCGGGAGCTGGGGCTCCAGAGTACCAACCAAACCAAGATGCAAGCCAATCTCCGTCCATTTCTATACAACTTTAGCCCGCACGTTGTGCCGCCACCACTCGACTGGCCTGACTGGATCCGTGTCACGGGGTATTGGTTCCTGGATGAAGGCGACATTTATGAACCACCTGCGGAACTAACTGCCTTCATTGCACAGGCTCGTAAAGACGAGAAGAAACTAGTCTACGTGGGCTTTGGCTCAATAGTGATTGACGATCCTGCTGCTCTGACAAAAACCGTAGTGGACTCTGTCTTGAAGGCTGACGTACGTTGCGTCCTGTCAAAGGGCTGGTCCGATCGCTTGGAGACCAAGGATGCGTCGAGGCCCGAAGTGCCCTTGCCGCCAGAGATCTTCCAAATACAGGCTGCGCCTCACGACTGGCTGTTCAAGCAAATGGACGCAGCAGTGCACCATGGTGGCTCAGGAACGACGGGGGCGAGTCTGCGAGCTGGGATTCCCACGATTATCAAACCCTTTTTTGGCGACCAATACTTCTTCGCCCAGCGTGTGGAGGACTTGGGTGTTGGCATATGGCTCAAAAAAGTCAACACCAGCCTTTTCAGCCGCGCGCTGTGGGAAGCGACCAACAGTCAGCGCATGATAGTGAAGGCGAAAGTCGTTGGACAGAAGATACGCAAGGTAAGCCTTTGTTGAGCTGCATAAGTATGGAAGGTGGTTGACACGCAGCAGGACAATGGCACTCAGGTTGCCATCCAAACCATTTACCGCGAACTTGATCGTGCCCGTACGCTCATCAAGAAGCATGTCAAGCAGGATGACGACCAGACGGATGAGTTTGAAGAGGATTGGACGCTGGTCGAGGAGGGGGAGGAAATAGATGTCTCCGCCCACCCGTTCGAAGCTGAACAGCCGGTGAGAGGGATAGCACAGGATGCATCACAGACTGGTGGCAGTTCGTTGGCATTGGGTAGCATGGTACTGAAGGGCGCGCAGAAGCGTACTTCGGCGTCTGCATATAGGAACTGAGAGTTGGAAGTGTTGTGCACCACGAGCATAGCGGTCAGGCGCAGGATGTTTTTAGACACGACGGGATGACTTCAGCGTAGGATAGGCAACCCTGCATAGCGGAGTACCTTTAGTACAGTACCTAAGATGGGAAGGGAAGATGTCAAGATTGCATGCACTTTCTTTCGAAGATTCGTCGTCGTCGGTCGACGTGTGGTCCCTTTCAGAGTCTGCATCCGACAAACACGCACTGCGCCGCTGGTGCCGTTCTTTGTCTGCGCGTCGACGGTCTGCCCAGGTGAGGTGCGCGGCGGTTGCACGTGACGGCGCTAGCCCCCTGTCGTGCCCGCGGGCCACAGCTTATAAAGTCCCCGCATGGCCGTCATTCGAAGAGCGCTGAGTGCCAAGCGCTTTTCACAATTACGGTCGAGCCACAACGACCGACGTCAAGCATTAGTCACGCTTTGGAGCATTGTGCTGCACGCGACTGCCGCTGTCGCTCCAGCACGCTGCCGCACCATCCTGCGCGCCACAGCCCGCAGTGTCATAGTGTCGTCGTGCCATAGCTCGTTCGCGCCGTCCGAGCTCCAGCTGTCGCGGAAGGCCCCGAATGCCCCGGCTACTCTCGCGACGCGACTGCCACAACACCACGTAACGAGTCGCATGGGCGCCCACACAAGGAATGAAGATCTCATCGCCCCCGGGACTGCGCTATCCCTACACGATCCAGGCTCTGCAGAAGCGCAAGGACGACAAGGTCAAGCGCTCCGACAAGCTGTTCACGTACTGGTACGAGGAGACGGTCAAGGAGGACGACAAGTGGGGCATTGAGCAGTGGGTCAAGAAGCGATGGCCACAGCAGTTTGACGCGAGCACCGACGGCCGCATCACGCGCTGGTTTGTCAAGCCGGGGACCGTTGTAGAGCGCGCAGGGTAGGCCTCCTCCCCCAAGCGCGCGCAGACAGGGCACAGTGCTAACAGTAGCAGCGTCGACCTCGTCGAGATCGAGGAGCCATGCACGCACGAGACACAGTTCGGCGGCCTCTGCGTCGACTGCGGCGAGGACATGACCAAGGTCGACTACCTCACCAAGGAGCAGAATGTGAGCCGCGCAACAGTCAATCTGACGCACGACAACACCGCCCTGCTCGTCAGCCACAACGAGGCGGTGCGCGCCGAAGAGGACACCAAGAAGCGCCTCCTGAACTCCAAGAAGCTGACGCTGATCGTCGACCTTGACCAGACCGTCATCCACACCACCTGCGAGCGGACCGTTGCGGAATGGCAGGCAGACCCGGAGAACCCAAACTACGAGGCAGTCAAGGATGTGCAGGGCTTTCAGCTGGCGGACGACAACATCGCGAATGTGGCTGCGAACTGGTACTATGTGAAGATGCGCCCCGGCCTCAAGGATTTCTTCGACAGGATGTCCAAGCTGTACGAGATGCACGTCTATACAATGGCTACCCGGGCATACGCGCAGGCCATTATGAAGATCATCGACCCCGAGCGCAGATATTTTGGCGACCGAATTCTTAGTCGTGACGAGAATTACACGGACAAGCTAAAAAATCTTACACGCCTGTTCTATCAAAACACAGCAATGGTTGTCATCATCGACGACAGAGCGGATGTATGGCAGTACAGCCCGCATCTGGTCCGCGTCCCAGTGTTCAACTTCTTCCTTGGCGCCGGCGACATCAACGCCGCTTTCCTGCCGAAGCAGCAAGAGCTCGTCACACAATCAAAGGACAAAGTGCCAGCGCTTCAAGCAAAGACTGCCGTCATCGAAGACAGTTCTGTGGCTGCCATCTCCGTTGCTGGCAAGCCCGTTGAATCTGCGCCTGTGGACACCACAAATGGCGACTTGAACGAGATTGGTCAGCAGCTACTAACGATGGCGGCAGGCGAGGGTGTGGAGGCACTCGTGCAGCAGGCCAAGGAACAAGAGAAGGTCATTATCGCGCAGCAGACGGAGCGGCCGCTCTTGCAGCAACAACTCATGCTAGATCAGGAGGACGCCCAAGCAGACGAGACAGAGGTTCCAGACTCGCAAAATAGCGATGACGAACACGGCGAGCATCACAAAGCACGCCATAGCGTCTTGAACGATGATGACAGAGGCTTGGAGATTATCGAGAGACATCTGGTCCATGTGCACCGCACCTTCTACGACGAGTACGTTAAAGCGAAGGCGGTGCCCGCCGGTGGCCGCATAGCCGAGCTTAAAGGCGAGAAGAGTCCAAAAAAACGACAGCTCAACGACGTTATACCTGATGTTGCTGAGATCATGCCGCGCATTAAGGAAGAAGTCTTGGAAGGTGTGGTTGTTGTGTTTTCGGGCATTATACCATTGGGTGTCGACGTGCAGATGTAAGCTCTCCAATGTTTCATACTTGCCATGCACTAACATCTTACAGGTCTGACTACGCACTCTGGATCAAGAGCTTTGGCGCCGAAGTTGCAACCAGCGTCAATCGCCGGACAACCCATGTCATTGCCAATCCCGATCGCAAGACTACGAAGGTCAAGAAGGCGGCACGTTATCAGCACATCAAAATTGTCAACCCCGAATGGATGTTCCAGTGCTGCACACGATGGGAACGTGTCGACGAGACACCATATATAATTCAGATTGATGCAGCTGAACGCGGAGGTTCTCCATTTGGGGAACTCGAGGATGAGAGTATCGGCGCTACAGGCGACGAAGAACCAGAAGAGCCTGCCGAATCACCTGTGGAGCTTGACTTGACCGCGGATAATTGGGCTTCCGTAGATGACGAGTTGGCCGACTTCCTAAACGAAACAGACACCGATGAGGACAACAACGAATCAGATTCCGACAGTGTTCGTTCGGACAATAGCACCGCATCGGACGCAAAGCAAAATAAGAAGAAGCGGAAACGAAGCACAAAGTCTACAGACGTCAGTGAGGCGGAGGAGAGTGACAGCAGCGCTGCGTCAGTGTCAAAATTGCAGAGGAGAAAGAAGCGCACCATGGAGCGAGTAACTTCTCTAACCAACGTTGTAATTGCAGACAAGTCCTCGGGTCTCCCCAGTCCAGAGACTACAGGTCCCGAAGAGGGTCAAGGCGATGATGAAGAAAAGGCTCCCGAGACAAACGGAGTTGCACCAGATCTGCAGGAGGATAATGACGACGCTTTGGAGGCAGAGTTGCTTGCTGGATTCGGCGACAGCGATGACGAGGCGTAGGAAGCTTTGGGCGAGCTCATGTTGTGCTCTGTTTCTACTCATTTACCTGCATAGCGCGGTGTCTGGCACTGGGCGTTCTTGGGCATCTTGGGACACCATCACACACTTTGAAAGGTCTATGGTGGATATTGCATGATAGTTACGGTGGCTGGAACATTATACAGTGGAATGACACTGAGACGCTTGTAAATTTAGGGCTACTGATTAGCCATACCCTCGCTGCCGCTAGGCTGTTGAACTTTCTAATTATCATGATACCCAAATGGGGCTCTGTTGTTGTAAGCTCGGAAAGTTGGACGAGCTCTGCTATCCAGAACGGAACGAAGTAGGGGTCCATCCAGACTTGGAGGGCGGTTCTGGAGACGCGCTTGGCGGTGTATTGAACGCTGAGCCAGAACACGCTTTCGCAACGTAAGTGTGCAATTACATATGACTTGCTGCGCTCCATGGCCTAATTCGCGCAGCAGCCGCCGTCCCGCATCGCTGATGTAGACTGTCTAGACAGCCAGCTTTCCCACATGAATGGCAATCCGGTGTGCCCAGAAACGGCTTTCGCTTGCAGGGATTGGCGATCGTTACCAATGACAGGCAGCCACAACAAGCTTACCCCAGCTTCAAATGCGCGCTAGCCTGCTGGAGGCCCACCTCAGCGTGGGGCGGAGAACCCTGGGAATCGTGAGGCTGAACCGTTGCTTTTGGCTGCCTTCCACCCGCTCAAACTTGCTGCTCTCTGCTCCACTGCTTACCGCCTGGGATCCACCGCTACCGGTCAGCTCGAGCCAGCTCATTCAAACATACCCGAAGCGCACTACTGAAAGGCAGCAGCGCCAGCAACTGCTTGGTGCCATTTATGCTCGATTGCGAGTTTCCTGACAGTGCTGCGAAGACTGCCCGGCTACACTTTGCGGGGCAACAGCATGGCAAACCGACTCAGCTTCATGGACTTATCTGTCGACCTGAAGTCACTCATCGTACAGCATGTAAGTCTCCGTAACACGCCATCATGGGCTTACGGGATTCATGAGCGCGCCCCAGCATGTCGAACATAGGCGTGGAGAGCAGATGCTTACTTAACTTGTGCCATTAGGTCAATCGTCCCACCGACCTCCGCAGTGTCTGCCTTGCCTGCAAGCAGCTTCACGAAATCGCTGTGCGCCAGCTCTACCACGAAGTCACTCTCGATGTTGGCTCCCCACACGACACCCGGCTGGGAGCCTTCCTAAATCCCAAGAACATTGGCCTTCCGCACATCAGGAAGCTCGACCTATACCTTGCGGATGTGATTGATAAGTGCAACCAAATGCAGCAAGCCAACTTCGCTATACGCATGATTTTGGAACTACTGCCAGAGAACATTTTGGAGAAGTTTTCGTGGCACCCATGGTCTCCATTCTCTGGCGATAATCTGGTCTTGCTCTACAAGAAGCAAAAGCGCATGAAGTGGATGGAGAGTATTGCTCTGGACCGGGAAGTTATAGATGAGCTCCAGAAGCTGCCTGATCTTGAAAAGGTCTTTGAGAATGTGCGAAAGATTGGCCTCTACCCCGACTCAAGAGAAGTCCTCGACTTCTGTCACTTCCTGCTGAAGAACACTGCGAAGAGGAAGCTTGACAAAATTACTCTACACGCCAGCTTCGACGAGATCGACCCGCCAGTCCCAGAGCGGGAGCTTCACGATTCTTCGACCGGGCCCGGTCTCATCACCTCAACCATGTTCAGCCACATGCAGCCTTTTTCGAAATGTACCCCTCTGGCTCTTAAGGAAATCACGCTTCAAAAGTTGAAGCTGCGGTACGTAGCGGACACCTATTGCAAGCTTATCGACTTTCGCTCTGTCAAGAGCATCCGCATCTTTGGCTGTCCAGGCGCGGATGCTCTCTTCGCGGAGTTATCAAAGAGCACACAGCTTCCGGAGAAGCTGGAGACTCTGGAGTTTAAGCACGAAGACAACAACGAGAACGATGGTCTCGGCGCTTTGGACGGCTTCATGTGCCTTGTATCCGGGATCAAGGTGCTTACGCTGGACCTCACATACTCCAAAAGCTTGCCGGCACCAGCAGGCATTGTCCGGCACGGCAAGACCCTCAAGCAAATTAACATTCACGCCAGCACTGGTCCTGATAGCTGCGACGAGGAGCTGGTGTATGATTATGCTTCATTCTCGCAGATCTGCAAGGACTGCCCGCTCTTGGAACAAGTTTCTGTGGCGTTTCCCCAGGTTAGCGTTATTCGAAGCAAGAACGACAGCTTCGTCAACTTTGAGAACTGTCTCGGAGATGTGCCACTACTCGTTACCCTCAACATCACCAATTGGCCGAACAATAGCCCTTCGTCGGCTAGGCTCCCACGCAAGATCTATGAACACCTCCTTGCCAATCTCGCTCAACAAGGCTTTGAGCGGAGCTCAACTTACGCCAGGAAGCACGGCCGCTCATCGAAATTATCTATCGTTGCGTTTGGCTCATCGGATAAGGTGTATGATCGCGAAGACAGTCAAAACCAGATCATCTTTGTTAAAGGCAAGCAAATCGACCCACTTGGCAGAGAGAAGTCGACAGCTGTGCAGATCGGTTGGTGCTTGCGCAAGTTCGTCGATGCCGGCTCCAAATCCGACATTCTTGACTTCTCGCTGTCGCGATCATCTCGGCCGCCAGTAAAGAATGGGCCGGATTCGGACGACTCGGATTGACAGGTACGGGGCGGCGAGGCGCTGGGGTGGGGCCAGGGGATGTTCGGTGTACAGTAGTGGTGCATCATCCTCTGACTGCCTCGTTCATGTTCGTGTACTTCATTAACAATGATGATCGAACAGTGTAGAGATGTGCCAGATTATCATGTAATCGTGGTGAAGCACTAGGTGAGCAGTAACTCGCGGCTCGGAGGATCTGAAATGCGCGACGATTTGGAGGCCCGAGCTCAAGCTTAGTCTACACGAGTGCTGCGCAGCTTCGGACGGAAGCCACTACAACTCGTCTCTGTCCGCGCGAGGCCATCACAAGCAACCTGGGAAGTCCATTAGTCACGACGTGTACCAGGAGCAAGTGCCGTGGTCCCATGGCGGCTGTGCCTATGCGAGGAATCCACGTGCTCTGCCCAATCGAAGCCGCTGCAGGCCAATTCGGCGCATGTACGGTCATCGCTACCCCAGACATTCCCCTCGTCTGATTAGGGCCAACCCTTGGAGAGCCATCCTACTGTGCACTGCATTCCCGGCGCCGGAACTTGCCGAACATTCATCGGATCGTGCGCTGGTGCTCGGAAAAGTTTCTCTGTGACGCGGACGCGGGAAAGAGGTGCAACGCGAAGCGGGAGCTGTGCTCAACATCTCGCGCGGGTTATCATCGGCAGCACCGCAACACTACCTATCACTATCTCAGCCATCTCAGCTATGACAGGTCCGCCAGCGACAACCGAGTACACGCCCATCTACCCTGCGACGCCCAATGTCGCGCTGCATGACGGGCAAGGCCCGCCGCGAGGGCCATACTACCAGGAGCCGCCCTTCCCCAAGGTTGAGAACCTGAGCGAAGTGCTGCAGGCACATGCGCTGCACGCGAACCATGCCCTGAACGACCATCGCGCGCCCGCGCAGCAACAGTTGCCTGCGCCTCCGCTGGCGCTGGCGCAGACACAGCAACAGAAGCCGAATCGCTTGCGCAAGGCCTGCGACTCGTGCAGCATACGCAAAGTCAAGGTGCGCGGCGCCTCAGTGCCCTGGTCCTGGTGCGCGACTGCTGACTAGGCGCAGTGCGATGAGACGGGCCCGCCATGCAGAGCCTGCGTGTCGCTCGAGATCCCGTGTACCTTTGACCGCCCCAGCCGCCGACGAGGACCGCCAAATCGACATGCGCAGGAGATCAAGAAGCGGCGGCTGAACGACAACGACCCGCACTCTGGGCAGTCGTCGCCGCAGTCTCCCACCAACGCCGCCCATGCCCTTGCGCAGCTGCAGTCTTCCCATCCACAGCAGCTGTCCGCCGAAGCCATATGTCCGCTGTCCACAATGAATGCCCTCATTGACGACTTCTTCATGTACATACATCCGCTGTGTCCATTTCCACACGAGCCGTCGTTTCGAGAAGCCTGGGAGCGGAGGGAAGACTATACGAACCCATCGTTCTTGGCGTTGCTGGCCTCCATGATTGCTGCCCTGGTGGCTTCGTTTCCGCGCAAGCCGCGGCTCCATCTGAAGACCCAGACGCGGCACGAGTACCCTTCGCATCTCTCGCTCGTCGACAAGTGTCGGGAAGTATGTACTCAGGCGCGTGGGCCTGGCTACCTCGATCGCCCGTCCCTGAACGTATACGATGCTTGCACGAGCTATTTCCTGGGCCTCACGGGTGCCTATGTCTTCCAATGGCGTCAGCTGCGCCTGTACTTTGCAGAGTGTCTGACCATCATCCGCTCCCTGGGCCTGCACAAATCCGAAGCGCAAGGTTACACATACCTCGGAAGCGTACCGAGCGCCTGGGGTTCCAATGGCCCAAATTTTGATGGATCGAGGGAATTTAAGCTTGACCACATCACCGAGCAGATTGGACGAAGAGTCTTTTGGACCGTCTTTGTTGGCGTCAGGTAAGTCGAGCTGAGCAAGACTAGACACCAACGGAACATGCTGAACACGAACGACAGAACCATCCAACAACTCGGCGCTTCGTTCGGCGAACTGATGATTGCACCAGCGACACCAACCGAACCTCTACCTCCTTTACCTGTAGAGGTAGACGACGTGCATGTATTCCCCAATGAGATCCAGCCGCAACAGGACGGTGTAACTTCCCTAATCACTGGATTCAATCTCAACGTGCGCGTTTATTTGTCGTACTCGTCACTGGCCACAGCAGAGATGGCCTTCGGCGTCGATGAAATCTTCGACTGGGACAGGCAACAGCGCATATTCGAACAGAGTCTTCAACGCTGCAGAGCGATTCTCGATAGCATCCCAGAAGTTCTCATGGTACAAGCAAAACCAGGGCGAGACGGTGGCTTTTCGCAGCAGCGGCAGCCATATTATCCACCAATGCCTGAGTTCTCCAGCATGCGAGACCCTGCGCTACCCAACTACAATGGTCCTCAATCACAAGATACCCGCCGCTATGAGATCCAGAAGGCCAATGTATACGCCAGCCATCTCTCCACCCGCTCATACCTAGTTGAGAAGTACTTCTTGCAGCTCGAAAAATTCAACAAAGCTAAGAACCAAGCCACGCTTCAAAGTTCACCCATTGCGCTTGCAACAGGACTAGACCGAGTTGTACCTCCCTCGAAATCGACCGACCACGCCGAAGCCCTTGAGAAAATCATGTCCGACGAGCGGGAGCAGGTCGTCAAGGACTTGTTAGTGGTGCTTGGTAGCATCGATATGGTTAACATGGAGCCGAATGGAGACAGCTTTGTAAGTCTTCACGTCTACTTACACGACTCCGATTTTCTTTACGAAGCAGGCGACGAACTCGCTATATCTTGTCCGATCGAATTCATCTTCCGTGCGAACAGCTTAAGCCCGATCGCAAGCTTACGATTCATTCCGATGCAGACGCAGAAGATACGTTCAATCGCCAGCACTCTCCTAGAAGTCCCGAAAGAGAGAAAAGGAAGTGTAGCGCTTCAGCATCAGGATTACCTTTACAAGTTTCTAGACATACTGAGTAAGCTAGAGCGAGTCAGTCCAGGGGCAAGTGATCCCATAAGTAGCAACGTTGACGAAGAGACGGAATTGAGGTTGTGGGCGGACTTGAGAGACCATCAATTGAAGTTTCAAGAACAAGGTGGTGTCTACGGATTCTCATAGTGTGGAAGTTGAGCGGCTCGAAAACACGTAGTTCGTAGGACTATGGGGCCAAACCTGCCAGGTAAGCAACCAAAAATTCCGGGAATCCTGAACGGGATAGACGCGAACTCTGCACGGGGAGTATGGTATGGCCTGCGTCATGCGGGAAGGTACGAGAACGTAACGTTCGGACCTGAATACTATCATCTCTTGTGCATGCTCAGTGCTTTAGTGTTCACCGTGCGTTATGTTGAAGAAGGGCTCTGCTGAGAAAGGCACACCTTGAAGTGCGAAGACAATCGAATCAAAGCGTGAAGGAAGCATGCCTCGGCAAACAATTGGTCTTGGTAACGCGTGATTTCGATGGGTCAATACATGTACATCATCTGTTGCAGCGCCTGGCGGACATATCTCGTGGTTGTCTGCTGCCCATTTCTCGTGACGTAAAACGCCGTATCCGTGCAATGATGAACCTTGAGTCCCTGTGCTCTTATCTATTCTTCGTATCTTGGTATTATACAAAATCTCTTCAAACGTTCATGGCACAATCACGACACCCAAGCTGCCCGCCTGTCCGACCACACTTCTCGCGATGCCTTCCAAACTCAATCCACTTAGACGAGTCTCGGAATGTTTGATCTTGGCGATCTCGTAAACATGCTTTAGACTGACGGTACCCACTGTTCCCTTCGTTGCGTTTCCTACAGTAGGACTATTGGTGCTGGTCTTGCCTTTCTGGCCGTCGTGGTTGTTCATTGGCCCGGGAACGTTGCCAGCGCCTCGAATCTTGTTCTTGGTAGGGAGTACGCCGGCGGCGCTGAGGAGGAGGGTGGCGGTAGGTGGTGTGCGGAGCGAGAAATGGAAGGAGCGGTCGGGGCGGACAGTGATGCGTGCGGGTATAGGGGTGCCAGGGTTGTAATGGGATGTGCGGGCATTGAACTCCTGCGGTCTGTTAGCCATTTGCAGCTTCTGTCGCCGTCATGAAGAAATGCTGGCATACTTTGCAGAAGTCCATGCTCTTCACGCCTTTGCTACCAAGCGCAGGACCAACAGGCGGTGAAGGCGAGGCCTGCCCGGCGCCCACTATCAGTTTGACAATCTGATCCTTGGCTATTGCTTTCCTCGCCATTGCGACTGTGCATGTGCGGTTCGGCGTGGATGGGGCTGCGGAGAAGGCCTCGGAGGTGCTCGGAGTTTATATTTTCCGGGCAAACTTCAAGACGACTTGCGGCACAACGAGGACAAGCACGACACGTTCAACGTGCTTTGCTGAGGCTGGTGGAAGGGTCCGTGCGTGTTGGAGGATTTGAGGGCGACTCCATACGATGAGCATGCTGCACGTGACCGCGCGTTGCAGCCAGCGATCTCGTCTCGGAAGGGTTGACGCGTCGGGCTTCTGCCGCCACCCACCATCATTGCAACACCAACACAAACCTCGCGTTCCGCTACCTTGAGCTTCGTTAGCAGTTCAGCGTCAAAAACGTACAGAACGCCCCAGGCCACACCTGTTACCGCTCAATGCACCGGCCAAAAGTCGCAGCAGCTGGCGAATCGACGCCGGCTAAACCTGCAGCGCGTCTGTATGGTGGCACACCTCAATCTGCAGACAGCCTACGTAAACCCTTCCGATGTCCCGGCTCTGCGAAATCAACGCGTATCTCTGAAAAGCCCGCACGGAAGCGGAGGAGGGTGGACTATTCTGGTGCGGGCGGCGAAGATGGAGAGAGCGACAAGCCATATTCGAATACCGACCGACTGGCGCTCGCTACACGAGATGCGAACCGCTTTCCAGTGTTCAAGGCCAAGGACAAAGACACACTGTTCAAACAGAGATTCTCGGTTCCTCTCTTGAACAAGGATACAGGCGCCTATAACCCGAATCGCCCTGCGCCCCTGCTTGGTATGCGGCAGGGAACCGTCTTTGTTGCCCGTCCGCTGCACGATCCAAGCGGAGAATTTGCT
>TARA_R110002003_G_scaffold116_30_pt1 | contig 21788 bp, 19 predicted proteins | sample TARA_R110002003 | Tara Oceans TARA_R110002003 (sample SAMEA4396441) | marine metagenome | biome: Westerlies Biome; feature: [SRF] surface water layer (ENVO:00010504); material: water (ENVO:00002006), including particulate matter (ENVO:01000060) such as... | depth 5 m
GTTTGTCAAAATCGAAGCGAGGGTGCTGCTGTGCGACGGTATTGATTCTGCTGAGCCGCACCACGTGGAAGAGACTCACCGCTGTCGGTTTGGTAATTACCCCTTCTATGTACGTAGCCTCTCGACATCATGTCTTGATTGTCAGCCGTGATCTTTGGTGGATCTCTTGCGTTGCTTCCGCGAGCAGCTTACACACAGCCACGCGATACTTTCGTGTACTTCCAAGGTTTGCGAGACTTTCTTATTTCCGAGTCGGAGGCCCTGGGTCCGGGTCTCAAATTTATACCGTACGAGACTTGTGACCTGTATTTGCTATGAATGAGTTCTTTTGGGTGCAGCTTCTGGGAGGCAAGCGAAGTTCAGACGGGCTTGCGCATCATGGATAGCAGTGGCGCGCAGCTAGAGGGTTTTACTCGACTGAAACAATGATCGCAACCTCCAACGGCTTGTCAGTGAATCTATACCCTAGATATCGTGGCAGCCAGGGTCGCTAAAAGATGTGTTGGTCCTGTCGGAAGAAAGGAGTGTCCAAGCTCCAGGGCGAGTGTCCGTGCGCTCTCGACCATCGTTCTTTACAACTCCTCGCGTCTCACATCTCTGCCCCCAAGTTTCATCCCTGCCACAGAAACATAACCGACTCCTCGATTCGTAGCCTTCGCGCCTTGATATCTTGGCTCTCAAACAGCCACTTCCGGGACCTCAGGCACCGTACGCTGGGGCAGTGGCTGGAGCCACGCGCCTGTGGCAGACGCGGCCAATCGCAGCAAGCGTCAACAGTCGTAATGTTCTCCATATAGTTGTTTCAAAGGCCCAGGCGTCAAGTGTGCATGCCTTCGAGACTTGAGGTGTCGCGAAGCTGTTCCGCCATGGCCTGCTCAGGCCGATTCACCCATCTTGGTGCCTCTCAGGTGGCGGCAACTGTTTCCATTCTTATGCTATATAACACTCTCGAATGCGCGCAAATGCAGTTCTCGTTTTTCAGGCCGGTCCATCATTCACAGTTCATACTAGTACACTTCTCTTCTTTTCATACCTTCCATCCTAAACGAGCTAGTCTCTTTTCAAGAATAACCAACCATAATGCTTTTCTCATCCATCTTCGCTGCTACCGCCCTTGTGGGCTCCGCGATGGCCGCAAACCACGTCATTGTTGTTAGCAACAAGACGGCTGGTCTTGTCTTCAAGCCTGACAGCCTCGAGGCTGCTCAGGGTGACACCGTTACCTTCAAGTTTTGGCCCAAGAACCATTCCGTTGCTCAAAGCACTTTCGCGCAACCTTGCCAGCCTATGGCCAACGGATTCTGGTCCGGATACGTACCTACAGTCTCCACCGATGCTGTCGCCAACTGGACCTTCACCTACGAAGTCACAAACGCCTCAGCCCCTGTCTGGTTCTACTGCACACAAGGCCGCCATTGCCAGGGCGGTATGGTCGGTGTGATCAACCCACCGTAAGTCGTCCTCAATAAATATCTCTACATATGTCGCGCTAACATCAGGCAGTAAAACCGGCGAGAGGACCCTAGCCGCTTACAAGAACGCTTCCTCCTTGGCCCAGAACAACGTCACACCTCAATCGGCTGCTGGATTTGGTGGCAACCTTACCGAGAACAGCACTGCGGCATCTGGCTCACCCACTGCATCTGGATCCGGAGCTCCTCAGTCAACAGGCGCAGCGTCGCATCTTGCTGGCAGCGCTGTCTTCGCTGGTGCGGCCAGCTTCTTCGCCTACCTCCTCATCTAAGCGCATTCTACATGTGCAGGACGACTATGATACCCTGGAGGAACGGCACGACGAGGATGCGATGGCCACATTTCGGAGCGGCAAGAAGAGTAACGGGAGGTGGCACTCAACGAAGGACGAGGAAGGTGGCGCAAGGACGGCATTTCCAAAACGGCAGACGAGTAGTTGGTATTCTTTTCAATGTGCATTGTATGATAAGATACAGAATGAACTAGTATGAACTTTGCCCTTCGACTCTACGCCTCCCTCGTGAGGCTCAATGCTGCCTAGTGCGGCTCCAAAACCACCAGCCGAACCATCAAATGCCGAAACAATTTCCGCATCCGTGCATCAAGTACCCTTTCCATCGAAAACAGCGGTAATCATCGGGAAGTGGAGAGCAGTGTGAAATGGCGGTGCAAGCACAGACGCCGCCTGGATTGAAGTTGCCGACGCAGCGAGCGCGGCCGGCGGAGCAAGTCGGGATATTTCGGTGTTTGATTTGGAGTGCGCGACCTGCGCAAGAACGTCACGGCACTTGTGACGGGTGAAGGAGTTGGAGACACAGACGGAAGGTGGAAGGCTTGACAAAGTGAAGTTGTTTCATTGTTTGATGATTTGATGTTTCTTCTCATGGCCCCTGGACCGAAGTCCTTGTAATTCCAGCTGTCTCCCATAGTGGCTGACATTGCGAAACGCACATGTTCCTCCACCTTGTATCCTGTAGGGTGATGTAGTGTTGCGCTTCGTGTCTGTCACTCGGCGTACACTTCCAGTCTTCGACCTGGGCGGCGGGGCTCCTGGCTCTCCGCGCGCGTGGTGCTTCATTCTCTGGCGCCTCTCTAGACAGTCTTCTGTCGCAGACCTGCGCCCCCTTCCTCATCCCCAACTCGAAGCGAGTAGCTTGTTATTCAGTTTTGCCTGGTCCCTTCCTCACTCACTGGACCTCGTAGATCTCCATCGCGCGGTATAAGTCCTTGATACTCGATTTGTCTCCGTACGCCTCGTCGAGCATCTTGTTCCTGTCCTTCGGGGTCTTGCCCCTCGAGTCAAGGCCAGCAATAGCCCTCTCCATATCCTCCAAACTCGAGCGCTCGCCATACATGTCGAGCAACATCATGTTCTTCTCCTCTTGCGTAGGCTCTGAGAGGTGCACCTTGCGATTGAGGTCGTGAAGGTGGTTAGTGATACCAAAGCCTATGTTGCGATTAGCAGCGTCGAGCTTGCTAGCTGTTCGACGGCCACTGAGTGTCATACCACCGGCAATGAGTGCCATGGTTGGTAGATACCTTCGAGTTGTTAGTGGTGTACGAGGCAAGGCATTGTGTTCACTAACCATCTAGCTATTCTTCCGAGCTTCGGCACAGCGTTCGCTGTGGCTCCCAGTTGCGCGCCGGCCATGTTCTCCAGGGGCACGACGGTGGCGCGAGCACGTGCTGAAGTTGAGAAGAGGCGTTGACAGAGTGGCGCAAAGCGGAATGACATTGTGGTAGGGGTGGTCAACGGCGATGAGGATATAATGTCGAATTGATCGAATATAGTCTTGGTAGGAAGTGACTTCGGTCGTTTATAGTTACTTTGTCCGTCTGTTGCTTGAATGGATGGACGGAAGATTGTTGTACGCTATTGGCCAAGCTGCTCTGATGTATCGGCCGCGGGTGGTGTTCGGTGTAGCGTTGTTTGATGGATGGCTGTAACGGTTTGAAATTCGGATACCAAATTCCAAGGCGCCGGGGGACATGTGAAATGTTATACGGGAGCCTCGTGCGGGGATTCAATGTCACGAGTAGGCTGTGCCAGCGTCTCCCCACCAGCGTACCAAATGGTCACCCCACGAATCACAACACCAGAGCGTCACTTTACCCCATGAATGACCCACCCAATCCGAGGCGTTTTCGCAACGCGGGCGCAGCCTAAGCAATTCCAAGCTGCAGCATCTTTTAATTGCGACGCGCTGACGTACCGCGCTGTTGGAAGCGCAACTTCTCGGCCGCGCATGTACTGCGGCTCATCGCCTGGAAAGCGTTCGGCAGTACGAACGGGAGGCACCGAGGCTAATGTATTTGACGACCGGATGAAGGAGGTAGGCCAGGCGCAGTTAGCTGGCGTTTGAATACGGTTTAGATGGAATGTCGCGCGTTTGTGGGGTGAGCTTGGGATCGCGTGAGAGGGCCGAGGGTGCCGACGCTGATGTCATCTCACGACCTTCTTCACGTCGCGACTTAGGACGATACTACTTTTCACCAGCTCGCCTGATCTAACATGTATACACACGTCATTGGCTCCACTTCCTCCGGCTCGCTAGCTCGGAGACATTCTCGAGATGCTTTTCGGGACGATTTTAATAGATACACATATTGCCAGTATGCCAGTTTCACCACGCCTTGATGGATCTTGCGACATCCTAGAGCTGTTGAGTGCAATGACTGATCTAGTAGGAGGCTTCTGCACCCTTTTTCGTATTCTGTTGATTCGAGTTCCGCGACATTAAAGCTTTCCATGGATGGATGTCTCGACAGTCTCGACGGCCGATCTCCAGAGCAAAAATCTACTTCAAGAGCAGGAATACTACCGTCGAGGGTCGAACTCGAGACCTTTCCCGTCCACCGAAGATGTGAAGGGAACGTCATACCACTAGACTACGGTAGCTTTGATGTCCGATGAGGAGCTTGTCGTTGCGACGAGTTATATTTGCTGTACAAGAAATCATCGGGAGGGAGACGATTCGTGGTCAGTTCCGCAGAACAAGACGACAGGAAAGTAAGAGAGGGAGTTAGCTGGCAAACTTACTGCAGCGTTGTGAATTACTCGTCGCCAGTCTTGCAGTGCTTCCAGTCGAGAAATCTATTTGCTGATCTTACGTGTAGCCTACTGGCCTACAATGGCAAGGTCCATGCACACAGACATGAGAATGGACCACGATCAGGTTCTCGAAACGGATTTTCAGACTCATATGGATGTGAGATCGAATTTGCCAGGCTAGCATTGTTCCAACGCCTCTCGACCCCTTCTCAGAGGGGCGCAGGCGCTGCTCGGATCCGCCAGCGCAGTTATTAGCCAACAATGCACTCAGCCGACCGCGCTAGGGGTTCTAAGATACCTCACGTCGCATTTGGATAGGCCATGTTTCGCAAGTCCAATTGCGTCGGCAGTGACGAGCGGCAAGCCGTATGCAACATCGGAACAAGACCATATATGCCGGACCAAAGGATTCACAGCATCTGCAATAAGCCGTCCGACTTCCAAACTGTCTAAAAGTTACAGTTCTCTAAGATCCGCGGCTTGCCTCCTTTGCGGAGCTTGCTGGATCATTGCGACGCTACCCTTCACCATGACCATTACAGAGAACACCGGATTGGACAAGGCCAAGGTCTTGTAAGTCTCACTGTGAAGGATCACAAAGGAACCAAAGAGAGAAATATGACCAAGCTCTGATATCCTGCCCGTATATCCCGTGTTTCTTATCCGCCGCCCCGGTTGGTCTAGCGTTACCCAGTCGTATTTGTGAGACATGAATCCACGTCGCTTTTTTCCTGGGTCGATGTAGATCATGAAAATATGATTCCACTCGAGCTCGACTATCATCACGCTCAGCAATATTTTCGCGTTGGCTCTTCATCAGCAAAGTCTTTGGCCAATCACTATGCGCGTTCTTCCAACCTATTCACACGGTTCTGCTTATGGGTGCCGCTGCCATACCAGGAAAATGTCACACGTGAGGAGCATTCGAACATGCTCGCATCTGTGTAGAGCCTGCCCAAATCTCCTCGTACAAAATCGTTTTGCTCAGCTAATTCCCAAAAGTCGACAATGCTATAATCTGACAAACAGTTGGAATGAACAAATCACTTCTATTCAGATGCTAAAGATTCTCGTGTCAGTTCTGTCCCCACGGAAACTGTACCTACGATGATAAATGAAGATTGAGGCGTGCGACACGACGCTGACTTGGTATCGTAAGTCATTCCACGGCTCGAGGTTTGAATAGTCGCAAAGTCCATGCCCTAAGTTACCATCCCATGGACGACGTTATCTCAAGCTACGTTGCTGGGACTAAGTGTGTATGCTGTTGCGCTGAGGTTCAAGAAGGCCGACGGGTGGTTGATGCTGAATTGAGAAGTAGAAATCTGCCAGTGAACGGCTGCAGGCTTTGCTTCGTCGCTCGTTGTTTCAAGCATTGGCCATATCTTGTCCCGGCTATCTACAACTGCTTGTCCAATAGTTTTACAAGGAATTTTCGTGAGCTGGTGTGTTCGGTCAACGAGGTAGTGCAAGCTAATGTGAGGTCGAAAAAACGGTGGTGCAGGTGGAGTAGTTCCCACGTGGGCCTAGGCCCGAGCTTCTACGTCATGCAATTCTCAATCACAAGCAACAGTTCCTACACCACCCATCAACATCGCATTCAACTGCACAACCCCATGGCCCTGCCATACCCTGCATCCCGCCATTGTGACATGTCGCATGCTTAGTGCAGTGTGGAGGAAGTGAAGGACAATCGCAGCAGAAGGATTTTCGGAATAACTGGCACAATGGCGTCGAGCTCTACGGAAACGACTCCCCTAATCTCGTCATTGTCGCACGCAGAACGCCAGGCAGCCACAAAGCCCCCGAAGCCACAACGGACAGTCACATTCAATCCCACCGTGTCCTCGTCCAAACCGACCGAACCGTCGCGGGCTTACTCGCATGGCGCTCAGGCCTCTGGTACCAGCCATGGCGGCCAGCCGATGCTGTCCTCGCTGAACAGCAAGCTGCGGAGAAGAAACAGCTCCGGTGCGCCCGTAAGAGGCCCGCCTGCGCCAAAGATTGGTCCGCAAAGAACAACAAGAACCGCGCAGAAGTTGAAGCTCCTGCCTGATCCGGCCAATGACGATGGCGAAGACGAAGAGAGCGGTCGAGACGTATACGTTCAGTATACGAGGATAAAAGACCCAACAGCGAGGAGAGATGCTGCGCGACTGGGCAAGGCAGACCGCGAGCGATTACCCCGAGTCACGGCATACTGCACGGCGGCGTCATACAAACTGGACGAGCTTATGCGCTTCTTGAAGGGCAAGCAGAAGCTACGAGGTGCCCTGCCCAAGCGCTTCGATGAATGCATTTACTCGCCGTACAACTATGGGTCGAAAGGGCCAGAAGAAGTTGCCAGCACTGCAGCGCTAGATGGCGCCCTAGAGAACAGACCCAGGAGGTTCTCGGACAGCGCTATCGAGGTCGAGCACGAGAACGAGAGACGCAGAGATAATCTCCTTGACATGCAGGAGGGAGAAGCGCCAAGCGAGGGCAACGAGGAAGCCTTAGAGAGGCCCAGAAGGCCGTCAATCACACATGCAGACTCGGACCCGCAAATGGAGACGCCAGACTTCGATATCCAAGTCCACACGCCTGAGGTCTTTTTGTTCGAATACGGGACTATCGTCATCTGGGGCATGACGCTCCAGGAAGAGAAGCGCTTCTTGAAGGAGATTGCCAAGTTCGAGGTCGATAAGCTCGGCAAGGATGAAGTCGAGACGGAGGAGTTTAATTTTTACTACACGCGCGAGTACCAAGCCCGGATATACAACGACTTCATCAGTCTCCGCGAGAAGAAGAACTACATGATCAAGCTTGCCATCAGCCACGGTCTCTCTCAGAGCGTCAAGACGTCGCTGTTTGAGGACCTGGTCGACAACACTATCGACGACACCAAGGACATTCCGGCACAGATCGCGAGCTCTGGCAAGATCAACCTCAACAAGAAGCAGATCAACATGCAGATTGGCGAGCTGTTCATATTGCGCATCAGCATCCATCTGCAGGGCTCGGTGCTCGACGCGCCAGAGCTCATGTGGGCAGAACCGCAGCTGGACCCCGTTTACCAGGCTGTGCGGAGCTACCTCGAGATGGATCAGAGAGTCAGCCTGCTGACAGAGAGGCTGAACGTCATTGGCGATCTGCTTGCTGTTCTCAAGGACCAGTTGACGGTCACACATGTGAGTGCCCTTTCTGACGCTAATGACATGCACAACTAACCCAGCGTAGGGCGAGCTTCTCGAATGGATCGTCATCATACTCATCTTCGCCGAGGTCCTTGTTGCAGCCATCAACATCTTTGTTGATCTGCATGCGGCAGACTAGCGCATGGCGTATTGTATATATTTGTGCTTTCCTCTGTACTATATTCTATTCGCGGCGCCATATCGATATTTCATCTCGGCGTCTGGCGTTTCGATGATGGGTTGCTTCTGCTCGAAAAGTATCAGCGCTTTAGAAGCAAATGGGCGGACAAACTGCGTTCAAGACTAGCTGAAGCACGGAGTAGAAGTAGGATGCACTGTGAATGTAATGTGATTGGAGCAGACGGAGCGTGACTTTGAGCGTGCGGAGTGGATGATGCGGCGGACTTGGCGAGCTCCGCTGAACCCTGTTGCTAACGTTAACGTTACCCCGTTTCCCACGAGGCGCCCTTCGAGCATTGAAACTCTCCTCCTTCCTCGCCTCCCGTCGCAGCGCACCAATGAGCCGTCCCAGATGAGTTGGAATCTTCTTGAGCGCTTCATAGAGTCGGACCACTTCAACACGGACCCGTCGCTGGCAGTGGCCTATCTTGCGTGAGTTGCAGCTCTGTCCCCGAAGCCACAGGCACTGCACCGCCGCCGCAGACGCTCATGCTCACCGACATGTCCGCGAGCACCACACGCTGACCCCGCGGCCGTTGCAGGCGATATGCAGACCACGTCGGCATCCACTATGTGCTCTGCTCCAAGCTGCGCCAGTTCGCATACGAGGAGCTCGAGTTCTTCCTCCCGCAGTACGTCGCCGCACGCAGCCCGGCACCCGCTTGAACGCTCAGCTTACACGGCGGGACCAGATTATGCCACCTCCTCATCAGCATCGACAATGAGTCCATGGCACTGGAGGAATTCATAATAGACCTGTGCGAGGAGTCCGTCAACGGGGCGCTGCTGGTGGGCCTCCAGGACACTGTGTCTCTCGCTAGCCCGTGTGGGAACTAATATGCCGCAGACCTTCTGGCTCTTCCAGACGTACCTCCACGACCTGGCCAGCGCGCCGAGCTCTATCGCCTTCAAGACATGTCGGCGCATCTACAACAGGGTGCAGCGCATCGTCTTTGGGTCCGCCGAGCCGCAGCGGCGAGAGAAGATCAAGGAGAACATACTGCCCGTCACTGTCCTCTCGAGCCTGGTGCTGGCGAGCATTGCGGCGCCCTTCCTGCCCGCGCATGCTGGCCCGCTCGCTGTTGCGCAGGCGCGAAAGCCGCGGCCGATTGAGGACATCATCTCCGACAATGTGCAGACAGCGAAGGTGGGGCGCAGTAAGACGGTCGCGGGTGCGTCACCGCGAACAAAACAGAGGAGGACTGCCCAGGGACATTCAGATCCAGAAGACGGGCGGGCCTCGAAAGCCAACTCGCCGCGGCCGAAGGAGCAGCGAGACCCAAAGGACTTGAGACGACAGGCTGCGCGGCCGGCGAACCCCGTGCGGGCCCCTTCAGCACACCACCGGCCGTCACTGCTCGCAATGGACCCCGAGGCACGGCTCAGCTCCTCATCCCTACCGGACTTCCGCGAGCCGAAATCGTCACCACTACCGACCCCGCCTGCGACGGCGGGCTTGGGACCGCAGCCAACCCTTCATATCGCTCGAAAGCACCATTCGCAGCTACCGCGACCGCTCACAGCGACAGCGTTGTCTCGCCCGCAGAAGGTTCGTTTATTACGTTCCAACTATTTCCGGAGCGAAACGCAGTTCTTGAGTGCCTTGGAGGACATCTCGAATCGCTTAGTGATTGTGCCGAAGCCTGCACGGCTGAGTGCACTGCGGGCAGAGCTTGCCTTGATTGCGCAAGATCTCCCGGCAGAGGTCGACATACCCACACTCTCTCCTCCTACGCTGAAAGACGGGATAGCGTCACAAAGTCAGCATCATCGCATAGTGCGGATAAATCCTGCCGAAGCGACGAGCCTCAATAGTGCAGAGCGAGTGCCGTATCTCCTCATGGTAGAAGTGCTGAAAGAGGACTTCGATTTCGACCCTGACACAGAACAGAACCAGCAACTGCTGGAGAAGCTCATGTTTGAGAAGGGTACATCGAGACGGCGACTTTTTGATATTACTAACGCTGAGTACCTCGCGCTCGACAGGACACCGCCCAACGGGACAGACAGTGTATTCGAGCCAGCGACAGGGGATCTTGGCAGCACTTCTCTCATCAAGGATGTTGACGAGGACGACATTGCTTCGGGGATGGCACGAGTAAGTCTACCAGCTGCAAGTGTAAATGGCAAAGCCACCGCGCCCAGGTCATCAAGTGCAGCGAATACGTTATCTTCGATGGCCACACTTTCTACCCCTCGAACATCAGATTCGGCCATTAGCAGATCCAACAGCCCTGTCCCAGCGCGGAGAATGACCATACCTGCGAACATGAACCGTGGGAACCAAAGCGCTGATCAACCAGACTTCTCTGCTCTTGCGACGCACATGCGGACAGCCGCGCAAATGCTGGCCCAGCTGGAAGCCAGTGGCTCGAAAAGACCGAAAATGGAAGTTGCAGCCATCAAGGCCAAGATCATCGCAAGCATGCAGAGTTTAGAGGAGCAGAACTTTATGGCCGAAGACCAAGGTCCCACATTTGATACCATAATGGCAGAAACGGATCCAACAGCAATCACTGGTGAACCAGAAGAACTGGAAGAAGGGCTGACGGTGGGCGCAAACTCTGGGGCAGGTGCAGCTAGAATGGAGAACGACTTGAAGACTGGTGGTATGCGAAGAAAGGGCGATCGAGATGATCCAAGCGCGGCGACATTCGGTGAAGAGTGGAGTGCAAAACGAGAACGTATACGAAGGTCATCACCATACGGCCACATGAAGAACTGGGACCTTATCAGCGTGATCGTCAAGACCGGGGCCGATCTGCGTCAAGAAGCGTTTGCGTGTCAGCTCATCCAGGTCTGCACACGGATATGGGAAGAGGCCAACGTGCCGGTGTGGACAAAACGCATGCGCATCCTGGTCACAGGCGAATCCTCTGGTCTCATCGAAACTATCACGAACGGCGTATCTCTCCACTCGCTGAAACGCAGCCTGACCCTCGCAAGCATAGCAGCAGGTACCAATCCCCGCAAACGCATTGCAACCCTTCAGGACCACTGGCGCAAGACCTTTGGCGAACCTGAATCCGATGCCTACATTGCCGGCGTCGACGCCTTCACCCGCTCCCTTGCCGCATACAGCATGATCAGCTACGTCCTCCAGCTCAAAGACCGCCACAACGGCAACCTCCTCATCGACAACATGGGCCACATTATCCACATCGACTTTGGCTTCATGTTGTCCAATTCCCCCGGCTCCATGGGCTTCGAAGCCGCGCCGTTCAAACTCACGCAGGAATACGTCGACGTGCTCGGCGGCCTGGCTAGCCCGGCGTTCGAGGAGTTCAAGGCGCTGTGCAAACGCGCGTTCCAGGCGCTGCGGAAAGAGGCGGAACGGCTGATCATGCTGGTCGATCTCATGAGTAAGCAGAGCAAGATGGACTGCTTCAAAGCGGGGGCGGCCAGCGTGACGAATAGTCTGAGGGCGCGGCTGATGTTGCATTTGAGTAAAGAGGAGGCGGAGACTTTTGTCGACGAGTTGATTGCCAAGAGCGTGGGGAGTTATTATACGCGGCTGTAAGTGTAATGCGATATTCGACAGTATATTCGAGAAGGGCTAACGGAAGCAGTTACGATACTTTCCAGTACCGCACTCAGGGGATTTACTGAGTCGAGGCGCCGCGGGCTGCTGCATAGCTTCTATACACGGCTTGGGAGATGGAGGGCCAAACGCTGTTTGAGAGCCTTTTTCTTGCATTTTTCTGGAGTAGAAATGCGTTGTTGGCAATGGCGACTTGTGTAGACACGAAACAACAACAGGCATTTACATGGCTATATATCGCTGCAATACTTCCGTTGAGGTTCTTGATCTTATGGCATTGCCGATAGCTTCGCCGATAGCAAGACCCGAAGCAACTTGTCCTGTCGTTGGTAGGAGCATATTCTCTGAGATTCCAAGATATGTAATCCCTGCACTGCATTGGTTCATTCATTTCGGTCGATTTCTCGAAACAACACACAGCTTCCATTGTGTTCCCTGCAATGATTCCCAACCAGTCATGCAACCTCGTCAGGCAAGGGATTGAAAGCACATGGAAGTCGTCCCCGGCGAAAGTATATCTTGGGAATTGCTTAACCTGTGCCGCGCGCGTGCTTAGCCGCCAGGGCTCGATAGATTGGCCCACCTTGCCTCAATGTCGACATGCACCGTCAACGAAACAACGCAATAACGCCAGCAAGAGAGAGAAGACCGATGGCCTTGACGGGCTCTGCTTCTGTGCCAAAGAAGCTAAAAGGAATGGTCGAATCTTGCAGCCCTTGATTGGCACGCCACATCATCGGGTACAGGTACGCAGGAACCGACCAGGTAAGGAACACGAACACCCAAACGAAGCCCAGGAGCCTGGCCAAACGACTCGATAGCCGCATCGAGGAAGGAGCATGGTAGTACAGTCTTACGGCACAGTCCTCGAGCATCACGCCCAGTGCTTGCGTCGTGAAGAATCGCATGGCGCCAGAGTCGTGAAAGGACACGCCCGCTGCCCGGTCGGCCACGAGGTGCATGATTCCCGAGCTCGTGAACGCGATCAGAATGCGCGTGTATCGAGCCACGGTGGTGCCACGAGACAGGCCAAACAATACATGAGTAATATAATGTGCCATGGACGAGAATTTCCGTGTATTGGTCTGATGCCAGAACATGCTCGTGCGTATTAGAAAAGCGGGAGATAGTGCGGCGTCGAGGGGGGGCCAAACTTACTCCCAGAACCGTCGAAGCGTATACGCATCGCGGACTGAGCCATAGAACGGCGGCCATTCCGCGGGCGAGCAGAGTCCCGTGCGGACGGCGAGAAGCGCACAGGTGTGGTATATTCCGCCCTGTACGCAGGTGAGGCATACGCCTGCTGCTATAACGGTGACGCTGCGGATTAGGCATTCTTCGGCGGTGAGTTCATGCAGGCGTGCAAGGATCGGGATGTTCGTTGGCGTCAGGAAGCGGGATGCAATGGCCGGATCGGTCTGAGCATTGATGAGATCCAAGACGCAATACGATATGCATAGTCCAAGGAAAGTGCGACGCAGAAAGTCCCTGGAGCTAGTCGGGTTTGTCTTGGGCGTGTTCCGGACTTCATACTGGGTGCCAACGAACCGGAATGTTGACGTGAGCTTGATCCCGAACTTCAGCTTCTCCCACGCAGGGAGTGAGGTTGGTGATGTGGACTTTGATCGAGGGGTGCATGGGGGGCGGTCTGGCCGTACAAGTCCGCTGACAGGTGCGTCGTGCTCGAAGCTCCAGCGGCTGAGAAGCGCAAGGTCCATGTAGTGGTACAGGTAAGTGACCGAGTACCCGCCCACAAGCGCTGCCCAAGGTGTGCGCGTCATGTAAGGCATGCAGCTTGGGATGCACCGAAAGACGCATACGGTGATGAGGAGCAGCCCAGCCGGCCGCAAAGCAGAGTGAGGACTTGTAAATCCAAACATGCATCCTCTCATCGACCTCAGCAATGAGGTAGATGAGAGGATGCATGTTTGGCAACCAGGGGGTTCTGGTGCTTCAGTTGGTTGTTCACTCCCGCTGTTGTCGCTGCATTGATATTTATCTCGAAGACGTTGTGACACAATTGCTACCTAGGTAGTAAAGCTAGACTCGTTTTGGGTACTGTGCCACAGCTGCACCTCCTCTATCTTCGGCCCCCGACAAACGCATCCTTACGGAATGCCTCCCTCCGACTGTGGCACGACTTGGAGGACTCAACCAGGCGCCGTGGTGAGGTCGGGTAGACACTGCAATACTAACCCTTGCGCTTTAATCGCCATTGTAGACTTACTGAATTCTTGAGAACACCGAAAGCTACATCAATCCCTGGTGCTTACCTCCGCTGGAGCGTTGAGTTCCTGACTCTCGTTCATATTTCGTTCTGACCCCCAAAGTTCATCTCGAATCCCACAATGTCCACCCGGTCGAGTAACAAAGACAGCATTGCTGGTAAGTTCTGACGCGCTGACTCGTCCACTCTACATTGCACCCCCTGACGTCCATCAGGCCAGTCTCTGGACAGGTGTAGCTATATCCTCCGTCTTCCTCACCGTCCCCATGTAGATCCTCCTCAAAGCATTTCGCCGCCTCCAACCCTCCGACCCTTTGTCACAATAGCTTTTGCTCCCGTCCATCGCCACCGCAGCAATCCAGACAGCTATATCGGCCGACCTATATTTTACCCTCGCACTTGCCAACAGTCTAACTTGTCGAGATACCACCCCACTTCCTGGACCCGCATCACGCATTTGATCCGGGGCAATCTAGCCGCCTATCTTCTAGCCTATACCGGTCTGTGGAGCGTCAAAAATCTCGTTCATAGGCTTCTTTCGAAAGGTTGGGGAGAAGCTGCGCGCCCAGAGAATCGCGTGGGACGTGGTTTTGGGATTCTGCTTGGCGTTTCTTCCGCAGTCTGTACGGGGACAGTGGACTATCGATGCCTTACTAGTAGTGGTATGGAGATAATTGGTATGTTCTTCGTTACCTGTGTTGGTAGCTGGAGACTTGACTTGCTAGAAACCCGTGTCGGGATCCGGCGCATCGTCAACTCTGAATTTGTCACGCTTCGCCAGCTCACCACGGCGATCGATGTCCTGACCGACTTATCAAGTGCGTGTGAGCTTCAAGACTTTGGCCGTTTGCGTGCTGATTCGTGTTCTGTTCCAGTCATTTTGCTTTCAACGAACGTACTCTGGCGAAGCCGGTTAAGAATGCCAACGAAACTCGCGCTGGGAGGAATCATTTCGCTGACTTTGTTCGTCATCGGCGTTGCAATAATCCGGGTCGTGATCGCCCCTCGCAATGAAGTGTTAGACTTGAGCTGGCCGGTCTGCTGGCAAGGCGTTAAGATTTCAGTTGAGGAGTGTCGAGGTTCGAACGCGCGGGTCATTTTCTTACCTGCCCGTCAAATAGCCCCGACTGTAGTATGCCTTGCGTCCTTCCGCATTTTCTACACGGCGACGCAACAATCGAGCCGAGCCGCGCTCGTTCAGCCTCGTTCAGACGATACCGGGCCAAGGAAGTCGTATGGGAACGATAGTAGTGAGCGGGAGTGGACAGAACTCCCAAAGGTACCGTCCGACACTACGGAGGCCGATTAACCCAGTTCGGGCCAAAGCGCCTCATGCGTGCTCTCTTACTCAAACACACGGCTAACCGCATAGTCCCTGACTATCTCCGCTAAGAGCTATCTTATGTACCGTTCATACATCCCTGCATTCTTTTACCCAGGTCTCACTACTGGCAGTAAACACCAAATTAGAACATCTCCCGGTACTTCCCTAGACAGCACCAACACTCACAAGCACAAGGTCTGCAACACGCACGTTCCAATCCCATCATCTCAATCACAGAGTTCATTTTCTCTATCCATGCACGCTCCTCCACCGCGCCGCAATCCCCACATCAACGCATGCGCTCATTCGAATCCATTGCTTACTGTCCCTGTCCCTATCATCTCGCAAACACGCGACCCGTTGCAAAGCGAGAAACGCCGTCTCTGATGAAGCCGTCTATGCATACCCCAGCGCCACCGCCATGAATGATTAGGAAAAAGACCAAGTATCGCCGTCCGTGCTGCGTGGGCAAATCGTATGTGAAATATATGAAACACGGGCGTGTATGTGGAGGATAAGGAAGAACATGAGTAGAGATAGCGGCTGTTTGGAGATGCACGATGCTATGCAACTATGCGCGCTGTGAGTCACAAGATGCGAGGAAATACACTTTTGAAATGCAAGGAAAGCGCAGGAAGAAAGTTTGGCTAGATTCTCACATCTGAACCATTTGTGTAGTGGTGGGAGAGGTCATGTTTTGCGGTGGTGGGGTGCCTCCAACAAGAATGTCAATCTGAACAGGAGCAGGAGACTGCATCTTCTTATCCTCCAGCTGTTCGGCCGATGTTCGTTCATGAGTTTCTTCGGCGATATCGCTCATGTCGGAGGCTTCGTCGGAGTCGCTCTTTTGTTCTTCGACGGCATCTCTGAAGTTCGCTGGGGTGATCGTTTGCGATGACGCGTGTCGTTGTTTGACGGCGCCGACTGAAAGCTTGCGCGGCGCGGCGTCTTCGCTTCCTTCAGGTCCTGGGGAGAATGCAGGTGCTGTGCTGCTGCTGACAATGCTGTTCCCGTCTCGCTCATCAGCTGAGGCCGCCTCCGCCACTTCTTGGAGCTCCTTCTTTCTCTTCAATCGCTCTTCTGCTGTGGTGTTGTGCCAATCAGAACCAAACTGAATGACGGACGCCTTCTTGCCGTGTACGGTGAAGCTACCCTTGTCACGCGTCAGACCTTCGTTCTCCTGAGCATCGTCACTGACAATGGTCGACGAAGAGTCTCTGCCCTTGTGGCTTCGCCGATGTGATGATTCTCGAAGCGTACGATGGAGACTTCGCCTGTGTTTCGTCCGCGATGCTGGCGAGCCCGCGTGAGAGCCAAGTGATTGTTCATTGTCTGAGCCAACATCTCGATCTGGACGCAAGCCATCCAGATTTGGAATTTCGGGAGTCTTTTGTTCAACCGTGCCAGGCTCAATTGGCGGTGGTGTAGTGTACCGGGAGTCATCATCAGAGTCCGAGTCCGATTCTACCGTTCCTGTGCCGTCATCTGTAGTTACGATTGACGGGCGGTGGTCAGAAGGCATCAGCCGCGGCGACTGTGCTGGGGCAGAAGAGCTGGCTAGTGAGCTTCGACGATCGGAAGCATGAGAGCCGAATGAGAGAGGAGGGATATGAAATTGACCAGACGGGTCGTTGGGACTGGACTGGCGAGAAGTCTCTGGGGGTGTTTTGAAAGCCTCTTCTCCCCCAAAGTCGGTGTCTCGTGAAGATTTGGTACCCGGCCGTGCGGACGAAGCCCCTGGAGAGAGAGGCGGTTTGTGAGCACTAGCCAGCGAGCTTGTCTTGGAAGTGAGGCGGGCTAGGCCAGCGATCTTGGCCCCCCTGTGGGATTGTTGTGGGCTGAGTTGTGGTTGTGATTGTAGGACCGGTCCAAACTCTGCAACCTTGTCGATACGCGCTTGTCGTTCAGCTGCACCCTGCCTCTCATCTTCCAGTTCGTGGGCGAGAATGTCACGATGGCACTTCATCCGCCAGATCTCGATGCGAGCCCATTTGAGCTTTGCAGATAAACGGCCCGCAGCGTGTATCACATGCTCCCTAGTCTTTGGCTGAATAGGCGCCAAAATCTGGAGATGTCTCGCATCCCTCAAACGAGCCTCAAGCTCTTTTATAGCCCGTGCAAGTTTCTCTTCGGCTTCGGAGATTCGCAGTTGCATCATCTCTCTCCGCGCATGCATCATTTGTTGCGCAAATTGGTTATCGATCTTCCCACTCTGGATGGTCACTTCGCCGGTCGGTGTTGTGATTGACTTGGTAGAGTGTGATGACTCGAGCCGACGAATGCCACGGTTTCTTTGCCCCTCATAAAGGCCTCCTACCATGCCTCTCGAGCGGACACCCATGGTCTCGAATGCCGCAGTATAGTTCAGCACGCCTAGCCACTCGTTCAGATCCTTCTCGCTGTCAGCAAGGAAAGTCTCCTCGCCAGCTTTCGAGCATATAATAAAGGCGTTCTTGTGCTTCTTGTACGTGTTGTCGACGAGGGCGACCGCGCCGTCCATCGGAATGATGTGATCCTGCTTGAATTCTTCGAGTGGAGGTTGAAACAGCACCGGTCCAATCTCGCCATGTTTCAGATGTTGTTCGTGCTGATGCATAAGATTCTTGGTCCAGGTGGAATTCTTGAAGAAAGAAAGACCTGACCGCGTAAGAACTGCGCCCCACTCTTGCCAGGGTGAGCGTGCCTTTTTTCGCTTGGTGCCCTTCCTCCAAAGAACCCCAACCTTGGTGACAGGCATCTCAACAATACCAACTGATGTTCCTTGCGGGTTTTCTTGCGCGGCCTCTGACATAAATGCCTCTGGTCTGGATCGGGAAGAGACGACCTGTATCACTCCATATCTCGAGAAGGACTTGTAGACGTTCTTAGTGTCGAGAGTCGCAGCAGTTCCTAGATAGTTGTACGGATCGTCTATGTTCATGACATCTTTGATGGACGGGCGTAGAGCGTCCAGCTTGCCTTCGAAAATGAGTGTATACGGGTCGATTGGTTCTCTAGCCGCTTTCCTTGCTGGATCAGCTATTGGCCCTTTTAACACAGCTGTTCTCCGACTCTTCTTTGACGATATGTTCTTGAGGTCGAGCTCGTCCTCGATGTGAATAAAAGGCGTGTAGACAATGTTGTCGTAGAAGCAGCCGAGGACGTCGTCTGAGACGCCTTCGCAAGAAGAATTTTTGATGTAATCTGGCCGCTGCATCTTCCGCTTGTTGTTCTTGTTGAACACGTCGGTATGCAGGATGATGATGGAGAAGGAGATGAAGTAGGCCTTGTCGCTATTGATGTATATGCCCGGATTGCACTCGTGGTAGCGGTCTGCGAATCCCTGTAGTACCCGGTCTATCTGCTGCGTTTCCTTGGGAAGCTCAACTTGCATCAGCAGCTTGCGGATAGCCATATCGATGGGGTCGCCAAAGAAGGTAAACTTCCGCATGTAGCTTCGGAGCACGGAGAGGAGGAAGGCGTCGTCGGTCTTGCTGAGGTAGCTGGCAATGACGCTCTTGTCGACGTTGTTCGCCTCAATTCGTTCCAGATAGTGTCCTGGCGGCTCGCCTTCTTCTCGTTCCGGCAGAACAAGAGTCTCGCGGCTGATGTTCAGGGAGTTCTGGTGTGAGGATAATCCTGAAGCGCCTATAAAGCCGTGAGCAGGAGAGCCATGCCGAGGGGAGTGTGGCTCGGAATTCTGACGGAATCTTGCACTCAGCCCGAACAGATTGCTGAAGCTGCTTCTTCCCGCCGTTGACGTCGAGTTCCTGCCGCTGGCGCCATTGGGGGGTGTCGGCGATGCGGCATCATCGGACCGCGCGCCCAAAGAGCCCATGGTCGACGAGCGACCTCGCATGCCCAGTCGCATCGGAACGCCGGCATTGGGAGAGGAGCGAGCGGAGCGGATGGACTTTGTGGAGTCGTTGCGAAACAGAGATCCTGACCCAGGTGAGGCCAGATTCAGAGAGGTAGCAGCCAAGGCTACTTGCGATGCAGATGGAATTGGAGGTGTCTGGGCTCCGGATTGGCCATGGTTCAGGCGTCGCGCAGTCAACGGAGGGCTGCCGGTCGGCGAGTGGTGAGGCGAGCCAGAGCTCCGGCCGCCGGTGGAGACGCGGGGCGTGGCAGGCGCAGTGTCGGGAAACTGCGGAGGCTCGATCTTCATGGGGAGGGGGAAGAGGGATGCGCGCTGTTTCCGGCGCCCAAAGGTGAAGCGCCCAGAGCCCATGCGAGGCGGGGGATGTGGGCGCGGGGTGTGTTCGAAGGAGACATGGCCGCCGGAGCTGCCGTCTGATCGCGACGACTCGGACGCGCGTGGCACAGGAAGGCCCAGCGCAGACGTGCTTTCCTCGGACTCGCGGGGCTCGGCAAGCGCGTCTGGTCGCTGGCTTATCGACAGCCGCTCGCTGTCCTCGGCGAGATTCCCATGGCTCTTCTTCAGTCCCAATGGCCCCCTCCGCCGGTCGGTCGACTTGCGCAGGATGCTCGGCCGGTCGCCCGTCGAGGGGTCGAACGAGCGTCGTCGCAGGCTGAACTGCTGCAGGCGCCCGCGCTTCTTCGGAGTCGCTTCAGAGTGCGGCTCGGAATCCATGACGGTGGGTGCGGTGGTGATGATGGCAGGGGCTACAGAAGATGATACGTCAGCGTGATTACCATGACTGCACCACGTCTACTTCTTGTACGTACGCGCTGGGTTCACAGGCATTGCAGGCACCGGCGGGGCACCATGGCGGGCGGCGTGCTCCTTTGCCTTGACCGACAGCTGCGAGTCCGAGGCATGGCGGAAGCGCATCAAGCTGAAGCGGCGCGTGTTGGGCGTGGCTTCCTGGATGGGCGGAGAGGGGGGCTCGTCGCGGCCAGCATCCAGCGGCGGTCGCACGCGGCCATCTTCAGACACGGCGATGCGGCCAGCGCCCAGGTCCTCGCTCGACTGGTGGAAGCGCGTGTCTCTGTCGCCGCGCTTGAAGAAGTTGGCGGGATCGAGCGTGCTGCGGCGGCGGAGGTCCCGTTCGCTGCGGCCGGGGCGGAGGGCCTTCAGAGGCATGGCTGCGCGCGTGGCTCGCAGCTCATCTACGCGGGCGTGTGGTCACAATGCGGTACATGGCACAGCGGACGAAGAGGGCCGGCGACGTGGTCCGGACGAGGCACGCCGCGGGCCGTAAGGCTGAGGGGAGCGCTGCTGGGATCAGTCGGAGTCGGGGCGGTGGGATACGACGAGGGTCTGGGACGGGTGCGGCTGGGTGCGGCGGAAGCACGCTGGATGCAAACACGCGGAGGCACGCGGTGTCACGCAGGTCTAGTGGTCAGAGTCAATGGCAGTGTGGTGTTTGATAGGGGTAAGACGCCAGCGACAGTCTCCAGCTGTCGCCGATGCCGACGCTGATGGGGGCACTGTTCCTGGTCCTGGCGTGGTGGAGCGCGACGCTAGGTAGAGCCCGGCCCGTGGGCCTGCATCGCTCTGCCCTTCAGCCACACCTCGCACGTGTCGCAGAGCCGATCATTTAGGCATCGCCAACTCGGCCGCTGTCCATCAGGCACACGACCACGCCGGCCGTCTTCCACATACCAGCGCGTGCTGGCGAGCGCACGACTTGACTGCTCCCCCGGCGATTCTCACAATTCCTCGCAATGCGCCAGGCGTCCGTTGCCGTCCTGAGCCTGTTGCTGCTCGGTCCCTCGCTGATAGCTGCCGCCCCGCACGACCATGCACGCTTCCCTTATGACGCACCGGCGAGCCACACACACACGCCGCGTCCCTGGCGGAGGCTTTCCGATGCCATAATTCGGAGGATATGGCGCCTGCCGGAGGCGCAGAAGAGCCTGGGACTGGGAACCGACGCCAAACACACATCAGACGACGATTCCGGCAAGCAACTCGACACGCGATATGGGGAGGATGTCGTCTTGCGCTTCAAGATCCGCACAGCAGAGGAGGCCGAAGCACTCGCCGAGGCGGCTGACATCCTGTTCCTCGACGTGTGGGAGTTCAATGAGGATTGGGCCGACGTGCGGATAGCAAAGAACGTCGTCCCATCGCTGCTCGGACTGCTCCCCCAATCGCTGCAAAAGGCCCACGAACCCCTGATGCCAGACCTCGATCTTGCGCAGGCCATTTTGAACTCGTATCCGTCGCCAGCGGGCACACAATCGCATGGCGACCACTACTCTCCGGATCTCAAGCCATCGCCGCGGTCCGGCAGAGGTCACCCATTTTTCCAGGACTACCAGCCATTGTCCGTCATCAATCCCTGGATGCACCTTATGGCCTCCATGTTCACCACACACGTCCGTCGCATCAGTGTGGGTATGACCTACGAAGGCCGCGATATCCCTGCTCTCCGTGTCGGCGTCCATCCTACCGACAACGACCACCCATCGGGCGCGCGCAAGACAGTCATCATTACGGGCGGTTCCCATGCACGCGAATGGATATCGACAAGCACAGTCAACTACCTTGCCTGGAGCCTGATTAACGCATATGGCAAGGACCGCGAAGTTACACGCCTGCTAGAAGAATTCGACTTCGTGCTCGTCCCAACTCTAAACCCCGATGGCTACGTCTACTCCTGGGAAACCGATCGCTTATGGCGCAAGAACCGCCAGCCCACCAGCCTTCGCTTTTGCCGCGGTATTGACCTTGACCGCAGCTACCCTTACAAGTGGGACGGTGACACCACGCGCACCAACCCCTGCAGCGAGTCCTTTGCAGGCGACGCACCATTCGACGGAGTCGAGGCCCAGCGCTTTGCCGAGTGGGCAAAGAACGAGACTGAGTATAACAACGTCGACGTCGTCGGATTTCTGGACCTTCACTCGTACTCGCAGCAGATTCT
>TARA_R110002003_G_scaffold9_7_pt1 | contig 21723 bp, 20 predicted proteins | sample TARA_R110002003 | Tara Oceans TARA_R110002003 (sample SAMEA4396441) | marine metagenome | biome: Westerlies Biome; feature: [SRF] surface water layer (ENVO:00010504); material: water (ENVO:00002006), including particulate matter (ENVO:01000060) such as... | depth 5 m
TTTTATGAATGTAAAGCCATTCTGGGACGCCGAGGTCGGAAGATATATGTTGACATTGCGGACTGGACTTTGTGACAAGAGGACAGTCAAAAGAACACATGAGGTTGACGAAGGCCGACTTCTGACCTCGTTCGGTGGAAAGAAAACATGCACTGGTGACCTGTTTGTTTTGGTAAAGAAATGAGAAATGAGGAAATCATGTCGAATGGAATCGACGAGTAAAGTCGAGCCCTTCTTATATGCATCTTGTCGACGCGCTAGGCTAACCACAAACGGAGCGAGCAATGGCACAAGATACAATGGTACAAGGAAATGTGCTGGAAAGGGCGGTGGATCGAGGAGGTCGAAGTAAGCTACGCAGTGTCGTGCTTGGCAGGACAGGCGGTCCTTGGCCAGAAGAGATAGGTGAGAGGGCTTCAAGGTCCATGTCAACGACGATAGGCCCAAAAGTACGTGATGTGATGTAAGGGCGCCAGATCCAGACCGAAAAGACTGACCTTATCCGTGAAACAGTCTTGAGCACACTTTCAGGACTTGCAACATTGGGGATGCGTGCGTCATGGGAGTATTGTTACCCAAGAGGCGAGTAATTGGCTGTAGCTCAACCATACCCGACACGATAGAGACTCATCACGGCGCATGATTATTCAGAATCTTGTCTCTTCATAATCAAAAAGTCATCAGTCTTGCTGAAGACGTTTTCGGTCTGCCCTTAGGCGATATGTTTAGCTAGGACTTATTGCTGGACTCGTCCAGTGTGCAGCCAGGAGGATGGAGGTTCTCGAGTTCAATGGTGATCTGTGCAGTCAAACTACAGCCGCAGTGCTGGCAATACATTATGCGAGTGAGCGAATTGCATTGATTGGAGGGGTCGATGGATCCGCTCAAAACTACTATCGTGGGTTTTGTGAGTAACGAGGGCTTGTTTTCTGTCCGAGGACAGCGGCAGCTAATATGCTATGAAAGCTTGAACCCCCAACAGTGCTGTGTTGATGGCGACGCGCGGCTCGGATGGCGATCGAAATGGCGGGCAACTGTGTGACTGGGTTGCTCCGCGGTGTTAGTTTGATTACTCCCCTTCAGTCTCCGGCACGAGCATCACAAAGCGCCCGGTCTCATGTCATTGATCATGATTGTGCCATTGTATTGTGAGAAATCCTGATAACCCCATGATCGTTACAGGATCGACATCCGGATGCTTCTTTGAGCCATCATAGTCGGATCATGGCTGCCGATGCAGAGAAAGACGCTCGAATAACTCCACCGACCCAGTGCCCAATGTTTTCTTAGACCTCAGCAATCTCTCGCAGACGACGGATCGTTGACCTTGTGGCGGCGGCAGCGGGGGTTCTGTTATGCGCATGTCAGCTTCGTCCTTCATTTCGCATTTTTCGACTAGTGTGTGCGGTTGCCATGTGCTGTAGGGCGGCTTACGAGACGGTGTAGGCTCCTCCGGCGGTGGTCTTCCTGCAAGATCGGCAGTTCCAGATGCCAACAGCGGTGCGCTTGACGGCGTTCTTTCCGCAGAACTGGCACACGTAGCGGGCGTGTTGTGTGATCTGGGTACTATTGTGAGCATGCATCCCTCGCGGCGACGTTGTATGGGTGTGCGCACCTCCATCTTCTTGACCTGCTTTCGGAGCGAGGCACCGTAACGGGTACCGTACTTTCCGGTGATGCCAACCTTCTTGGTGCCTGTATCGCAATCAACAATTATCCCAATCGAAGAGTAGGGGAGCCGTACGCTTGGTCATTTTGGCGGTGGTGTTGTGGGTTGTGGGAGATGGACGGGAAGTTCGAGGTTGACGTCCTGAGGTAGCGGCGTCGAATTCTCTCCAGCAAGTGGAGCTTGGCACGTCGCTCGCTTAGGTCGGGTTTTAAGCTGTAGGAGGCTTAGCGCATGGGCGGCCGGAATAACCACGCTCCGACTAAGGAACAACCAACAACAACAGCAACAGCAACAGCAACCGTGCAACATCGGCTCGCGACATGCAATACTAGGCGCTGTTCAGATCCAATATCAGGCCTAACTTGCACTGCCACAAGCTTCAGATGCGACGCTCATCGCTCGTCAACTTTCCTCACGTCTCCTTCGGCTTGTGTCCAGGCGCCCTTGATCGCGGTGGGCGGTCTACTTGTCGTTCGAAACTATTCGACATCCTTTTCTGAATCGCACCTCCGCAAGAGTCATGACTTCTCTCCCACTTGTTCGGCCAACCTTGCATAAATCAAGCAAGACATCTCTTAGTGACCTGCCCAATGAGTTGCTGGTTCACATCTGCGAAAGCGCACCCAGCGACTATGACGAGCAATGCAAGACTTTCGCGTCTTTAGCAAAAGTCAACCACCATTTCCACTCAATCACTACGCCGCTCCTGTATCGCGAATTCTACGCGTGTTGTGCTAAGCACACACAGCTTTTTGGCCGCACGATCTTATCGAACGCAGGCCGAGCGGAGCTTGTCAAATACTTTGGAGACCGCCGGGATAAACTCATCAACCCTTCAGGGCGTGTCTGTCCCATGGTCTGGAATGTGTTTACGTTAGACTACACAGTGGAGGATGCCCTGATGGCGCAGTGTCCATACTTGTCCGCTCCGATCACCCCAGCAGTGTTCACATATGCCCTTACACGTATCTGTCCCAATCTGCAGCAGCTCGATGTAAGCAGCATCGGCAATCTATTCATGAGCAATCTTCTCGCAGAGGCAGAATCCAGCGCCATGTCACTATTTCAGCAACTACGTATCCTCAGCATTGCTGTCGAGGGAGACAGGGCATACCACATGCATCGTATCTCCGTGTTGTTTACGATCGCGTCCCTCAGGTCTCTTACCATCGACATGGCTGCCTTGAGCAAGGACGAGGAGCTCATGACCGAGCCTGTTCAGACCAAGTGGCTGTGTCCTCGTGGAAGCTCATCTCTGCAAGAGCTCACACTGGAACGTTGTGGGCTTCCTGTGACGTGGGTCACCGAAATGATCCTGTCTTGCAAGACGCTGAGACACTTTCATCTTGAGCATTACTATTGGGACTATAACACAACCTACTATTCTCAAACAGTCCGAGCTTTGCAGATGCACAAAGGCACCTTATCTGATATTCGGATCAACGAGCTCAATGGCTGTAAAGTGGCCTCGGCAACACAGCCCGACCCACTGGTACCGATTTCCTTCGAGGAATTCACATCGCTAAAGCATTTGGACATTCCCTTGTTCAGTCTCTCAATCCGAACTCATCATCGGGAGATCACCGAATTCCTGCCGCCTGGTCTACTAGTATTGACACTCGATTTGCGGTCGGCTAGAGAAGGGTTCAGCGATGGCTTCTTCATTTCGCTTGCTAGTGCAATTGCAAGCCACCTTACTCAGTTGAAATCTGTTGAGGTAATCTGTCGCATCGAGCAGTACGACTCGAATGGATATCTGCCGTTGCATTTCTGCCATCTCCGGAGGTTGTTCTCGAGCTATGGTGTTGAGTTCCTCTATTTTCTCGAATTCGTGCAATGCGAATTTAAAGCAGGTAAGACCGGTCACTGAGACCTACGACTATACAACACTGACGGATCTTCAGCTTATATGGAACCACTGCTCGCGAACATGAGGCTAGCCGGCCCCGATGGCTCTGAGATGGCGGATCGCACCTCCCTCGAAGCCGGATGTCTCAGCCGAACGTATCCATCCATCACGTGCACCCGTCGTTCTGTGGATGCACATATGTCGAAGCGCAGTTGGGGCTATATGCAGGCTTGGGCTGGTCCGAGCGAGTTCGAAGCGATGACCTGAGTGTCGCTTCATCAAGATAAGATGCAGGTATTTTGACCGAAATGGGATGTACAGGTCAGTTGAAAGAAAAACATGTTAAAGTGTATGCGGCGCAGCTATCGGCAAATCGATCTGTAGACGCCGCAATGATGTTGTCTGCCTTTCCAGCGGCTCGGTCCCTGTACCTCGTGGCGCGCTCGATAATTGCAATAATTGCGCCGCAAGGCCTCAAACTCCTGGAAAATCAAAGACGAATTTCCACAGTTCTATCCTCCATTCGCTCACGAATGATAACATCTATCGAGATGTGGCGCAGTGCAGCATCATGTTCTTCGGGTGTTGACGCGCCCGGGTATCTTGCATCCGAAACGGTCCTGAAACCGAAACGGATGACAAGGTCGCCATGACAGCTTGCCAACAACTCTCGCGCGCTTGTCGTTTGGGATGCTAGGAGCAGCAAAAATTAAGGTCGATATTGGTAGGCGTCTACGGGGCTACATGAGCTGTTTTGAGCTTGGGGCCAAATGGGCAGTTTGGGGCGGAGTTTCGACGTGACAGCTGTGGCACTACCGCCGTGTATGAATACAGGCACGCAACCACTACTCAGATACATAAAGCCTGGGGCTACAAGGTGTCTTAGACTCAGGAAAGTTTGTTTGCAGGTTTCGTTTTTCGCCTGCATAATAAGGATCACATTTTACAAATCTGTCTCTACTCTCGAACATATTGTTTAATCTGCGTTCGATCTCAACACAATAATGGCCCTTAGATACTTACGACACGCGGCCTTCGTGGCGACTTCACTGCGCTTGACCCTCGCACAACAATCCAACATCGTCCCAGAGGACTTGCGGAGCGGATTTCAAGGCTCAGGCACTGAGGTGCAGGTCTCGTATACCAATGAGGCAGTGAACGGGTTCAAGGACGGCACGTCTTTCAACAAAGATGGTAAGCATTATGTCACCAGTGATGAAGAAACAATGACTGACTTTGGCAGCTGTCGCAAAAGAACCTACCTTCGCCCTGGGCGACAGCTCAGGAATCACACCATCCACACTATACACCATAATTATGGTCGACACTACATGCCCGGACAAGCGAGTTCTACACTACGCGCGCTCGAACTTCAAGAACAACTTCGACATCACAAACATCGACACGAAGTCAGCACCCATTCTTGACTATAAAGCACCCGGCTCATTCGGCGAGACGGGGGACAACCGCCAATACAGTTTCCTAATGTACGTGAACCCGCAGCGCAAGCAGATCGACAACCTGCAACTTCCCGCGGAAGGCGAAGCTTTCGATGTGAAGAAGTTCCAAACCGACAACGGACTGCAAGATCCGACCGCTGGAGTTGGCATGGTAGTGAAGCTCGGTGGACAAGCCGACTGCGGAGGCGATTCGCCCAACACTGTTCCCGACAATTTGCCTTCGGCGAGGCCACCACGGTCATCGAACGCAAATGCTAGACCGACTTCACCGGTAGCAGCAGCAAGCTCAACATCAGCTGCTGCTTCTGCGTCTGCTTCTGCCGCGCAGCCTGTATCCAGCGCAGCCAATAACTCGCCTACAACCACATCTGTACCAAGCAACAACACGCCTGGTGATGACAATGAGAACACTCCAGCTTCATCTGGCGCTCGCACATCCGATCTTGTGGTTGCATCAAGCGTGCTTCAGGGTGGAGGACTTGCGACTTCGACTGTGGTGTTGAGTAGTGCAAGTCCTGATGATGGAGCTGGTGCTGGAGCCGGAGCTTCGAGAACACCTAGTGCTAGCCCCGTTCAGCAGTCTACGAATGCGGCCCCAGGCATGAACACGGACGGATTGGGCATGATAGCGCCGTTATTCGCGGTGGCGGGGTTGATTCTGTGGTAATGGATGAAGCAGCATAGATGACGCTTTGCACAATGGGCGTTCGGCGCGGCTCGAAGAAAACATGATACCAACATTCTTATCCAAGTGAGAAAATGAAATCTAAACACACCTCACATTTCATCTCAGAGGAACTCAGTGCTCCAACTAAACTTGCCTCGACACTGTCCAGGTGATCCCACCCCCAAGAACCTTACATCACGGTCCATCTACGGCCACCTGCATCGCCGTCCCTACCGATTCCTCCCAGGTCCCTCAACAATCCCTGATTCGCCCACCTCCACATCAACGAATCAGTATATTCGGGATGACCCTGACAACACGCGGGCCGGCACCTCCTTCCGTCGCGGCCGTTTTTGTCAATCTGTCTAGCGCCCGAAGTGGATCCGCCAGGACCCCTTCACCAGAAGCGCCACGCGCGCCGAGTGCATTAGTCCTGAGGAAGAGTTCAAGATGGATGGTATGCCGCATGTGAAGATTCTCGGTTGAATGTGCATGCTTAAAGTTTCCGGCAATATGTCTCCGCGAACTGTTTCGGAGTCGGCGTACGGCTCGATTATTTCTCTGCGGCATGTTTTCGCTGTCTTTGCTGTGTACTTTACATTCAAGGTCTTGCAAGCGCTTTACAACATCTCGCCGTTGCACCCGCTGAGCCGATTCCCCGGCCCGAAACTCGCGGCTGCGACGTATGTGCCGGAGTTTTGGCACGATGTTGTGAGGTTTGGATGCTATACCAAGGAGATTCGGAAGATGCATGACAAGTACGGTACGTCGGCTCGAATCTACGCTAATAGTATATATATTGGTGGTGGGGACTGACATCAACAGGTCCAATCGTTCGCATAAACCCCAACGAACTTCACTGCGCCGACATTTCCTTCGCGGACGAGATTTACGCCGTTGCAGGCCGCAAACGAGATAAACCGCTGCATCAGATCAATGGCTCGGCGCTTGGGTCTTCTGGATTTGGGACCGTGGATCATGATGTACACCGGCTGCGGCGCATTCCGTTGGCCAAATTCTTCTCGCGCAGCATGATTGCGCGACTGGAACCCGAGATCCAACTCTTGGTACAGAAACTATGTTCAAAACTACTCGCACAGTCTGGTGACAGAAAGGCATTCGATATCACCATGGCATATAGTTGCTTCACATCCGACGCGATTAGCGGGTATAGTTTCGGCCAGTCATTCGGCTTGCTGGAGCAGGAAGGGTGGTATCCGAATTTCCGGGAACCCACCGCTGCCATTCTCCAGCCCGTTTTTATATTCCGGTTTTTCCCATGGTCGAAGAAGAGCGTAGGATTGGGGAAATGGCTGGTCGATTACATGCCAACTGATATTGCGATGCTGGTGCGCACGCTGCAAATCGACATGCCTGCGCGCGTGAGGCAAGCAAAAGCAGATCTCGATGCGGGGATTACGTACGACCGACCGACTATTTTCGCAGAGTTGTTGAAAAGTGATTTGGAGGTCCTGGAGAAGGAGCCGCAGAGACTGGCAGATGAGGCTGCGGCGGTGGTGGGGGCGGGGACCGAGACGACGAGTTGGGCACTGAGTGTGATGACGTATCATTTATTGACGAAGCCGGAGCTGTTGGCGAAGTTGAAGAAGGAGTTGGAGAGTGTGGTTGAGGATCCGAGTCAGCTGCCTGCTTGGCCGATTCTGGAAGCTTTACCCTACCTTGGGGCAGTCATCCAGGAGGGTTTGAGACTGTCGTATGGTGTGTCTAGTCGCACGGCGAGGATACCGACAGAGGAGAACTTGGTCTATCGTGGCGAATGGGACAAGAAAACAGTAGAGTATGTTGTACCCAAGGGCTATGCGGTCGGCATGTCAGCAGTCATTACGCATCATGACGAGCGTGCCTTTCCAGATTCCTATGCTTTCGTCCCGGAAAGATGGCTCGATGAAAACAACCAGCGGAGAAAGGATGTCGAGCGCAGTATGCTCGCGTTTTCGAAAGGTAGCCGGAGTTGCTTGGGGATGAAGTAAGTCGAGAGTGTCTGTTGTTCTCCTGATAATTGTGCTAATCCTTGATAGTCTTGCATTGTGCGAGCTGCACCTGTGCCTTGCAGGTCTTGTCCTGAGGGTCTTACCGCATATGCGACTTTATGGTACCACGGACGAAGATTTGGCATATGATCATGATATGTTCATTCCGATGACGAAGCATAATCGAGGTGTACGAGTAACGATTGAGTAGGGCGGAGGATGTTGGAGAGATAGTCTTCGATATAATCCAGACTCAGACACCGCTCTTGGCAAGCGAGTTGCGATATTTCCTGAATGATACTCCGCTGGTGCCAGTCCTCGAGGCTGTCGCATGGGCCATGTTCGTCAAACACCCGAGTCAAGTCATCGGTCCGAATACTGAAGACGTCCATTGCGAGTCACGTCCCCAGCCCTAGCGCCCTCATCAGCCCTGCACAATCCGCCCCTGGAACAGCGGTGACAAAATTGTGGATCATTAATGTTCCGAGTCCCTTGTGCTTTTCAAGTTGGGGATCCACACTCGGTCCGTGTAGTAAAAGTCCGCCGTTCACATGCCTACGCATGCCTGGGCAAACTTCGCTAAGTTACATTAGGAACGATGTCCCCGAACAGTCTAGCAAGGTCTCGACTGGTGTGACTAAGGAGAACAGTGGAGTTCCATGGGATATTATTAACAAGGACATGGTCTTCGGTCAGGGTGAGCATGCCATTATGTTTCGCGACATGGTTGGGGGCCTGGTGGAAACAATTATTAGTTGAGTCGATGGTTATCCGCCATATCCTCTCATGATCGTCGTTTGTGCTTTACTGGCGTTCGATATTCGGTGCGATCGACGGTCAACAACGATATTGCAGGCGTTCTAGACTTTGGATATATAAGAACGAGGCTGCTGCAGGAGTTTCTAAGCTTCGTTTGCGTTTTCGACGTCGTGGGGATTTAATTTTGGGCCGCTTCGTTGAGCACACGATGGAGAGCAAGGTCGATCCCGCTGCAAGAACGGTTATCCCAGATGGTTTTCCTCTCGCGATTCTTGTCCTTTCGAGCGTTTTTCTCGGTCTCTCTATAAGTGCCGTATCGTTGCGATCGCACATTCGCTTGGTGAAAGGCACCTTCGGACTGGACGATACGTTCATGGTGGCAGGCTGCGTAGGTCTTCTTACTTCGCCATCCAGACCATCACTGATTGATTCTCAGGTCGTGTACACCACCGCAACCGGTCTTACGATCTATGGCGTCCTCGTCGGCCTTGGCCGGCTCTCGGAAGACCTCAATCTTTGGCAACAAAGCGAAGCCATGAAGTACTACATCATTTGGATCCTGACATACGTTCTCGCTCTTGCGACAGTCAAGTCCTCGATCTGCATCACAATCTTGCGCATTGCCTCGACCAAGGTCAATCTTCGAATCACCGTGTACGTCCTTCTAGCGGTGACCTGGGCTTCCTTCTTCATCACATTCATCGGCACGCTCTTGTATTGCCGACCAGTACGCGCGATATGGACTCCAACGTTGATCTTGAGTGGCGAAGGCACGTGTGCGCCAGTCAGCACGCTCGTGATCATTGGACATGTAGCTACTGTGAGCACAATTGCGACGGATTTAGCGCTTGTTGTAGTGCCGGCGATAATCCTGTGGAATACCCAGATGAAGAGACAGGCTAAGCTGCAGGCTTTTGGCTTGCTGTCTTTTGCTAGTGTGGCTTCGATCATTACGATGGTGAGGATACCATATGTGAACAAGTTCGAGGGGATGACAGATCTGCCATGTAAGTCTTCTTCAATTCAAAATGTCCGTTTGAATTCTCGATTAACACAACATGCAGTCTGGGTTGCACATACCATGCTGTGCTCTAACATTGAGACCGGAATTGGATGCATAGCGTCTTCGGTGCCATCGCTGCGGCATTTCTTACGCCGCAATGGTGACGACGAAAGTAGCTCGGGAGGACCTTCGGCTGGCAGACCGAGTGGAGGTATCAAGACAATCAGCCAGCAGCGAGTCCGTAGACCAGAAGACAATTGGGAGGTGCTGCAGGATGGCGATTCAGACAGGAGCGTTGCGCCCATACACCCAAAGGGTGTTCAGCAGAGAGCGTATGAGATGGACATGGAGATGAAAGGCCTTGAAAGGGACAGCAATAGAACAGCTTACCCACTGTAAAGCTACGACGAGCGGGAGATGCATTATGAAAATGTTAGTATGCTCTCAAAAGCCTATGGTCATGAACGCCACTAAGAGCGAGCACCAAACGGTGTATCCATGTTCAGTCTGACGAGGGACTCGGAAACGATGGTGCAAACATACGCAAGATTCTCGGGCACTTTGTCAGGGATGATTCGGATTTGAGGTTCATCAGTCATTTCCATTCATCATGCTGGCTAGAACATACTTGGGGAATCATGTCGCGTCCTCCGGTCTGCCCAAGGCAATGTCGCTATCATGCTATCCGGATCGTCCGCCCAACGCCAGGCCTTCCCGTACTGCTAATTGGGCAAATCTACAAGGGGGTGGAAATCCTGAAGCTCAGTGCACCATGTTCACGCCGAATGCAAGTTCCTCGAAGCTTACATACGCATGAGCATCTACCATAGCGGATGTCATGCCAGTGGCTGTAGGCCCGAACTCAGGGCTTCGCGTACTTCTGCGTCCACTCCTGGGCCGTGGCGATGGCCTGTCCCTGGTTCTCCTTCCACGCCTGGGCGACGTCGTTTGCCAGAGGGTCGTCGGGGTTTGGGGCACCAAGCAGAGCCTGGATCGAGAGGAGGATGGTGCGGATCTGGAGGGCGGGCGACCAGTTGCCTGGAGCTGTTAGCGGCGAAGTGCGGGGCAACGGGAAGGCCACACTCACTCTTGAGGACGTCGAGGCAGATGCGGCCCAGTCTGTCGATGTTGGGGTGGTAGATCTTGGTCAGGAAGCGCACCTTGGGCGGGGTCATGGGATAGTCGTCTGGGAGGAAGAGCTCGAGCTTGAAGACGCCGCCTAAACGATCATGTCAGCCTTGCGCTTGAAAGCTCTGGCACGCCAACCTACCCTCATATGGAGACTGCGAAGGGCCATCTATGGTGACGTCGAAGTACCGTAGGTTGTCCTCGTGGGGCGTGGCGGAGATGCCTTGGACGGGCTCTTTGGACAGTCTCTCGCTCTCCTTGATGATGCGCTTTGGGAGGCTCGACATAGTCAACGCGGGGCTATCGACTGCGGTGACTTGAGGAAGTCGTCTACGCGTGGATATCGCGGGCAGAGGTTGTGTCGCTCGATGCGCTCCTTTGCGGGCGTCGGGCGGTATCTGGTGATGGCTGCGTCGGTGGATGAACAGCTTCGGTCGCGGATGCCGTATCTAGGCCCAGACGCGCATAAGGCAGGCTGACCTAAGCGTGGGGCTGCGACCGAGGAAGGCGCCAGTGCTGATGGGGACACGACCGGCAGGAGCGAACCGAGCTGCATGGCATGGCGGCCCTAGCTCCTTGCTCTCCGACACACCACCACCCTCCTCAAGATGGCCGGGGCGGCCGGGCCATCTTCAGCCTTCGAATCTAGCACTTTTGAACAGACGGCGAGCGTCGCCGTGGATGATGAGATTGGATCGGCGTCCATATCGCCATCAGGCCGAGATGTCGTGCTGGCCAGCCAGAGCGGCTTGAGGATCATAGACCTCGACAACCTGTACTCATTGCCGCTGTACATCCCAAATCACTTTTCATGGAAGGTCGCCGACGTGCAGTGGTCTCCCTTTGCAGCGCGAGCAGAATGGATCGCCTCGACGCGAAACCAGCAAGCGCTGGTGTACAATCTGGCCATGCCCTTCAACAACAAGAAGGCGCCAATCGAGTTTACGTTGCGGGCTCATGACCGAGCCATCACCGATATCAACTTTTCCGCTCACCATCCTGACCTCCTAGCAACCTGTGGCATGGACAGCTTCGTGTTTGTGCACGATCTACGAACGCAGCAAGCCCCACTCAAGTTGGCCGACTGGGAGGCTGGCGCGCATCAGGTGAAGTGGAATCGGCAGGATGACAAGATCATCGCGAGCTCCCACGACAAGTACCTTCACATCTGGGACACGCGGCATGGGACTCGACCTCTGTCCACCATTGCCGCGCATTCCACCAAAATCTACGGTATCGATTGGAACCGCAATGATGCGAAGAAGATCATGACATGCTCGCTAGACCACACCATCAAGTTGTGGAACAACGTGGGTGTGAACACTAACGTTACCACCCCCCGCCGCATCATACGCACCCACTATCCTGTATGGAGAGCTCGTCACACCCCTTTTCCTCACGCTATCCTTGCCATGCCCCAACGCGGCAACTCAAGCCTGTGGATGTACAAACACGTCAACGACAGTCGCGAAGAAACCTTCGTCGATACGCCTGTACATGAGTTCGAGGGTCATGCACCTGATGCCCAGGTGCGGGAGTTCCTATGGCGGTCGCGCGGCTCCACGGATGACGGTATCGACAGTCGCGACTTCCAACTTGTCTCTTGGGGTACAGATAACCACCTTCGTCTGCACAAAATCACATCAGAGCTGCTGGAGTCGACAGTTGGCTACCGTAAAGGCCAGCCTCTGGTTGAGCAGCCGAGCACAACTCGAAAAGGGGCTACGTATGTCACTTATCGAGACGGGCCTGTGCAAACAACCACGTCAACAGCCCGCAATGATTATGGCCCCCCTCGCTCGCAGCAGAAAGGCAACCTGTCGACACTCCTCCAGAATTTCTCGCTCAAAGACGATACCTACATGTCACATCGTGGCCGCAAAGCCCAGCCACAACTGCTCGTCAATTCCATGCCGCGAGAGACGATGACTGCAACACCAATACGTCGGACCGATCCCCATGTAGTCACTCATATGACATGGATGGAAGGTGTCAAGGTTGGCGACGCTCACGACAATGGTAGCGACTCCCACAGCCGACCTGATCACGATAGAAGCAAGCCGAAGCACCCTTACCAGGAACGTAACGACCTGGGTGCAGAAATCTCAAGCGTTGGCAACAAGTACAAGAAGCTCACCTTCGAATCGATTGACGTCCCTGGTCGTCGCGTTACCGTTTCGTTCAACGGGCCGTGGGGCGAGTACGATCCAGAAATTGGCGATCATAAGCTGGTCTTCCTGCGCCTCACCATCAGGTTCCCTGTCGAGTATCCCAAAGCCACCGAGCGGACTCAAGTAGGCAGGGACTGGATCAAAATTGGGAAGCCTTTGGAGATTGAATTCGAGAGAACTACCGCCAGCATCAGCCGAGATAGTCAAGAGGAACTGACGGATAACATGAACACCATTGCCGAGGCATGTGCAGATCAACAACGCGGAGCTCTGGAGACTGTACTGGCTTACGCTCTTGGAGAACGAGGACTCAACGACAGTCTCCACTTGGAAGATGACCAACCACTGGAAGACTTCGGGCCGTTACCAGGAGAGGAAAGCTCGACCGATGATGAGGAATCACCAGAGGGCGAGTTTACTAATGATGTCATGCAATCTTCTCATACTAATGCTAATGTACCACTTCCCAATCAGTGTTCTGCCAGGTTTTCCGCTTTTGGTACCCTCGTAGTTGCACGGATTCCCGCTTCGAAGCTTGCGATTGCTGGTTTGGAGGGCGTTATCCACTTTCGCGTAGACAGAGCACTCCGCCATGGACTCGGTAAAGATGATATCTTCGACTCCTTTGGCCGGATTACCGCTCCTCGTGCCCATGATTCCGACGGAAGTTCATCTCCAACATCTTCTGTTGGTTCGTGGGCAGCTTCCAGTTCTGTCTCGTCATCAGATCCAGACCGAATGACCAAAGCGCACATTGCAGACTTCCAGCCTCCCTGGGCATGGCAGAAGGCAGCGTCCAAATTTCAGTCACGCAACTCCCTCCCTTCTTCGAGTGGCGCAGCCAAGCAGGCACCGAAGTCCAAGTCAATCGTTTCTATCCTCTCTTCGGCTATACATGATTTTGTTCCTAGCAAAAGAATTCTTGCGGAGGAATACCGGATATTTGGTTCTGGACCTGAAATTTGCGAGCACAATGCTGAGGTTGCAAGGCGTCACGGCTTTGAGGACTTGGCGGACGTCTGGATGTTTTGCAAATTTATATTGAGCAACGAGGTACCACTGGAGATACTACCCCAACAATTCCGGCGGGAACAAGTTCTTGTACTGGCTAGGAGAGCTCTCGTGAGAATCAAACGTAAGGACAGTGGCCTGGACCTCCAGTTCGATGAAGCAGATACCGTTACCAACCCTAGGCTGACCGGGAGAGTCAAATGGGGAAACCATGCCGTTGTGACCTGGCTTATACCGGCGTTGTTTGATTACTTCGAGCGTCTTGCCGATACGCAGATGCTTGCCATGCTATCATGTATTTTCGCTGAACCCGCGGCCCGTGAAGGTGTTACATCAACTATGTCCAAGATGAGGCACTCGCATCTCCCTATGTCCATGGAGGCTCCAGCGTTTTCACTAGACTACTTCTCTTCGGCTGATGCTGCGTGGAGTCTGTTCAAGCCGACCATTTCCGTACCATCGACCCCCGCTCACTCACGATACGCGACCCCTGTCAATGACTTCAGGTCAGCGAAAAGCTTAGATACATATGGAAGTCATGGCAGCTCAAATGGACCCTGGGGTAGCGACACCATACCTAGTGAACCAGTCACTCCGTACTCAACAGACCACACGCCACCGTTCTTGTCGAGAGCGTCAACCGTGAGGACCGCACACACTACCAGCCACACGCCGTATTCGACTTCTCCGGAACAAAGCCATACCACTTTGAAGAAGAGCTCGACAACAAATTTCGCAAGCGCAGTAGCCGCTTTATCGCGGCCTTTCTCGAATGCCATGTCCTCCTCGCCGCCTGTCAAAACTCGGACGGATGACCTTTCTACGTCTGCACCCACAAGTGGTGTCACCTGGGGTACAACAACCTTCTACGGCAGCGACAATTTTGATCGCCGAAGCCTGGCACCATCTCGTAGCAAACACAACAAGCGAGCTAGCTTTGGGCAATCAGATCTTGTCAACGTGAACTACATCTACGACTCCGATTCTGATTACGAGAGGATTGACGAAGAGGACGTGGTGACCAACGATGGCGTATCGGAGTCTACCCGTCCGATTACACCAGGCGAAAGTAATGGTGGCGACGGCCTCGGAACCATCAAAGTCAAGCTCAAGAATCAAGATCAGTTCGATGATGAGGCTTGTGTGAGCAAACCTTTGTTAGACATGAGCAAGGACTGGCTACATCGTGCTTGGAGAGAACAATATGCGGAAATGTTGGGCTGTTGGGGTCTGGTCAGTGCAAGAGCAGAAGTGCTCAAATTCAACGGCCTGGTGTCGTATTTCCCAACAGAGGAATCGCAAGGAGGTTCCAATGCCAAATCAATGTATCTTGCAATCACGAAGGGTAGTTATGCGGGAAGTGACACTGCGACGTCAAGGCACATGTCGCGTGCATCAAGCACGCTTGTGCCGCCATCACCTACATCGGCGGAGCTCAAACGCTCTCCCATCGCGTCTCCGATGAACTTCTCCTTCAACCCCGAAGCGCAAGAGTTCCAACCGAGTACAGCGGCTTTCAAACCAACAGAGAACTTTGGATCAGCACCTGACGTCCTCATTCCGACAGAACAATACCTACGCCTCTCCATACCGGTGCCGACACCCAGTAAGGAGCTTGATGAAAGTGTCGTGGGCCTCGGTACCTCCCCTGGCCAAAAGAGCTTACATCCCAACCACACCCGGTCCACCAGACCAAGTCTGTCGCGCGGCGCATCTAATGTATCTGGGACCTCATCATGGGGCGCTGGTCGCACACCAAGCGCAATACCCACAACCACACCCTCAAAGCCAGTAGTCTCCGAGCCCATCTACAGCTGCAGCATTTGCTGGATCCGCGTCTCCGGTCGCTTCTACCTTTGCCCAGCATGCCTTCACATGGCGCATTTCGACTGCATGGACGACGAGCTCGGCATGGACAACGGCGAGTGCGTCGTCGGCTGCGGTTGCGGCTGCGGTCTCGAAGACGACGACGAGCGCAGCAGAATGGAAGCGTACATTGACGAAGTGCGCGCCGCCAATGCCGCTGGAGTTGCATGGGACGAAAGCAGTGTTTGGGCTGCAAGTGAGCCCGCAACACCAGGGCTGTACAACGACATTGCATATGGCGATTTCATGACGGGTGCCGCGAGTAAAATCGGGGGAGGAGAAGTCAGGAGGGAGCGGGACAAGGAGCGCATTGGTGTGGGTGGGAGGGCGAGTAAGGGGACGAGTCCGACGCCGACGACGAGTACGATGCGGAAGAAGAAAGAGAAGGGGAAGAAGAAGGCGAGAGTGAGTGGATTGAGCTATTACTAATGTTTGTTGATACGATATACTGCGGTGAAATTCTTGTAAGATTATAGGATGGAGGTTGTTAGGTGCATGCATGGCTCGGCGCAGCCTGGACATTTGTCTGCATTTTCCAGATAGGGACGATGTTTTTCACCATGTATTCGGATCGATAGTGTGTATCGAGATATTGTAGCATATAGGATCGGATAGCGTGTTAGTTGTAATTATGTACAATACTGAGTCTGAAGGCTCCTTTGTTCTCGTCCGGACTGGCTTCGCATGCAGTCTCGGTCCACCATGTCTTGCGCGCGGCCTGTGTGGTTGACCCGCATGGCGTGATTGAAAGACAAGCTGATCATCCGACCAGGACGAGGAGGCTCAAACACTTCTCAGTATCGATACGCTGTTAGTTCTGCTGGGGATAGAAGTTTCTTGACAAGAGGCAAGTGCCACGTTAAATCGTGTTTTGCAATAAACCCCTCATCACCTAAATGTTGTGAGATGAACATTCGGGGTTGCAGAGAGTGATTTCGAGTCGCAAGGCTGATTATCTTCTCAGGTGCTCGTACGCCACTTTTATTGAGAAGCCGGTACTAAATCATGATGAGTCGTGTAGGATATGCGAATGCAGTGATTGGTGGCAACATCAAGGTTCACGCTGAGAATCCATTGTAGGAAGTGACGCTTCTAGTTCGGGCAGTCTTGGCACTTCGATCCACAAAGCCAACGCATTCGGGTGGTCCGAAAAGCATGCATACTGTACAAAACTTCTCATCACTTAGCTTTCTTCCAGATCTACTGGTGTTCGGCAACCAAAAATCACGGAATCGCTGTCGGAACGCTGTCGAGCCCAGAGTCGCGGACTCCTGCGTTCCCTGGCGTCCAAGGCGATTGAAAGACAAGACTGCGTTCTGGCCAGGCTTCCCAGTAAGAACAAGGTACCTTGACCAGAAAGCCTGCGGCGCGATCACAAAGGCGCAAACACGATCTCAGCCCTGAGGCACGGAGCTTGGTGCTGGCAGCGATTGCTTGTCGGAACGCCACGCTGACACCCACAGGCCGGCTGAAACGAAAGGCTGAGCTGGATAAGCATCCAACGTCCTGCATGTGTCGCCGAATCGAACTTCGATCGAGTTTCCAATATCCCGAGAATGGACTTCGGGACCTTAGCCGGATCCAATTTGGCTCCCGCGCAAGGCTGATCAGTGACGAGGCGTGGGACAAGGGAGACCCACTGGGATGCATGTGCCTGGCCACAAACAACGGCTTCATCTAGCGCACACTGTACCACTCGGCCCTGGACTCGAGGCAACTCGAGATGCACGAGCAAGCGCACAAGGCATTTCCAAGGGAGCACTCGATATCAGAGGTACCTGGTCGTTCCAGGTGTGCGGGTGACATCTGCTGCAGCACCCCACGCCTGCTTCGTGCATCTCATTCGCCTCGACTCCAAGCCCGAGCTCCCGCTGATTGCGCTAAGTCAAGCCTCCGACCCCAGCTTCGACTCCACTTTAGATAGCGAGTCATCTCTCCGCTTCGGTCTCAAGAACTGGACTTCTGCAGGCTGGCCGTCACCGAAGAAGCATATTGGCCGCAGCCGTCTCTTGTGCGGGCGCATACACGGCGCGCATCTCGACATCGTGGCATATGGCGGAGACTGTCATCATTTCATCGCCCTCCTACGCCTTGAACGCGTCGGAACCTGCTCCGAAGATCCCCACACACGTCAAGAAGATCGCTGCTCCTCCGCTGTCAGCTTCCAAAAATGCCCCGAAAGCGTCGGAAACCACGGGCGTCACCAAGAGGAAACAGTCCAAGAGCCGCAACGGTATGCTACCCCGCCAAGTTCCATTATCGCTCGAGCAATATGCGGCGAAATAGCGCGCCCTTGGTGAAGGATGCTTGTGCTGATCACTTCGCATAGGGTGTATAACATGCAAGAACAAACGTCTGAAGTGCGACGAGGCGAAACCCACCTGTCAGCAGTGCGCCCGTCGAGCGGTAACATGCGGGGGATACAAGAAGGACTTCAAATGGCGTCCATTCGAGGAGCCCAACGCCCCGGGCAGACAGACGAATAAGCCCAAGAGAGGTTGGTCGCTGCTGCTTGCTTGAAGGTCCCTCTCTGACAAGCGTAGACTCGAACTTTGTCAACCCTACCTCCGCACCCATACAAATCCACAATCCCTCCAGCTTTCTTGACCAACATTATGGACTCCCTGGGCCTGCTCAAAATAACTACTACCCACCGCCTTCACAGTATCCCACCATCCACAATCTTCCCCTCCAAACATCGTTTCAGCAGTCCTCGTACCCACCGACCGACAATTCCTACGCCGTACCACTATCATCACCGTACCTAGTCACGCCCCAGTCAATATCGCCTGTTGACTCTTTTGCGCCAGGCTCACTGGCAGGGTCACAAAGTACTTTTGGCTCGGACAGCATAAGGACGAGGCAGAGCCGGCCCACTGCGCCATCGAGTGTTTCTTCAGGACAATCGCCGCGGCTCGTGGATCTTCTGATGCCAGGAACCGACCTCAGTGTACCACCAGAAGAATACAGCTCCTTCATATCTCAGCATGAAGCCTTCTATCAGCCGACCGGGTTGACCCCACCAGCAGAGCCCGCAGATGACGACGTGGAGGAGATACCGCGCCTCGATCCAGAAGCGTGGGTTATGCGACTGCCGTCACCTACCCCGTCCAGCTCTTCGAGTTCTTCGTCGTCAGATTCGCCGGACATCCCTATGCTTGTACAACCACAGTTCTCCCTTGCTTCCCCTGAGCACCTCACGCGACGGTACGATAGAGACACGTGTGGCGTGCTCTCTGTCAAGGACGGTCCCACCGAAAACCCGTGGCGGACTCTCGTGTGGCCCCTGGCCCGCGACTGTCCTGCATTGTACCATGCAATCGCTTCTATGACGTCCTTCCATCAGAGCAAAGAAATGCCTGCTATGCGCATACAAGGGATTGACCACATGCGCAATGCTGTTCATGCACTAGCCGCCGGATTGCAGGACATGCGCTTCGATGCAGCCATCTCGACGACGCTCGTGCTGGCCTTTTCCGAATCCTGGGACCAGCACATCAGCACCGGCATCAACCACATCAAAGGTGCCAAGATCCTTATCAATCAGGCGCTCGTGCAACATCGGCAGGCTCCTAAACAGGGCGAAGAATGGACTCGTCTCAAGTTTCTTTGCAATACGTGGATCTACATGGACGTCATCGCTCGTCTCACGTCTGCGGATGATGATGAAAACAACGATGTAGACATGGTGCATGAAAGCATATATGCAAGTGGAGAGACGGACTCGAATCTGGATCCACTTATGGGTTGCGCTCAGACCCTCTTCCCTATCATCGGCCGTGTCGCGAATCTCGTTCGAAAGGTGCGTAGGACAGACAGCAACGGACCAAGCATCATATCACAAGCGGTACACCTGAAATCACAGCTTGAAGAGTGGGCACCACCGTCATTCATCGAAGACCCCGAAGATGAAACGACCAGCCCCCACGACTCAATCAAGACTGCTCGGGCTTACCAGTACGCAACACTGCTCTACCTGCATCAGGCCGTGCCTGAGATCCCTTCCCAATCATCGAGCCTCTTGGCAAAGAAAGTTCTGTGTGAGCTAGCCACCGTCGAGCCGCGATCGCGATCTGTCATTGTACACATCTATCCTCTCATGGCAGCAGGATGTGAGGTCACAGAGGAAGAAGATAGGGACTGGGTCAAAGAGCGCTGGGGGCTGATGCAGTCGCGTATGAGGCTTGGCATTCTAGAAAAGACTCTTGAAGTCACCAAGGAAGTCTGGTGCCGCCGCGATGCCTTTACTGCGGATCGTAAGATGTTGGATGAGATGCGTAGCGACAGCTTTTCGCCCGACAACACGCTCAAACGCGATTATGACACGTTTTTCGACGAATTCCAAGCGGACGGCGACTTCTGCTGGCTGGACGCAGGCGCTAAGCGTAGAGTGATCGATTCGAGGTCGTCATATACTGTGCCTGCACCGAATCCGGTCGTCCTAGATAGCTCTCGAGGAAGGCACGCCTCGACGAGTAACACAGAGCTACTTGAGCCTGAATTCACGGTGAAAGGCCGGCTGCATTGGCTGGGCGTAATGAAAGATTGGAATTGGGAGGGTAAGCTGCCCTTGCTCTCGTTGCAAATCATCTTGTACTAACAATAACAGTACTTCTCGGATAATCTTCCATCCGATATTGCTCTGACTTCGTCTTCGCTCGAAGGCAGTCATTTTTGCATCGCTGCTTAGCAAGCCACGAAGATCTTGGTCATACAGCGAGTCTTGCCCTGCATCTCGTTCACACCTGATAGCGTGCTACCATTTGCTAGCTCTTGCATGCCCTTGTCATGGCTCTCCTTCTCATTTGAGCTCCTTGGCTACCCCTTAGGTTCGGATATTTTGGCGTTCAGGCTCACCGGTAAACATGATCAATATTGGGCGTTGAGAGAGGCCAAGCGGCACACTATACAGTTTGCGCTTGAGGAAAATGATTTACGGATTTACGATTGCGGAGTTCTCATATTACACGGGCCAAAGTTATTGCTTTCGGCTCCTTTCAGCCACCGTGCATCTTGCGCTTCGGTCCGGTGAGCAGTTCGCTGCACAAAACCGGCATCATGTATTAGCAACGAACCACCAAATACTACATGTTGGAGATTATCCTCAACTCGGCCTATCTTTTACTTCCGATGAGCGGTTACGAAGCAAATTTGCTCATGCGTCACCTGGGCGTCCAGTCGCTAACGTGCCCGCACAACTTACACTGCGTCTTGCCCCTCGAGGTGGCGCGGGCACACAGGATACAAGACTTTGGGCAGCACGTTCGGGCATGCTACTGTGGCGATTTCGACAGGTGTATGTGAGCTGTCAGATCGCAGCCACTGGTTGCCAGAAGTTATGCGGCATAGCCAGCTCGTCAGGTGACATACTTCCTCACTGCGCACGTTCGAAAGTGACGGCAGCCACACATGAGCGCTCACAGGCTCAACAGATCTCATAGCGCAGATCAAGGCTCACAGAAGCCAGCCACAGTACCTCCGAAATCGACCCTGGAAGTCATCACACCGGTTGCTGGGCCGTGGAAATGGAGATTGAGTCAGCTGCTACAGTCAACGCACCATCCCCGTCCACACACATTGGCGACTGCAGGACCAAGATGCGGATACCCGCAGTGCAGCGGGTATCGACAGGTCTGTGGTCTCGTGACTGGGCGACCAACGTATGCAGCGAGCGTCGAGTCTTGCGATACGACCCTACGTCTAGCACGATTTGTGTAGTGCTAGCGCTTCAAAAGTTGGGTACGCTTGCTACTGCCCGGGGAAGACGTCCGAATCATCCAGGTAGTACAGGGCCAGGATACAGCAACTCGCTTGTAGCATTACCGCTCGCGTCATGTTGCGACCTGAAAAGCAGCAGTATGGGCTCAGTGAACATCGACGAAAGTCTCAATCTCGTCGCTATGACTACACCAGTCTAAAAGGATCTGCGAGGCCTCTGGATTTGCAAGCCTGTCACTACAGTGCAATGTCACACACACGCATCTAGGTCACGAAAGAGTTAAGATGAACTGTACCACCCTCAAAATGAGAGCCCAGCAGGTACCCGCTGTAGTTTGCTTCTCGAAGAGGGCAGCCGCAGAAGACGTTTGCGCACTCTCTCAATCCGCACATGACGCTGCACACAATCACGGCAGCCCGCATCCTGCAAA